>ERZ888423.500-NODE-500-length-39282-cov-19.871492_pt1 | contig 39282 bp, 32 predicted proteins | sample MGYA00520523_ERZ888423 | MGnify/ENA primary metagenome ERZ888423 (study PRJEB32303, sample SAMEA104408611) | aquatic metagenome | biome: Brackish water; feature: Pelagic; material: water | place: Baltic Sea | collected 2014-06-08T10:24:00 | depth 30,27 m ... | reverse complement strand
CGCGTAATTTTAATTGTTAATTTATTTAAATAAGATTGCAAATATAGGAATTTGTGATAAACTACAAAATGGTTACTTTTTGCGGAAATAAATTCTTAAAGGAATTCCGGTAAACTTGTAGTGATCCCTGAATTTATTTTCTAAAAAGCGCTTATAGCTGTCAGGAATATATTGCGGTAAATTACAAAAAAATGCGAAAGAAGGACATGCTGTCGGCAGCTGAGTAATATATTTTATCTTCACATATTTTCCCTTTAATGCTGGTGGCGGTTGCCTTTCAATGATGGGTAAAAAGAATTCGTTTAGTTTAGATGTGGTTATTTTGGTGTTCATGTTTTCATAAACCTCCATAATAACATCTAGGGCTTTTAATACTCGTTGTTTGGTAAGTGCCGAGACAAAAAGCACGGGAACGTCAGTAAACGGAGCTATTTTATCTTTTATTAATGACTCGTAATCTTTAGCGGTGTTGGTGTCTTTTTCTACCAAATCCCACTTGTTTACTATGATAACCACACCTTTTCCGTTTTTTTGAGCCAACCCAAAAAGGTTCATATCTTGAGCTTCAATGCCTCTGGTCGCATCAACTACTATCGCAACTACATCTACGTTTTCTATAGCCCGAATACTTCGCATTACAGAATAAAATTCAATGTCTTCGCTTACTTTACTCTTTTTTCTAACTCCCGCAGTGTCCACCAGATATAAGTCGTGATTAAAAGCCTTATATCGCACAAAAAGAGTATCTCTTGTAGTGCCCGGAATATCTGTAACAATATTTCGTTCTTCTCCTAAAAGTGTATTACAAATGGTAGATTTGCCTGCGTTTGGACGTCCTACAAAGGCTATTTTTGGCACATTGTCTTCTGTGTCTACATCGCCATCTGGCAATAAAGGAACAAGGGCGTCTAATAATTCACCGGTTCCACTTCCCGAAAGAGATGACAGCGGGTAAAGGTTGTCTATCCCCATAGAGTAATAAGAGTTAGCCATAAACATACGCTCATCGTTGTCTGCTTTATTGGCGACAACAAGGTATGGTTTTTTGCTTTGACGCACAATTTTAGCAAAAGCGATATCGAGATCACTAGGATCTAAAACGGCATCTACCATAAAAAGCAAAACGTCGGCTTCTGCAATAGCTAACATTACCTGTTCGCGGATGTGACTTTCAAAAATATCTTTACTGTCTTTTACGTATCCGCCCGTATCTATTACGGTAAACTCTTTTCCTATCCATTCGCTCTTGCCATAATGACGATCGCGAGTTACGCCACTAACGTCATCTACGATTGCTTTACGCTCACCAATAAGTCTGTTAAAAAGAGTTGATTTTCCAACGTTGGGTCTTCCCACTATCGCTACTATTCCTGCCATTTTCTAATGTTTTTTAATAATGCTATGTTTCTGCTATCCGCAGCCTTTTGTAAAATTTTTTGGAAGATCTTCAAGAGAAGCAGTGCCTATTACAAGGCGGCAAAGGTAGTGCTAAAAAATCACTTCTTTATATAACCAAAGTATTGCAGCTGTTGATCGTCAGTACGCCAATCTTTTTTAACCTTAATGGTTAGAGAAAGAAAAATTTTCTTTTTTATAAAGTCTTCAATGCGTTTTCGAGATGCTATTCCTAAGTTTTTAATCGCAGCACCACCTCTGCCTAACATTATACCTTTTTGAGAATCGCGCTCTACAAATATGGTTGCAAATATTTCGTCTAGTTTTTCTTTCTCGTTGTATTCTGTTACACTAACCTCAACGCTGTATGGAATTTCCTTTTTAAATTGCGTTAAAATTTGCTCGCGAATCATTTCGCTTACCAAAAAACGAACATTTTCATCGCTAATCGAGTCGGTATCATAAAAAGCGGGATGTTCAGGAGCTAGGTCTACAAGTGCGCCAATAATGCCGCTTACGTTAAAGTTTTCTTTTGCGCTTACCGCAAATATTAACTCGGTGCCGAAGTATTCTTTTACCCTGTCTATATCGGCCTGTAGTTTTTCTTGATCTTGAACTAGATCCACCTTATTCATGGCAATAACCAACGGACAGGTAATCTTATCTTTATAAGCTTCAAACTCTTCAATCTTAGGAAACTGACCGTCTAAAATAAGCAGTACAACATCTGCATCATCTAAAGATTCATTTACAGCTCCCATCATGGCGTCCTGTAATCTGTAGGCCGATTCTTTAATAATACCAGGCGTATCAGAAAACACGAGTTGGTAGTCTTTATCGTTTAGTATTCCCTTAATACGGTGACGTGTAGTCTGTGCTTTTGGGTTGGTAATCACTAGATCTTCACCCAGTACCGCATTTAGAAAAGTAGATTTTCCTGCGTTGGGTAAGCCCAGTATCGTAACAAATGCTGTTTTGAACATTGCAGCAAAGGTAGTTAGGTCTAGTGTAAGTCTATAAAATAAATTATTGAGAAGGTTTACGCCTATAGTAAAAAATCGAACCACCTTTGAGGATATGAAATTTTTCAATCAATTAAAATGTGTTTTACTTCTACCTCTTTTTATAATGACTTCTGGATGTGGCGAAAACGTTACCCCAGATCCCCAAAAGACTATTGAGGAAAGTGACCTTACAGATAGAGATGAAGCGTTAAAGTTATATAATGAACAATATTTAGAGTCTAGTTTGTCATTATCTGAATTAAGCTGGTCAGGAAATTTATCTAGTTGTGATGAGGGTACAATTTCTCAAACCGCTTATGACAAAACACTTCAAAGAATAAACTATTTTAGGACAATATGTGGTTTGCCTAGCGTAACTTGGAATTCTTCTTGGCATCCAAACTGTCAAAAACTTGCATTAATGTTTGATGCTAATGATGAGTGGAGTCACAATCCGCCTTCTAGTTGGAGTTGTTATGATGCAGCCGCTGCAGATGTTGGAGACGATTGCAACGTTTCATATGGGACTTTTGGACCAGAGTCTATTAATGAGTGGATGAAAGAACTTGGTAGTTGGAATAGTAAGGTTATTCATAGAAGATGGATTCTGTTTTCTAGAGCAAAAGATTTTGGATACGGAACCACACCTGCGGGCTCTGCATTGCACTGTATTGCAAACACTAGTAGTCTTTTGCCCGCAAGCTCTCCTGGCTATGTTGCATATCCTCCCAAATTCATTCCACAGAGTTTAGTTTATGATAGATGGTCTTTTAGCGTTACAAATAGCGTGTCTTTTTATAGCGGGGTGGACTTTGATAATACAGAAATTTCTATGAAGGATGCTAGCGGAAACGAAGTTGCTTTAACAATTATTGAAAGAACTGACAATGGCTATGCCGACCAAACTATAGTTTGGGAACCTAGCGGAATTGAAATAGCCGCGAGTTCAGATGTTGTATATACTGTAAAGTTAGGTAACGTTTTGGTTAATGGAGAAACGAAAGACTACGAGTATGAGGTAACTATTTTTAAACCCTAACCAATTTGCCATAAGGCACTTTTACCATGTAATGAGCTTCTAACGTTATGTGCCCGAAGTCTTCTGAAACCTTGCCGCGAAGTGTATAAATGCCGCCACCCCTGAAAGGATATTGTTGAGCAGACAAGGGAAAATGAACGCTGTCAAAAAAAACACCTTCACGATCCATAAATGTACCAAAAAACATTTCTTGTTCTATGCGTCCCTTGGTTTTGGTACGCTTGATGTGTACCAAGTAGCCCGTTATAGTAATGATGCGATGTAGCAATTTGGAAAAATCGCTAGCTACTGTTTTGTGGGTAAGCATATCGCCATCTATCAATTCAAACGGTGAGCAGAGCGGGAATCCCAAATATTCTATTTCGTCCATCGGGTCTTCGTAGGGTATGCCTACTAGTTCTGGAATAGCAATGCTTTTGGTTTGGTTATGAAAAGCAAATAGCTTGGGGTGTGAGAAGCTCTTTTTGGTTTCAGCCAACAGAAAATGGGCTTTCCACAGCAGCCAATGCTTGCTTTTATTGCTAAAACGAAAGGCGTTTACGCGAATGAGAATAATGACCTGCTCTAAACTAATGGTCACTCTATTTACAAAGTCGTCTAATTCTGTAAAGTCGCCGTTATTTATACGTTCTTTTAGAAACGCATTTACCGTTTTAACCTCTAGTTGCGCCACGTGCTGAAACCCTAGTTTAAGGATCTTGCCACAAATAGTGGTAATAAACAGGCTTCCATTCACACACGGAGCTTCTACGCTTGCCCCCTTTAGCCGTGCTTCTTGTATATATTGCTCCGTGCGATAAAACCCACCAAAATTGTTAATAGTAGCTACCATATACTCCAGCGGGTAGTAGGCTTTTAAAAAAAGACTTTGGTAACTTTCTACCGCATAGCTGGCTGAGTGCCCCTTGGCAAAAGCGTAGCTGGCAAAACTCTCTATTTGCGTCCACACTTCTTGGCTTAGTTTCGGTTTATACCCTTTGGCGGCGCAGTTGTCAAAAAAAAGCTTTTCAATTTCCTTAAACTCAGTTCTTTGTCTGAATTTAAAACTCATGCCGCGCCTTAGCACGTCAGATTCTTCTAGCGTGAGTCCAGCAAAATAATGCGCTACTTTAAGCACATCTTCTTGATACACCATTACTCCGTAGGTGTCGTGTAGTATTTTAGCAAGAACGGGGTGCGTGGCTTTTCGCGCTTCGGGGTCTCGGTGTCGTTTTATATATTCAGTCATCATGCCACTGTTGCTTACACCGGGTCGTATGATAGAACTAGCCGCCACCAAACCCCGATAGCCATCCACTTCTAATTTTTTCATAAGCGCTCGCATGGCAGGACTTTCTACGTAAAAACAGCCAATAGCGTCACCTCTGCGGAGTAAGTCTTTTATTTTTTCATCTTGTTTAAAACGGTCGATGTCGTCTATATCAAAATCAGGGGCATCGGGTTGGTTTTGCTTAATCACTTGCAGGGTATCTTTTATTTTGCCCAAGCCTCGTTGAGCTAAAATATCGTATTTGTAGATGCCCGCGTCTTCGGCTATGTGCATATCAAAGTGAGCAGTAGGAAAACCCTTGGGAGGCATGCTCGTAGCTCCGTAATATTGGGTTGGTTTTTCGGTAACTACTATGCCGCTGCTGTGCACACTCAGGTGATTTGGAAACCCGTGTATGTAGTGGCTGTATAACAGACATAGGCGAGCAATATGGTCTAATTGATTTGGGTCTCGAACGCGTTGTATGTTTTTTATTTCGTCGGCAGGCAAGCCTAGCACTTTTCCTATTTCGCGGATTACAGATTTAGCCTGAAATGTAACAAAAGCACCCATTAAAGCGGTATTGGGATAGGTATCAAAAATGTATTTGGTTACGTCATTTCTGTCTCGCCAACTAAAATCAATATCAAAATCAGGAGGAGACTTACGGCTTGGGTTTATAAATCGTTCAAAGTAAAGGTCGAGTTCTATAGGGTCTACATTGGTAATTCGCAGCAAGTAAGCCACCAAGCTATTAGCCCCGCTGCCTCTGCCCACATAAAAATATCCTTTACTTCTGGCGTAGGTTACGATGCCGTGGTTTATTAAAAAATAGGGAACAAAGTCACATTGCTTAATCACTCGAAGTTCACGTTGTAGCCGTTCAGTTATTTCGGGAGTGATGTTTCCCTTGTAGCGGTACTTTAATCCTTCTTCAGCCAGATGGTGTAGCAATTTTTCGTCTTGTTCTTGGGTTTGCGAATAGGTTTTTTTATTGGCAAGTTTCGACTTGTCGTTAAAGTCAAAATGTAGGTTACAACTTGCCAATAGTTTTTGGGTATTTTCTAGCAAGTATTCGTGACCAGCATATAGGTTTCGCAGTTCATTTTCGGTATAAAACTGATGGTGCATTTCGCCTTGTTCTTCCAAGGGCAATTTACTGAGCAGCATGTTTTTGTCAATAGCCCGCAATAGGCGATGTGCGTTAAAATCTCTTTTATTGCGGAAGGTGACGGTATTTAAAGCGACGTATTTATCTTTTGCATAATCGACGACATATTTTTGAAACCCAAACAGTTGTTTATGATTTACTCCTATATATTCGTTTGCTCTTAGTTTACGTTTTGGAGCGTTTTTAAACGGGTATATAATATAAGCGTTTCCAATAATAGGATCTCTAGTTTTACTTCTGTTGGCTAAAAGGTCTGATAGATAGATGTTGATGTTTTGAAAACCGATGTTGTCTGTGGCTATGGCAATAAAATCTTGCTGATTTTTGGTACGAAAATCCACGCCGAGTATAACGGGCCAACCCCGATTTTGGCACTCCATGGCATGATACAGACATCCGGAGGTGCTATTAATGTCGGTAAGAGCGAATTTGATTTCTGTAGGAACACACTCTGAAGGCGTGTTCCTACATGACGAATTTGCCTCGCACAACAATTCCTTCGGCGACATCGTCCCGTATTTGAAAGAGTAGTAGGTGTGACAGTTTAGGTACATTTTACTTTTTTTGCTCGCTGGATGCGTCTGTAGGTTACTAGAGTTGACTAGACCTCAGGCATTCCGATGAGCAGGCACCACATTGGGTTCTCCGCTAAAAGGATTTCCGCGGCCCAGTCCTTTTACTTCCATGGCCACGCTACGTCTCACGGCATTAGCTCCGTATCGGCTTTTCATGGCGTCCATGGCTTGGTATAGGTTTATGATTTTGTCGTCGTCATTAAACAGGTCTATCTGGTGCCCGCCGCCAGCTAAGTCGCCCAGCCGAACACCCACCAAGCGGATGCGCACGCGGCGACTGTACAACGAGTCAAAGAGCTCTTTGGCATGAGCGATAAGTGAGTGGTCTGAGGCGGTGTAGGGTATTTGTTTCTGTTTGCTCACGGTTTGAAAGTCAGAGTACCTAAGCTTTATGCTGATGTTAGAACACACTCGTTGTCCGTGGCGGAGTTCGTAAGCCAACTGCTCCACCATGGCTATTACCATGTCTTTGAGCTTGCGTACGTCTATGGTGTCTTTCATAAAAGTGCGCTCGGTACTTATGCTCTTTTTTTCGTGATAAGGAATGAGCGGGCTATGATCTATGGCATTGGCTTTTTCCCACATCATTTTTCCGTTTTTTCCAAAGGCTTTTTCCAGCAGTTCTAGCGGCATTTCTTGTAACGTATATATTTTTTGTACGCCCATTCGGCTTAGCATAAAAGCAGTTTTTTTACCTATCATCGGTATCTTACCTACGGGCAGCGGGGCCAGAAAAGGCTTCTCTAATCCTAGGTCTATGTTTAGCTGGTTGTTGGGTTTGGCTTCCCCCGTGGCTATTTTGCTTACGGTTTTATTTATAGACATGCCAAAGGAAATGGGCAAACCTGTTTCTTTGACGATTCGCTCGCGTATGTGGCTGGCCAGCTTATAGCATCCAAAGAATTTGTCCATTCCGGTAAGGTCAAGGTAAAACTCGTCTATACTGCTTTTTTCGAGTACGGGCACATCTTCTCGTATTATTTCGGTTACCATTTTAGAGTACTTGCTGTAGGTGCCCGACTCGCCTTTTACTACTATTCCTTCAGGACATAGTTGCCGAGCCATTTTCATACTCATGCCACTGTGCACACCAAAGGCGCGAGCCTCATAACTGCAGCTAGCCACCACGCCTCTGTCACCTACCCCGCCTAGCAGTACAGGCACGCCCAGCAGCCTATTGTCTTGTAGCCTTTCTACAGACACGTAAAAAGTGTCGAGGTCCATGTGTGCGATTGTTTTTGACAAAATAGTTATCTTTTATTTGGGCTATAATATAGCCCAAAACAAAATTAAAAAGAACACCTATGGTAAAGGATGCATAGGGGAAAACCGCAACGAGCTGATAGATAGTGCATTATTTTTTGAAAAAATATAACGTATAATTGTATTAGATGAATCTTTTAAAAATATTGATTTTAGTTGCCGTGTGCAACGTGGCACAAGCACAAGACTATGTAGATTTAGCCACTGCTGAGTATACAAAAACACCTCAAAACCAGTTTGACAGTAGTCTAAACACATCTAGCGTACAAAAAGCCAACATTAACTTAACCGCTCCGGTTAAGTTAAAAAACGGAAGTTCGTTGCTCTTCGGGGTGGTTTATGACCGGCTGCAAACCAAGCTTTTTGAACAACAAGAAGACGAGGTTTCCTTCTCTGCTTACACGCTAAAACTGGGAATTAATGTAAAGTACTCAGACAAGTGGAGCGCAACGTATCTCCTGTTACCCAAGATGGCCTCTAATTTTGAAGAAAGTTTGACCAAAAACGATTATCAGATTGGCGGAATAATATTGGCTAAACTGAAAAAGAGCGAGCATTTCAATTATAAGTTTGGAGCATACATAAACGGAGACAGATTCGGTTCATTTTTAGTACCCTTTTTTGGAGGGTATTATCAAAAAAACAAGCTAGAAATAGACGCAATAATTCCTTCTTATGCCAAGATAAATTATAGCATTACACCCAAGGTAACCGCAGGAGTAAATTGGCGAGCCACTGTTAAGTCCTATAATATACAAGGTGGAGGAATATCCATTTATACATACCCATTTTACATGCACCATTTGTCTAACGAAATAGCTGCGCACATAGGTTACGAACCTATAAAAGGCGTAATAATAAGAGGAATGGCCGGCGTGTCATTGGGCCGCTCGTTTAGGGTGTACCAAAATAATGATAAAATTGATTTTGGATTAAGCTTAGTGCGCTTTGGTGATGATAGAGTGCCGCTTAATACTGATTTTGAAAATGGAGCCTTTGGAAGGCTAGAGTTGGCTTATCGTTTTTACCTATAGCAAGGATTTTCCAACGGCTACGAGTTTTGTATGACTGTACGAGCTGTCTAGTACCGTAATTTCATAACCAATTTTTAAAGCATTTAAGGTACTTTCATGACCAATAAGTAGCGTATCACTTGTTTTTACGTGTTGAATAATGGTTCGTTCTAGCGGCAACAGCCTCTCTATTCGCAGTTTTTTTACATAAAAAAGATGAGGTTCATAGCCGTATGTAGTGTCTAAAAGTAGTTGCGTATTGGCTGTTAGATTTTGAAGATGATTTTCATCGGTTAAAAAGTGAGAAATCCCATTGGTTTCCCATTCATAATATTTTTCGGAAGGGTTAAGTGCATAGTTATGCGCCTGGGCAAAGGGCAAGCATAGCAGTCCTAATGCGAGCACCAAAGCGTACGTTTTAGTTTTAAATAACCGAGAGTACACAACGTGAACACTCACGGCAATTAGTGCAGACAATAGCGGAATTACCGATGCATCATACCAGTAGTTTTTAGTTCCTTTGGATAGAATGAGCAAGTAGGAAATGGATGTAATTAATAAGTAGAGCCATCCCTCATTTTTACGTTTTAAAAACGGAACCGACAAAACAAGAGGAAGCAATAGGGGCCATATAGACATATGCTTATTCCATAATAGTTTGAAGTAATACCAAAAATTTTCACTCGAATAGTCAAAATTTTCACTTGAATTAAAGTATCGCGGAAATAGCTCATCATTCCAAACGAACCGCAAAAATCCCGGTTGTAAATATTCTCTTACACCGTAATAACTGATTACAGGAACAAGTCCGAGCGTAATAGCAAAATACAAATGGTTGTTGGCAAGTGTTTCAATCGCCCTTTTTTGTGTTGCAAAAAACATTGCAATGCCGGGCAACATGATAAGTATAGCAATGCTCTTGGTTAATATACCCAAACATACAGCCAGTGCCGCCCAATACAAGTAGCAACTTTTGTGTGTAAGGTAATAGAGGTAGCAACTATAAGTTAGGGCGGTACTAAAGAATACCAATAGTGCATCATGATCTCCGAATCTACCCACGTGTTCGCCATAAAAACCAGCAGATGTAGCTAAAATGCCAGCACCCCAAAAAGCAAATGCATAACTCTTGGTTAGTCTAAATGTCCATAGAAATAAAATGAATAGCGAGCCTATAGACGCCAAAATGGACGGCAAGCGAATGGCAATTTCGTTTCGTCCAACTACGCGCATCGCGATTACCTGTAACCAAGTAAGCAATGGCGGTTTCAGGTTCCAAGTTTCAGGTTTGTTTTCGTAACTACGGATGATATAATCACCATTTTGCAACATCTCAATAGCGTTTACGGCATTGCGAGACTCATCCCATAGTCTTATTGGCAAATGGCCCACTTTAAGCCAAAGGGGAACCGAGAGAATAAAAAATCCTATCGCTAAAAAAAGGTATGTAAGATACTTATTTATGGTTAGAGCTAGTTTAGGAATTCGTCACGAAAAAGATCTTCTTTGGTTAACCCTTCTTTAAGGCCAAAATACATTTTACGGGCGTCTACTACAAAAAGACTGGAGTTGTAATTCAATATAACTTTTTCGAAAAGTGTTTGTGCTTTTTGAGCATCATTAAAAATATACAGCGTAATATTCGCAGATCGATACAGGGCGTTATCTGCTAATATGTCGTCACCGTATTTTTCGTAAACGGTGGTGTAAAGTTTATTGGCCTCTTCAAAGTTTCCTACTTTTTCTTGCACCTTGGCTTTTAGAAAATATATCTCATCGTTAAGTGTATGATTAGGATATTTGAAAGGCAGCATATTAAGTATTTGTGTGCATTTCTCGATTTGATTTTGGTACAACAGAAACTCTGCTGAGGCGTATTCTTTCATGGCATTTGCGGTACTGTCAAGTCCAGTATTATCTTGTATAAGAAGGGATAGCTCTATAGCGTTGTTGCTTATAAGTTGCGTGGTTGCCGTTTTTAAAATGTCTAGTTGAGATGCAGCCCATTCAAAATCACCTTGATAGTAGGACAGTTTTGCATTTTTAAATTTAGCTTCTTGCCCCAACTCATCTTCCATAAATTCTTTGTCTACTTGACCATACATTAGCTTGGCATCCCACACGTTGTTTAACATAAGGTAGGCGTCTCCCAGCAGGAGCTTGCACTCTGCCAAAAAACGAATTTGTAGTCTAGGAGTGGCTATTATTTTTTCTAGTATGGCACTTCCGTCTGTAGGATTATGGTTATAAAAAATTTGTAATTCTGCCAATCTAAACAAGCTATTTGCCGTTTTAAAACTCACCCCATTTAGACTTACAAAACCTTCTATTGTTTGAATAAGCTCGCCGACCTCGAGTTTGTCTGGATTTATACTATGGGTGGTTTTAAGGTAAAGGGAGTTTATTAACCCTTGTTCAGCAGCTAAATAATTCGGCCCCTCTTTCCCCAGATTTATGACATACTCGTAAGCCCTAAGCGCCGTAGAATATTCTCTATTTTGCTCACACAATTTAGCAAACCCCATAACTCGATACCCTTTGGTTTCATTGCGTTTATCCAGAGAAATAACTTGTCGCATGGCAGCCATATATTTCTTCTGTTGTAAAAATATTTCTAGCAATAATTCGTCATATACGGGATTGCTTGGATTTTTTTGGGCGTACAACAAGGTGCGTTGTTGCAGGTATTCAACAGATTTCGGGTTTTCGTAAACTACATCTAGTACACGTATAATGTAATCAAAAGCGTTTTGTTCTGCAGAAAGTACCTCCAATGAAAAGTCTGTTAACGCCGTTGTGTTTCCCATGACTCTATACTGAGAAAGCATTTGAGCGTAAAAAGTGAGCACACCAAACTTTTTAGTGCCCTGTTCATAAGCGGCAACTGCATATTCGTTCAATTGGCGATTTGTTAATGCGTTGGCAATTAATATTACTTGGTTTTTATCTGCTAAGTATTCTTTTATAATTTTCTCCAAGTACTTTTGAGCTTGTTCTTTTTCACCTAATCGCAAGTACAAATAGCCCAAATCTACCTCGTAGTTTCCTCGTTTAGGATTTTGCTTTATGGCCTTTTCAACCATTTTTTCGGCGGTTTTTAGGTCTTTGAGCGCAATAAGTGTTTGTAGGTAGTTCTCGTAAATATAAATAGAGGTGTAGTTTTCTTTATATAGCTTTTTATACATTTCAGAGGCCTTTTCAAACTCCTGGTTTTCAAAAAACTGGGCAGCTAATTTCTCGTCTGTACTTTGAGAAAAGCATACAGACGAAAAAATAATTAAGGCAAACAAGAAGACAGACTTCATTTTATACGGTGCAAAAATAACGAAGCAAAGCTATCATTTATTTGTGGTCGGATTTAGGTGATTATGATCTAAACCTGCAGGTAAAGTAAAAAGAAATGCTAATCACCCTAAATAAATTAGGTGAATAGGATAGTTTGAGAGTACTTTTGTACAGCAAATAACAAATCCAATATTTGCTGATGTCTCAACCCAAAATTTCTAAAATTGCTTATCAAGGTTTAACGTTTGACGATGTGCTTGTTTTGCCTCGTTACTCTGAAGTTTTACCTCGCGATACGAATACAAAAACCCGCCTTACTAAAAAATTATCCATTAATATACCCATTATAAGTGCGGCCATGGACACCGTAACAGAGTCGGATTTAGCAATAGCCATAGCTAGAGAAGGGGGCATAGGAATAGTGCATAAGAACATGTCAATTGCCGAACAGGCTGCTGAAATAAAAAAAGTAAAGCGATCAGAAAGCGGAATGATAAAAGATCCGGTTACGTTGAAAAGCACCAACACTTTGGCGGAAGCGGTTAATGTAATGAAGGTAAACCGAATAGGTGGGATTCCGATTATTGACGACAACCATAAATTAGTGGGTATAATTACCAATAGAGATTTGCGCTTTCAGATAGACTTAAGTACGCCTATTGAAGAAGTTATGACCAAGCAACCACTGGTTACGGCGGCACATGGCACAGACTTAAAAGAAGCAGAACAAATCCTTCAAAAACACAAAATAGAAAAACTACCTGTAGTAGACGCCGAGAATATATTGCTTGGCCTTATTACGTTTAAGGATATTCAAAAAGTTAAAAATCACCCTAAAGCATGTAAGGATACTTTTGGAAGGCTTATGGTGGGCGCGGCTGTAGGGGTAACAGCAGATACGCTTGAAAGAGTTACGGCTCTAGTGGCCGAAGACGTGGATGTAATTGCCATAGACACAGCACATGGACACTCAAAAGGGGTGGTAGACGAACTTAAAAAAGTAAAAGCAAAATTTCCAGATTTACAAGTGATTGTGGGAAATGTGGCAACAGGCGCCGCAGCAAAGTACTTGGCAGACAACGGAGCAGATGCCGTAAAAGTGGGCGTTGGTCCTGGATCTATTTGCACAACTAGGATAATAGCCGGAATAGGTGTACCTCAATTAAATGCGGTAATGGAATGTGCTCTTGCGTTAGAAGGCACGGGAGTGCCTATTATAGCCGATGGCGGAATACGTTATAGCGGTGATTTGGTAAAAGCCATTGTGGCTGGTGCGGATTGTATAATGGCAGGAAGTCTTTTTGCAGGTACAGAAGAGGCTCCTGGCGATGTCTCTTTTTACGAAGGAAGAAAGGTTAAAAGTTACCGCGGTATGGGGTCTATAGAAGCCATGAAAAAAGGTTCAACAGATCGATATTTTCAGGACGCAGAAGCAGAAATTGGCAAACTTGTTCCTGAAGGAATTGTTGGAACGGTTGCCTTTAAAGGAAAACTATCTGAAGTTGTTTATCAATATATTGGAGGTTTAAGAGCGGGAATGGGTTATACGGGATCTTCAAGCATAGAAGAACTTAAGACAGCTCAGTTTACGCACATTACCGGTTCGGGTATTAGAGAGAGCCATCCCCATGATGTTACCATCACCAAAGAAGCTCCAAACTACAGCCGCTAATCTATACTTTCTATCAAAGCAAGAACTCCGGATGTATAACGTATAGTAACATCTCCGGTGACTATAACTTGATTGCTTGTGCCACTGCGATTTCCGTATTCAAGCTTCTCATTGTTAAGCTTATACATCAAGTTTGAGGTAGTAATACCGTCAGCTTGGTTAATGGGAATTAATGATATCTCATCGCCAGCGTTGTATATCTTTGAAAAGCTTTTAGGCAATACAAACGCCTTAGAGTGATCATCATAAATCACAATTTTGTGCTCAGGATATTTACCCATAATGGCAAAGTTGTTTAAGGTGTGGTCCAATCTTTTTCCGGTAGCCCATACGATGTTTATATCGCTGTACCCCTTGTTTATTAAAAAGGCTAATGCTTTCTCTAGATCTGTAGTTTCTTGATCAGCAATATGAATAAATTGTGTTGTTAAATTTTGTGGTAAGCCTTCGATACTATCAAAATCCCCAATCACTACGTCCGCCGTTATTTGCAAGTTAACTACACGAGCATAGGCGCCGTCTAGCACCACCACAAAAGGACACCATTCCATGATGGACACCAACAAGTCGTAGGAGCACATTTCGCCATTGGCTATAATAAGTGCAGGCTCTTGGCCTTCTTTTACATAGTGATGCGATGACATTAAAGTGCAATTTTCGAAACAAACATAGCAATTAATATTACAGATTAAGTTACTTTGTCGACATGATTAAATCGACGACGTCGTTGGTGCTATTTTATCTCCTGTTTGCAGGTTGCGCTAAAGAAAAATTTTCAAGTGAAAGCAACTGGCTCGCACCGCTAATTGAAACAGAGTTAACCTTGGGAAATTTGATTCCGGACTCACTCATTCGAAAAAACAATGACAATACTATTGATATCGTTTTTGAAGAAGCTTATGGAATAACCAGCATTCAAGACATACTTGTTATTCCTGACAGAATAGACAGTATTGAGGTTACTCTTTCGAGTCTGGTTTTAGAGGACAGGTCGTTTATTGACACCTTAACACTTCAAGAAATATACCCAGCAAGTGTCTTTTTGAACGGTCAAAAAGCGGATCTTCCAGCGCAAGATGTACAAACAAATCAAGGAACCAAGCTAGATGTGAGCAAAGAGTTTTTTAGCACAGCTACTTTTGTACAAGGGTGGATAGATATTACCATAAGTAACGACTTGCCTGTTACGGCTGAGTTAATGGAGTTCGAATTAATTAATGATGATGGTACCAATACAGTAGTGGCGTCTGGCACATTTACCGATTTGGCACCTAACACTACACAAACCCAATCTTATACACTAGCAGGCAAAACGGTAAAAGGAAAGCTAGAGTTGCGTGTAAAAAGAGTAAAAACTAAGGCGAGTGACGAACCGGTACTTATTGATATTAAAAAAGGTTTAAGAATTACATTTGGTGTGAGGGGCTTAAAACCACAGTCTGCCACAGCAGTATTTCCTGCTCAAAACCTGGTGGAACGAAACGATGAGACAACCTATAGCTTTGGTGGTGCAGAATTAACACAAGTAAACGTGAAGACGGGCTCTATACTAATGAAGGTAGAATCAAGTATTGAAGAGGCGATAATCTTACAATATAAGATCCCTCAAAGCAGCAGCCCTGGTCAAAGCGGTCCTATTTATAAAGAATGGAAGATTCCTGCAGCACCTAAAGGACAACGGATATTTATAGAAGAACGGTTTCCTATTGACGGTTTTGTGATTCATTTATATGGTGAAAAAAACTCAGTCGCTCCATATTTTAACCACGTTTATAATGAGTTGGCTGCGAAAATAGAATACACAGGCATAGAGAGAACTCTTTCGCTTAGCGATAAGATTAAAATTGAATTTGGCCTGGTAGATGTAATTCCAGAGTTGGTAATCGGAGACCCGGGGCTACATAATTTTACCATAAAAGACTCTTTGGAATTGCCTGCTCTTAAAAATTTTAAAGGAAACTTATCTTTAGACGATGCCTCTTTAGAACTAAATTTTTACAATAGCTTCGGTATTGAATCTTTAATTACCACGAATGAAATAATAGGTCAAAACACGGGGTCAAATAAAAATGTGAAGTTAACATCACCCGCTTTAAGCACGCCCATATTGCTTAAACGCGCCGTAAATCTAGGAACATCAGTAAAACCTGACGAACAAACACTTATACTCAACAAAGGCAATTCAAATATTAAACAGTTTATTGAAAACTTACCTGACCAAATAGTACCCAACATACAAGTAAAAGTTAGACCAAATGGCACTCTAAATCAATCTGATTTTGCCTTTGATTATAGTAAGCTTCTGGTAAATTTTAAACTGGAAGTACCTTTAATCGTAGGCTTAGAAGACTTAACTGTTACAGAAACCCGCAAATCAAATCTATTTGAATACGAGCAAATTAGCAATGTAAAAGAGGCTAAACTATCTGTCTTGGCGTCTAATGATTTTCCTATTGAAGCGGTGTTAGAATTAACGTTTTTAGACGACAATGGAGTGATTATGGCAACCGCCTTTAAAGGTGAAAATAACAGCATAGAAGAGGCTGAGACAGATCCCATAACCGGCAAGACTTCGAGTGCTAGACAAAGCGAACTAGTTGCCAAGCTAAGTCGCTCAGATATGTTAGCAATACAAAATGCTACTCAAATCAGAATTACAGGTTGCTTCTCAACAACAGATGCAAAGCGATATAAAATGTATAGCGATTATAGAATTAAACTAAAAATAGTGTCAGATATAACCTATGAGAATAAGCTATAGTTTAATATCCGTTTTTATTATATTGAGTGCAAGCGCTCAATATTCAACGAAGTCAGAGAATCGATTTGTATTCTTAAGTTATGGGTTTGACGAGTTATGGATTCCTCACGCTATAAAATTAGATGTTGATGCCAATGTAGGATCAAATAGTCTAAATAACGGAATGTTTAACGATGTGCTATTTAGATCAGGGTTTGTTTCTGACGGAAAGCAAAAGTTTTTAGAATCTCAAAAAGAACGGACAAACCTGTATGCTCAAGTTAGAGCCGAGATAGAGTATAAAATCAATTCATCAATTGGGATATATGTGAAAAACAGAAGCTTCACTGCGTATTCAGGAGGAACAGAATTCACACAGTTAATTTTAGTTGGCAATGCCGATTTTCAAGATCAGAAAGTAAGTAGCGGCAATCTTAATTTTTTAAGCGCATCATTAGTTTCAGGCGGTATTACTCTAAAATCTATGAAGGATAAAAAGGTTAACGCAAAATTGGGGATTGGGTTAAACGTAATTACAAAATATAGGCAAATCAATGCATCAATCATGTCGCTTTATACGGCAAATAATGGTGAATTTGTGGAAGCAGATCTTAACAACTTTTCTTCATCAGTAGGAGGCAAAGGAATGAATGGAGTTGGTTTAGATATCAACTATAGTATTGACTTTAAGAAGAGCGAAAAAATGACATTTAGCTTTAAAGTTGCGGATTTAAATGCAAACTACTTATTCCATCAATACGCAACTCACTTGGATACAACTGTTACTTTTTCAGGGTATAAATACCAGTTTGGAAACAAGGAAACTTCTCTTCCTGAATTTATAGACACCTCCTATACGACATTTATAGACCGAGGTGTTAAAAGTAAAAAGGGGCTTAGTTTGCCCTCTAAAATCAGCGTAAGTTGTGTTTATTCGGTTAGTGAAAATTCAAAAGTAGTACTAGATTTTACCGTCATAGATTTTGGAAATTTTGGCATGGGAGGAAGTCTTGCGCTTGATCAAAATCTGTCTAAAAACCTAAAATTAGTATCTGCGTTAGGTTATGGAAATTTCACTGGACTCACTTGGAGAGAGGCTATTGAACTTTCCACCGCTAATGGATTTAATTATTATCTAAACTTTATGGGTTTACAATCTGCGTTTGCGCCACTTCAAACGCACAACTATAGTTTAGGGATTGGGGTAGCCAAACACTTCTGAAATTCCATACTTAATTGTTGAGCAAAAGAAATCAGTTCTTCTATTTCACCAACGCTCATTAGCCTAAAATAACGGAAAACGAGTAATTTATTATTGGCACTTTCAATGTGATAACGGTTGTTTTGAGTTATAAAGTTTTGAAGCTCGCCGGTAAAAAATGTTTGAATTGCTTTACGATTTGGCCCTTTAACAGAAAACTTACTACCAAACTCCGTGTCGCTCTTAAATGAAATTTCTTCTTTTATGGCATAGTCTAATAGACGCGAAAAAAGTTTTTCTTGATCTAGTTTAAAGTCTGGAATGTCCTGGTCAAAACAAATGCGAAGCATAGTCGTATTGTGAACCTCTGCCGCCATTAGCGCCCCTTCGTCAAAGGTTATATCTATTAATTCCCAACTTATGTTTTCTGTGTAATTGCCTGAAATACGGTTTTTAACATATTCTATAGGCCGCGTTTTGAAAAAGATATTCTCTTTAAGATAATCGGTCTGCCAATCTATTTTATGTTCAAATGACCATTGGTTAGCAAATGCATACTCTTTGAGCTCTTTTTGTCTCTTAGATAACTGCTTAACAACTGCCTGGGGAAGTGTATGAATACTAAATGGATGCTCGCTAGTGGTAAGATGCTCATCTAAGCCAACAATTTCAAATTGACCGTCGCGCTCTGTTTCGTATTCCTTCCCCCAATTATTGACAAATTCAAGAAAGGAAAAGTCTACTAAACGGGTGTGAGAAAAATCAAGAACAAGGCTCTCGTTCGGTGGAATGCTAGCGAGTATCCTTCTAATCTTTAAAATGCTTACAAAATTGGCAACCCCTTTAATTCTCAGGTGGTAATGATCCTCAATTTTAGCTAAGTTAAAATAAGGAAAGGCAAGGTATTTAAAGAACAGATTCGCGGGTAAATGAGACCTAACCAAATGAATAATAATGGTAAAAAGTATTCCGGAAACTATTCCCTTATTTAAATCGGTAATTAAGGTAGCCACCAAGGTAACCGAAAGAATCATAAACTGCTCATATCCTTTCAGGTTAGCGTCTTTGAATACTTTTGGTGAGGCAAGTTTATAACCCGTAAATACTAAAATAGCCATAAGAGCAGCTTTAGGAACCAACTGGATGTAGTCAGACAATAAGAACACAAACAGTAAAATCAAGACTCCGTGTACAAAATTAGAGAAGCTCGTCTTGGCTCCTTGGTTTATATTCACAGAACTACGAGCAATTACCGCAATAACAGGCAACCCGCCGATAACCCCCGATATCATGGTGCTTATTCCCATGGCAGCAACATCGCTGTTTAAATTAGTTTTTCGATTTAAAGGGTCAATTTTATCTATTGCCTTGGCGGAGCCTAACGTCTCGATGGTGGATATTAGAAAAACCGAAACCACAACCAGCCAAAAATTAAGACTCCCTATTTTGGTAAAATTGGGGTAAATAAAGAACTTGCCAATGACATCCCGGGGCAATTTAAAATGGATAAGATCTTTAGTTTGTATAAGGCTATGCATTTTGCCAAAAATGATGACATTTCCTCCTGTAATTTTGTCAAATACAAAGTATAACGGAACCGCAAATAACAGCAGCCATATAGTGGCCGGGACGTATTTTATAAACCGATTAGTCATATATGGATGTATAGAAAGTATGATTAAGCTATTAAAAAACAGTATAGCAATCATTGGATTCATATTGGCTAAACTGCTTGGAATAGCCATTAGTTTTTCAAAGTCATTCATAACGGGTATTTCCACGCCCAATCCATGATGCACCTGCCCTGCAAGAATAATAACTCCAATTGCGGCCATCATTCCTTGTACTACCGACGACGGAATAAAATCAGCTAAACCTCCTAGTTTTAAAACACCAAAAATTACCTGCATTGCGCCTGAACACACAAAGGCGGCTAATACAAATTCCCAACCCCCTAATGTGACAATTGCGGTAGCCACAATACCAATAAGGGCAGGCGATGGCCCATTAATGGAGACATTGCCGCTTCTTATAAATGAAGTTACCAAACCGCCAACCATTGCCGCAATAACTCCGGCTAAGAGTGCGTTACTGGGCAGTCCCATAGCTAATGCTATACCAATAGATAGAGGTAATGCAACTAACGAAACACTGAATCCGGCAAGGACATCAGTTCTCCAATATTGTTTAATAGAGAGAAAGCGGGTTTTAATATTGTTTATTGTTGCAGACAAGGAGGGTTGCAATTTAATCTACAAGCACCAATTATTCCAATAAAAACAGTATTGTGGGTTTTGATTAAGCAGATTTAGTTAAGAATACAAAGGAAAATCCTTCATCCAGGCATTGACTTCTGTTTTTACCTCACTTATTATTAGGTCATTGTATGGATTCATTAGAACCCGGTTAATAAGCTCGGCTATTTTTTCCATGTCCTTTGTTTTCATTCCTCTTGTGGTTACGGCTGGCGTTCCAATACGAATACCTGAAGTAACAAAAGGAGAACGCGTTTCAAAAGGAACAGCATTTTTATTAATGGTGATATCGGCTTTTACCAATGCATTTTCTGCAACCTTTCCAGTAAGTGTGTCACTTTTGGGTCTTAGGTCTATAAGCATCATGTGGTTATCCGTTCCACCAGATATTATTTTATAACCCCTAGCTACCATAGCCGCAGCTAGTGCTTGAGCGTTTTCCATTACTTGCTTGCAGTACTCTTTGTACGCCGGTTGCAATGCCTCGCCATAGGCTACAGCTTTGGCTGCTATAACGTGTTCTAGTGGTCCGCCTTGGGTCCCAGGGAAAACAGCCCCATCAAGTACGGCGCTCATTTTTTTAATTTCTCCTTTAGGTGTAGTTAATCCCCACGGGTTATCAAAATCTTTTCCCATCATAATCATTCCTCCACGTGGTCCGCGTAAGGTTTTATGGGTTGTAGTGGTTACTATATGGCAATGCGGTATTGGGTTACTGAGAAGGCCAGCGGCGATTAACCCGCTAGGATGAGAAATATCTGCAAGTAACAAAGCACCCACCTTGTCTGCTATCGCCCTGAATCTTGGAAAATCCCAGTCTCTAGAATAGGAAGACGCACCACAAATAATCAACTTAGGTACTACTTCTAGCGCAATAGCTTCTACCTTGTTCATATCTATGAGTCCAGTTTGCTCTTCTACGCCATAAAATGCCGGTTTGTATAGTTTTCCAGAAAAATTTACGGAACTACCATGAGTAAGATGCCCTCCGTGAGACAGATCAAAACCAAGGATCTGATCTCCGGCATTAAGCACGCCCAGCATTACGGCAGCATTTGCTTGGGCACCGCTATGTGGTTGAACATTCACCCACTCGGCACCAAAAAGCTCTTTGGCCCTGTCTATGGCCAATTGTTCTATTTGATCCACTATTTCGCATCCGCCATAGTAACGCTTTCCTGGAAGTCCCTCTGCATATTTATTGGTAGCCACGCTACCCATAGCGCTCATTACTTCTTTTGAGGTAAAGTTTTCGGAAGCGATTAGCTCTATTCCATTTTGTTGACGATCTAGCTCCTTGGCTAAAAGGTCAAATATTATATCTGCCATTTGAATTCAGTCTTATGTGTAAATGAGTATAGGGATCTTTTATAAATCCTAAAAGTATTATTGTTTAGATTAATTTTTGAAAGGCCAAAGAAAATACCAAGTACACTATCAAACAAAGAAAACCACCTAAAAAATGTAGCCAGCCTATTAACAGCGCGCATGTAAGCAACATTGCAACTCGTATACTGTTTAGCTTTTTGTTTTGTGATCCAATTTTAATAGAAAAGAGTTTGATATTGCTTATCAATAAGAGAGCACCAATAACGCAAAACAGCATAATGAAAAAAGGATGATTTAACCAAATATTTGTCAGCTCATGCTGCTCGGCAGCAAGCGGTAGCGCAAAACAAGCTAATGCCATAACGGGCGTGGGCAGTCCAATGAAATAATCATTGTTTTGTTCGGAACTATTAAATTTAGCTAATCGATAACCAGATAGCAAAGCAATAAGCAACGGCATACATATGAGAAGTCCATCGTATGCAGAAGAGGTAAGTGCTTCCGACTCGTATAACTCATTACTCCAATAATTATATAAAACCATAGCCGGCGCCACCCCAAAACTCACCATATCGGCCAAAGAATCAAGTTCTTTACCAAAGGGAGAACTCACTTTTATAAGTCGCGCAGCGGTACCATCTAAAAAATCAAAAATCAAGGCGGCAATAGCCCAATAGGCTGCGTTTAAAAATTCTAATTGAAATGCGTTGATGATAATAAACATACCACAAAGCAGATTGGAAAGGGTAAGTAAATTGGGTATCTGTTTTTTTAGGTTAAGCATGGCTTTTTTGCCGTAAGGCTTTTTGTTTGCTTGTTTTTAAAAGGATTCTATTTCTAGTTACGCAATAGTATGGCGTAATATCAACCTTTGAATCATGACGCAAAGATGGGTTAAATATTTACTTTTATAATAAGGCAAAAGGACAATATGTAAAATAGAGTACTAGATACTTGCGGCTCAGAATGCGCTAGTATGATATTCGTAATCAGGCCATTTGTCGATAAACCCATCGCCTAACTAGTCTTTTTGGTAATACGCGGGTTAAATACGCCCTCAGTCGAATTTTTCGCCCATGAATGAATACTACTTTTTTCTTTTTCATTTGGCTGTAACCAAAGGCGGCCACTTCTGCAGAAGTGGGGTTACTACTGTTGGGATCAATTTTTCCAAAACCGGCCATTTCACCAAATTCACTCTGGGTAGAACCAGGACATAAAGTGCATACGTAAACCCCGTATGGCCTTAACTCTTCGGCTATGGCTTCTGAAAAAGCGAGCACGTAGTGCTTGGATGCAAAGTAAACACTCATCATAGGACCCGGCCTAAAGGCGGCGTCCGACGCAACGTTTAAAATCGTTCCGCGGTTTCTTTTTTTCATATCGGCGCCAAACAATCGAGTTAACTTGGTAAGCGAAAGTATATTCAGATTTATCATATCCTCTTGCCTAGTTAAAACGCTATCAACAAACTCACCGCTATCACCAAAACCGGCGTTGTTTATTAAAAAATCAATTTGAAAGCCCCGTTTTTGAATTTCATCAAATAGTTGTTCAGCATTGTTCGGTGCTGCCAAATCCATAGGAATTACGCTCACTTTTACACCATACGTAGTCTCCAGAAACAAGGCGTGTTCGAGCATTTTTTCTTCTCTTCGGGCTACTAGCACTAAGTTTATTTTGTCCTTGGCAAATTCAGTTGCAAGTTCTTTCCCAATGCCCGCCGATGCTCCTGTGATGAGCGCTATCATTCTAACCAGTTAGGAAGTTCACCAATATTGTGCAAAGCCTCACCTAATGTACTGTTTTTAAACAAATCTGGGATCTGTGCTCATTACCGTACCGCATGAATTGCAAGTACGTAGTTCTTCAGAAGCATAAAACTCCTTAAATCGAGGGATAAAATCTTTTTCAATATCGGTAAGCGGGAATTTGTATTCGTGTAGCTTATGATTGCAATTTTCACAAAACCACATGAGTCCGTCTTGCTCATTATTCGTTCGTTTACACTCTATTACTAGCCCAATACTTCCCTCACTTCGCACAGGCGAGTGGGGTACTTGGGCAGGCAAAAGAAACATGTCTCCTGCTTTTATAGGAATGTCTACCGCCTCCCCATTTTCTTGTATTCGGACATTAATGTCGCCCTCTAGCTGGTAAAAAAGTTCTTCTGTTTCATTATAATGGTAGTCTTTACGAGCATTAGGTCCTGCAACAATCATTACGATGTAATCACCTGCATCTTTATACAGGTTTCGATTCCCCACAGGGGGTTTAAGCTCATCTCTATGCTCGTCTATCCACTTTTGTAGGTTAAAAGGTCGTCTTACTGCCATTTTGTGTCTAATTTTAAACGAATTTAAGGATTATCTATCACTTCACAATATCCAAAGAATTGTAGTACGTTTGCATAAGGAAATATTAATAAAAAAAACTATGTTATTGTTTTTAAGTATGGGCGGAATGGAGTGGATAGTCATCATATTTGCCATTCTTTTGCTATTTGGAGGAAGAAAAATTCCAGAATTGATGAAAGGATTAGGATCAGGAATACGTGAGTTTAATAAGGCAAAAAATGATGTGACCGAGCAATTAAGAGAAGGTATGAATGAAAAGCCAAAAACCAATTCTAAAACAGAGGACAAGTCCGCTGAATGATTGCAAAAAAATATACATCACTTGCCCACATACAGTCAGATATAAGCCAAGGAAAAACTACCTGCACTGACTTAGCCAATTACTATCTTCACCAGAACGAAGAACATAAGCATCTAAATGCGGTGTTAGAAGTTTTTGGGGAGGAAGTAAAATTACGTGCAGCGGCAATAGATCAAAAAATAAAAGACGGAACTGCAGGTAAATTGGCAGGAATGTTCCTTGCCGTTAAAGATAATATCTGCTACAAGAATCACAAAGTTTCTGGCTCTTCTAAAATAGTAGAAAACTACGAGGCAGTATACACAGCCACGGCATTACAACGCTTACTAGACGAAGATGTTATCGTAATTAGTAGAACTAATTGTGATGAATTTGCGATGGGTGCCAGCAATGAAAATTCGGCTTTTGGCCCAGTTAAAAATGCAGCAGATTATAGCAAAGTGCCAGGGGGTAGCTCTGGCGGCAGTGCTGTTGCTGTTCAAGCAGACTTGTGCTTAGCGGCACTTGGGTCGGATACGGGAGGTTCGGTTCGCCAACCAAGCTCATTTACAGGCACTTTTGGACTAAAACCTACCTACGGCAGAATATCTAGATACGGGTTGTTTGCATATGCTTCAAGTTTTGATCAAATAGGTCCAATAACCAGCAGCGAAGAAGATGCTGCATTATTGCTTGAAATAATGGCCGGTAAAGATGAGTTAGACGCCACCTCTTCATCTGCTCCTGTTGAAAAATTTGTAGCCAACACCACTAAAAAATATAGAATAGCATACTCCAAGGAAGCTATGCTTAGTGAAGGACTAGCAGATGACGTTAAGTCAGCATACAATTCGCTTATAGACAAACTAAGAGCTGACGGACATACCGTAGAAGAGCAGTCATTCCCCTATTTAGATTATATGGTTCCTTGTTATTACGTGCTTACCGCGGCAGAAGCTTCTTCTAACCTTTCACGTTATAGCGGGATGCTGTATGGTCATAGAAGTAGTGATGCTAACGATATAGAGTCTACATTTAAAAAATCAAGAAGTGAAGGATTTGGTCATGAGGTAAAAAGAAGAATTATGACAGGTACATTTGTGCTAAGCGCTGATTCGTATGAAGCCTATTACACTAAAGCATTAAAGGTGCGTAACGTAATTAAGATAGAAAGCGAAAAAATCTTAGAAAACTATGATTTATTTCTTTGCCCTACTGCGCCTACTACGGCATTTGAATTAGGGGGTGAAAAAACAAAAGATCCTATCCAAATGTGGCTTGCAGATATGTTTACAGTGCAAGCGTCTTTGGCTGGCTTACCTGCTATTTCTATACCTACAGAAGAATCAAATGGCCTTTCTATCGGTATGCATTTTATGACTAAAGCATTTGCCGAAAACGAATTATTTAACATTTCGAAAATAGTGACAGGTTATTATGCGACCTAACTTATTATTTTTATTTGGCATACTGTATCTAAGTTGCTTTTCGCAAACTAGCGACAAAGAAATTACAGCTAGACTTAAACGAATACAATCCGAAATCCCATTAGATTTTAATGCGGCGGTACGTGCGCAAATAGCTGATTATCAAAAATCATCCAAACCCGCTAACATAGAGACCCTCCGTAAATTTTTAACGTTTGACAATGCGTTAAAAGCAGTATTTATAGAAAATAAAGTTCCTGGTGAATTAAGATATGCTAGTATATCATTAACCAATTTTAACTTGACCGAAAAAGGGGTAGACGGAAAAGAGGGCCCGTTTGGTTTAAGACACAGAACGGCTACTAAAAACGGATTAGTTATCACAAATTACATAGACGAGCGAAGAGATGTGTTAAAGTCTGCCGCTGTTTTTTGTGCCGAAATAACACGTTTATTTGAGCTATACCGAGATTGGCGTTTGGCACTTACTGCCTACAATGCGAATGAAGATGATTGGCTAAAAGCATATGCTCTTGCTGGAGACGCTCGCGATTACGAAACGATATGTAGTTATTTACCAGGGGGGGTTAAAAACACGTATTCTCATTTCGTGGCCGCAACATATTGTGCCAATTTTTATAAAGAAATGGGGTACAAAACAAAATCCATTTCCATAACTACCGGGATAGTTTCTGTTTCAAGATACACCACTCTAGAGCACTTGTCAACCGTGCTAAACGTGGATTACAAACTGCTTAAAGAGCTGAATTCAACCTATAAAAAATATGTAATTCCACAAACTGCCTCACTCTTCTATATCACCATACCGTCTACCAGAGTCAACCAGTTTTATGAATTAGGTGACGAGGTTTATGTGCATACGACGCCACCCGCGTTGCCTATTTCGGTGGAAAAAGCAAAGGATACAACAGTTGTTACGCCAGTAAAAACTCAGGAAGAAGCGCCTGTTGTGCAGAGCACAACAGCTATAGTTTACTATAAAGTTAGAAAAGGTGACATTCTATTAAGGATCGCTGATTTATATGATTGCGAAGTGAATGAACTAAGACAATGGAATAACATTCGAGGGAATAAAATAATCGTAAACCAACGATTAAAAATAGTGGTCCCGTCTAGCAAACTGTCTTACTATAAAAAAATGGACAAACTGCCCCAAGGTGAAATAAATAGAATAATGCTTAAAGACTAATTGTTAATGTGAAGCTTGACAGAAGTAAATATCTAGAAAGTAGAAGCCTACGACCTACCAAATTATTTCTAGCTATCGTGGCAGTAAACCTTCTTTTGGGCACAATTGTATGGTTATTTCCTAAAGAAGGAATACAATTAAGCAGCACTTTTAAATTCAAGTTCATTACTCTCGACGAGCTTATGGGTGACGATAAATCTACCCATAAGGAGGTGAATTTAGATAGCGTTTTAGCGGGGATTAATCCCAAATCAAACTCAGAGATAGCAGACACCCTTTCACCTATAGCAAACGTTCAAATAGGCACTGTTCTTAACAGCGATACAGTTGCGGCGAGGGAAGCCATGGCAAGTCTTAAAGAGGTTCCTTATTACCGCAGGATACAAATTCCAAAGAGCAACCCTGGTGCGCTAAAAGCGCTCCAAAACGGGCTAATAAAGGAAAGTAAAACAAAAGTTGTACGCATATTGCACTATGGAGATTCTCAATTAGAAGGTGATCGAATCTCAGATTACTTCAGAAATAAGTTACAGAAGGTATATGGCGGACAAGGCCCTGGAATCGTGTTGCCAAACGAACCTGCTGCAACATCAAGACAATCTGTTTTTGTTTCACACAGTAAAAACATGAGGAAGCATGCTTTCTACATTAACGGCTCCACTCGGACTGACGGAAAGTATGGAATTGGAGGATCTTCGTTTACGTTTGATGGTGATTATACCTCTTTTTTAAAATGGACGTATGATGACACCAAAAAGAGTGTACAACCAGCGTTTAGTAATAAAAAGCAAGAACAGTCATATTTAATATTCAGAAATGGAAGTAAAAGTTATTTGAGCGTGCGACAATATGCCCGCATAACTCTATTGTATGAAAATGATGAAGTATCCCAATTACAGTTGACCTGTGATAATAATGTAAATAATTACAATTTAAAGCCATCAGACGGATTAGGTGTGCAGCAATGGGATTTGAATACGGACAAAGAGCTTAGATTTGATTTTATAAATGGTAAATTCCCACTAATCTATGGAGTGGCGTTAGATGGCACCTCTGGAGTGGCAGTAGATAATTTTCCTATGCGTGGCAGCTCGGCAATTGGATTTAATAAAATGAGTCAAGGGTTGTATCGGAAGCAGTTGGAGGCATTGAATGTGAGAGCTATAATTCTTCAATATGGTATAAATGTAATTCCGAACGTACGGTCTGACTACGGTTATTACAAGTCCCTTTTCACCAAACAGTTACAAAGCATTAAAGCTGTCAATCCCGGGGTTAGCATACTTGTAATAGGACCAAGCGACATGAGTAAAAATGAAGCGGGAACAATGGTTTCATATACCAATATTCCATTAATTAGAGATGCTATGCGAGAAGCTGCGTTATCTTCAGGTTGTTGTTTTTGGGACTTATATGAAGCGATGGGCGGCGAAAACTCAATGGTGGCATGGGTAAACGAAGGTCTAGCGCAAAAAGATTACACGCATTTTAGTTATAAAGGGTCAAAGTATATTAGCGAGATGCTTTTTGATGCATTAATGGAAAAAGTAAATCAGCAATAGGAATATGGAACTAACCCCAGAGTACTTTATGAAACAAGCCTTGAAACAGGCAGAAAATGCAATGGCAGAAAACGAAGTGCCTATAGGCGCTATTGTAGTGGCAAATAATCAAATAATAGGAAAGGGATATAACCAAGTAGAACGATCTAACGACCCAACAGCACATGCCGAAATGCTGGCAATAACCGCTGCTAGTGCACATTTAAATTCCAAATTTCTACAAGACTGTCAATTATACGTAACGGTAGAACCGTGTGTAATGTGCTATGGAGCAATAAAAAATGCCCGCATAAAAAACATCTTTATTGGCTGTCTAGAGCCCAAACACGGCTTTACTAATTTTTTAAAGTCAGACCATAAACTCGTTGTAAAATCAGGTATTTTAGAAGAGGAATCCATATTGCTTATGAAGTTCTTTTTTCAAGAGAAACGATAGTAGCGGGTATCTAAAAGCGGAACACTGCAGTTCCCTTCAAGCCAAAAGCCTTTGCATTGGGATGACTTTCATCAAGGTAAGTAAGTCTATGTATAAAGTCTAGCCGCACAAAGCGGAAGATGTTTTCTATACCGTAACCCAGCTCCATATATGGTTTACCACCCACAAAAAAGCTAGGAGTGGTTATGTTGGGATTGTTTAGTGGCATTACACTTTGATTAGAAAGACTCATGGTGCCATACACGCCTTTAAAATTAACAAATTCCCGCCATTTTAACTTTTTAATAAGCGGAATCCGATTAAAAAACAAGCCATTAAACTGGTGTTCATAATCTACAGAAACATATTGATCTGCTGCAAACTCAAAGAAATCCATCAGATTGTAACTGAGATTATTGCTAAAAAAGGATTGATTACCTCGCATAATAAATAGGGAGGGATAAGGCGCTTGTCCAAAAGTTTTGTACGCTTTTACCGTATATTGAAAAGTACCCCAATTACCTAAACTGTTAAATTGCCAAAGCTCTATTCCAAATTTATTGAATATAAATTCACCACCTAGCACATCATTAAAACTGTGAGTATAATCCAGTGATAGCACAGGAGCCTTAAGATTACCAAGACTGTACCTATTTGTATTTCGATAGATAAATTGCTCTTTATACGAAAATCTACCGCGAAGATTGATACTCGTTATATCATAGTTGCTTTTTATAGTAGAATCACCCGGGTTAGAATAGTATCCGAAATTAAAGTCGCCCACTTTTTCAAATTCGTAAGTCTTGTGCGTTAGATTAATGGATTGCGTATATCCTTTAATTAACTCTTTTTCAGCCCAAATACGTTGCGTAAAACTTCTACTGAGCCTATTGGTTCCCAACATCGAAAAAGCATCGTACAATGCAGAGGTCGCCACATACTCATCTGTAAGACCTATAAGTTCAACATCTTTTTTTACAAAAGCGCCTACTTTACCCCACTTGGCTCGATCAAATACATATTCATTAAATATCCCAAACTTAAACTGCTTATCACCAAAGCCATAAGCCCCATAAGTTCTAAATTGGAAGTCTTTGCTAAACTTGGGCGATGTTCTAAAACCTACCCTTGTGCGTAACCCTTCTAGCTGATTATAACCTAGAATGTAATACCAAGGTCCCAAATCTATTTTACCTTTGGGTATATGTCCTTCTATGGCTATTTCTACGATGTCAACATAGCTTTTGATAAGCGGTTGATTCTTAAGGGAATCTACCATCTGGTAAATGCGCTTGTCTTCTTGAGAGATCTTCTCGTGTCTTGCGGTATCCCAATAGACGTCACTCTTGGTAAAGGAATTTTCAACCACGCTTATGTTATCTTCGTAAAAAGGCAATTCATGCACCCGGTTAATTTTTATGTTTTTGGTGGAATTATAATATAAACCGATCATACCTACGGTATTATTGGTTAGTTCCGCAATGTCTATGAGTACCCTCGTTTTATTGGGCAACCAATAGGTAGGCTCCACCTCTAAAAACTCTTGCTGAATCTTTAATTTCTCGATAAAGTTAAGATTTGCCTTATTGCCTATTTCTAAGCTTAATCGCTTTAAGGCATATGAATTGGCTTCTATCCATACCATACCGCTAAAAACAAGATCCATTGGGTTTTTAGGATCAACTTTTATTTGGTAGCAAGGAGCGCCATCTATTTCCACACTATCTATAAGGGTAAAAAAATAGTAGGCCTTCGCCTGAAAACTAAATGGAGATATAAAATCTTTGTCTAAAATATAAAGATTGTTTTCGTAAAAATTGTACTGCTGAAAAGTAGACCCAAGTATTTGAGAAACATAACTTTCTTCACCCACACCCACACCCTGTATTTTGGTAGCCCGTATTACTTCTTTGGCACGTCTTGGAATTTTTCTAAAGTAATAATCGCTAATGGTTTCAGAAACAAAAACAGGCAATACCTTTTGACTTCCAGAATCACTAAAGGATGAAATAGTATCAAATAGAGGCTCCATGGCACTAAATAATTTCCTTTTTTTAAATTTATCAGAAACATTATCTACGGCAAGTTGCACTTTACTGTATCCCTCATACTCATAGTATTCTATTTTGTCAGGATTATACTCTTTCTTACGTTTTTCGGCACGCTTCATAATCACATCTGCAGGATTTATACCCCCAGGGCGTACTATAAATTCTTGTAAGCTATTGGCAGATTCTGAAAGTGAAAAATCTAAGGTTTGTTTTTGGCCGGCTACAACAGCTTTTTTCACCAAATTATATCCCATATAAGAAGCAACTATACTATCGACAGCGAGTGATGTTCTGATTTCATAAAAACCATCAAAATCAGTAACCGCGCCTAGATTTACATTATTACCCCTCAAGGTAACATAGGGTAAGGGCTCACCCGACTTAGCGTCGGTTACCCTACCTATTATAGTGGCTTGTGACCAACTAGCCAACCAACCAAAGCTAATTAATGTAATAATAAATACTCTCACAATAACAGGGCAAGTATAGTCTATTTACCAATAATGAAATAGCCTTAATCGGCTAAAAATCTTTGAACGGTTTCTAGGAATGCTTTGGGTTGCTCTGCATGTATCCAATGGCCGGCATCCTTTATTTCAATAAAACTTGCTTGCGTAAATGTATTCTCAATGGTTAAAATATCATCTTTCTTTATGTACCCCGAATTTTCGCCGTATATAAAAAGCGTAGGTGCGTTTATAAGCCATTGAAAATCAAGTGCGGAAATCATCTGAGGATAAAATGATTCGATAGGTTTTAGGTTAAATTTTAAGTGGTATCCTTTTTCAGATCTATCTAAATTTTTAAGTAAAAACTGACGCACACCAGCATCTGGCTCTATTACTGCAAGAGCAGCATCCGCTTCGTTTCTATTTTGGCACACAGAAAAATCAATAGTGTTAAATGCCTTAAAGTAGGCGTCATGACCAGACTTATATGCCCAAGGACTAATATCAACCACAATTAGTTTGTTTAACTTATCAGGGTGCAAGTCAGCAAATCTCATAACAGTTTTACCTCCCATAGAGTGCCCCATTATATCTGCAGTTGCAATTTGCAAGTCGTCCATGAGTTCTGCCAAATCATCTGCCATTAGTTCAAATGACATCTCTTCTGAATGAGGGCTATTGCCGTGATTACGCTGGTCTATGCTTATTACAGTATATTCTTCAGAAAGTTTTCTGGCAATGTTGTGCCAGTTGTCTAACATACCAAATAATCCATGTAGAATAAAAAGATGCTTTGGGGCATCACTTGAAGTACACGGATATAGTTTGTAGTTTAGTTTCATACGTATATAAAAAAAGGGTAAAAAGTAAACACGATTAAGTTTCTACCCTTTACCCTTTTAAATAGGATTTGTTAATTAACCTAAGATATCTTCTACTGGAGTGTAGTCTAGGTTAAATGCTTCAGACACGCCTTTGTAACAAACTTTTCCGTTTACTATGTTTAAGCCAAGTTTCAACTCTCTGTTTTCGTTACATGCTTGTTTCCAGCCTTTATTAGCCAGTTGTATAGCATATGGAAGGGTTGCATTGGTAAGTGCTACCGTTGAAGTATAAGGAACTGCACCAGGCATATTAGCCACGCAGTAATGTACTATATCATCTATGATAAAAGTTGGATCTTCGTGTGTAGTAGGTTTACAGGTTTCTATACATCCACCTTGATCTACAGCTACGTCTACGATTACCGTACCTGGAGCCATAAGTTTAAGCATGTCCCTAGTGATTAGATTTGGAGCTTTTGCACCCGGAATAAGTACTGCACCTACGATAAGATCCATGTGCGGAATCAAATCACGAATGTTCATCTCGCTACTAAAACGAGTTACTACATTTGCAGGCATAACGTCATTTAAGTATCTAAGTCTCGCTAAGCTTACATCAAGTATAGTAACTTGTGCGCCTAGACCAGCTGCCATTTTAGCTGCTTGAGTTCCTACAACACCACCACCTATTACAAGAACTTTTCCTGGAGGCACACCTGGTACGCCACCCAAAAGCACTCCTTTACCTTTTATTGGTTTCTCAAGGTATTTAGCACCTTGCTGAACAGCCATTCTACCTGCTACTTCACTCATTGGCACAAGTAAAGGTAAGCTGCGGTCGGATGCTTCCACTGTTTCGTATGCTAAACATACAGCTTCACTTGCTATCATAGCATGTGTAAGAGGCTCATAACTAGCAAAGTGGAAATAGGTAAATACTAATTGATCTTTCTTTATAAGCTTATATTCTGCTTCAATAGGCTCTTTCACCTTCATGATCATTTCAGCAATTGCATAAACCTCTTCAATGGTGTTTAAAATCTGTGCTCCAGCATCCATATACATTTGGTTGTTGAATCCAGATCCTACTCCGCCGTCTTTTTGTACGTATACCGTATGGCCTCTCTTGGTAAGCTCCAAGGCTCCACCTGGTGTTAGGGCAATACGATTCTCGTTATTCTTGATTTCTTTAGGTACACCAATTATCATTTTTGTATTATTTTAAGTGCTGCAAAAGTAGGTTTTTTGTAAATGGTATATCTATAAATTAAAGCTTGTCGTTATTCGTACTCAATCTTAAATAGAAATGAAAATATTCTTGACAATCATTTTAGCAATACTAGGTTTATGCGGCTGTAAAAAAGCCAAAATGGAAGAAAGTTGCACTACGAATAGTATGCGAATTATTACCAAAGACTATAACCAAGATTCTGTGCATATTTACTGCCCAACTGCATTTACACCCAATGGAGATGGATTGAACGATTTTTTTAAGCCTATTGGGATGGGCTTTGAGATAGAAAGGTTTTCTATAAGCAAAGGCTCTAAATTTATACTGAGTGGCCAAAACTTAAAAGAATGGGATGGCACATACGGAAACGGAAATAAACTGAAAGAGGGAATTTATCACTATGAGTTTCACCTTACAACAAAGCACGGCGAACAAGTAATGATAGTGGGAGAAGTAACGCTATCCCGTTCTATTAAATACAATTTGTGCGACTGTTTTTACGAAGATATGTTGCATCCTGAATTGGGTTTTGTGAACCCGAGCCAAGAGTTTTGCGATGGACACTAGCATACGCAAATTGCCTTTTATCAATTACTTAAAATATTCTTAAAAAAACCAAAGTATCTTTACCCGCCATGAGACATCTTTTTTTTGGCGTCTTATAGTATTAGACCCAGCAGGATGCAAAACGTTGCATCCTGTAAACTCATTTTACCAAATCTTTGGCGATTTCTTCTGGCAGATTGCCCGTAGCTAGACCTTTCGCTATAGCTTCTTCGTATTTATCCAGTTTAGCGAGAAGCAGATCTTGTACGTTTTTTCGTGTCCAGTAGTGCATTTGCTCTTTGCGACGAGTTGCTTTCCAATCACCAGAAGTTATTAGTTTTTCAAAATCGAATGCTTTCTCCCAAAAGGTGTCTATTCCCTTGTCTTGTAGAGCAGATGAGGTAATGACCTTTGGAATCCATTTGTTTTCGTTTTCTGGCATCAGATGCAGTGCCATACTATACTCTTTGGCCGTGAGGTTGGCTTGCCTTTCTGCATCGCCATCTGCTTTGTTTATCACTATGATGTCTGCCATTTCCATTATACCGCGTTTTATACCTTGCAGCTCGTCTCCACCACCCGGGTTTAGCACAAGGGTGAATAGATCTGTAAGCTGTGCCACCTCCGTTTCTCCTTGGCCCACGCCTACGCTTTCTATGAGTATGGTATTATAGCCAGCTGCCTCACATAGTAGCATAGCTAGTCGTGTGTTTTTGGCAAGTCCACCTAGTTGAGATCCACTGGAAGTAGGGCGAATGTATGCTCTGCTGTGTGCACTAAGCTTGTTCATTCGGGTTTTGTCACCTAAAATACTTCCGTGTGTCTTCCCGCTGCTAGGGTCTATACTCAACACAGCCAGTTTTACCTTTTCGTCCTTTAGCAGCTCCAATCCCGCAGCTTCTATAAACGTGCTTTTACCGGCTCCTGGTGTTCCTGTTATTCCTATTCTAAAGGTATCGTTTTGTGGTCCAAAGTGTGCAATTACCTCCAGTGCTAAGTTTCGTTTTTCAGGTATAGAACTTTCGGCCAATGTAATTGCTTTACTTAGGGTTCTGGTGTCACCAGCGGCTATTCCTGATACGAACTCTTCTTTTGTCATTCCTCAAAAAATATTCGGTTTACACGTTCACTTACATTGGTCAGTATTTCATACGGAATAGTTCCAATAGATGCCGCGAGTTCATCTACGCTTGGGCTATCTCCAAAGATAATTACTTCGTCTCCTTCTTGGCAAGTGATTTCGGTTACATCGCACATGGTCATATCCATACATACATTGCCTACTACGGGTGCCATTTTTCCGCTAATGCTAAAACTCCCCTTACCTTGGCTAAAAAGACGGCTATACCCATCGCCATAACCAACGGCTACAACGGCTATCTGTCTATCTTTATTGGATTTATCATGTTGTCCATAGCCTATTCCTGCTCCAGCAGGTACCGTTTTTATTTGACTTATATACGTCTTAAAACTGCTAACAGGTAGCAACTTAGTATCCTTGTCAATTGGAGATATTCCATAAAGCCCAATACCTAATCGCACCATGTCAAACGTTGCCGAAGGGAAACGTTCTATGCCGGCACTATTGGCTATATGCTTAATCACCCTTTTGCCAAGTGTAGCTTCAATAGCTTCACAAACAGAGGTAAATGTAGCAATTTGCTGGTTCGTAAAATCGTCTAATTCGCTGGTATCAGAAGCTGCTAAATGACTAAATACCGAAACGACGTCTACCTTAGAATTTGTTTTTAGAAGCGAAAGTAATTGAGGCAAATCATGTTGATCAAAACCCAAGCGATGCATACCCGTATCAAATTCCAGGTGAATTTTTAACGCAGCATTTTTTACTTTTTCAAAGCTTTCAAATGAATAAATAACAGGTTGAATGTTTTGCTCTATGTAAGGTGTAAGGTCATTCAAATCGGGATTCAACACCATAACAGGCAATACTATCCCTGAGGATTTTAAGTCAGTTGCCTCATCGGTATAGGCTACACCAAGGTAATTTATCTGATTAAACTCAAGACGTTTGGCTATTTGATATCCACCACTGCCGTAGGCCAATGCCTTAACCATCGCCATTATTTTTGTCTGCGGACCAACTTTATTTTTAACCACATTGAGGTTGTGCTGCATGCGAGTCAAGTTTACCTCCAGTACCGTTTGGTGTGTTTTTACCCGCAATCGTTCTGCTATCTGTTCAAAAGCAAAATGACGTGCTCCTTTTAGTAAAATAGTTTGATTTTTTAACTCATAAAGAGAATGTTGTTTTAAGAATGTTGCCGTATCTGGATAAAACGTAGCTGGTAGCGTAAACAGACGAGACGCTTCTGTTATATCCTTTCCGACGCCTATAAGTTGATTTATAGAATGATCGTTTAAGAGCAAATTTAAATTAGCATACAGGACATTGGCTCCGGCATTAGATTGCTGAATATCCGAAATGATAACAGTAGAATACTGCTTGCTGCTTTGCTGTTTCATAAAGTCCAACGCCATTACAGTAGACTGGTAGTCAGCATTATAGTAGTCTAAAATCAGTTGACAATTATTAATGCCAGCTACATGCTGTAACCTCATATCTACTACAGGAAGCGTGGAGACACGCGCAGCGGTATCACTTAATTTGGCTCCGAGCGCTACTGCCGTAGTTAATGCAGTTAGGGCGTTTTCGATAGAGGCTTTATCATACTGCGGAAGATAAATAGAAGTACTTTCGGTTTTGTAGTTCAAGGTAAACTGTCCATTTTCACCACGCGCTACGTTTATATCAGAGGTTGAATCGTATCCGAAAGAGAATACTTTTTTTCCGCTATTGTTCAGTGCTTTTATTGCCAATTCTTCACTGCTTGGACATACTACAAATTCACAATTTGCAAAAAGCTGTAGTTTTTCAGTCAATTTTTCTTCATCGGAAGCAAATTGAGCAGCATGCGCATCGCCTAAATGGGTAAATACGCCAATAGTGGGCTGAATAACGCTTTCTAATCTCTCCATCTCATTGGGCTGAGATACTCCTGCCTCAAAAACCCCTAAGGAAAAATTAGAGGAAAGTTGCCAAACGGATAAGGGAACCCCAATTTGAGAATTATAACTTTTTGGACTTCTGCATATGGCAAATTTATCTTTTAGCAGATGATTGATATATTCCTTCACAATCGTTTTCCCGTTGCTTCCTGTTATCGCGATAATAGGAATGGAAAACTGTTTACGATGGTATGCAGCTAGTTTTTGTAACGCTTCTAGCGTATTGATAACCAAGATATAATTGGATTCCTTCTTTGGTTTTTCACTAACCAATAGTCCTGCAATATTTTGCCTTAATGTTTGAGGTATGTAATGGTGCCCATCATTTTTAGGAGTAATAATTGCAACAAAAAGACAAGATTCAGCAAGTTGAATCTTACGAGAATCAGTGGTAATATTTTGAATGATAACCGAACCGTTACCATGCAATTGACCACCTACTATTTGTGCTATTTCGATTAAGGAGTACAAGTGAATTACAAAAATAGGCTTATTGTACACTAATTTAGCAGCCTTCAAGTGTTAGAGCAGAATAAAAAGAAATATACCCCCACTCAGGCTAAAAGTCTAATAGCTAAATATTGCGCCTACCAAGAACGCTGTCATCAGGAAGTACGCGATAAGCTCTATAATTACGGATTAATCCCAGATGATGTAGAACTCTTAATTTACGAACTTATTCAACAGGATTTTATCAATGAAGAGCGATTTACATTAGCTTTTGTACGAGGAAAATTTGCTTATAAAAAGTGGGGCAAAAACAAGATTGTACAGGAATTAAAAAAAAGAAAAATATCGGATTACTGTATCAAGAAAGGACTCAACGAAATAGATATGGATAAATATGACGAGATGCTGGTTGATCTTCTTACCAAAAAAATACACAGTTTAAGAGGAATAAAAGGATATCAAAAAAACTATAAAGCAGCCCAATTTGCTATTGGAAAAGGCTATGAGTCAGATATGGTGTGGTCCACAATTAAATTGCATTTTCCAGAAATATAGTAGCAAATGGATATTTTAGATCACCTTACTATTCCTAGTCCATTGCATCAAGTGCGCACGGCTTGGAGCGCTGCCGCTGCCATAGAATTATATATAAAACGAGATGATCTCATTCATCCTATAATTTCGGGCAATAAGTGGCGTAAATTATCCGGTATCTTAAGTCATTACGACAAGACTACCTATCGTGAAATCATAACATTTGGAGGTGCATTTTCAAATCATTTAGTTGCTACTGCTGCTAGTTGTGCGATACTAAAAATACCGTGTACGGGCATTATTAGAGGAGAAGAGCCAAAACAACTAAACGGTGTTTTAAAGCTGTGCGAGATGTATGGTATGCGTCTTACATTTGTTTCGCGAGAAGAATATAAAGAGCATAATCGCCAATTGGGTATTTATGAGGAAAAGCTCTTTATACCAGAGGGTGGCGCTTGCGAGCAAGGGACACTAGGATGTTTTGAGGTACTAAGAGAAATAGAGTTAAAAGAAATCTCTAAGGTGTTTGTGGCATGTGGCACAGGAACAACTATCGCGGGAATGTCAAAATTTATGGATAGTACAAATGACGGGACACCGTTGTATGGCATACAAGTGCTAAAGGGTAATGGCTACATAGCCAAAGACCTCCAGGACGTATATGGGATTCATAACGTAACCATATACGATGAGTTTCACTGCGGTGGATATGCCAAGACATCCCCAGAACTGATGGATTTCATCAAAGAATTTACATCAGAAACCGGAATACTATTAGATCCTGTTTATACTGGAAAAATGATGCTAGCCATAAAGAAGCTGTGTATTTCTGGAGATATAAAGAAAGGCGATAAAGTGATTGCTATTCATACGGGTGGCCTCACGGGCTGGTTTGGTAAAGTGGATGAATTATAGTCATCCGTAATTAAGCTATAAGTTCGTTTATGGAAATGTGAAAAGTGAACTTCAGATTGTATTCAGTAGGAATTGAAAACACTTTAGCGATGAATAGGCGCTTAAATGAGGATTTTATGTAAATAAGACTTGACATTTTGACAATCTGTATTACTTTTGTCAAATAAACTTTACATTATGAGAAAAGAAAGACAAAAAAGAACCTTACAATTAGCTTTATGGACTTGGACTTGGGTAGCAACTTTAGCGATTGCGACATTTGGTCCAATATTCTTTTGGGATGGAAACTCAACATGGACGGCCCTGGCCATTGGTTTTAACCTTCTAATTGGAATTTTAATGATTTTGGCAAACAGAAAATTATTTAATCATTATGATGAGCTTGAACGCAAAATACATTTGGAAGCAATGGGTTTAACTCTCGGAGCGGTCGTTGTCGTTGGCTTAAGCTACTCTCTTTTAGGCCAGAGTAACATTATATCTTCAAAAGCTGAAATCAGCCAACTTATTCTGTTTTTGGGAGTTTTTCATATCATTGTTCTTGGGATAAATAGAAAAAGGTACTTATGAAAAACAAGGTGCTTGAACTCAGAAAATCAAAGGGTCTTACACAAGAACAGTTAGCAGATATTATCGGTGTTTCGAGGCAAACCATTAATGCGATCGAAAAGGAAAAATTTGATCCAAGCTTACCAACAGCATTCAAAATGGCAAAATTGTTTCAGGTACCAATTGAGGGCTTTTTCTTTTATGAAGAAGTAAAGTAGATTTTAGTTGAAACCATACAATATAAGCACCCATAAAAAAAGCCCC
>ERZ888423.496-NODE-496-length-39508-cov-19.070894_pt1 | contig 39508 bp, 26 predicted proteins | sample MGYA00520523_ERZ888423 | MGnify/ENA primary metagenome ERZ888423 (study PRJEB32303, sample SAMEA104408611) | aquatic metagenome | biome: Brackish water; feature: Pelagic; material: water | place: Baltic Sea | collected 2014-06-08T10:24:00 | depth 30,27 m ... | reverse complement strand
AGCTAGAACCGGAATCGGATGGCTTTATAAAAAGAGGAAGCCCAAGCTCCTTTGTCAAGGAGGCTGCATCAATTTGATCTCCGGAATGAAATAATTTTGATTGGGCAACGTCAAAACCAAAGCCTTTCAGAAACTGGTTACAATACCATTTATCAAAAGAGAGGGCACTTGCCAAAACGCCCGAATTGATGTATGGTATTTGACGCATGTCCAAATAGGCTTGAATACGGCCATTTTCGCCTGGATCTCCATGGGTATAGATAATGGCTGCAGCAATATTTTCTTCTAATTCAAGGCGCTCTTGCCAGTTTTCTCTTGAAATTTCAATAAGAATGCAAGTTAGGTGGTCAGGAAAATTTTTTTGAATAGTTTGAGCACTCTTTATAGAGATATGGTATTCGGAGGAGAATCCTCCGCAAATGAGTCCGATGCGCTTCATGCGTTTATTTTAAGACGAAATTATCTAAAATTGGTAATTTCGCAACATGAGGCCCTTGTATTTTATTTTTCGCTTTGCGCTAGCATTAAGTTTTCGCTTGTTTTTTAAAAGGGTGAAACAAGTGCGTCCAAGCAACAAACGTTTTGGCAGAACCATTTTTGTAAGTAATCATCCTTCGGCATTTCTGGACCCTCTGGTGATTTCTTGTTTGCGCAAGCCTGTTGTTTTCTTCATGACGCGCTCAGATGTATTTAATCGCTTTACTCGGCCTATTTTTTGGTTGGCCCATATGTTGCCAATCTATCGCCAACAAGATGGTGGCAATCCACAAGAAAAAAACAAAGCGGTTTTCAAAAAGGCAACGCAAGCATTGGCCAGAAATCGAAATCTGCTTCTTTTCGGCGAAGGAATTACTGACGACGTTTTTGAACGTAGGCTCAAGCCCATCAAAAAAGGTGCGATTCGGATCGGCTTCACAGCTCTAGAAGACCTCAATTGGAGCGTCCAGATAGAAGTGCAGGGCTTGGGCATCAATTACACAGACCCGGGCGTGCTGCGCAGCGATGTCCTTATTGCTGCTGCTGAACCAATTGTATTGAACAATTACAAGGATGCTTATTTGGAGAATCCTTCTAAAGTGATTTCTGAACTCAATGGGGAGTTAGAAATCCGAATGCAAAGGCAAATTACGCATTTGAATGCTGAGCACCATGTATTGTTGCACGAACAAATCATGATGCTCAATCGCAAGGGTATGCACGTCTCTTGTTATGATTCGACTATTTCTCTGGAAGATCGTTGGGATTATTCGCGTCAGCTTGCCTTGAAAATGAATGAACTCAATGAATCGGCAAATCAACAACTCATCAACTTTTCAACTGATACGCTTAGTCCATATTTGAAGCAGTTGGCGCAAATTGGATTATCAGAAGCCGAACTCTATTGGTTTACGCTAAAACGAAATTGGAAAGTGCGCACAATAATGCTTGCATTGATTCAATTGCCATTCTTTTTATTGGGACTTATTCACGTGGCCGTTCCACATATTTTGGTAAAACGTTTTGTCGAAAGTAAGTTTGAGCGCAAAGTATTTTGGTCCTCGGCAAAAATGGGGATGTTATTAGTGTTGTTGCCATTATGGAATATTTTTGTTTTTGTGGCTTTATCTTTTTTGATATACGAAAAATGGTATTTCTGGCTTACTTATTTTGTTGCATTGAATTTTGTGGCGGTGGCTTATTATTTATTCATCAAGAACACCACTCTTTTAAGAAAATCCTTACGTTATAACGCACAAAGTTTGCAAACAATTGTTGCAGAACGCAAAAGAGTGCTTGAACAATTAGAAAAACTTCAATTCTAATGGAAGATACAATTCGAATTAAAAAACCAAAATGGCTTCGCGTCAAATTGCCTACAGGTGAAAATTACCGCAAGGTGAGGGGGCTTGTCGATGAGCACAAACTCCATACAATTTGTGAGAGTGGAAGCTGTCCGAATATGGGGGAGTGTTGGGGTGAAGGCACGGCCACATTCATGATTCTAGGAAATGTTTGTACGCGTTCCTGTGGATTCTGTGGTGTGCAAACCGGAAAGCCTGAGCCGGTTGATATTTTTGAGCCTGGTAAGGTTGCGAATTCAGTTAAAATTATGGGGGTCAAGCACGCAGTTATTACTTCCGTTGATCGGGATGATCTTAAAGACGGCGGTGCTGACATCTGGGCTCAAACCGTAAGAGCTATCCGACAGCAATCTCCGGGTACCACATTAGAAACACTCATACCTGATTTTGCGGGCAATTGGTCAAATCTTCAAGTGCTTATTGATGTTGCACCTGAGATTGTTTCACACAACCTAGAAACGGTCAGAAGACTCACCAAGCAAGTTCGAATTCAGGCGAAATATGACCGTAGTTTAGAGGTGTTGTTCCGACTCAAAAAAGGAGGAATGCGGACTAAATCTGGCGTGATGCTCGGATTGGGAGAGACAGAACAGGAGGTTTTGGAAACCATGCAAGACCTAAGAGCTGTTCATGTTGATATCCTGACGCTTGGGCAATATTTGCAACCCACCCCCAAACATTTGCCGGTTGTCGAATTTATTGAGCCAGAAAAATTTGCTTTTTACGAACAAAAAGGCCTAGAAATGGGTTTTAGGTTTGTGGAAAGCGGTCCGCTCGTTCGTTCCTCCTACCACGCCGAAAAGCATCTATTCGATCTATAAAATTTTTGAAACTGTGCGCTACAAAATTTTATAACTAAAATTTTGCGAATGCTAAGCTTCTTCATCTATTATTAACAGAATATTTCTTAATTTGGCACATTGATTATGTACTATTAACATTTGCAATATGAACAAAAAGGTATATGTATTTGGTTCTTTGATAGTTACAGGTGTATTTGCACTTGCTTTTGTCGCTTTCCAATTGCTCCCAAAATCGGCGTTATATCGCCAAGAAGGGTTGTCAGCTCTACAAGAAGGTCGTGCGACTGACGCTATAGCTTGGTTAAAAGCACGCTATATTGACGTCAATACAGGCGAGCCTGTATCTGAAGCTGTGCTTTCGCAGATAGAAGCCGACATACGCAAGAAAGGGATGTCTAAATCCATCCTTTTTGAATCTATGGGCCCCGATAACATTGGTGGTCGTACCCGTGCTATTTGCGTAGACCGCAGTAATATCAACCGTGTTTGGGCGGGTGGTGTTTCGGGCGGTTTGTTTGTTTCGAACAACAAAGGAAACTTCTGGGAACGTGTTGTCCCCTATTTTGAAGCAGGTGGTAACCCTTTTATCTCGAGCATGACCATGACTCCGGACAACACCCTTTACGTTGCCACTGGTTCAAATAACGAAGGATGGGGTGGTAACGGCGTTTGGTATTCTACAGACTTCGGAAGTACCTTCGATAAAATTCCAGGCACTACGAGCGCCACAGAAATCGCCAGCTCAAATGCAGATAATTACGTATGGTTGGCAACGGCCTCAGGTCTAAAAAAATGGAAAGTTGGCGACGCTTCGCTCACCAGTGTACCTGCCTCTTCTGGAGGTTGTTTTGCACTTCAAGTTTCTACCAACGGTCAAGTTATTGTTGCTGCTTACGGTGCCAACAAAACCTTTATTTCCAATGACGGGGGTATTACATTTACCGACAAGTCCGGAACAAACGCGAATAACTTGGTGCCAACAGGTGCCTCGCGCATAGAATATGCCATTTCGCCCACTTTAAACGACGACGGCGCCTTTTCGATTTATGCAACCCGTACCAACTCAAGTTTAATGTCCATGCACGTTTCTCACGATAACGGCCAAACGTGGAATCAATTTGTCGGTGCTTCTGGCCCGCCAAACGAATTTGATATTTATCGTAACCAAGGTACTTACAACAGTATCCTCTCTGTAGACCCGACTGACTCGGAGCGTCTATTAATTGGTGGTATTGACGTTTGGGAATGGAAACAAACGGTTAATAATCCGCCCTCAGGTGGGTTTGAGAAAATTTCTCTATGGTTTGTAAACCCAAGTTCACCCACGTACGTCCATGCCGACAACCACGAAATGAAATGGGACAACAACAACCGTTTATACCTAGGTAATGACGGAGGTGTTGGAATTACCGTCGACAAAGGTGCCAATTGGTACCCTGCAAATCGTGGCTACAACGTGACTCAATTCTACGGAATCGCCTACGATGCAGCCGGACGCGTTATGGGAGGTACCCAAGACAACGGTACGCTCTACAACGACTTCTCCTTATCAACATACCATGAGTTCCGCGAGGTAAATGGTGGTGATGGTTTCGAATGTGAGATATCGTTCTTTAACCCGAACGTCATGATCTCCTCAATTTACTATAACACTATTTCTCGTTCTGGAGACCGCGGTGTCAACTGGACTAACTTTAGCCCGAACCTCCCGGGAACTTACGACGCACCGGGTACAGATGGAAGCCCTTACCATCCTTTCCACACAGAACTCTTCTTAGCAGAGTATTTCGATCCTAATTCCGAAGACTCAGTAACTTACATACCGAAGAAAAACTATGATGCAGGCGCTATGCTACGCATTCCTTCTTTGGCCTCTGGCGATACCATCACTTTAGCTGCGCCAACGGCTCTTTATTTTGATGATACACTCTATTACGACCCATCTCTAACCGTGAACAATGTCAATTTCGGTATCAATACTGCAACCGGCGAAACCGTTGAAATGGGTTCTGATACCGTAATTTTCAATGTCGCTTGGGATACACTTCGCGTTGCAGACCCTTACCAATCTTGGTTTTTAGTTTATGTAAATGCAAATGGTGGCGAATTGTGGGGAACCCGAAACGCCGGTCGTTTTTCAGTAACCAATCCTGGTTGGCTTTGTGTAGCTAGAGGTTTTGGAGGTGGTACTTTCAATTCTGTAGATGTCGAGTTTTCGCGCGATCTCAATCATTGTTACATCAGTTCAGGCAACGGTGTATGGCGTTTAGATGGCCTCGGTGACATCTACACCAGTGACCCAGATTTTGCCTCTAAAGCTGGCTATGTAACCCAAGGCGCCACTACAACACCTCCATCTGGTACTACCCTTACCAAGATTACCAATACTTCTTATCAGGGAATTGCCATCAATCCGAACAATGCCAATGACCTCGCTTGTTTTGCAGGTTTCAATGGCACGAACAAACGGACAACCAATGCAACAGCAAGTAGTCCTACATTTACGAATCTCGGAGCCATTGTCTCAGGTATTGCTACATACGACGGTATCATCGATCGCAATGATCCGGATATTCTAGTGGTAGGAACCTCTAATGGGGCATGGGTTTCCGAAAATGGTGGTGCTACTTGGGCTAACGCTTCTACCGGCTTTGAAGGAACACCAGTATATGAAGTACTCCAAAGCTGGCGCTCATTCGACGAAGGCAACAGCAGACCAGGTGAAATCTACTTAGGAACTTTCGGACGTGGTATTTGGAGAACTACGCAATTCCTCGGAACAAATAATCCTTCGGGCGCACCAGCTGGTCAGTTCAAAACAAAGTTGCGTACTTACCCGAATCCAACCCGAAACAACACAACGCTAGCTTTTGAATTAGCACAGAGTGGAAAAGTAGAGGTTCAAGTATACTCCATTACAGGCCGTTTGGTATGGTCCAAAACGACTCAAATGTCCGACGGCACTCAAGAAATAAGTATTGATGGTGCTGATTTACCAACCGGTACCTATATCGTGAAATTCAGTTCAGGCAAACAATCCGATACCGCTAAGTTTATCAAAATGTAAACTTTTGCAAAAGCATAGAAAAAAGGAGACTTCGGTCTCCTTTTTTTTGTGTGTCAAATTTTTTCGTCAATAGTTGCGATGTAAACCGCTGGTAGAAGAACTAAGTACAAGACCTGCAAAATTAGAGAGCAGCACATGCCCGTAATTACCTGATACTTCCGGATGAAACTGCACTCCATATTGCGGCAGCAACTTGTGTTTCATGGCTTCATTGATACAGGTGTCTGAACAGGCTAATAGCTCAAAACCATTAGGAACTGAAATGTGTTCGCAGTGGTCTTCTTGCATTTCAAAGATGTCAGGGAGGCGCTCAAATAAAATATCATCTTTAAGGACTTCAATTTCTTGCATGCCTCGATCTTCGCGCATTCTAGAGACCCTCGCGCCATTGAGTAAGCCTAGTATTTGATGTCCAAAACAAATACCAAGTAAAGGTTTGGTGTAGCTCTTGATCCAGGAAAGGTGCGTTAAATAGGGTGTAGGATCAATATCGGTAAGTAAAATAGGAGCACCTGAAATCACAACACCACTAAAATGATCCAATTGAGTAGCCTCGAAATCATGTAAACCTATGGTTTGTACGTCGATATATTCATCGAGTTGAGCAGCTATTGCTGGTGTTTTGTGACTTCCGCAATCGAGTAGCGCGATCATTCATTGGGTTTATAAAACACGCAGCTCACTGCTCGGTGATCACTGCGCGTGTGTTTTTGAATCTGAAAACGGGTTGCATTGAGTTGCGGACTGTAAAAAAGGTAATCGATTCTGCCCGCAGGAAGGCGACCGACATACGTACTGCCTAAGCCGAAACCACTACCTCTAAAGGCATCGAGCAAAAGTAATTGGAATTGGTTATAGGTATACGACATCGGCGTATCATTGAAGTCTCCACAGACAATTACAGGATACGGCGAGGTTTGAAGGTGTTCAACAACCCTTCTTGCTTGTTCAGCTCGCTTTTCAAAAGCTCCTCTCAATTTGCGGTATATTGCAATGGCTCCTTTTTTACTGCCGTAGGTTTGTACCTCCTTGCCTTCAAGATTTGGATCGGTATTTAGTCGTATAGACTGCAAGTGAACGTTATAGACCCTAAAAGTATCTGTGCCTTTAACGATATCGGCAAAAATGCAATAATTAAAGTCTTGTACGCCTTGTGATTCAAACATTACATCTCCTCTTGCAATCATCGGGTACTTGGAAAATAAGGCGATACCGTAATTTTCTCTGGTACGCCTTTTATGGGCACTCCGCTCGTGATAGTCTTTTGTACTCATGATGCGATTGAGAGAATCCATGACTTCAAAACGACTTGGTTTGTCTTGGCGATAAAATTCTTGCAAACACAAAACATCGGGCTGTTCTTTATCGATAAATTGAAAAATTTCGTTTCTCGCGTCGAGTGCTTCTGAGAACGAAGGGTTAAATAAATCGAAAAGCCTAACGTTATAGCTGAGCACTTTGAGGCCAGTCGTCTCTATTAGTTCTGGATTGCTGCTGGCTAAAGAAAAATTGCGAAAATGCAGTTTCCCTCCAATCAATATGGTAAACAAGCAAATTACAGCCCATTTGGATCGAAAAATGCCCCAAATAAGCAACCAAAAAATGCTAAGTCCAAGAAAAATGGGATAACTAAGCCCAAAGAAAGGTAGTGATGGTATCGTCGATGGGTGAATAAAAGGAGCAAGATAACTTAATAGCAGTCCGATCAGGGTAAGTGCGGTTGCTATTTTAAAGGGTGCAAAGAGCAAGAAACGCCGCTTTCTAGACATCTTTGCTCTGTTGAAATAAAAAGTCCTTCTCTTCTTTAGATAGGGCGTCGTAGCCGCGCTTAGCTATTTTGTCTAGAATGGTATCCAAGTGCTTTTGGCGCTCTTGTTTGTGGGCGCGATAGTCGTCATCAGTTAGCGGGCGTCCGCCTTTCTTCACTTTCAACTTTGGGCTCGTTTGAGATACTTTTATACCAAGCCACGGTCTAGAAAGTCGAATATGCCAAAATTGTTGGATGCTCCAGAGACCAAATAGCGCCCCACCGATGTGTGCAAAGTGTGCGATTTGGTCAGATGTACCAACGGCACTGAGGTCTTTGAGGAAAAAGAAGATGGCCAACATATAAATCCGCAACGGAAAAACACCAAAAAGTTGCACTTTTAGTTGCGGTTGTGCAAGAGCTAGAGCCATAAATATAGCCATAATGGCCCCTGAAGCACCAACTACAGAGAAGGTGCTACCTTGAAGTGCTGGAAAAAGTTGATGGGCTATTATTTCTGCTAAATTACCCGCTAAACCGCCAAGAATATAAAGTTGAAAAAGCCGTAAGCCTCCAAAAAAACGCTCGTAGGTTTGGCCAGCAAAATAAAGAAATAATAGATTGCCAAATAAATGCCAAAAGCCAAAGTGAGCAAATAAAGAAGTCAGGAGTGTCCAAGGTTTAAGGAGTACACCAAAGGTATCTACTGGCAAAGCAAACCAATAATGACTAATGTATTCATATATAGCAGCGTTTGCTGTACTCAATACTTCTAATCTTTCGAGCGCATTAATGAGCTGTATGAGTGCAAAAACACTGATGTTAACCATAACCAAACGAATGGTCATGGTGCCACTTTTAAATTGCTGTTGGAGTTGTGCGATGAGGGGATTCATTACCAAAAGTTTGAACGGTCTTTTTTGCGCCATACAAGAACCAAAATAGCACCAGCAAGCGCTCCTCCTACATGTGCGAGGTGCGCTACGTTATCGCTAGCTTGGTTTTGAAAAGCTAAATAAAGTTCGAGTAAAAAATAGCCTGTAACCAAGAATTTGGCTTTGACCGGAATGGCAAAGTAGAGTCGGAATTCTGTGTTTGGAAATAAGATGGCAAAGGCGGTCATAATACCAAAAACACCACCAGAAGCACCCACCATTGGCGTGATGGATTTATCTAAATAACTTTGTAACGAAGGGGTTACACTAATTTGGTTGTCGGAGATATACGCATTGATTTGATCAATCAGGTTGCCATTTAAATCAACGGTGTGTTTTAAAAAATAATTGAACTGATCGATATCAAATTGTGCAGCTAGTGTGTGCTTCAAGTTCATGATTTCGATGAACCCGATCATGTTATATAGTGCAAAAGAACCCATGGCGCTAACGAGATAGAAGATAAAGAATCTTTTGGGCCCCCATATATTTTCGAGGTAGGCACCGAGCATGACGAAAAGCCACATGTTGAAGAAAATATGTAAGAAATTATCGGTGCTGTGCATAAAAAAATGCGTTACCACTTGATAAGGTTCGAAAAACGGCGAATTGACATAATGGGCACCGAGCGTCATTTCAAGACCAATTCCTTGGCTTTTGAGTAGCAAACTTGCTACAAAAAAAGCGATATTCAGCAATAAAATATTTTTGGTAACTTGGGGTAGATTCTGAAACATAGCTATAATTTTTTGGCTAATTCGTCGAAGCCTAAAGTATACATAATTGGTTTGCCATTGGGTGTAGTTGTGTGCTGCGGGCACTGAAATAAGGTATCGATGAAATGCTCAACTTCTTGGTGGTGCTGTAGGCGGTAGTTTTTGGAGCCTAGCAAGGCCAGTTTAGCAACGATAAAATGGGCTACATCGCCGCTGTCGATGTCTGAATACGTCGCTGCATTGGTGAGGTCGTCTAAGCAGGCTTCAAGGTCTAAAGCCGATAAGAGGGCCGGAACAGCTGAAATAAGTAGTTGATCTTCATGTATCTCGAAGGCAAAACCTAATTGTGACCATAGACTTTTTTGACCTTGCCAAGTGACTTTGGCTTCTTTTGCTAAAGTTCTTTCAAGCGGGAAGAGCAATTGTTGTGAGGCCAGTGGTTGTGATACAAAATGCTGTATGAGTTCGTCGAATAAAATGCGGTTTTTTGCTCTGTGGATATCGATAATGAGAAAACCTGATTTAGTTGGGCTGATTAAATATTTATCGTGCAATAAGAATTGCTTGGCCTCAAGCTCAGCTGAGAAATCAATTGGATTGTCTGAGGGTGTTTGGTGTTCTATTTGATAAAATTGTTGCCAATCTTCAGGGCTAGGAGGCGTACTACCAAAACCTTCTTGTTGTAAGGCTGTACTATAGTTCTTTGCGCTTGATCCGCTATTTGAAGTGGGATGGACCGTTGTTTGAAATGGGTTATAAGTCGGGTTTACTACTATTTGAGGTTCAATGGGCTCTGATTTTCTAAGTGCATTTGGTATGTCAAAAGCGTTCTCAGTTTCAAAATCGAGCGTAGGAAAGATATTGTGTTTGCCCAACGCTTGCCTTACACTACTCAATAGGATGGAATAGATAAAGCGGTCCTCTTCAAATTTAATCTCTGTTTTGGTTGGGTGAATATTGACATCGATTTTTTGTGGATCAATATCTAGAAAAATGCAGTAGCTGGCGTGGTGCTTTTCGGATATCATGCCGTCATAGGCTTTCGTGATTGCATGATTGAAATAAGGATCTTTAAAAAAGCGATTGTTAACGAAAAGATATTGTTCACCTCTGCTTTTTTTTGACATTTCAGGTTTGCCAACGTAGCCACTAATACGCACGATATCGGTCTGCTCGTTAATGGGGACCAATTTTTCATTACTCCCTTTGCCAAAAATGGCGGCAATACGCATTCTGTGATTTCCTGCGGGCAATTGGAAGAGTTCTTGGCCGTTGTGTTGAAAGCTAAACTGAAGTTCGGGGTGGGCTAGGGCAACGCGTTCAAATTCAGTTTGAATATGACTGAGTTCAATGGTATCACTTTTTAAAAAGTTACGGCGGGCTGGTACGTTATAAAATAGGTTCTTTACCTCGAAAGAGGCTCCGTTATTGCACAGTACTTCTTGTTTGCATTTGATTTGGTTGCCCTCGATTTCAATATGAATGCCGGTGTCTTGGTTTGCTAGTTTGGTCTTGAGGCTCACATGGGCTATTGCTGCAATGGAAGCGAGGGCCTCGCCACGGAATCCTTTGGTCGTTAGGGCAAAAAGGTCAGATGCTTTTTGCAATTTGCTCGTGGCATGCCTCAAAAAGCACTTTTCAGCATCTTGGGTATCCATGCCTTTGCCGTTGTCGAGTACTTGAATGAGTGTTTTGCCAGCATCTTTAACGACTAATTGAATTTTGGAAGCTCCAGCATCTACAGCGTTTTCTAGTAGTTCTTTGACAACAGAGGCAGGTCGTTGAATGACCTCTCCGGCTGCAATTTGATTGGCGATATGATCGGGCAGTAAGTGGATGATGCTCATGCGGGCTCACGTTGTTTCGTGCTGAACAAATGTAATTAATTCCGCCGAGTTCGCCGCGCTTATATCCTCACGATTGTGCCTGAGTAGGTTGTTTTTTCATTTGGAAGCACTTGTTGTAAGGTAACTTTCCAAATAAATGCTTTTTGTGCACCTACAAGCTGCCCATTGCGTTGGTCAATGCCAGTCCAAGGGTTTTGTGCATCAGTGGTTTTAAAAACAAGACCTCCGTTGTCAGGATCAATAATAAGCAGCTCAAAGCGCACCTCTCGTATGGTAAGGGCATAGGGCATGAAGGTGGCATTTCGCTCATCTCGAGATGCAGGATTAAAGGCATTGACTGCAAGTAAGTTGTAGTCTTCATTGGCGGTTACCTTGATTTTTTCTGTACTCTGACATCCGTCGAGTTGAGTAACTGCGGTAATCGTGTAGGTTTGACCTTGAAAGGCGAGTAAATCTACACCTCTATTCGTTTGGTTCATGAGGGTGCCGTTCGCACTCCAGGTGATATCTGCACCAGTATTTTCTGCATTGATATGAATACGCGGCGTACCTTCTTCGTAATTTATGGCATCGGCATCAAGTATGATTTTTGGTACTTTACATGGTGTTGCAACAGCACCGGGCGCTTGGTTATCATTTTGATCATTTGCCAAGTTTTGTGAATCATGTTGAGATTTCAGATCAGTATCCGCATTCAATTGCTCATTGGGATCAGAAAACGTTATTTCTTGTTGGTTGAACAAAACAGGAGGTAAATTCCATTCGGGGTCTGCAGCTACTTCTTGCGTCATTTGCGTCCAACTTTGGTTGGTAACATTGTTTGGAGCAAGCGTTGAGATGTTTTGGTTTGCATTTGGCTTCGTAGGCGTCGTATTTTTTTGTGCTTTTTGTGAAGCTGATGGGTTTCTTTGTTCCGTATTTTGAAACTTCTTTTTTACGATTCGATCCGCTTTATTGGAACGGTCATTTTTTGGACTAAAATTGTACCAAATAGCGATTAAGCCGATAGAAAGAATGGCAGCAATAGCGACTTTACCCAACCAAGATAATCCGGTGTTGGCTTGTGGCAGTTTTTTAGACAACGACTCCCAAGCTTTGGGTTCGTAGTCATAGGAGAATTCTTCTACTAGTTCTTTTATTTTTGCTTCAAATTGATCTTTCATTCTTGTTCGATCCGTGTAAATTCTTCTTTTAGTAGGCGTTGCAAATTCATTTTTGCTTTCGATAAATTGGATTTTGATGTTCCTTCGGAGATGCCCAGCATTTCTGCTATTTCTTTGTGGCTGCGCTCTTCCATCACATAAAGATTGAAAACCGTCCGGTATGCTGGTGATAGTTTGGCAATCGCTTCATGTGCAAGTTGTGCCTTAAGTTGGTTGTGTTCAAGGATTTCTTTCTCTTGCATAGGGTCTGCAGCCATAGATTTGAAGTCGTTGTCCTTGTCGGTTAAAAAAGGATTGTTTTTCGATTTTCTAATATGGTCAATAGCTGTGTTGCTTACAATTCTTCGCATCCAGCCCTCGAGAGAGCCAGAGAAATCAAAATGTTCCAATTTGTCAAAGACCTTTAAAAATGAAACTTGGAGTACTTCTTGAGCGCTGTCGCGCTCGCCAATGTAGCGCATACTGACAGCCATCATTTTGCCATAAAACATCGTAAATAGGCGTTCTTGTGAGCGTCGCTCACCTTTGAGGCACCCCTCTACGATTCGTTTTAAGTTGTCTTGCTGCTCCAATTTTCAATATAGTTTAAACGCAAAGCTAAGCAGAGGGTTGCCTTTGTTTGTAATATGTCCTTGAAATAGCGATAAAAAAATGATTTTTTTCTCAACTATGCGTAAATTCGTCGCGCAAAGCTTTTATCCATTTAAAAACAAGACAAATGAAAGTAACTGTTGTAGGTGCAGGTAACGTAGGAGCAACCTGTGCTGATGTACTGGCTACCCGTGAGATCGCCAATGAAATTGTATTACTAGATATCAAAGAAGGATTTGCCGAAGGTAAAGCGCTCGATATTTGGCAAACAGCCCCCATTAATCTTTATGATTCTCGTACCGTTGGTTGTACCAATGATTATGCGCGTACCGCAGATTCAGACGTTGTAGTCATTACTTCCGGTTTGCCACGCAAGCCAGGTATGTCTCGTGACGACCTTATCGCAACCAATGCTGGTATCGTTAAGACCGTGACCGAAAACGTCGTGAAATTTTCGCCAAATGCCATCATTATTGTGGTTTCCAATCCGCTAGATGTCATGACCTACTGCGCCTTTTTAAATGCCAATATGCCCTCTTCGAGAGTGTTTGGTATGGCTGGCGTACTAGATACCGCCCGATACCGTGCATTTTTAGCAGAAGAACTCAATGTGTCTCCTAAAGATATCCAAGCAGTACTAATGGGCGGCCACGGCGATACCATGGTTCCACTTCCGCGCTATACAACTGTTGCTGGTATTCCCGTTACAGAACTCATCGATGAAGTACGTTTAAATGACATCATCGAGCGCACCAAATTTGGTGGGGGTGAAATCGTAAAACTACTCGGTACTTCTGCATGGTATGCTCCTGGTGCAGCAGCAGCACAGATGGTAGAGGCTGTAGTCCGCGATCAAAAACGTATTTTCCCGGTTTGTGCTTGGTTACAAGGTGAATACGGTTTTTCTGATATTTATCTTGGCGTACCTGTAGTGCTTGGCAAAAACGGTATCGAAAAAATCATCGAACTCCAACTAGACGAGGCAGAACGTGCATTGCTCGCCGATTCAGCAGAGGCTGTCAAAGGCGTCATGGATGTGCTAGATAACATGAATGCTAACGCTTAATTTCTTAGCTTGAGCTAAGGAAGCTCGATGGCGCCAATATCCGGCGGATTTCCTCGTCCTTGGCCTAGAATATCTGTGAAAACAGCCGAATTAATGCCCTTGTTGGATAAAGACGAATTGCTACTGAAAGTAAAGTCTCTTTCACTTGGATTGGTAAATAAGGGTACTTGATTCCAAAAAGTGTTGGCCCCATAGAAACTATCTGTGTAGGAGTTTTCGGATTTGAAAACACAGTAGTCAAAATCAAAGTTGAGTTGGACGCCCGCCATTTGAATGGTGTCAAAAGCAAGTTCTGTATTTAGGTTTCCATAAATAACGCAGTTTTTGAATACGCCTTCTGCTATGCTCGATACCAATGTTTGATTTTGTTGGTAGTCATTGTAATAATTACTGATCCCAACTGCCGGATTAGTAGAGGCTCCGTAGCCTAGTAAATTACAATGATTGAAATGGAAATCTCCACCTTGTAACACGAGCAGTGCGTGGGTTCCATTCTGAGAAATCAGACAATTTTCGGCTTTCACTTTTGCGCCAGCAAATAGGAAGATTCCATAGCGCGCTTGGTTGTAGATTTGGGTATTTTGTATTTCGAGGGTATAACTTGTATTATTCGAGTCTTCGCTGTACAAATGCACCCCTGTGGTGCCGTTTTTGAGAATGGCGTAATTGATAGAACTCGGTAAAGCCTGATGTAAATAAATTCCGTAGTACTGGCCTGCAATATCCTGGTAATCTTGTTCTAGGCGGTCTCCTTGAAAAACCACTTCATTGCCGAGTTGCCCCTCGATTTGTATAGAACCTTTATATACGTACAATAAAGAATTTTTGTGGAGGTGAATCTTTGTGCCGGCGGGTATAGTGAGGTTTTTTGCGGAATCGACAATGGCGGCACCATAAATAACGTGTGGTTTGTCATTGGGCCAAATACCCTCGTTGAAATCAAAAATTTGTGCTTGAAAATTAGAATAATGGAAATAGGCATCTTGGCCCCAAGCTGCTAACTTGACGTATTGGTCTTTCCCGTTGGTTCTAAAGCGGATGGAGTCTTCGATAATGAGTGGGTTAGTGGCATTATTGACTTGCAGCGTAACCTCTACGAAAATAAATAAGGAATCTTGAGCTTCGATTAGGAGATCTGTATGCAGATGGCCAGCAACACCATCTAAATTGATACGATATACAGATTGTTCTGCACCCATTAGTTCAATTTCTTCAATTTGAAGACTGCGTTGGTCAGGGTTGTATATTTTTATGGATTTGGTGGTAGAGCCCACCGTTGTAAACACGGTGTCAAACACGAGTGTATCGGTAGAGAAGGTAAGATTGCCTTTGGATAATAGCACATTTTTATTGCAAGAACTCAAGGTGCTCCACATGAGAAGGCAACCTGCAATAAGAAAACCGATTAAAATCCGCATTTGATGTTGAAACGTGTAAAGCTAAAGATTATTGGTTCCTCCACCCAATTTTAAGTGAAAATGTTGTTTGGCTTGCCCAGGCTTTGGACTAATTAGGCCAAAGTAAAAACAATCTGCACTAAAATGAAACTGCTGGTTTTCTATTAGCGCTTGCCAATTGATGTTTTGCTTTTCAGGCTGCGGTTCATAGATCACAAAAATGGAATCCGGATGCAGCAATTCAAAATTAATTTGATCCATGAATTGAATGAGTTGTGCGCTACTTTGAATATAAATACAAGGTTCTTGTACCTTCCTTTTGATGGATAATTGTCTTGCTGATTCGTCGGTAATTAAAATTTGAAAATGAGGAATAGCCATGCAGAGCTTGTTCAAAAAATTTCTTGTTCGCTTGCATGTAATATTTGTGAATAGTTGTTGTTTCATGACTGGTTTTTGACCAGCCACTTGATCTACCAACCAGTAGGCAAATGGGGAGTGCGTTCCGTGGCGACCATTTGCCTTCCACAGAAAAGCTGTATATTCGATGCAGCGAAACATAGCGTAAAAATAACAATTAAGAAGTCATTTACTTGGAAGAGCAGTGGTCGATAGCACAGCAACTGGAATTTATTCAGCACGGAGCACACCCTTTAGCGGTACTGAGTCCTTGTAGGGTTGGCGATGGCATCCTTTCTTTAAGTGAAGATCAAAAGGAGCATTATAGGCAACTTGCCCATCACAGTTCATTAGCGGTTACTTTCTTTATTCCGGCATCGGGTTCTGGTTCTCGGATGTTCGAGTTTTTAAAGGAGTTCAGCCTTTATCCAAATCCTGAAAACGCGCAGAAGGCAGCAAGATTTTACAGTAGGCTTTCTGAATTTGCCTTGTTTCAAAAATTGCCTCAGCATATTCAAAAGAATTATTTGGATGGTAAATTACAACTTGAAGAACTCATTGATTACTTACTAGGGTCCGAGGGGTTGAATTTTGGAAACATTCCAAAAGGCTTGATTCCGTTTCATATCCAGGAGCCCTTTATTCTCAATCCATTTCAAGAACAGCTCCTTCAGGCTGCACAATTGAGCGTTGCGCACTGTCAGTATCATTTTACGATACAACAAGAGTTTGAAAAGGATTTTAAGGTGGCTATTGACCAAATAGCAGTGCTCACCTCCCGAACCTTCGAGGTGACGTATTCTGTGCAAAATCCTGCAACTGATGCTTTTGTATTTAAATCCGATGGTCAGCTTTTCAAAGATCAGGATGGTCGGGTTGTGCGTCGCCCTGCTGGCCATGGCACATTACTGCGCAATTTAGATGTGCTCGATGCGGAATACATTTTGGTAAAAAACATTGATAATGTCCAGCATTTTAGTCAGCAATTAACGAGCAACATGACTTGGGAGGTTTTATTGGGCTTGCAAATGCAGATCAGATCCGACTTAAAACAATTTGTTCAACGCAATGATTTTGAGGGTCTTTGTTCGTGGAATGAGCGCTTCGCATTGTATGACCAGCAATGGTTAACGGAACAAAAACACAGCGCTTGGCAAGACCTACTAAATAGACCTTTGCGGGTTTGTGGAATGGTGAAAAACGACGGCCAGCCTGGTGGAGGGCCATTCTTTGTTTCTATAAACGGTCAAAAATCCAAGCAAATCGTCGAAAAAGCGCAATTGACCCAATTGCCGAAGGCCAGTCAATTATTGTTGCAAAGCACGCATTTTAATCCGGTCATGATGGTACTTAGCCCTTGCGATCTAGATGGTAAGCCACATTTGTTAGCAAATTTTGTAGACCCATCGACTTATTTTGTGGTGGACAAACAACAAGATGGAGAAAGCGTGAAATTTGTAGAACAACCCGGTCTTTGGAATGGTGCAATGGCCCATTGGAACACTTTATTTGTTGAAGTGCCATCTGCCATCTTTTCTCCTGTAAAATCTGTACTTGATTTATTAGATTTAGCTCATCAGGTAAACAAAGGGGCTTAGAATTGGTTACTTTTGTAACTCAAAGCAAAGTACATGATACCCGTAACCGTTTACAGCGAAATGACACCCAACCCTTCTACCATGAAGTTTGTGTCAAATAAATATCTTTTGCCAACAGGCGCTTCTGTAGAATTTGAAAACAAAGCAGCAGCTAAAGGCTTTTCGCCACTTGCCGAGGCGCTCTTTGACTTTCCTTTTGTGTCGAAAGTTTTTATTGCCGTTAATTTTATCACGATTGCCAAAACCGATAATGTCCCTTGGGATTTCATCACGATGGAGCTTCGTGAATTTATCCGTGAATGGATTGCCTTCGAAAAAGAAGTTTTAATTGCCATGCCGAGTCAAATTCAGTTAGATGAACAGGCAAAAAACACCGAAGACAGCCAGCCACAACAAACTTCAAAATCAGTTTCCTTCGCACCGTCAGAACTCGACGATGCAATCATTGATCTGCTGGACCAATATGTGCGCCCTGCAGTGGCTAACGATGGAGGTGCCATTGATTTTCTAGGTTATGAAGAGGGTAAAGTAACGGTAATGTTGAAGGGTTCTTGTGCGGGGTGCCCGTCTTCTACTGCTACTTTAAAAGGTGGAATCGAGAATTTACTCAAACAACATTTGCCGGAAGTAAAAGAAGTTGTGGCCTTTAACGGATAATTTCGTTGCATATAGTCGTTATGTGCAAATTTTAGGTTATATTTAGATGAACAACAGTTTAAACTGCTTGTTTGATAACTATCTCCATGCCACTCATTACACCCACATACCACCTTAAAGAAGCACTAAAAAACCACTTTGGTTACGATCAATTTAAGGGTGCTCAAGAACAAATCATTGAAAACGTCCTTGCGGGCAGGAATACCTTTGTACTCATGCCCACTGGTGGGGGCAAGTCACTTTGCTATCAGCTACCATCCCTTATTTTACCTGGCACGTCCATCATTGTATCGCCACTTATTGCTCTCATGAAAAACCAAGTCGACGCTGTTCGGGGTTTTTCACAAACAGGTCAAATCGCTCATTTTTTAAATTCGTCTTTGACCAAGGCTGAGATTACCCAAGTGAGGGCCGATGTATTGAGTGGGCAAACAAAAATGTTATACGTAGCCCCTGAATCGCTTACAAAAAAGGAAAATATAGATTTTTTAGCGGCTGTCCCGATTTCATTTTTTGCTATCGATGAAGCACACTGTATTTCTGAATGGGGCCATGACTTCCGTCCTGAGTACCGTCGCTTGCGCGAAATCTTCGAAAAAATATCCTCGGTACCGGTCATTGCCCTAACCGCTACTGCGACGCCAAAAGTTCAGCATGATATCCAGAAAAACCTCAATATGCTGGATGCCGATGTATTTAAATCATCATTTAACCGCGATAATCTCTATTACGAAATTCGTCCGAAGCGGGAAGTTGAAAAACAAATCATTCGCTATATCAAGCAACACGAAGGCCAAAGTGGTATTATTTACTGCCTGAGCCGAAAAAAAGTAGAAGAAATCGCAGAGCTTTTACAAGTAAACGGTATCAATGCATTGCCTTATCATGCCGGCCTAGATGCAAACTCGCGTGCGCGTCACCAAGATGCATTCTTGATGGAAGACGTCGAAGTGATTGTGGCTACGATCGCTTTTGGTATGGGCATCGATAAACCAGATGTGCGCTATGTTATTCACCACGATATCCCTAAATCAATCGAAAGTTATTACCAAGAGACAGGTAGAGCAGGTCGAGACGGCGGTATAGGGGAGTGTATTGCATTTTATAGCTACAAAGACATTGAGAAACTCGAGAAGTTTTTGCAAGGCAAAGCACTCACAGAACAAGAAATTGGTCGCCAACTTCTGCATGAAATCGTTTCTTATTCAGAAACATCTGTTTGTCGTCGTAAGTTTATTCTTCATTATTTTGGGGAGGAATTCAACCAAGAAAACTGCCACGAAAAATGCGACAACTGTAAGCATCCTCAAGATCGTATGGAAGGCAGTGGGTATCTTCATCACCTATTAAACGCTGTGGTAGCCCTGGAAGAGACTCAAAAATCTAAGCACTATTGCGCGTTTTTGTCAGGTCATATCAATGTCGACATCAAAGCCTACAAGCATGATCAACTGCCGTTATTTGGAATAGGTAAAGACCACGACGAACATTTTTGGAACGCCGTCACACGGCAGGCTGTGGTTGCGGGCTACCTCTACAAAGATATCGAGACTTTCGGAACACTCAAGCTCACTGCAAAAGGTAGAGATTTTATTGTCAAACCGGGCTCATTTTTACTTTATAAACAACACGATTTCTCCAATACCGACGACGACGATATCATTCTCAGTCAAAAAGGGGCTGCTTTTGACGAATTATTGTATGGCCAATTGATCGATCTGCGCCGAAAAGTAGCCAAGCAAGCTGGTGTCCCTCCTTTTGTGGTTTTTCAAGAGCCTTCATTGCGCGATATGTGTTTGCAGTATCCTATTGATATGCAAGAACTGACCTCCATCCAAGGTGTAGGAACAGGCAAGGCCCAACGCTATGGAGCGCCTTTTATTGAACATATTGCGGCTCATGTCGAAGCCCAGCAGATCGAGCGGCCGCAAGACCTCGTTGTCAAGTCTTTGATCAATAAATCAGGTGCTAAAGTTCAACTCATCCAAAATATTGACCGAAAATTGCCACTAGAGGATATCGCCAAAGCGCAAGGTAAATCTTTTGATGCCTTATTGGAAGAATTGGAAACGGTGGTCAATTCTGGAACGAAACTAAATATCAATTATTATCTAGCAGAAGTATTAGACGCAGATAACCAAGCAGAAATCATTGATTACTTTATGAATACCGACTCCGATGACCTCATTACAGCATATAGAGAATTCGATGGGCTGTATAGTGAAGAAGAACTCCGCCTGATCCGCATCAAGTTCTTATCGGAATACGGCAATTAAGTTGTTGTTTCTTTACTTTTTGGCTTGCAAGACTTTCCAAACGGATGCCCTCGTTACACTGTGGTAATTGCCCTTTGCTTCATGAAAAATACCTTGGGCCAAAATACGACCTCTCGGTGTGCGGGCTAAGGCCTCATAAATCGGTAAAACATATTTGCGGCGCCCTACTTTGAATAAAAATTGCTTCACTTCTTCTTCGATTTGAAAAATATAGTCTGAATAGGAGGCCAAAACAAACCAATCGCATAGGATTTCGCTATTATTGCTCTGCCCGAAATGCAATTGACGCTCAAGTAATTGAAGGCGCGCGGGTTCGGTTTCAGTAGAAAGCGACCGTATAAAAATTTGCCATTCTTGGATGAGGTGGTCTTGATAGGATATAGTAAGGGTTCTTTTTACTTTTTTTCGCTTTCCGTTTTTACGGATCCATTCGTATTTGTAAGTGGGTTCAAATGGATTTTTCCCCTTATTAAATTCAGCAGCATATTGGTTAATTGTGCTGAGTCTGGGTGCGTCAACTTTACTGCAATTGGATGGCAAACCAGGCTTGAAAATCCAGTCTATATAATTAAATTGGAGGTCTGCCTTGTCCAAGAGTTGCGCATTGAGATAGTCAATGAATTGGTCTGAACTAATCGTTTGAAATGCAAAATTGCCGAAATAGCTTTTCAAGAAGGCGTCAAGTCTTTTTCTTCCAACGGTATTTTCTAGTGTTCTAAAGAAAAAAGCACCTTTCACGTAAGCGATATCGGACATTGCAATATCGGGGTCGCGGTTTGAGAGGTCAAGGTGTAGTTTGCTGTCTTGATAACTATTGCTTGAGCGCATGTCATTGAGCGTTTGTTCGAGCTCATTAAATTCTACTTGGGCCAAGACATCTGCAATTTCTTTGCCCCGAAGTGCCTCCATGATGCGCTGCTCAAAATAGACAGTCGTGCCTTCATTGAGCCAGAGGTCAGACCATGTTTGGTTCGTGACTAAATTACCAGACCATGAATGTGCTAGTTCATGAGCCAAAACAGAGACTAAGCTTTTGTCGCCGGTGAGTAGTGTGGGATTGGCAAAGGTGAGCATTGGGTTTTCCATACCACCAAAAGGGAAAGAGTAGGGCAGTACCAATACATCATAGCGTTCCCATTGATACGTTCCGTAAAGTTCTTCGGCTACTTGCATCATTTGCGGTAGGTCTTCAAATTCCTTGACACAATCAAAAAGCAATTCTTTTTCAGCATATACGCCACAGTTGTTTCCGAAATCATGAAAGCCAATGTCACCTACTGCTAAAGCAATTAGGTAACTCGGTATTGGTTTGGTCATTTCAAAATGATACAAGCCATTCTTTTGGAGTTTCTTTGGGTTTTTAGCACTCATGAGCGCGAGCAAATCTTTTGGGACCTTGAGGTCTGCGCTATAAGTAATGCGATTCGAAGGGGCGTCTTGTAAAGGAATCCAGGTGCGCGTTAAAATGGCTTGCCCTTGGGTATACAGAAATGGCTTGGTTTTTGAACTTGTTAGTGAAGTGTCTAACCAATCAAGTGCAGCTGAAGCTTCAGTTGTTTGGTAATAAATATTGACTTTGGTGGTTTTCGCATCTACATTGACGAGCAAAGCTTGGCCAATGATGCTGTCTTTGTCCATGGGCCCAATTGTAAAGTCTGTTTCTTTCTCTGCACCTTTTGCGCCTAAGGTTACTTTCTGAATGAGCAATCCTTTTACGTCAAAAATAGCAGTGTCGGCACCTTTGTTCTGCATTTGATGGCGCGCCACACCGTAGATCGTTTGGGCTGTGAAATCTACCTCGAGTTCGAGATGTAGGTGCTTGGTATTGATTTGTTCTAAGTTGGCATAACTGTGGTCATCTTGAGGGTGCTGCCAAAGTTGTTCTGTTGAGGAAGGTTTTTTATTTGGTGGGCTTTTGCAGGCCCCTAGAAATAATGGAAGAAGAATAAATAACCAGCGCATTAGGGATTGGTTTTAAGTTGAATATAACCAAACTTTTCTTGCGGCCCAAAGATGCCATATGTATACATACCGATATTCTTGCGGTCAAATTCAAACGCTTTGGGAACTAACAAAATATTTTCATTAGACCTTTCATAGCTAATTTGGCGGCTCATATTGCCACTTTTCAAATCAATTTGTACCCATGCACCTACGTTTCGTTGCCTAGACAAGCTAAAACTTGCTACATCTTGGGTTAGATTTTTGAAGTTGCCTGCTTCATCGTAATTCGACTTGGAATCATTGAAAATAAAATGCAATGAGGAGCCATCGATAAAGCTTGCATAGGAACTGTAGGGGCCGTAGTCGTTGATGCTCACTTGAATTTTAGGGATGCGTTGTTCCCAGCGCAATTGCCCGTTTGTATCAATACAAAAGGCAACAATATCGTTGTAATAATAATAATTGGTGGTCATGCGCTGACCTGTTTGATTATTGAAAGTTGTATTGGTGTAGACGTAGTATTTTTCAATGGATCCTACATAACTACCATCGGGTAAGGTAAAGATATCCCGAACATCGTAACGCGAGAGTTGAGGATCTTCGTTGCGTCTTTCTAATCTTCTTTGAATGCGCATTTGCTCCGAAGTGCGGTGTTCACTGAGCATAATTTCACTGCTAAAAGGAAGAAAGCCAACGGCCATAGCGGTGTCTGAAGCTAAATTGAGCTGCGCACTAAAAAAACCATCTTGCATACCGTCCCATTCACTGTTGCTGTAGATTCCAAATAAGGTTAGGCGATCGGGGTGTTGGGCATTCATCATAAAATTAGAGATACGTTTTCCTTCTAGTTCAAAGGTGTAATCTTTGAGTCCTTCGCTATTAAGTTGATAAACGTGTAAATTTTTAAATGCTTTACGGATTCTCACGCCTTGGTTTTCGATGGCACTGAGTTCAATTATTCCGATAAAAAATTCACCGTTGTCCGTTAAAAAATAATCTTCAATAGAACTCAAATTTGCATCATAAGGCAAGCTGTATTCACCTGAATGAAGCACTTCAAGCGCATAGTTGAAGATTTTGTATCCGTAAGTGTCTGTCCCATTCCGTTTTCCAGGAATTTGATAATAGGCAACAAATAAGGATCTATCTGGAGACTCGAGTATGTTGAATTCGGGAAGTGCATTTGGCCTCGTATCGATATATTGTAATATTTCGGATTCTTCTCGTACGTTAAACTCTGCATCCAAGACCTTTACAAAGAGCTTCATTTCTTTATTGTTGCGGTCTGCAACAAAAATAAGATGTTGTTGATCGCCTCTAAGCGTTTGGACGTAATATCCAAAACCTTCTGGTGTAACGGGTTTCACTTTGGTCCCTATGGTTGGGTTGAGCTGCTCAAATTGTGTCAGTTGAAAACCGGAACCCCCGAGTTGACTTGTGGCATGAATGCTCGAAAATTGTTGGTTCTGGTCAGCTAAAATTGATAGCAGCTGGCCTTTGTTGCGTTGGAGTTGACCCCATTGCCAATTGAGCTCTTGCGCATTTAATGCAAACGAAAAGGCAAGTAGAAAGGCAAAATAAAGGGCTTGTTGCATTATTTGACGAGTTGTACCCCTAGATAATTAGTAGGGCTGATGTGTTTGAGTTCTGTTTTGAGTTGGTCGCTGATGGCAAGTTCTTCAATAAACGCATGCACGCTCTCTTTGGTAACACGCTCATTTTTGCGCGTAAGGCCTTTAAGCGCCTCATATGGTTTTTCGAAACCCTCTCGGCGCAAGATGGTTTGAATGGCCTCCGCGACAACAGCCCAGTTATTCTCGAGGTCTTGTGCAAGAGCCTCCTGATTGAGCAGCAGCTTTTCGAGACCTTTGAGCGTGGCGCCAAATGCAATTACGCTGTGTGCAAGAGGCACGCCAACTACACGTAAGACAGTAGAATCAGTGAGGTCTCGTTGTAGGCGAGAAACGGGAAGTTTAGCGGCTAAATGTTCAAAAAGCGCATTGGCCAAACCGATATTGCCTTCCGAGTTTTCAAAATCGATGGGGTTTACTTTGTGAGGCATCGCTGAGGAGCCAATTTCACCGGCCTTGATTTGTTGTTTGAAGTAGTCCATGGAGATGTAAGTCCACATGTCTCGGTCGAGGTCGAGTAAGATATTATTGATGCGTTTCATGCAATCAAAAACAGCAGCTAATTGATCATAGTGCTCTATTTGCGTTGTGGTTTGAGAGCGCTCTAAGCCGAGGGTATTGTTCACAAAATGATTACCAAAGGCAACCCAATCGGTATTGGGGTAGGCGACAAAATGCGCATTAAAGTTCCCAGTAGCGCCGCCAAATTTAGCGGGTAGCTTCAGGGTTTTTAAATGTGTAATTTGCTTGTTTAGACGCTCTGCAAAAACTTGAATTTCTTTGCCAAGGCGAGTAGGCGAAGCAGGTTGTCCATGGGTACGGGCAAGCATTGGCACCTCTTTCCAATCTTGTGCCAAAGACACGAGCTTGTTATGTACGGCCATGAGTTCAGGTAAGTAAACCGCTTCAATTCCGTCTTTAAGCGAAAGCGGAATAGAAGTGTTGTTGATATCTTGCGAGGTCAGACCAAAGTGGATGAACTCGAGATAGGCTTCTAAACCGAGTGCTTGCATTTTTTCTTTTAGAAAATATTCGACGGCTTTGACGTCGTGGTTGGTGGTGCGCTCTGATTCTTTGATCCATAGCGCATCGGCATGTGAAAAATGAGTGTAAATTGTACGCAAGGCCGGGAATTGGGCTTTGGGGAACTCCTGCAAATTAGAAATACCACTTTCTACAAGGGCAATCAGGTATTCGACCTCTACTAAGACGCGGTAGCGAATGAGTCCAAATTCTGAAAAATAGGCTTGAAGAGCTGCTGTTTTGGATTGGTAGCGACCGTCTATAGGGGAGATCGCGGTAAGAGCGTTAAATTCCATGTCGTATCTAAAGCACAAAGATACAATAAGTGCTAAAAATAGAAAAACGGAATACTGATTTGTCGTAATTTTGCTGCATGCAAGTTTCAACGCGTTTTATTCGGTTTCAGTGGGTGGTTTTGGTCCTCATTTTTTTGGTGGTTTTTGCCGGAAGTTTTGTACGTATTTCAGGAAGCGGCATGGGTTGTCCTGATTGGCCAAAATGCTTCGGAAAATGGGTTCCGCCAACCGAACTATCCGAATTACCTGCAGACTACCGAGAAGCCTATTTACTCAAACGTCAGAAAAAAGTCGAAAAGTTTTGTTCTTTTTTGAATCGAATTGGAATGGATGCAACCGCCCATCAAATTCAAAACGACCCTACGGTATATGTTGAAGAGGCTTTCAATGCGCGCAAAACCTGGATTGAATACATCAATCGCTTAGCTGGTTTTTTGGCTGGCAATGCCATGCTGCTGAGTTTTGGTTGGTTGTTGCTTTATTATCGCAAACGCAAGTGGCTTCTTTTAGCTGGGCTTAATCTCGTCTTAATGGGTATTGAAGCTTGGTTCGGTTCTATAGTAGTAGCGACTAATCTGGTACCCTGGACCATCACGATTCACCTCTTTTTGGCCTTGGTAATCATCGGCATCCAGTTGTATCTACTCCATAACGTACAAAACAAAAAACGTGAAGATCTTCCGAAAGAAAAATCTTTTCAGTGGCTGAGCTGGCTTATTTTGGTTATTACTTTCTACCAAATGTTTTTGGGTACCCAAGTCAGAGAATCGATAGACGCTTTAGTCAAGAAAGGCTATACAAGAGCAGAATGGATAGAACAACTCGGGCTGCCGTTTTTTATTCACAGAAGTTTCAGTTGGTTGGTTCTGATTTTACTTGTTTATTTATTTTGGCAAAACCGCAAAAAGTGGCATTATGCGCGCATCAATGTGGCATTTTATTTGTTGGCTGCTGAATTATTTACAGGCGTGGCACTGGCCTACGCAGACATGCCTGGGTTGGTCCAAACGGTCCACTTGGTCTTTGCAAGTGTTTTACTGGCGGTTTTGCTATTGATGCGTTACGACCATGCGCAAAACCGTATTTTAAAATAAATATACCACACGCCGCGGTCATCGATACAAAATGACTTTTATAATCTGAAAGTTGCACTACACCTTTGCCTAAGTTTTTACGTTAACTTAGAGTGTGTCTTTATCATGATGAGTCAAGAACCCCAAACAGAACTCCTTCAAGCCGCCGCTTCTGGCGAGCGTAGGGCCCAATTGGCGCTTTACCAGTTGTGTTATCCGGTTCTGATCAGCACTGCTCGTCGCTATTACCATAATTCGGATGAGCAAATGACCGTGGTTAACAATGCATTTGTGAAGGTCATTCAATACTTAGGTCATTACGATGCCGGTAGGTTCTTGAGTTGGGTAAAGCGCATCATTTCAAATGAAATCATCGATGAATACCGCCGCAACAAGCGCTACCACGAGCTCTACAAGTTCGATGCGCCCGTGGAGGAAAGAGGCAGCACAGATTTTCAGACTGATGCCATTTTTACAGAGGAGCAATTGCAGCAAATGCTTCTTTGTTTATCAGAATCTGCTCGTTTGGTCTTCAACCTTTTTGCCATTGAAGGCTACAGCCACAAAGAAATTGCCCATATGTTGGGCGTTACCGAAGAAACCTCCAAGTGGCACACCAAAATGGCCCGCAAAAAATTACGTGAACTTATAGAAAAATCTCATGAAGCAGCAAGACAAAGATCCGTTGGATAAACTTTTTGCATCCTTAGCCGAACCTTCGGCTCAAACGCCTTCTGCAGTCTATCTGCAAGACCTTGAGGCGCGTCTAGACGCGCTTGGTCAAAAACGTCGTAAACTACTCGGAATGTGGTGGTTTTGGTCGGTGTTTGGTGCCATCCTCAGCATTGGGCTATTCGCTTACTGGCAAAGTGAAGCCAGTACTTCTACAGCCTCAAAATCTCAAAAAGTGGAGCAAAAAACACAACGCTTTTTGGATGCAAAAAACGCTAAAGTTGCAACCTTCCATTTGAACTCCTCTAAACTCAATTCCTCCAGATCATTACACAACTCTAATCTTACTTCTTCTCCAGCTCATCCTGATATTTCATTTTCAATAGCTCCCTTGAATATTTCGCTTTTACCAGCAAAAGCTGCTCCAATTGCTGATTTCTATTCTATGGAGCCTTCGTCTTTAGACATTTCAGTTCTATCCGATACCACTGCCAGCGTAGCCGTTGAAATAATTGAAGATCAAGTACTTGCAGAAACGAATGCCATGGCTAACGATACCAATGGTCTTACTAAAGCTATTTTGGAACGCGGAATAATGCCACCTCATACGCAAAAAAGATGCGCGCATGCGATTGGCTTGCAATTTGGAGTAAGTGGGATTTTCTCTAGTTTTGAGGTGCCCAGTACTTTGACTACTGTTCCAGAGCCTTTAACGCCTAAAGAATTTCGCGAATGGCGCGAACTCGGCGAGCGGCAAACCTCTAGCTGGGATTTCAATCTTCGTTATCAACTATTTTTTGGTAAATGGGCTTTGCAAACGGGCCTAAATTACCTAGAGTGGGGAGAGCAATATACTTATGAGGTGATATCTGTCGAAGGTACCAACCGTTATCAGTATATTCAAATTCCGCTGGGGCTGAGTTACCAAATTCCAATGCGTCAAATATTGTTTCGTCCTACCGTAGGACTTGCGATGGGTTATGGTATCATACGAGATGGGGCATATATTTTGCCAAATAACAATGGAGTTGCAGTTGTTGAAGCAAAGAAGTGGGCTGCTAATGCCTACGCGCAATTCGAATTGGTTTATCAAGCCAATAAGCAATTACAATTTTCAATCGCACCGGTTTTACGCTATTCGCTGGGTAAAGTCGTTGATCATGACGATATAATGAACCGTTATCAGTCCGTTGGTTTGCTAACAGGCTTTTCATTTGCCTTCTAGAAATCAGCTTCTTGGTGGCATTAAAAACTTAGTGTATAAAGTACACTAAGTTGAAAATTCTGTTAACTTTACCTGTAAATCCAATCCTATGAGCGCAAAAATTTTAGGTGTAGGTAGCTGCTTACCTTCGCTTCGCATGACCAACCAAGACTTCATTGCTCACCGTTTTTATAAGGATATCGATCAGCCTTTTGAAGACAGCAATGAAACCATCATTGAGAAATTCAAGGAAATCACAGGTATTCAAGAACGCAGGTATGCCCAAAAAGAACAGACGAATTCAGATTTAGGAATCATCGCTGCCCAAAATGCGATAGCCGCAGCGGGTATAGACCCAGAGGACCTAGATTACATTATTTTTGCCCATAACTTTGGAGACGTTCACTTTGCGTCTAATCATTTAGACATGTTGCCCGCCTTGGCTTCACGTGTGAAGCACGCTCTTGGCATTGCCAACCCCAATTGTGTGGCCTACGACATGCTCTTCGGTTGTCCTGGCTGGGTAGAAGCGCTTATTCAGGCCAATCTATATATCAAAGCAGGCGCTGCAACCAATTGTTTGGTCATTGGTGCCGAAACCCTGAGTAGAGTAGTAGACCCCCATGATCGCGATTCCATGATTTTTGCCGACGGCGCTGGCGCCTGTATTCTGAGCGCAAATAACGGCAATGATGCAAGCGGTATTCTGGCGCATGCGACCCAAACTTTTACCAAAGACGAAGCATTTTTTCTAAACAATGGGCCTTCACTAAACTCAAAGCATCATATCCATGAGAAATACATCAAAATGCAGGGCCGTAAAATATATGAATTTGCGTTGACCAAGGTTCCTGCCGCCATGAAAATCGCGCTAGATAAAAGCGGGGTTAGCATTGATGACGTCAAAAAGATTTTTATACACCAGGCCAATGAAAAAATGGATGAAGCCATCATTGATCGCTTTTACCGTTTGTTCAAGGCCAAGCGCCCTGAAGGTATTATGCCCATGAATATTCAGTTCAATGGCAATAGTTCGGTGGCGACAGTTCCTACTTTACTAGATGCAGTAGTTAGGGGTGAATATCCTGAGCACAAACTTCATAAAGGTGACATCATCATCCTGGCTTCAGTAGGTGCAGGGATGAATATCAATGCGGTGGTGTACCGCTGGTAATTCAACTTTTACTGATGTAAATGCAGAATAATTGGGGCTAAATCCGCAAAGCGCTCCATGAGCTCTGCTTTATCATAAAGCTGAAAATCATTAAAATCAAACCCAGGCGCTACCATACACGACGTTAGCGAATACGAATGAGCATCGAGTACCTCTGCACCAAAAATAGTTTGAGCTGGGATACAAACTTGTGGTTGTTGCCCATTTGCTACATCCAATCCTAAGGTGGCCGTGTGCAACTTCCCTTCTTGGTTGATCATATGGATCAATAGGGGAGAGCCAGCTTGGTAAATCCAAATTTCGTCGGACGCAATTTTGTGAAACTTAGAGTAGTTTCCGGAAGGCAGCATAAAATAAATAAGTGTGGCTAAAGACCTCGATTGACCATCTAGAGTAGTATATTGAGCTTCACTGCGGTAGGTTTCTTTGAAATAACCGCCTTCGATATGTGGAGTGAGTTCGAGGCTAGCGATAAGTTGTTGCATTGTTGTCATGGCAATAAAATTAATGAATGTCAATAATGCAACACGCCAACAATTATTTATGTTTGTTGTTAATGAGCTAATAACTTATTCTTATCAGACCATGAGTATATCCAAAACGCTATTTTTAATTGCTGTCAGCATTCTTCAATTCGGTATCTATGCCCAAAATGATGTACTTTTTGGCTTACTTCGCACATCGAATCCAGCAAGTGTTAAACTCGGCACAATTGACCTTGTCAACGGCAGCATAACCGGACTTGGCCAAAGTAATGTGGCTACCTCTATAAATTTAACAGGTGCTGCCCTCGATTTAACTACGAATCAATATTATTTTCTCACTCAGGGTGGTACAAATGGAGTTGCTGTATCTGTTGGACTCGATGACGGTGCACTAATCAATCAGGCGGCACTCAATAACCCAATTTCACCAAGTTATTTTGATAATTTTCGATTCAACACCTCCGATTCAACGCTTTATGGTCTAGCTCGACGTTACATTCCTGGAGCTAGCCCGGGGCAAGGTACAGGTGAACTTTACTTTTCGTCCATGAACCCTGCAACAGGTGAAATCACGCAAATTTCACCACAATCTATCCTCGATTCCTATTCGCTTTCTGGCAGTGCTATTGACCCGCATCAAATGGTCTATTACTTCTCTAAAGGGTCTCAGTTTTACGGCATTGACATGTACAATGGCCAGGTTTATACCTCTCAAACATTAAGTTTCCCGGAAGGGGGGCTATTTTTTGATAATTATACTTACAATTGCGCAGATACTGCGATATACGGAATTATTCGAGTGACTACCACACCACCGATAACCGCTTATTTTGGAAAAATCAATCCACAAACAGGTGTAGTAACAAGAATTTCTCAGACTCCGCTTGCCAACAGTATGTATTCGGTCAATGGTAGCTCAACTATTGACCCCTACACCGGAACCTATTATTATGTTAGTTCTTTGCCGCAGGGTGGGGTTGGCGTTATCGGTATATCTACCTATACAGGTGCATTGATAAGTGTTTATCCTGTAGCGTCCTCTTCAGGTGTAGCAACTTATTTTGATATGATTCGCCACCCTTCCGATTGTTTGGGTGCTGCAGCCTATCGCCCAGATTCAAACGGTGGAGGAGGTTCTGCAGGTATTGAAAATTTCGATCCAAATAGAAGTAAAGTTTATCCGAATCCTGTTGATGATCAACTAAATATTGAGTCAACAAGTATTATTTATTCATTGATTTTGCGCGATGCAAAAGGTGGAATTCTATTTGAAGCAAACCCGCAAGAAAAGTTCACAAAAATTTCTTTTGAGCACATTCCAAGTGGTGTTTATTTCCTTGAAGTCCAAAATGAATTTGGTTTGGAGCTATTAAAAGTGGTCAAATAGCTTACTTAGCCTTTACACCCTACAGTTTAATCACCTTCTGCGGACGGGTTTGTGGTGAACTTATCAAATAGGTTCCAGGTGGAAGGTCGCTGAGGTCTATTAACATTTTGAGGTCTTCATTGAGTTCAAAATTCCTTAGCACCCTGCCGCTGAGGTCAAGAACATAAAGTGCTGTGCCAACAAGTCCTTGCTCGTAGGTCATCCAAATTTGATCAGTAAAAGGATTCGGAAACACTTCAATTTGCCCAAGAAATAACTCTTCAACCCCTACATCGACCAGTTCGTAATTTAAGGTAATGGTGCTATCGCAGCCTACGCTATTTGGTATAACTTGTACATAGGTTCCGCTGACATCGTAGGTAACACCATTTAGAGTATAAGGCCCTTGAAAAACTACATTTATGGTTGAGTTTGTAGGCTGATGAACGGTTATATCTAGTAAATCACTACCCGTACAACCAAACTGATTGGTTCCGGTAACCTCTAGCAGCGTATTAAAATTTGGGGTCATATACGCCCCGTTCGGCATGCCATTAGACCAGGTGTAAGACAATGCACCGCTTGCTGCAAGTAGCACAGAATCACCAAGGCAAATTGCAGGGTCTGTACCCGCAAAAACAAGTGGGTTGGCATGGACGGTCACCACAACGAGGTCTATATTCTGACATCCATTGATATCGATTCCGGTTACCGTATAAGCCCCACTAGTCTGCGCAATAAAAGGCACTCCGTTTGATATGCCACCACTCCAGTAATAAATAGTTCCGAAAGAACCAGCTAAGGTTACTGTTTCTCCTTCACATATTTCAATATCTGGCCCAGCATATATTCCGGGTAAGGCATTGACTTGCACATAAAGGGAATCTTGGCTCTGACAGCCATTACTCGCAATCACAGTTAAAGTGTAGTATTGCGAAACAGTAGGTATGAAGTATTGATTGTTCTGAATGCCGTTATTCCAGCTTATTTGCGTTCCTGAGGGGTAGGTGCCCGAAACCAAAATAGAATCTCCCAGGCAAATACTTTGATTGAAGCCTGCTTCAATAACAGGTGCAACGATACTGACTTCAAAATAAACGGAATCAATGTCTGAGCAGCCACTTTCCCAATTGGTTGCTGTTAAAACATACCAAGTGGATTGTGATGGATTCGCCCAAGTTTGTGCACTATTCGGACTAGAGAGTGTCGAGCTCGGCGACCAACTATAATTAGTTTGTGCTTGTGCTAAACTTCCAATTTGAGCACCATTTGTGTTGGTTATACAATTTTTGAGAAGGTCAGGGCCCGCATTTGCAATTGGTGTAGTGAGGTTGACATTCACCAAAACTTGATCTGTTGTTTGGCAGCCGTTTGTTGGGTTCAGTGCCGTAAGGGTATAGGTTGTGGTTTGACCTGGATTGGCTAATGTGCTCGACGAAGCAGCGTTACTAAGCCCTGCGGTTGGTGCCCACGAGTAGGTCATACCCGGAGCCGGACTCATGCCAATTTGAGCGCCATTGAGGTTGCCAAAACAATTAATTGAAAAATCGTTTCCTGCATTTGCAGTTGGAGCCGAAATATCTACAGTGACGATAATTTGATCTGTAGAGACACAGCCGTTTACGAGGTTAGTCACCGTAAGCGTATACGTTGTGGTGAGTGCCGGATTGGCAATCGGATTTGCGGCTGTAGGGGAATTGAGCCCTGCAATTGGATTCCATTGATAAGAATTGCCACTTACAGGGGTCATGCCAATGGTATTTCCGGTGAAATTTTGATAACAGTTTTTTAAGAAGTCTGGACCCGCCTGAGCAAGCGGAGCAGTCTGATTCACGCTTACTGTAACCATATCTGTATTGCTACAACCTGTTGCCGGAGAATAAACAGTCAAAGTATAGGTTGTTGTCACACTCGGGTTGGCTATTGGGTTTGATATAGCGCTCGAGGATAGTCCAATAGCCGGAGACCAGCTGTAGGTAAGGCCAGCAGAGGCGCCAGCACCAATGAGTAAGCCATTTACATTGCTCACACATGTCTTTGTAAAGTCCGCACCAGCGTTAGCGGCAGGAGGCGTTGTATTGACTGTAACGGCAACTTGATCAGTAGCAGAACAACCGTTGATTTGATCCGTTACGGTCAGCAGGTAGGAGGTACTTTGCGTAGGGTTGGCAATAGGGTTAGACACCGAAGGATTCGAGAGCCCTAAGGAAGGAAACCAAGTATAGGAAAAGCCTGCCAAGGCGCTGCTTCCGATCTGCAGGCCATTAGGGTTCTGAAGACAAGTTTTTATAAAATCAGTTCCAGCATTTGCAGTTGGTGCAGCAACATTGACCTCGAAAGTCACTTGATCAGTGGCCGTGCATCCGGAGGAGGTTTGCGTGGCCGTAAGCGTATAGGTTGTTGTTTGGCTTGGATTGGCAAATGTGGTGCTGCTCGAAGGCGTGCTCAAACCCTGAGCAGGGCTCCAACTATAGGTACAGCCGTTTTGCGCTGCAGCACCAAGATTGGCTCCGCTTGCGTTTTGCGTACAAGTTTTTAAAAGATCTAGCCCTGCATTAACCAATGGCACTTGCTCATTGACACTAACTGTAATTTGATCACTGGCTGTACAGCCACTGCTTGCCAGCGTAGCAGTAAGGGTATAGGTGGTCGTGACACTCGGATTTGCAGTTGGATTTGAAACGCTAACCGAACTCAGCCCACTGCTTGGTGACCAATTGTAGGTAACGCCGCTGCTTGCTATTTGCCCAATGTTGAGGCCGTTGGTATTTTGAACACAAGTTTTTGTAAAGTCAAGACCTGCATTGGAAGTTGGTAAACTCGTATTGACACTCACAATTACTTGATCTGTTGCACTACAACCAGTTGCCACATTGGTAACGGTGAGCGTATAATTTGTTGTGGTGCTCGGATTTGCAACGGGGTTCGCGAGCGACGTTGCGCTTAATCCTGAGCTAGGCGTCCAGTTGTAGGTTTGCCCTGAAGTAGGCAAGGAGCCAATTTGAACACCCGTATTGTTGAGCACACACGTTTTTTCGGCATCTAAGCCCGCATCTGCGGTCGGAACTTGCTGATCAACTGTTACGATGACAGCATCAGTGGCACTGCAACCCGATTGCGTGTGGTTGGCCGTCAGGGTATAGGTAGTGGTAGCACTTGGGTTTGCTGTTGGGTTTGCCGCGATGGCAGAACTTAAACCCGCAGTTGGAGACCAGCTGTAGGTAACGCCAGGTTGGGCAGTCATGCCGATAAAAGCGCCGTTAACATTGCTCACACATGTCTTTGTGAAGCCTGAACCGGCATTGGCATTGGGCGCGGTAGTATTGACACTTACGGCCACTTGATCAGAGGCAGTACAACCATTGCTTTGATCGGTCACGGTCAGTAGGTAGGTAGTGCTTTGGGTGGGATTGGCAATGGGGTTTGAGATGCCAGGGTTCGGCAAACCTGAGGTAGGAAACCAAGTGTAGGTAAAGCCTGTTACAGCGTTACTTCCTATTTGCAAACCGTTAGGGTTTAGAATACACGTTTTGCTAAAATCTGCACCGGCACTGGCAGTTGGTAGCACTGTATTTACACTGACATGAATTTGGTCAGTGGCTGTGCAACCACTGCTGAGGTCTGTTGCAAGCAAGGTGTAGGTTTGACTAGTGCTTGGGTTGGCAATAGGGTTACTCGTGTTGCTAGGCGCTAATCCAATTGTTGGGCTCCAAGTGTAGCTCACCCCCGTTACTGCTGTCATGCCAATTTGAACCCCAGACTGATTTTGTGTACAGGTCTTGGTAAAATCATTGCCAGCATCGACCAAAGGGAGGTCAGTATCGACCGTTACCAAAACTTGATCGCTTACCGAGCAGCCACTACTTACATGAGTTGCTGTAAGCGTGTAGGTGGTAGTAACATTTGGGTTGGCATTGGTTAGAGATGTTGTTGAACTCGTGAGGCCAGTTGTTGGCGACCACGCGTATGTTACACCTGTTTGTCCGGTAAATCCAATATCAGCTCCTGTTGCATTTTGCACACAGGTTTTCGTAAAATCAATTCCAGCCTCAACTAATGGGAGAGAAAGGTTAGTGGTAATTAATACCTGATCTGTGGCGCTGCAGCCATTTGCCACATTGGTAACGGTAAGCATGTAATTTGTTGTGGTACTCGGATTGGCAATAGGGTTGGCAAGCCCGGTTGCGCTCAGGCCTGCGCTTGGGGTCCAGTTGTAGGTTTGACCCGCAATAGGCATGGCGCCAAGCTGAACGCCAGTGCTGTTTTGCACACAGGTAATTTGTGCATCTAAGCCGGCATCTGCTGTCGGAACTTGCTGATCAACGCTTACTGTGACGGCATCCGAAGCAGTACAACCCGATTGCGTATGGGTGGCTGTAAGAACATAGGTAGTAGTAGCAATAGGATTAGCTGTAGGGTTCGAGATGCTAGTAGCGCTCAGACCCGTAGCCGGCGTCCAACTGTAGGTAACACCTGGTTGGGCAGTCATGCCAATAAACGCGCCGTTTGCATTGCTTACACAAGTTTTTGTAAAGTCTGCGCCAGCTTGAGCACTTGGATTATTGAGCACGGTTATTGTTTGGCTTGCCGTTGTAGAAAGCCCATTTGCCGACACCACACAAGTATAAGTGGTGTTCTGAGCAGGACTCACCACTACAGCATTGGTTGTTGCTCCGGTTGACCACAAAAAAGTGGAGCTTGGTTCATTGGAGGCAGCAGTTAATAGCACTGTATTGCCTTGGCAGACTTGTGAGCTACTGGCATTGATACTCACCACCGGAGCTTGAGCCCAATAAGAAAGTGTCAGTAAAATGCAGCAAAATGTGAGGTAGTAATTCTTCATAAATTGGAAAATTCATTGAAATTTACTGAAATAGCAGCACTTAAAAAAATGATGCTTCCCCTTTTTGTCGTATTGTTAGTACTGATTATTTGGATTTCAGTCTTCCCCTATTTCTGTGTTCTTGATCAAAAGAAGACGCCAAACTTGGGTTGGTCCATTCTACTCGAACAAAGAATTTTTTGAAATATGAATTAATCTATTAAAAATCAATTATTTAATCTAATATAAAATCAAAAAAAATCTATAAGAGGAAGTGAGGTAAACTACATTTAAAAATAGGATAAAGTAGGGTAAAACTATTGTTATACAACTCAAATTTTTTTATTCCACGGGTCCTCCGTAAATTTGAGAATAACCGCAAAACGCACATGAAGAGAAAACTACTTACCCAAATTATTTGTATTGTTGCTAGTTTGTTTGCTTTTGTGGCAAATGGTACATTCTTTGCCCAAACTCCTGCAATAACCAACACAAGTTTTACGACAATTCCAGCAGCTTCGAGTGATACAATCAATGTGTGTGCTGGGTCAACCATACTATTTACGAACACAACTGCTTCAAACTCGAATAATAATGTCACTTTACAATCACCAGTATTGTATAATTGGGTTTTTGGAAATGGTCAAACTAGAACTACAAATGGTCCACATGCGATTACATACAATAATCCCGGTACTTACACGGTTACCTTAAACATGACCAACGGCGGAGTTCCTATACCTGCGAATGGAGGTAATATTGGATCTGTAACTGTTGTAGTAAGTGCGCCGCCGACTTCTATTCCCTCATTAGTTCCGACAAATGCTTGTACGAATGACACCATCGTCAATGGGGCATTGGTTTTTCAAACCTCATCAGGTACTAACAGTTGCTCTTGTTCTTCAGCAAGCCAAGGGCCTGCGATAGGATTAACAAATACGGCCAATTTAGGTTCTAGTTCAACTATAGATGTTTATTGGGGTGGAGCAGGAACATCATTAAATGGAGGAACCTTACCATTTACTACTATACCAAGTAATACATTATCTGGGAACACAGGAACTTTAAGTTCTTTCCCTGGTCAGAGTTCAAATCCAATAAATGGTCACTATGCAGGTTCAGGAGCTGCTGGCCCGGGCAGTTACAATTTAATATATGTTGTTAATTACGGCAGTGGCTGCGTGTATTCCGGTTATGCGATCATGAGTTGGGGTGCTGGAATTATTGACTTTGCTGCTAATACGTCCATAACGGCTTGTAGTCCGTTTGATTATCAGCTCACTTTTGATAATCAATACCCAGGCAATACATATTTAATCGACTGGGGAGATGGAACAAGTACTCAGTTGACCTATCCTAATTTACCTACCCTCCCTAATTTTGTACCACATGATTACGATCCGTCGTGTTCGTCAAATGGTTTAGCCTTGCCTTACACGATTACGGTGTCAGCATATAATTCTTGTTTGAACGATACCATAGTCAATACGCAAGGGCCATTTTATGTGAGCACAGCCCCATCGGCATCATTTACTGAAGATCCTGGTTTGATTATTTGCCAAGGTGAATCCATTACTTTTGAGAATACTTCATCTAGCGGATTTAGTATAGTTTCCGGTGGCAATTGTTCTGCGGCAAGTGCCTTTCAGTGGCAGGTAAATCAGTCTTCGAATACATCAGGGGTGGGTTATCTGGTTAATGGCACAATGGGTGATATCTACAACGCTTCTCCGACATCAGGAAGTAATGAGCTTACGGTAAGTTTTTCTCAAGCTGGCACTTACACCGTTTCTTTAGAGATTGCCAACAATGATTGCGGTTCGGATATAGAGGTAAAAACGGTAACGGTCAATCCGTATCCTGTTATTCCAAATCAAACTGCAGCGGCTATTTGTACAGGCGGCACTTTTGTGGTGAATCCGGTTAATAACCCACCCAATGTTATAGTACCCATTGGTACAACATACAGCTGGACGCCTGTTACAAATACAAATATTGGTGGGGCCGCAGCAGGATCTGGCTCAACAATATCAGGAACCCTGACTAATACAACAACCACAGTCCAAAACCAAGTATATACAGTTCAAGCAACTGCTGGTGGCTGTGCAAGTCCAACAACTTTTAACGTTACGGTCCCGGTTTACCCAAATGTTTCTATTAATAATGCTTCAATTACCGTTTGTAATGGCTCAGCTTTTTCTTTTTCACCGTCGCCAATTGGTAACTCCATTCCTTCAGGCACAACCTACACTTGGACTTTTCAAGACAATCCTAATGTTACCGGAGAGCAAAATGGAACGGGTTCTAGTTCAAATATTTCGGGATCACTAAGCACAACAACCTATTCTCCTACACAAAGTGTGGTTTATACAGTAACAGCGAATGCAGGAGGTGCGTGTCCGACGGATGTATTTGAATTAACGGTGAATATAAATGCAATAGAACCAGGTTTGATTGGTAATGATCAAGTTTATTGTGCAGGTGCCAATCCAGACCCTATTCTATTTACAACCAATCCTTCTGTATCCGGCACACCATCTTACCAATGGCAGTCATCAAGCAGTGCAAATGGCACATATAACAATATCAGTGGGGCAACTTCGGCTATTTTTGACCCAGGGGCTTCAATTGGGCAAACAACCTACTATCGTGTCATCATCACCTCCACTTTAAATGGAGAAAGTTGCTCAGAAACAAGTAATGTAGTTGAATATTTGGTGAATCCGAACCCGGTTGCTAATGCGGGTAGTGATTTTACCAAAAATTGTATTTCTAACGTTTCTGGCGCAACAATTGGGATGTCACCAGTGGCTGGTATCAGTTATTCATGGAACCCAACAAATGACCTCACACCGGCAAATAGCTCTAATCCATTTGCCAACCCGAGTGCCACGACAACATATATCCTTACTGCCACCAATAATACAACGGGTTGCTCTAGTACAGATGCTGTAACTGTTACCGTTAATTTAACGTATCCAAGTGCTAATGCTGGCCCAGACCAGAATAAAACGTGTACCCAAAACCAAGGAGGTGCAAGCATAGGTACAGCCGCAGTGAGCGGAAACACCTACCTATGGGGGCCAAATACCAATTTAAATACAACCTCAAGTGCTATAGTTACGGCCAATCCTGGAACCACCACCACTTACAACCTTACGGTCACCAACACCCAAAGTGGTTGTACAAGCCAAGACCAAGTCACTGTTTTTGTTGACTTATCTATTCCTGCTGTAAATGCAGGTACTGATTTTACTAAAACATGTACACAAAATCCAAATGGGATGGCTATTGGTATGACGCCTGTTTCAGGAGTTACGTATGCATGGTCACCAACAACCGGTTTGAACGATCCAAACATTGCCAATCCTATTGCTAATCCAACTTCTACCCAGAATTATACTTTAACAGCCACTCAAACTTCTAGTGGCTGTACATTATCCGATCAAGTTTTAGTAACAGTCAACCTTACCGTTCCGATTGTTGAAGCTGGGAATGGTTTTACAATTACATGTTTACAAAATTCAAATGGTACCAATATTGGATTTACTGGCCAAACAGGCGTTACTTACGCGTGGTCTCCAACAACTGGTTTGACTAGTTCCACAGCGTCTTTAACCAATGCAAATCCTAGCGTTACAACCACCTATACCCTTACAGCGACCAATACAGCGAGCGGTTGTACAGCGAGCGATGCTGTTTTGGTCACGGTTGA
>ERZ888423.493-NODE-493-length-39596-cov-13.091980_pt1 | contig 39596 bp, 37 predicted proteins | sample MGYA00520523_ERZ888423 | MGnify/ENA primary metagenome ERZ888423 (study PRJEB32303, sample SAMEA104408611) | aquatic metagenome | biome: Brackish water; feature: Pelagic; material: water | place: Baltic Sea | collected 2014-06-08T10:24:00 | depth 30,27 m ... | reverse complement strand
TTGTTAATACTAATTAAGAATTACAACTTAATACCCTCTGCACTCAGTTGTAATAGGTTTTTAGTGTGTAGAATGTTTCATGAATTAAATGAGCCGTAATTTCCAACTATTACTGTCCGACCAGTTTATAATTGCGCTTCTGTTTAATATCATATATCTACTTATCACTGTCTATTACAACTGCTTATCCTTGGGAAATAAGTTGTGGTGCATTGATTACTATTTATATTGGTAGGTATTGAATAAAATATCAAGTATGCTGAACCGCTTCAGCAGATTTTATCGTGTGTGAGCATACAGTAGTTATCTGCAGATTCTAACTATACTCTAGGAGGTTGGCGGGCTTTTCCTCTTTTTATACTTGATATAAGTTTTTATATACACTCAGTTGTAATACCAATAAGGGTCTTAGACTACTACATTAGAGTTTCGTCTGCACCTATTTGATCATTAACTTATTACAACTGCTCACTCTGATTAAGTAAGTTATGGGTATTAAAAAATTAGACAGTTTCACTTCGCTTTATATCTGTCTAGAACCCCGCTTCTAGGGTTTTAATTTGTTGGATTCTGGTACCAACACCTACATACTTGAAATATATAGACCCTATGGCTTCACTTATATTCAATTAAGAACATTTACCCCCATAGTTGTTGTACTCTCACAAGGTTGCAAACCTTAAATAAACCTGCTTGGATGAGAGTAACAAACAGAACTAAAATTACAGAGTTCTGGTTAATATTGATGTAAACTCCTATATAGAGATACATAAGGAGAGAGAGACAAGTATGTTTTGTATGCTAGCTGCAGGAACGCAGTGTTATAGCCATATATATACAAGTGGTGATTATAATAATTATGATTGTCTTGAAGTATAGAATAAGGGATATGATGTCACCCTCTCTCTATGCAACAGACAAACAAATAAATATTACTTAGGAAAGATACCTAATAGTTGGAACAATAATTAGAAAGCAGGGATTATTACCCTGCCTTCAGTATATTGCTAGTGAGCCCAGAACATATTGGGTATTACTTCACCCTCTTTGTTCTTAACAGCTTTGTCTGTGAGTACTAGTGGTAACGCATCACCTACTTGTATGCTCATTTGAGCAGCGGTTTCTGCACTTACTGCAGTAAAGCCGAATGACACATCATTGCTTTGTACACGAACTTCAGTTTCAACTCCGCCAATTATTTTGATTTCCGTTGTCTGGCCCAACGGTGCAGTAGTAGATACTATACCTTTTCTACTCTGCGTGAATTTGTAAAAATACATGCAATATTTAGTTGGGGAGAGGGACTGGAACAAAAGGGGGGAGAGGGATTGAAACATATTTGTGCTATGTAATAGTTGCAATGTCAGGGTTAAGTTAGTGCTATGTAATAGTTGCAGTGTCAGGGTTGGAAAAAGGATGCTGTTACACACCCTTTTTATTTACCATTGATTAAGATTAGGATTGAATGTTATTACATTAGTCTCTTGAGCATCTTTAAATGCTTTATATGCTTTATCATTAACTCCTGGTATATGTACCATACCAACACTCTTGTTGTTAAAAAGGGTGCTGTTACACACCCTTATAAATTTTATTCTATGCATACTTATTTATACCATAGACAATTATCTGTGGATTAGTTATACTGTTCTTTAAATATAAATCTAATGATGTATGCTCTATTAGTTCTTTATAAGTTTCAGGCGTTAAAGAAATACCTTCATTTGGACAATCAGATATTTCCATACCTGGTTTCATCTGGCTTATATCAAAATTTGATGGCACATTTACTCTTAGTACTTTGACTTTACCTGCCAGCAAGTCTTTCATCCATACAGATAGATGAGAGATGAGTGTTACAGTAGTACTCTCCTTGTTTGTTTTGGTATGAAATACATACCATTTGCTTGTTATATTCATTTTGTTTTTATAAATTAAATTGTTGTTAAAAAGGAGAGAGCTTTTACACTCTCTCCATTAGAATTTTAGTGAGCCCAGAATAGATTAGGTATAATCTCTCCATCAGAATTCTTTACAGGTTTGTCTGTAATGGTTAAAGGTAGCTCATCGCCCTTAACTAAGACCATCTTAGCTACAGCTTTAGGGCTAATAGCAGTAAAACCGAATCTCATATCATCTGTGTCAGCACGTTGCTGTCTGACCTCCACGTTGTAGCCACCAATTTCTTTGATGACAATTTCTTGTTCTGTAAGAGGATGTTCTGAAGTTACTAGTCCTTTGTTAGTTTTTGTTGTTTTGTAATAATACATGTGTTTGATTGATAAATTTTAAATGATGGGTACCACAGAAGCGGGGGTACCCTGACCGCAATTTTTTGCTGGGGAGTTGAAACGTTACACCCCTACCTTATGCAACACATAAAACATTTAGGGTACCGGGGGATAGACATTGAATATATTATATGGGTTACAGACACAATATATAAAATTGGGAAAAAAAATATTTTGATATTTACAATGATGTTTATTAAATCAATTAAAAATATAACTTTGTAAATAGAATTCTAATGAAGATATCCTTAAAAATTTGTATATTGTCTATATAGGAATTATAGTAACCAGAATTATATGAATGATGAATATGATGACTTTGAAGGTTTGTTTGATGATCTGAATGAAGATGAGGATGATGATTTTTTTGATGAAGAGTTATCTGATGATGAGTTCTCAGACTTAGATGATAAGTATTATCATGAGGCTTTTATTAACTCCTATGAGATACTTACAAAAAAGGTAACGCTTGATCAGTTGATTCAGAAAAACTATTTGGAATCAGATGGGATTACCACACTTATACATGACGCAACAGCTGGTCCTACAAAATTAGAACTTGAAACTATTCTTGAATACTTTGAGGAATCAGAAGAATATGAGAAATGTGCTGAGATATATAAAATGATAAAAGAATAATAAATTATGGCAACTAAAAAAGATAGCAGATTAACAAATGCAGGAGTAGCTGGTTATAATAAACCAAAGCGTACTCCATCACACCCAACTAAATCACATGTAGTTGTGGCTAAAGAAGGTGATACAGTTAAGACAATACGTTTTGGTCAACAAGGTGTTAGTGGTGCAGGAGCTAATCCTAGTACAGCAGCTGGAAAAGCTAGACAGAAATCTTTTAAAGCAAGACATGCTAGCAATATAAGTAAAGGTAAAATGAGTGCGGCTTATTGGGCTGATAAAGTTAAATGGTGATGGCAAAAAAAGAAATGATTAAACGTAAAGACGGGAGTGTTTCTCAAAGAGGCCTTTGGGATAATATTCGTGCAAAAAAGGGTTCTGGAAAGAAACCTACTAAACAGATGTTAGCGCAAGAGAAAAAAATAAAATCTAAAAAATGATTCAAATGTTTGATATCATATTAGCATTTACCCTCACTGTTTTTGCATTATATATGCTGAATGCTTTTTTAACAAACGATAATCAAAATAAAGATTAAATAAAAAACCGTTAAACTTTCTTTATTTAAACTTAATAATATTACATTTGTGATGAAACAAACAAATTTAATATTATGTCAAATCAAGAAAACCCAACTCCGTTATCTAAAGAAGAGATAGCAGAACGTAGAAAAGAGATCACTGCTTTCTACAAAGAAAACATTACACATCTTAAAGTACAGAAAGAGTACGAAGAACTTTTGAGGGATATTGAAAAAGCACGTGCTGAAAGAATTCAATCTCAAATGTTTCTAGCCCAAGCATATGCTAGTGGTGAAGAAGACTCGGAGGAACTAGACGAACCAGGAGAATTAGCTAAACGTACATTAAGAAAAAGTTAATATGATGATGTTAAAAGAAGGTTCTAAAGGACCTGAAGTTATACAACTTCAAAAAATATTAGGTGTTAGTGCTGATGGAAATTTTGGTCCGGGTACAAAGAAAGCTGTTATAAGATTTCAGTTAGGAGCTAATCTTCCAGCTGATGGTATTGTTGGTAATGATACTTGGTCTCTGTTACTTACAAGGGGTGCTAAAAAAGAAGCCATTGATGAGGATACAGATGTACAAGCTCAATTCTATACTACTAACTACAATCAATTAATACATAAACATTTCTTACCAAAGAATGAATACATAAAAGGACCAATCAAAAATCTTTATATGTTTATCCATCACACAGCTGGTTGGGAAGATCCTTACAAATGTATTGATAGCTGGGGAAGAGATGACCGGGGGGCTATTGCTACAGAATTTGTTATGGGGGGTCAGAAAGTAACTACAGGTGATGATACACATGATGGTGTTATGGTACAGGCTTTTGCTGAAGGTAATCAAGGATGGCAGTTAGGTAAAACTGGATCTGGTATAATGAATCGTCAATCAGTAGGTATTGAGATTTGTAATTTTGGTTATTTAACAAATGAATTAAAAACATATGCCGGCCAGAAAGCACACGAATCTCAAGTATGCAAATTAGCGGAACCATTTAAAGGTTATACTAATTGGCATAATTATTCCACTAAACAAATTGAAGAATTAGAAAAGTGGTTGAAGTACATTGCTGATAGAGACAACATTGACTTGAGAATTGGTTTAGTACAATGGATAAAAAAACAAGGAGCAACCAAAGCATTTGATTATCAGGATGATGCATATTATGGAAAAGTAAAAGGTTTACTTACTCACACTAATGTGAGAAAAGATAAATTTGATTGCTATCCACATCCAGATTTAGTTGACATGCTATTAAGTTTATAAATATGGCACTAGTAAATAAAGTAGAACAAAAAGCAAAAGTTAGTATTGATGCTGTAATTCAGTTTCAAATTGTAACTTACTGTTTCTTTAATGATATCCAGATTAGTAGTGCTGATTTAAAATGTTTAGCTCAGTTAGCTAGACAAGGAGAGGTAGAACTTACTTTATTTTGTAATGATGTAACTGATATGGGAATTTTCAAAAGTCCCCAATCAGCACGTAATGCTATTACAAAAGCAAACAAGAAAAATCTTGTTATAAAAAATGGATACAACAAAAAGAAAATATCCTTGAATAAAGTACTTAATGTGCAAACAGAAGGTAATGTTTTTTTAGATTATAAAATTTTAGGTATTGAAAGCAAAACATCATAAGGAGTTTAAAAAAGGAATAGCTGAAAAAGCAGGGGTTCATCAAGATGTTGTTGATGAGTTCATTACATTCTATTATGCAAAAGTTAGAAAAGCATTATCAGAATTAAGTTATTCAAGCGTTACTCTTTTTGGTTTAGGTACTTTCCATTTAAGAAAGAATACTTTAGAAAAAGCAATAAAGAAAAACAAAAGCTATCTTGGTAATTTATCCAAAAATACATACAATGGTTATGAGAAGCATGTTGTTGTACGTGAGAAAATAGAATCTTTAGAAAACATAAAAAAGATTTTAGATGAAGTTGAACAAGAGAAATTAAATTTTAAAAAGAAAAGAAATGAATCTTAAAAAATTAGCAGGTTATTTTAAAAACCTTGATCAGATTAGTGAAGGTGTTTTAAATACATTTTTTAAAAAAGATACCGTTGAACTTATTGCAAGTACAAGATATAATATTTGCAAAGCATGTAAACACTTTGATAATGAGGGTGTTAACTGTGCTGTATCAGGAACACAACCTTGTTGTTCAGAATGTGGTTGTAGTTTAAAATTTAAAACAAGATCTTTATCATCCGATTGTCCTAAAGGAAAATGGGATTCATGGTTGACAGAAGAACAAGAAGAAAAATTAAATCAACAAATTAAATAATAAAATCATGAGAACATTTTATGACTATAGAGGTGTAAAAAGAGAAGATGCTACAAAATATCCTATGCAAGGCATAGTAATACTAAAAAGTAAAAAATATTGGTTGTGTTGGATTTATAAAGACAACCACCGGTTAGAAGGACAAAAACTAAAGAAAGGGTTTATTGTAGCGCCCAGAACCATTTACTTGTACAATATTTATATTGCTAAATCTTTTTGGGATGCTTTAAAGTATTATTTAATATTAAACAAACAAATTAAAAATTAAAATTATGACAGTAACAGAAATAGTAAATGATCTTTTAGAACATAAAATGATCACTACAGAAGCAGCATTAGTATTACTTAAAGCTGAAGCTCAGGCAAGTATTAATAATATTAATATAACACCTGTAAAAACTCCAAGTTGGAACCCAAATTATTGGTATACTACAACTAAATAAAAAATCATGGGTGTAATATTTAAAGAAGAAGGACATGTATATGAAAGTAATGATGCTGATCAAATTAATTGGACCAGTGTCACATCTTTTATAGGGATGTTTAAACCAAAGTTTGATGCAAAGTCTCAAGCTAAAAAATCTGCTAAGAATAAAAATTCTAAATGGTATGGTATGACCGAAAAAGAAATCCTAGCAACATGGGAATCTGAAACAGAAAGAGCTATTGGTTTAGGTAACTTTTATCACAACCAACGAGAATCAGATCTTTTAACATTTAAAACAATTGAAAGAGAAGGTGTTGAATTACCAATCATTAAACCTATTGTTGGTGACAATGGTGTTAAGACAGCACCTGAACAAAAGTTAAATGATGGTGTATACCCTGAACATTTTGTTTATTTAAAATCATTAGGTCTTTGCGGCCAGGCTGATAGAGTTGAAGTAGTAAATGGTTGTATCAATATTTTAGATTATAAAACTAATAAAGAAATAAAAGAAAAAGGTTTTACTAATTGGGAGGGTATTACATCTAAGTTATATAATCCAATAAGTCATCTAGATGATTGTAATTTAATGCATTATAGCTTACAACTCAGTATTTATGCGTATATTATTAAAAAGCACAATCCTAAATTAAAAATAGGAAAGCTTACAATTCAGCATGTTAAATTTAAACAAGCTGGTCTTGATAAGAATGGTTATCCTATAACAGAGCATATTAATGGAGAACCTGTATTAGATGAAATTAAAATGTATGATGTACCATATATGAAAGATGAAGTGACAAGTTTGATTATGTGGTTTAAAGATAATAAGAAATGTTAATAAGACTATTTGATATACAGAATGGAAAAGTAATTCCATCAGAACATTGCTATACGTTAAAGTTTTTAAAAGAGATAATGGAAGATTATCCTGATACTTATTTGACTGTATATCAATATTTATTCTATATGACTTGCCCAAATCCTGATATGAATCCTTTTTTTAATTTACCTGAGTATGAGAAAGAAGATATAATCATTGAAGAAATTGGTTTAGAAGAATCACCTGAAGATGCTAAAATTAGATATTCATTAGAGATGTGTACTGCATTATATGAAACACCTGCTTATAGAGCGTATAAAGGAATTAAATCAATGCTTGATAGATTAGCTAAATATATGGAAACAACTCAAATTGAGCACGGCCGTGATGGTAATATTAATTCTTTAGTTAATGTTGCTGCTAAGTTTGAGCAAATTAGACATTCATATAAAGGTGCATTTACAGATATGAAAGAAGAACAAGAAAGTACCGTGCGCGGTGGAGCCGGATTAGCTTATGATCAACTATAATGATAACTGAAAAAAAAGACAATTGGGTATTCTGTTATTGGGATGAACCAGTATTTGAAGAAAAAAAACCAAAAACTAAAATAGAAAATAATGAGACAAATAATCAAACCAATAGGGAAGAAAGTATTAATAAACCCTAAGCAATCAGAACGTTTAGTACCAGGAACCAACATTATAATTCCTGATTCAGCATTAAGTAAATTATATCAAGGGCATGTAGTTGCAGTAGGTGCTGAAGTAGAGGAAATTAAAGTTGGAGATTTAATTCAATATGCAGAATACTGTGTTCCTACAGAGATGAGACATGAAGGTAAAGATCATTTACTAATTAATGTTGGTGACATCTTTGCTATAATTGAAACTGTAGAATAATGTTTATAAAGGTACCTACATATGAATCAGGTAAATGGACAACAACGTCCTTTGAAACTATAGAATCTTTTAGAGATTTTATATTAAGTATTTTTAAAGAACCTGGTTTATATAAATTTAATGAATTAAGTTATCAGTTTAATGCTGAAGCTACTAGGTTTAATGAAGATGGTTTTTATTGTAGGGCTCCTTTTAGATCTAAAGATTTTACAACTTATTGGGAAGATCAAAAAAATAAAAATAGGGCCGGTGTTATTTATAAAGATAAACAAGGTACTTGGTATTTAACGCGTGATTATTACATGTGGTTAAACTTCCTACCAATCTATGATAAGGAAGAAAAGAAGTATGGTTTTGCTAAAGTACGTGATGCTCAGTATCATATGGCTTTATATGAGCTATTAGCTGAGTTACATTATAAGCATGCTGCTATATTAAAGAAACGTCAGATAGCATCTTCATACTTTCATATGGGTAAAATTATTAATACCTATTGGTTTGAAGAAGGTAGTACTTGTAAGATAGGGGCCTCTTTAAAAGATTATATAAATGATAAAGGATCTTGGAAGTTTCTGGATGAATATAAAACATTTCTCAATGAACATACAGCTTGGTATAGACCAAGTAATCCTGAGAAAGTTTTATTATGGCAACAACAGATTGAAGTTAAAATAGGTAATAGAAAAACATCAAGGGGTCTTAAGTCTAAGATACAAGGTGCCTCATTTGAAAAGAACCCTACAACAGGTGTCGGTGGACCAACAACTTACTTTTTTCATGAAGAGGCTGGTATTGCTCCTAAGATGATGCAGACATATGAATACTTGCGTCCAGCAATGTCTTCCGGTATGATAACAACAGGTATGTTTATTGCAGCAGGTTCTGTGGGAGATCTTGAACAATGTGAACCCTTAAAGGATATGATTCTAAATCCAGTAGGTATTGATATATACCCTGTAGAAACGAATCTAATGGACGCTGATGGTACAATTGCTATGGCAGGTCTATTTATTCCTGAACAGTGGTCTATGCCTCCTTATATTGATGAATACGGTAACTCTCTTATTGAGGAGGCACTTACAGCCATTAGAGCTGAAAGAATACAATGGAAAGCTGACTTAAGTGCTGAACAATATCAATTACGTATTTCTCAAAAACCTACAAATATTGCTGAAGCATTTGCGTATAGAAAAGAATCTATATTTCCTCAAGGTCTTATATCAAGACAATTAAAAAGTATTGATGATAAAGAGTATGCTTATGAGCATATTGAATTAGAAAGAGTTCAAGAAGGAATTATAGCTAAACGTTCTAACAAGCTACCAATTACTGAATTTCCAATAAGTAAAAAGCAAGTTGATAAAACAGGTTGTTTAGTTGTTTGGGAAAGACCAATAGCTAATCCTGGATTTGGTGCTTATTATGGCTCTATTGACCCGGTGTCCGAGGGCAAGACCACTACATCTGATTCGTTATGTTCCATCTTTATCTATAAAAACAGTGTTGAGGTTACAAGAGAGACCGCGCAAGGTCTGGAACATTTCATTGAAGGTGACAAAATTGTAGCAGCCTGGTGCGGTAGATATGATGATATAAACAAAACTCATGAGCAACTAGAGTTGATTGTTGAATGGTATAATGCTTGGACTCTTGTAGAGAATAACATATCATTATTTATTCAGCATATGATTGCTAAGAAAAAACAAAAGTACTTGGTACCTAAACAGCAAATACTTTTTCTAAAAGATCTTGGTTCAAACAGAACTGTATATCAAGAATATGGTTGGAAAAATACAGGTACATTATTTAAAAGTCATTTGATTTCTTATGCTATTGAGTTCTTAAGAGAAGAGATTGATCAAGAAACTGATCAAGATGGTAATACAATAAAAACAAAGTATGGCATAGAAAGAATTCCAGACCCAATGTTATTAAAAGAGATGCTTTCTTTTTATCCAGGATTAAACGTGGATAGACTTGTTGCTTTTTCTGCTTTAATTGCTTTTGTAAAAATACAGCAATCAAACAGGGGTTATTTAAAAAGAACTGAAACTGATGGGGATAATTTGGATAATTCAAAAAATTTGTATAAATTAAAGTATAGTCCGTTTAAAAACATGGGTCGTAGTAAAAGTATTTCTGGTGCCAGGAATATAAATAAATCTGCATATAAAAATTTTAAATAAATATGAAAGTATTCAATGCAATGCAACTAAAGAATGGTGCTAAAGCTAAAAGCGGTTTTAATGGCAGCACTAATCTTACGCAACCTATACAATTTATTCCAGCAAAAGAAAAAGATCAAGATTGGGCTGCATGGAATTTAGATTGGCTTGAAGTTCAAGGAATGAATTTCCTTAAACAAAATTCTAGAAAAATGTTAAAGAACTATAAACTTGCTAAAGGTATTATAGACAAAACAGATTATATAATAGAAGAAGATAATGAATATAAAGATTTAGTTGATGTTCTTACTAAAGAAGATAGTTCAGCATTAGAACTTAAATTTTATCCTATTATTCCAAATGTTATAAATGTATTATCCGGTGAATTTTCTAAAAGATATTCTAAAGTTCAATTTAGAGCCGTGGATGATACTTCATATAATGAGATGCTTGAGCAAAAAAGATCATTAATAGAAGAAAATCTTTTAGCTGATGCTGAGAAACAGTTGATATTTAGAATGATTGAAATGGGTATGGACCCAGAATCTGAGGAAGCTCAACAACAACTTGATCCTGAAAATTTAAAAACACTTCCTGAAATTGAAGATTTCTTTTCTAAAGATTATAGATCAATGGTTGAAGAATGGGCTTCACATCAATTAAATGTTGATGAAGAAAGATTTTCTATGCAAGAACTAGAGGAAAGAGCCTTTAGAGATATGCTTATTACAGACAGAGAATTCTGGCATTTCCGTATGATGGAAGATGATTATGATATAGAAATATGGAATCCTGTTTTAACTTTCTATCATAAATCTCCAGATGTAAGATACATAGCGGAGTCAAACTATGCGGGTAAACTTGATTTAATGACCGTAGCTGACGTTGTAGATAAATTTGGATACTTGATGAATGAAAAACAATTGCGTTCATTACAAGAGATACATCCTAGCATAGCAGGTCAGTATCAAACAACAGGTTACCAAAATGATGGTAGTTATTATGATCCAACTAAATCACATGATTGGAATACAAATTCACCAGGTTTGGCGTACAGACAATTTTTAAGTAATTCAAAAGATGGTAGAAATAGCAGTTATGATATTGTTAATTCTATACTAAATGAAGGTGAGGATATGTCTAATTGGGGGGAATCTTCATTAATGAGAGTAACTACAGTATATTGGAAAACACAACGTAAAATTGGTCACCTTATAAAAATTACAGAAGAAGGTGAGATTATTCAAGAAATTATTGATGAAACATTTAGGGTCACAGAAAAACCTATATATGATGATTCAGTATTTAAAAATAAAACAAAAGAAAATCTTATTCAAGGAGAACATATAGATTGGATTTGGATTAATGAAACTTGGGGTGGTGTAAAAATTGGACCTAATTCACCAATGACTTGGCGAACTGAGGTAACAGATAATTTAAGTCCTATATATTTAGGTATTAATAGAAATAAACCGGGTAGAATACCATTTCAATTTAAAGGAGATAAATCTTTATATGGTTGCAAATTACCAATTGAAGGTAGAGTATTCTCAGATAGAAACACAAGATCTACTTCTTTAGTAGATTTAATGAAAGCATATCAGATTGGATACAATATGGTAAACAATCAGATTGCTGATATACTTGTTGATGAATTAGGTACTGTAATTATGTTTGATCAGAATGCATTACCAAGACATTCTATGGGTGAAGATTGGGGTAAAGGAAATTATGCTAAAGCTTATGTGGCAATGAAAGATTTTCAAATGCTACCTTTAGATACATCAATAACCAATACAGAAAACTCTACTAACTTTAATCATTATCAAACTCTAAACATGGAGCAAACTGGTAGATTAATGTCTAGAATACAATTAGCAAATTATTTTAAACAACAGGCTTTTGATGCAATTGGTATTAATCCTCAAAGACTTGGTGCACCTATAGGTCAAGAAACAGCAACTGGTATAACGCAAGCTTTAAATCAATCACATGCACAAACTGAAATTTATTTTACACAGCATGCAGATCACTTAATGCCTAGAGTTCATCAGATGCGTACAGACTTAGCTCAGTATTATTATAGTACTAAACCGAGTGTAAGATTAAGTTACATAACAACAGAAGCAGAAAAAGTAAACTTTACTATAAATGGTACAGATTTACTTTTAAGAGATCTTAATGTATTTGCTACAACTAAAACAAATCATAGAGCTATTCTTGAACAATTAAAACAATTATCTATTCAAAATAATACTTCTGGTGCTAGTATTTATGATCTTGGTAATATTATTAAAGCAGAATCTATTGCTGAAGTAACTGACATTCTTAAAGATGCAGAAACTAAAACTAATATGCAAAGAGAGCAAGAGATGCAACAACAACGTCAAATGCAAGAAGAATCACTTAAAGCTCAATCTGAAGAACAAAGGCTTAAACGTGAGTATGAGTCAATCGAAGCTGAAAAAGATAGACAAAATCAACTTGATGTAGCTGAAGTTAAAGCGGCCGGTTATGGTTCTATGGCTGATATTAATGAAAATAAAGTTAGTGATTATCAAGATGTAATGAAGGATATTAGGCAAGAAAGAGATTCACGTGAAAAAATGAATTTTAATAGAGAACAAGCTTCTCTAAAAAATTCAACAGAACAAGCTAAAATACAAATTGAAAGAGAAAGATTATCAACTCAAAGAGACATAGCTGATAAACAACTTCAAATAGCTAGAGAGAACAAAAACAAGTATGATTCTAAATCTAGTAAAGACAAAAAATAGTACAATAGAATAAGAAGAAACTATAGATAGCTATATACTGCAAAAAATGAAAAAAATTAAATGCATTTTATAAGTTTATTAAAAAGTTTCTTACTATATTGTATATGTAAATATTAGTAATTACACAAACCAACAAAATTATGGCAATAGAAAGTAAAACCTTAGAGAGCAACGTTGCTCAGGTAGATATTGATATAGATGATTTGTTTGGAGGGACAGCAGGTGCAGATAGCATTACACTTCCTGAAGAAACAAAGAAACCTAAATCAGTATTTAGCAAATTAAATGAAGCAGCAGATTTTTCATTTACTCAAACAGATGCAGATGATGCAGAGGATGACAATGAAGAAGATGATGTTGAAGAAAAAAAATCTTCACCAAAAGAAACTAAAGAAACAGCAGATGATGTTTTTGCAGCTTTAGATGGAGAAGACGATGATGATGAAGAAGATAAAGCAGAAACAAGAGGAAGAAAGAAAATTTCTGGTATAAGTGATGTATTTAGCAAACTTATTAAAGAAGACAAAATTGTTCCTTTTGATGATGAAAAGTCGTTGGATGAATACACGGCTAAAGACTGGGAAGAACTCATTGAAGCTAACTTAGAAGAGAAAGCTCAACAAGTTAGAAGAGAGACGCCCAAACAGTTCTTTGAAAGTTTACCACAAGAACTCCAAGTTGCGGCACGTTATGTAGCAGACGGAGGTACAGATCTAAAAGGTTTGTTTTCTACTTTAGCACAAGCTGAAGAAAAAAAGACTCTTGACATTAAAAATGAAAGAGATCAGGAAACAATTATTAGAGATTACCTTGGCGCTACAGGTTACGGGTCAAATGATGAGATTGATGAGGAAATTGAAGTTTGGAAAGACTTAGGAAAACTAGAGCAACAAGCTAGTAAGTTTAAACCTAAGTTAGACAAAATGCAAGAACAAATCCTTTCTCAAAAATTAGAAGAACAAGAAATGCGTAGAAAGCAACAAGAAAATGCTTCTAAGCAATATATGGAGAATGTATATAATACGCTTAAAGAAGGTAATCTTGGTGAAATTAAAGTTGATAAAAAGACTCAGTCTATGTTATACAACGGTTTAGTTCAACCTAATTATCCTTCAGTAAGTGGTAGAAATACTAACTTGTTAGGTCATTTGTTAGAAAAGTATCAGTTTGTTGAACCAAACTATACACTAATTTCTGAAGCACTTTGGTTGCTATCTGATCCTGATGGATATAAATCTAAAATCATGGATAAAGGTGCACAGCAAAGTATTGAGAAAACAGTAAGAAAACTTAAGACTGAGCAAGCTAATAGTGGCGGGTCTTCTCTTGGAGTAGATGAACGTGAAGCTGAATCAAACAGAACACGTCCTTCAAATTCAAGAAAAATACCTAGATCCAACAACATATTTAAACGGTTTTAACAAAAACAATTATATTAACAATTAAACAATTAAACAATTAACAATTATGGCAACTCCAGTATTAAACAACGGAATTTTCCTAAGAGACACTAGCTACAAAGCAAGCTCTCATGTTGATTCTTATCACTTAACCCAAATGCTTGGTTCAGCAGAACCTATGGATCTGGGTCCAGTTGATTTATGGGCAATGACTCAAAAAGTTGAAATGCCTCTTTATCAAATGGCTTCTTTTGGTGGAAAGAATACTATCATGGTAGACAATGCTCGTGGTGAGTACAAATGGCAAACTCCTATCGCTCAAGATCTTCCATTCGTAGTGGCAGATATTGAACCAGCTAACGCTGACAAAGGTATTGATGGTACAACCTTTAAGATCAAACTTTCTAAAAGAGCTTTTGGTCACGGTGACATCGTTACTTATGACAAGTACAATGGTTTAGAACTTTACATCGCAGCTGATGATATCATCCCTGCTGGTGACGGTTTTATCTATACTGTACAATTAGTAAACAACAACAGTGCAGCTAAATTAGATAACTCTTATCTAAAAGCTGGAACTAAGTATTTCCGTAAAGGTTCTGCTCGTGGTGAATATGGTGAAAGATTCTCTGACATGGAGACTGGATCTGGATTTCGTGAGTTTTACAACTTTGTGGGTGGTGCTGAAGCACACGTGCATTATTCTATTTCAAGTCGTGCTGATCTTATGATCAAAGGTGGTTTGAATGCGGATGGTACTGTGCCTGTAACAGAGATCTGGAGAAATTTTGATCAGAACGCAGGTGATCCTTCTATATCATCTATTGAAGGTTTAGTAGCTTCTATGGGTAAAGCAGGCGCAAGAGATGCATTTGAAAGTGGTAAACTATCTAGAACATTTGTTACTAATTTAGAAGCTGCTCACTTAAGCAAAATTGCTAATGACATTGAAACTTACCTTATGTGGGGTAAGGGAGGTAAAGTAAAACAAGATGGTCCAGATGATATCAGACTATCTGTAGGTTTGTGGTCGCAATTGGATAACTCATTCAAAAGAGTATACAACAAATCTTCTTTCACTCTTGACATGTTCAAATCTGAATTATATAACTTCTATCAAGGTAAAGTTGAATTCAAAGGTCCAGATCCACAAAGATCACTTGTTGTTCAAACAGGTATCGGTGGAATGCAATTGATCAACAAAGCTATTGCTGATGAGGTATATGGTTCTGGTCTAGTACAAAATGCTAGCGACATAGGTGCAGTTAAAGGTAAAGGTATGGATCTAGATTATGGATTCGCATACACTAGCTTTACTATTCCTTTCCTTGCTAACGTTAAGTTTGTACTTAACCCTGCATTTGATAATCTTCATACTAATGATATTGAGAATCCATTAATTGATGGAAGACCTTTAAGCTCTTTTAGCTTTATCATTTTTGATGTTACTGCAGAAGGAAATGACAACATTCACTTGTTGAAACTTTCTTGGGATAATCAACTTAAATGGTTCTACCAAAATGGTACTATGGACTATATGGGAAGAAGTCAAGGATTTGCTTCAACTGGAAACTTTAACGGTTACAGAGTTTATATGACTCAAACCATGCCAGCTATCTGGGTTAAAGATCCAACTAAAGTGTTAAAAATTGTTATGAGAAACCCTGTTACAGGAGGTTCATTCTAACATAAACTTTTAAATAATGGGGAGGTAGATTAAAAGCTCCTCCCTTTTATTTTTTAACTTATAAAAAATAAATATAATGGCAGCACTTAAAAAACAAAAACAAATTGCACAAGATCCTATCTTAGTTGCAGCTCCTAAAGCAGAACATGGTTTTGCTACTTTTGCTCATATAAATGTATTAATTGAAAAAATTAATGACTTAGAAAATAGAATTGTTGTTCTTGAAACTCCATAATCATTTATAACTTAATAACTTTAGTCAGGGTTAACCTGACTTTAGAAATATTAATATTAATAAATGTACATAATTATGTACTTTTGAGTTATAAAACAAATATTATTAATTAAACAAAAAACCAAAAAAATGAGTGATTACACAATTGTAGAAAAGTATCAGCAAGACAAGAATCAAACTATTGCTATACGTCCTTTTTTTAATCCTAGTAGAGAAAACATGGGATTACAAAATTATGGTATGGCCCTTCACGAAGGAGTTTACCATGAAGAATCTTTAGCTTGTTTAGAATTAAACGGAGTTAAAAGATATGTTACAGGTTTAAATGAATTTGCTCCTGATGTAAAAATGTTACCTCCAGGGGAACGTGAAATAAAAATAAAAGAAATCAGAAAGATTGTTACTCAACTAGAAGCGGAATTAGCAGCTAATGTAATTGATCCAGAAGATAAAGATTTTTGGAATAAAGTTACTTTACTTAAACCAGACAATGATAAATTTTGGTCACGTATTAGTTTAAGATGTGGTAATGATCCTTTATTTTTAGATCCAAATAAAGATCCTTATGATCTAATTAAACTTTATGCAATTAATGCGGGTGGATTTTCTATTGTAGGTAAAAGTTTAAAAGAATCAAAATCTTCAGTTAATGCACCTAAATTTTATTTAGATCAACTTGAAGAAACTATCAGTGAAAGAACTGAATATACTAAATTAAGAAATAAAGCTTTGGTTGAATTGCAAAAACTATATGATAAAGACATAGCTAAGTTAATGTACGTTGCTAAAACAGTTGATACTGATAGCGTACAATATACTAAATCAACACCTAATGATGTTATGTATGAAAATATGGATGCATTTATTAATGGCTTTGGTACTGAATCAAATAAAAAGAGAGCTGCTGAAGGTTTCTTAAGTTCTGCAAAAGATACAATGGAGAATTTAAAAATTAGAGCCCTTGTTAAAGATGCCCTTTTTTACAGATTTATGGTTACTAAAGCTTCAGGTTGGATTGAGTTATTAGACAGTTCAGAAAAATTAGGTAAAAGACCTGCTGAAGTTGTTGATTATTTAAAGAGTCCAGCTAATGAAGATACATTAATGAGTTTATTAGCTAAAGTAGAACCCTACTGGAATGCTTAAACATATTAAATAATGAATAATCAAACTCTACAAATTAAATTAAAACAGAGGTTAAACAAACTAGCCAGCAACGACTATGACAACATAGAGTGCTGGCAGATTGTTGAAGCTTTTAACAAAGCACAAGTTGAGTGGATTAGAAGACAACTTCATGGTAATAACATGTACCGTGAAGGAGACGAGATGTCTAAAAGAAGAGTAGATGATTTACAAATTCTTTTAACAGAAACTAATCTTCCTGGAACTCAGTCTGATAAATTTTTTGAATCATCTAGTATTCCAACTAATTATATGGAATATAAAAGAATAACAGCATACGCTACAAGTGAATGTTGTTTAGATCCAAGATCAATGACTGTTTATCTTGCTGAAGAAGCTAATGTTGATTTACTTTATAGAGATTCTTTAAAAGCTCCTGATTTTTCATGGGGTGAAACATATTGTACTTGGTTGGGTAATAATGTCAGAGTTTATAAAAAAGACTTTGACATTACAACCGTGTCTCTAACATATTATAGACAACCACAGAACATTGAAATAGCAGGGTGTCAAAATCCTTACACAGGAACCGCAACACTTACTGATATTATCTGTGAATTTAAAGATGATATTGTTGAATTATTATTAGATGAAACAGCTTCTTTAATTGCTGGTGACATAGAGAATTTTAATAAATATACTATTAATCAACAATCAGCTGAAAGAAATAATTAATCATGAAAAAAAAGAGTATTAAAAAATAGAACAATATAAAAAAATTTTGTATATTATATATGTGCACGAAGCACAAAACTTTATTTGTTAAACTTAAAATTTATAAAAAATGGCTTATTTTAATCACGCTTTTTACAAAAGCTTTCTAGCAACAGACGCTTCTGCTGCTAATGGAACTAAAACTTCTGCTTTGACTGCTGGTCAATTAGCATTAGTTGATGGTTCAGATTGGACTGCTCATACTGGTAGCGCATTTCCGGTACCTGGTATGGCTTATCTTGTTCAAGGTTCTCTACATACTAATGATACTATTGCTGGTAATAAATACCACGGTGGTTATGCAGAATCTGTTAAATCTAAAGGAATCAATCCTAAATATTTAACTAGAGTATGGGAATCTAGTTGTGTAACCGCTACTGCAGCTACTGTTGCTGTTACTGTTGGTTCTAAATGTGCTCCTTGTGGATCTTCTCTTTTCTTAAGACTAGATGTTAAAGGTGCTCCTGCTCTACGTTTCTTGAATCACAATGCTTATGCTATTGGTGACTCAGCTGGAGCTTGTTGTATTGATGGTCAAGATTACGTTGATCCTGCTGTAGCATTAGCTACTGCTGCTGGGATGTTAATAGCTGATCCTATTGTTGCTCCTTTTATTGCAGAAAATGCAGGTGGAGGTATCTCAGTTACTACTAGTGCTTCAGGTTCTGTTGTAACAACTGTTTACACAATTGCTGAAGTTCTTGATGGAACATACACTCCTTCTACTAATCCAGTTACAGATCTTGTATCTGCTACTGCAACTTTTGTAGGTGCTTATGTTGATACTAAATTTGGTAACTGTTCTTTTGATACACGCGATTACTACGGTAAAGAGCCTATACAATTAGTAGCATCTATAATGGATGAAACAGGAAACCCATGTAATGATTGCGGTACTGTAGTTACTACTGAAGGTACTATGCAACAAACTTCTGGCGAAACTGTACTTAGACAACTTTTATTAAGTGGTGCTTATGGACAAGATCCATTCCATCAAGGAAATGTTGATTCTACACGTATGCGTGAGATTGAAGGTACTGATGAAGTTATTAGTGCTGTTGATAGATCTGCTTTGTATAAAACTTATTATGTACAACACAGTGTTCCTAGATTCAATAACGCAACTAGCGTATTTGACAATGATCAATATGTTTATGAGATCTTCGTAAGATGTGATGAAGACGGTGCAGGTGAAGTACAAGAAAAAGTTGAAGATTTATTAGATCTTTTAATTGTAGCTGCTAATTCATCCGGTAATCCAATTATAAGAGAGTATAATATTGACCAATAATATTGGATAAACTCTAAATAAGAAAGGTGGGAAAGAAATTTCTCACCTTTTTTTATTTCATAATGTGTACTTTTTTTTGTATATTATCTATGTAGTATACTATATATAGAAATTTCATCATTATGGCAAGTAAACATATTTTAAGTTTGGAAGTACCCACAGTTGCTAACTGTGAAATTTTAAGCATTAAAGATACAAGTGAATATACATCTAAACTTGATGTAGATTGTGGAGAGTTATTAATTACTTCTCCTGGATTTAACAGACCAGTTTTGTTTAAATTAAATCCAAATTTTAATATCAACTTAAATGGTTGTTTATTAGGTACACAAACAGAACATTGTAATGTAATGAGAACATCTTTAGCAGATGGTATTTATGTTATAAAGTATAGTGTAGCGCCAACAAACAAAGTTTTTGTTGAATATAATCATTTAAGAATTACAAATCTTTTAAAACTTTATTATGAAACTCTTTGCTATGTAGATGTAAATACATGCGAGCCTCATAGTGAAAGAAAAGATTTAATAGATGAATTAAAATATATTAGAACTGTGATAGATGCAGCCGTTGCAAAAGTAGAATACTGCCATAGTCCTAAAGATGGTATGTCTTTATATGCTTATGCTAAAAAAAGATTACAAAAAATATCCTGCAAAACAGGAAACTGTTAAAATAAAAAAACCAATATTATGAACTGTAAACACTGTAACAAAGGCTTCTCATGTGGCTGCCAAAAAACAAATGTAAATGGAGCTGTAGTTCACAAAACTTGTGCTGCAGACTATCAATTGACTTTTAAAGAAAATCAATTAAAACAAGAAAATGGATAAGTTTTTAATAAAGAGAATAGAGACAGAAAAAAAATTTGCAGATACATTATATAAAAATTTTGTATCTAAAAGATATGGTATGGAACCATGTTGTATTTTAGATTTAGAAGATGTTACTATTAAAAAAGAATTGTGTGATTGGAATGAACTTGAATCACAAGTTATAAGTTTATCCGATGCTCAAGCATCTAAGCTAAGTATACTTGGTTGTGAAATACCAACTAATAATGGTAGCATGCTATCTTGGACTTCTGCTGATATACAACCTTTGATTGATAGAATTAGTACTTTAGAAAACGCCATAGATGAGACAGATCTAAATTATATTTATACTCGAGCTATAGACGACATAAGTTCTATTTGGTCTATAACACATGATCTTGGTAAGAATCCATCTGTTAGAATTGAAGATCTTGATGGTAATGATATTATAGCTGAAATTGATTACGTTGATACTAATACACTAACAATAATTTTTGCTATACCATTAGCTGGTACCGCATACTTGAACTAAAAAAACACTAAATATAAATAATTATGGCACTTAAGTATTTGTCTCATATTGAGACGTTAAACATCAACATGCAACAGAATGAATTACAGAATGCTGTAATTCACCCGTTGACAACTCTAACTAGACCAGCTAGTCCTATTGCCGGTCAGATTATTTATAATGCAACTATCAATACACTTGAGGTTTGGAATGGTACTACATGGACATCAGCTGGTGGTGATATTACAGATGTTGTTGCTGGAATAGGTTTATCTGGTGGTGGTACTTTTGGTTCAGTAACTTTAAACTTAGATTTTTCTGAGTTAACTGATATGACCGGAGATATCTCTGGTACTACAGAATTAATTTTACAAGATGGTACAACAGAAAGTAGAAAGGCTGCTTCTGAAATTAAACTTAGTGCTTTTAATAATGATCAAAATTGGAGTTCAACAGTAGGTACTGTAACTTCTATTATTGTTGCAGGCAATGATGGTATTTCTGTATCTGGTTCTCCTATTACTTCTTCTGGTACAATTACTCTTGGTTTAACAAATGGATCTATTGCTAATGCAAAACTTGCTAATAGTTCAATAACTATAGGTACTACAGTAATTGCATTAGGTGGAGCTTCAACTTCAATATCCGGTCTTACATCATTAGATTTTGCTGCTGGTGCTAGAACAATTGGAGCATCTATTGGAGCAAATAATTTAACTCTTGGTGGTGCTACATCAACCGTAGTTATTCCAGGTAACTTAACAGTTAATGGTACAACAACTACAGTTAATACAGAAACTATTTTATTAGCGGATAATATTATTACTATTAATAGTAATGCTACAGGACCTGCTACTCAAGATGGTGGTATTGAGATTGAACGTGGTGCTGATCCAAATGTAAGCTTAGTATGGGATGAAACAAATAATAGATGGACTGTAGGTATTGATAGTTTTGTTGCTGGTACTTTTATTGGTAATTTACAAGGAAATGCTACATCAGTTACTAATGGTGTTTATACAACAGGTTCTTATGCTGATCCTTCTTGGATTACATCATTAGCTTGGAGTAAAATTACAAGCAAGCCAGATCCTGTAGTTACTGTGACTTTAACAGGAGATGTAACTGGTACAGGTAATACAACGCTTACTGATTTAGCTAGTGGTACAATTTCATTTGCTACTACTATTGCAGCTAACTCTGTAGCTCTTGGAACAGATACAACAGGTAATTATGTTGCCGGTGTTACTGTAACAGCTAGTACAGGTTTATCTATAACAGGTACAGGAGAATCAGCTAACGTTGTTCTTGCAGGTATTGATGCTAGTACTACTGTAAAAGGTGTTGTTGAATTAGCAACTTCTGCTGAAGCAATTGCAGGTACAGATACTGTACGTGCAGTTACACCTCAAGCCGCATCTGATTTGGTTAATAACAGAATAGATGCTGAAAGATATTTTACAGCTATAGGTAACGGATCACTTACACAAATTGATGTTACTCATAATTTAAATTCTGACTATGTTATGGTTCAATGTTTTGAAAGTATATCAGGTCAACTAGTTTTAGTGGATACAACAAAAATTAGTGCTAATGCAATGCGTTTTATTTTTGCAGTTGCGCCTGCACTTAACAATATATTAGTATCATTTATTAGAGTAAACTAAATAAATTCTATAAGTTTGTAAAAAATACAATATGTCTATTAAAGTATTATCACCCATAAACCCAGGAGGTTACGTACTTCCAACTCAAGATGGTTTATTAGGTCAAATTTTAACTACAGATGGTAGTGGAGCAGTAAGTTTTCAAAACCCTGCTCCCACTAATAACTTTTATTTAACCGGTTTATCTTTTAATACAGCAAGTGGTGTATTAACTGCTACGGTTTCAGGTTCTTCTGATGTTACTGTTAACCTGGATGGTAGATATGCTTTAAGTACACATACACATTCTTATGATAATTATCAATCTTGGAACCTTAGAACAAACGGGGTTCAAAGAACTACTATACAATCAGGAGGAATATTAGATCTTACAGCAGGATCTAGTATTTCTCTTGCTTATAGTGCGGGAGGCGTGGTTACAATTGCATCTACAGACACATTAGATTCAATAACAGGTAGAGGAGATACAACTACTAATTCAATTAATGCAGGAGGAGCTACCTTTACAGGAAACGTAGGCATTGGGACGACTAGCCCAAGTGCTAAGTTACATGTAGTTGGTACTGTATTAGGGCAACTCTTCCAGTCCGACACCACAAATGAGGAAACTGTCACTAATACTTATACCGCTACAAAAATGGTGTATAGGTTCAGTGAAGGGAGAGGATGGGGTTATAATACGGCTGACAATGCTATCTATTTCGCTAATGCCACAGATGTTCCGTTTATAATAAGGAACGGCAACGTCGGTATTGGGACAACTAGTCCTGCATATAAACTAGAGGTAGAGGGCAGCATAGGAGTTAAAAGAATAGGAGTTGCAGCTACTTCAACTATAGATATGCAGGGTAACTTCAACTTTGATGCTAAATCCGGTTATTCCCACGTGTTTAAACAAGCAGGTTCAGAACTTGCAAGGATACTGCCATCTGGCAACGTTGGGATAGGAACGACTAGTCCTAGCACTAAGCTTGAGCTCTATGGGTATAACTCTTCAAGAAATACTCTAGAAAATTTACTAACGCTAAACGGAGGAGCCAATTCAAACAATCCTTATTCTGGCTTTGGTATGGGGATAAAATTTAGCGGTAGAGATTACAGTAATGCTGTAAGAGACTATGCTTATATTTACGGTGTAATGGAGGACTCTAACTCGTCTTCAACGCCTGCTGGAGATCCTGGATTTGAATCTCAACTTCGTTTTTACACAAACACAGGAGGGGCTAGTGCTACATTACCTACACAAAAAATGGTAATTACGGGACCTGGCAACGTAGGGATCGGGACTACTAGTCCAGGAGCTAAGCTGGAAGTAGCTACTGGTAGAATAGCTGTTGATTCAAATTTCGGTTTTCAACTTGCGCTTACCAGTGATACCCAAATAGGTAGATGGTTTAATTCTTCAGGAATAAATTATCTGCAAGGGGATTCCCAAAGAAGTTGGCAGATTGGTAGCACGACTAACGGCGTAAATACATATTTTGACAACGTAAATAACAGAGTCGGTATTGGGACGATTTCGCCTTCAGATCAATTACATATTAATAATGATACATCAAATTCTTATGCTACCTTAAGATTAGAAGGTGCTAATAGAGGTGGGATTATAAATTTTTATAATTCTTCATACCCAACAAATCAAATATTAGGTGATCAATCAGGTAATATGTATATTGCAACATCAGGAGCTTTTGGGTCGACCACTTTATCAACTAAGGTAACTTTTGCAACTGGCGGCAACGTAGGTATAGGGACGACTAGTCCGGGTAGAAAATTAACTGTTCAAGGAGCCGATGATGGCACAATGCAGTTAAGATTGATGGGCACCGCTTCCCAAACAAGCTACTGGGACATAGGTAGAGAAGCTGCAAGTACTGGTCAGTTTAGGTTTATAGCATCAAGAAATGGTACTGTAATCACACCTATGGTTATTGACGACCAAACAGGCAACGTAGGGATCGGGACTACTAGTCCTAGTGGGGCTTTAAGTGTTGAAAATACAGGAACCGCTGGAGTTCCAGTGCTTGATATAATAAATACAAGTGTCTCTCAGTTTAATCATTCAGGTGAAGTTATGACGCCTAATATGACAACTGGGCAAAATAATATATTTGTAATAGGCAAAGAATCTACTACAAAGCAGTCTGGGTATATAGGTTATAAGTGGTCATCTGCAGGATCTAACGCTAACGTTTTAACTTTTGGTCATTGGGGTTCGGATAACTTAATGAATATTGATGGATTAGGCAACGTAGGTATAGGAACGACTAGTCCTACTAATAAACTAGACATAAGACAAAGTACATCTAGCGGTTCTGATGTAGTAGGTGTTGGAGCTATAAGTATTGGTTCAGATAATCCATATTGGACATTTAGAGGTACAGCTACATCTTTACAAGATTTAGCATTTGATAGGTCTTATGCTGGGACTTGGTATGAATCAATGAGGATTCAAAGAAGTACAGGCAACGTCGGCATTGGGACGACTAGTCCTAGTTACAAACTTGATGTTGTTGGTGATGTTGGTATAAACGGTACTCTAGCAAGAGAGGGTAGCGGTAATAATATAACATACAAATGGAGAACTCCAAGCAGTAGTTCGTGGACAGGCGGAACAAAGGGAGCTAAGTTTGGTAGATTTTATTGGACACCCGGACACTGGGTTAATACTGGTCCAGTAATAAAAGTAACTATACAGTCAAAATACTACACAGGTGTTCAAAGAACATATATGTTACAGGCTGGTTACCAAGATGACCAGATAATAGTTAATCAATTAGAGGTTAATGACATTGAGAATAAAACAGCTCTACTGGTAGGTGCAAAAACATCCGCAGGTTACGATTATGCAGGGCAACCGGTATACTACGTAGACTTAAGTATGGCTTTTGCATCTTATATGTGGGGATGGGCAATAGTAGAAAGTCAAGTTCCCTTTTTAACAGCAAACCCCACAACTACGTGGGGAGGGGTTGTAATGGATGCAACATTAACGCAACCAGATACAGCTATAACTTTTCCTGCAAATTATCCTACATTTTTAGCTGGCAACGTCGGTATTGGGACGACTACTCCTTCAACCAAACTTCAAGTAGCTGGTATAATTCAAATAAATGAGTCTGGAGAAACTGCTTTTTATGAGGGTAACGGAGTTAGAGTTTTTGGAACACAAAATTATAGGTTTAGAAATGTAGGTGGTGGTACAAGAGCAATTATAGACGTAAATTCTACTGGTGTTACTGCTGGAAACTTAACTCTTTATAACGCTAGTAATGTAGTTACAACAAAATTAAACAACGCAGGTGATTCTTATTTTAACGGAGGCAACGTAGGTATAGGAACTACTAGTCCTAACGGTAAATTCACAACAGTTGGAACTTATGCAACTGTTACGCATAGTTTAGCCGCTAATGACGCTATTTCTATTTCGTCAATGGGGGTTAATACAGGCAATTTTAACGCTTTTACTATTGGACAAGCAAATAGTTTGAATAATTCAGCCGTTATGCGATTTAAGTATAATGGCGCTAATTCTACAAGCAACTATGCTGGATTCGGTTTTTATGCTAATGATGATATTTTAAACATTAAGGCAGATGGCAACGTAGGTATAGGAACTAGTTCGCCAAACCAACAATTAGAACTAATGGGTAATAATGCATATACCTCAAAAACTCGTTTTAGTTATGGTGTAGGTGCTACAAATTATTTTGCTGATTGGGGTTATAATTCAGGTGGTAATAAAGTTTATTTAACAATAACTGATGGTGGAGTTGCAAAAGATGTAATAGTTGCAAACTATAACGGCAACGTCGGCATTGGGACGGCTAGTCCTTTGTCACAACTTAGTATTGGTTCAAACGCAATAACAACAAAAAAACCAACAGTAATTATTGCAGATGAAGTTGCTGGGGGTTCTTTAGTAATAAGAGGTCTTTCGCCAATTTTATCTTTTGACCGTACAGGTGCCTCTCCTGAGAATAAAATACTAATGGATGGCGTTGGTTTAGAATTTAAAACAGGTACACTAGATGCTGAAGGTGATGTTGATTTTAAAATTAAACTTGATGGAAAACTACAAGCGCCAGCGTATACACAGGGATTTTTACAAAGTGACGCAAATGGAAATATAGAAATATCAGGTGGTGGAACTTTGCCTGGCGGCCCTTACCTACCGCTTGCTGCAGGGGCAGGTAGTAAGTTAACTAGCGATTTATACATAGATACTACAATTAGGGATACTAATGCAGAAATTGTAATAAGAAGGTCTTCTAATATCATTAGACTAGGCAGCGGAAGCGTGAGCGATGTTATAAATGCTTATTCAGGAGGGCAAATAGCTTTAACATTAAACGCAGCACAAAACGCAACGTTCTCAGGAGCGGTAGATATCGTAGGTGTTTTAACCGCAGACGGGGGATTAAATCTAAATGATAACGATAAAATAAAATTAGGAACATCTGGAGACCTTCAGATATACCACGATGGAAGCAATAGTTATATAAACGAAAGCGGCACAGGTGTTTTAAGCATACAAAGTGATGGAACAGAAGTACAAATAAATAAAGGTGCTTCTGAATACATTGCAAGGTTTATCACAGATGCTGGTGTTAAATTATATTATGATAATTCACAAAAGTTTGAAACTACAGGTACAGGTGTTACTGTAACGGGAGCTGCTACAGCCACAACATTCTTAGGAGACCTCAACGGTACAATAAACACAGTTACCACAGCGGTAACAAAAGCAAACTCCACTAACGATACTACAGTAGCTACTACAGCCTTTGTGCAGAACCTGATAGGTACAATACCCGCAGGTCTAGTATTCCAAGGTACGTGGAACGCAGCCACTAACACACCAACTCTTACAAGCGGAACAGGTACTACAGGTAACTTCTACATAGTATCTGTAGATGGTTCAACAAATCTAGACGGCATCACAGACTGGAAGGTTGGTGACTGGGCGGTATTTGTAGAGCAAGGAGCAAGTGACCAATGGGAGAAGGTAGACAACTCCTCTGTGTTGGATGGGTCTGGTACAGGTGGCAGAGTAACTAAGTGGTCAGGTTCCGGAACTTCAAACACATTGACAGATTCTGGTATATCTGACGCCAGTAATGCTATAGCTATAACAATAAATGGTAATGAAGAAGTTGGTATTGGAGGAAGCCCGTTTCATAAACTTGATGTTTATGGCACTTTAAGGGTATCTGGTCAGGTAACTTTTCAAGATGATTTAAGTGTAAATGATTCAGCTAGATTTGAGGGCACTACAAACCCAATCACTATTGGTGATGGTTTTGGTTATGGAGGTTCGGCTACAATATGTAAGCATAATACTGATATATATTTGCAATATAATAATGGACAAACAGCAACTAATGTAAGATTTGGAGGGGGCGGTACATCTGTTAATTTAGTTGATTCACAAAGCAATAACTATAATATTAGCGGAACCGGGTATTCTTGGTTTAACGGAGGCAACGTAGGTATAGGAACTACTAGTCCTAACGAGAAACTTCACGTTAATGGAGGTGCAACTAATGTTGTAGCTAATTTTGAATCTACAGATGCTAAAGTATATATATCATTTAAAGACAATACTACCACTAACACAGATACTGTTTTTTTAGGAGCAGAGGGAAATAATATGACTTTCTACGTTGGTAGTGCATCTTCAGAACGTATGCGTATCGACTCATCAGGCAACGTAGGCATTGGGACTACTGCTCCTGGTTACAAATTAGAAGTTCAAGGAGACTTTTATACTAACGGCACCAACGGGGCGCTTACAACAGCTAGCTCTCAAAGTAATTTATATCTTCTTAATCTAACAAGAACCTCAACTTCTCTAATAACTGCTGGTAGCGTAGGTATAGGTACAACTAGTCCTGCACAGAAACTAGATGTAGTTGGTAAGATGAAAATCAGTGATGACATCATCTTGGCTCAAACCAATGGTAGAATTGACTACGACAATGGCGTCTCTTCAGGAGCATTAAGGTTTTTCTCAACTTCAGGCAACTCTGAACGTATGCGCATCACCTCTGGGGGTAACGTAGGTATTGGTACTACTAGTCCGTCATCCAATTTAGAAGTTGTAGGTGACGCATATATTTATGACTCAAGCGTCACAGCTAGTGGGTTAAGGATTGATACGGGTACAGCAAACCTTGTGAAACTAAGAGTTGGTTATCCCGGAGCTTGGGTTAATGCGGATGTTCAAATTCAAAGCTCAACAGCCTCTGGTCTTGATGCCGGTATTTATTTAAAAGCAGGTGGCAACGTAGGTATAGGGACTACTAGTCCTTCTCACAAATTGCATGTTGCTGCAGATAGAATACTTGTTGAGAATATTACAAACGCTGGAATAATGTTTAGGACAGCAAGTGTTGATAGATATAGTGTTGCTTCTACTGGCGGAGACTTCCAAATTTATGATGAAGTAAACTTAAGTAATAGATTATTTATTACATCTACAGGTAATGTAGGTTTAAATAATAATTCACCTTCACAAGTATTACATGTAACAGGTAATGCAAGAGTAACAGGAGCCATTTATGATTCTACGAATTCAGCAGGAACATCAGGTCAAGTACTTAGCTCAACAGTAACAGGTACACAATGGATAGCTGCAGGATTAGGAACAATTGGCGGTTCGGGTACAACAAACTATGTTAGTAAATTCACAGGAGGCACTACATTAGGAAACTCTCTCATATACGATAATGGAACAAACGTAGGTATAGGGACTACTACACTTCAAAATAGCTCTGGGTATAGAACGTTAAGCATAAGCGGTAGTACAGGTGGGCAAATAGCGTTTCAAACAGCAGGAACTGGAAAGCATTATATTTTTAGTAGTGCTACAGATTTTAATATTTACAATTCTACAGCAGGTAATTTAATATTACATACAAACGCAGCGGAAAGAATGCGTATTGATGCAGCAGGCAACGTTGGTATCAGGACGAATGCTCCTAGCGCTTATCTCCACTTGAAAGGAGGTATGAGCTATGGGTCCTTCAGAATAAGCCCTTCAATCGCAAATGGTGAATCTGCTATGGCGTTCTTTACTGATGTTGCAGGTACGACTACAGCAAATGCTTGGGTTATTGGACATGCAGGATGGGGCCATACAGGAGATTTCGTAATAGGTAACCAAGCAAACGGAGGTCCTGTAATGTTAATGCAACAAAACGGCAACGTAGGTATCGGCACGACTAGTCCTGGGGCTAAACTTGACGTAGAAGGAGATGTATTTATAAATAGTAACTACACTGGTTCAAACGTGGCTGCAAACGATTTAACTATAGGTAAAACAACTACAGGTAATCACGGGATAACTATAGCAACCGGAACTACTTATGAGGGTTCTATATATTTTGGAGATAGTGACAATAACGACGCGGGTATTATAGGATATCAACATAGTACTAATTCTATGAAGTTCACGACTAATAGGTCTGAACGTATGCGTATCACCTCTACAGGCAACGTAGGTATTGGGACGGCTAGTCCGGGTGAAAAATTACAAGTCAATTCAGGTAATATAAAAATAGAAGGAGGAGCAACTTCTAGCATTAGAGGATTAATAATAGCGCACACTGGTCAAACAGGTAATCAAACATTATTAGTTCAAAACTCTACAAGCTCGTTTGGTCATTTATACACAACAGAGAGAGCTTTAAGAATAGAAGCGGGAAAAGACGGAGGAACAGGCACAGGTGAAACATTAGATTTCTGGGTTAATGGCTCTGAAAGAATGATGATTGATACCACAGGCAACGTCGGTATTGGGGCAACTAGTCCGGGGTACAAATTGTCTGTAAATGGTGATATACATATACCACAGAATGAGTATATATACTTTGATAACACTGCACATTACATAAGAAGAGGAGCCTCTAATGTGGAAATTCAAGGGTACAATGGTTTAGATTTACGTACCAACGGGTCTACTAGGTTATTCATACAGCAAGCAGGCAACGTAGGGATAGGGACGACAGCGCCTGCAGCTAAGTTGGATGTAGAGGGTGATATTAATATAATCAACGCTAACATAAGTAACCAAGAAGGTACAATCCCAATAGGAACTACAACAGTGGCTAGTGTATCTTCAACTACTTATAGTAGTATGGCAATTGACTATGTAGTTAAAAACGGATTAAATTTAAGATCCGGTACTATAATAGCATGTCATGATGGAACTAACACAGTATATACCGAGACAAGCACCCCGGATATTGGATCTACAACAGACATAACGTTTGCAGTAGCTGTATCAGGAGCAGATTTTAAATTAGAAGCAACAGTCCTACTTGCAGGGTGGACAGTAAAAACTTTAGTGAGAGCACTATAAAATAAATAAAATAAAAACAACAATTTAAAACACAAAACAATGACAACATTTAATTGGAACATTTCATCAGTGGAAAGAGCAGTAAGCTTAGACGGATTATCAGATGTAATTCAAACAGTACACTGGAGGTATAGAGGTACTAACGAGAACGGAGTAACAGCAGAAACTTATGGAGCAACTTCTATAGGTGAACCAAATCCACAGGATTTTACTCCTTGGGATGAGGTAACAGAAGAAGACGTAAAAGGATGGTTAGAAGCTATTATGAGTGTTCTTCCAGAAGTAGAAGAAGGTGTAGAGCCTGCTATTGGATCAGATACTACTCAATTAGAAAAAATGCAAGAGAACTTAGAATCTCAAATTGCATTACTTGCTAATCCTGTAACAATCACAGGACCTTTAGCAACTATGATGATAATACCAGGACCTGCTGTAACAGCAACAACTGAAGAAGTAGTTACTGAGGAAGTAGTAGAAGAAACAGCTACTGAAGAAACTTCAGAAGAAGCATAATCTTAAAGTATATTGTATTTTTACAGAGGTTCTTATTATAAAATAGGAACCTCTTTTTTATTAATCACCTAAAGGTTATTATTATAATACTTGTACAACAGAAACTCCTTTTGGCTTATACAAAAATAAATTGTATATTATAGTATAGAGCCTGGAAAATGAAAGGTTATTATATTTATGGCAAACGAATTTAAAATCAAACATGGCTTTATCTCATTGGGTAATGCTCAGATAGAAGGTACTTTAAATGTATCTACCGGTATTAATATTGATGGTGATGTTGTAGCTACAAGAAATTGGATAACTACTTCAGCATTAACTGGTTATGCCACACAAACGTATGTAACCACAGCAATTGCAAATTTAGTTGCTTCCGCACCAGGAACTCTAGATACACTAAATGAATTAGCTGCTGCACTTGGTGACGATCCCAACTTTGCCACAACAGTAACAAATAGTATTGCTACTAAGCTTCCTTTAGCTGGAGGTACACTTAGTGGAACATTAACTATTAACGCAGATGAAGGACTTAAAGTAGCTTATAGCGGAGGTGGGCATACCTGGATAAGAGGATGGGGATTTGAAAGTGATAGAGGAGCTGTATACTTGAGACCAACAACTAATAATACTCAAACATTATTAATAGGTTATCCTGAGGGTGCTAAAAATTGGGGAACTGTTTTAGTTGGTGCTGCAGGATTTACTTGGAATGGAGAAACAGTAGCAACAAGAACATGGACCACTTCTCAAGGGTATCAAGCTGCATCTACCGCTATTACAACTTCTAATATAGGAAGCCAGTCTGTAAACTTTGCAAACAGTTCCACATCTGCCGCATATCTAAATTACACTAGCGTGGGAGGAACCCAACTAAATGCAAATACATTTGGTTATGGTCGTGCATCCAATTACTATGGAACTGGTCAGATTGCAAATTCACCAGAAAATGCGTATGCATCTCTGTACAATTTTGGAGGAACCAATGAAAGCGCTTTATCGCTACAAATGTTTGCCTCTGTAAATCATAATGACACAGCTTCAACAAGAAACTTGTGGTTCAGGGTTGGAAACAACTTGGGATTCCAAAACGATTGGAAACAGGTAATTCACTCTGGTAATATAGGATCTCAATCTGTATCTTACGCTACAACAGCAGGTTCATTAACTTCAATGAACATATCACAGTTTACGAATAACTCAGGATATATAACTGGTTATACTGAAACAGATACATTAGCTACAGTAACAAATAGAGGTAATTCTACTTCACAAAATTTAGTATTTAGTAACGGTAGAAAAGGATTAGTAGGTGTTTATGATGCTGCTCAAACCCAAGCAATATTTGCTATGGGGGCATCATACGTTTTAACAGATGGCGGTGGGTCAGGTACTATAGGTAATCATTATGGTCTTGCTTGGTCATATAATCCAAATTATGGTGGAAGTGGTAATAACCCCCAATCAAAAGCGGGATTAGAACATCAACTTTTGGTTATGAATGCTGGTGTTACTCAAACAGCTATTGGTTCAGGTATCTGGACAGCTGGACTTATTACTACTACTTCTTATGGAACATCTGCAAACTGGAATACAGCCTACGGTTGGGGAAATCACGCATCTGCTGGGTACATCACTTCTTTACCTTCTCATAACCACGATGATAGATATTTCCAAGATAATAAAGGAAGTATAAGTTTAACGGGTTCCAATCCTTTTGATGATTCTAAAACAGAAACCCAAGTTACGGGTAGTGGAAGTTATGTTATTAATTACACTGGTGCAAGTGCCCATCTATTCTCAAGTAATGTGGGTGGTTCGGCATCTATGTTTCAGATAGGAGCACACTATAACGGGTCGGATTTCTACATGAGAACCAGAACGGACAGTACAAGTTGGAATTCGTGGAAACAATTATGGCACAGTGGTGATTTCTCATCAACCAATATATCTAATTGGAATACTGCATACGGATGGGGTAACCATGCTACAGCTGGATACTCAAATGCTAGTAATCTATCTTCAGGAACTGTTCCATACGCTAGAACAAATAAAGTCTTACCTACTTCAGGAAACTATGTTTGGAATGCATCAACTCCTGCGGGCGATTATGAGATTGGAGTACAAACATCATTTGTAAACGCAGCATTAGGTTTTCCAGAATATGGTGCTGTTCTTCATATTGGCGCAAGAGGAGCAACCGATGCAGGAGGTGATTTTCAAATATACTGTGGACACGGGTCTGGAAACGGAGGTAATCATTTAAGATTTAGGAATGCAGATAATAATGCTAATCCTAGTGATTCGTGGACTGCTTTTAAAATTATATGGGATTCAGAAAATCTAGTAAATAATCAAGATAACTGGAACACAGCATATAGTTGGGGAAATCACGGTAGTCAAGGATATGCAACTCAAACATATGTAAACACAGCAGTATCCAACTTAGTCTCATCAGCTCCAGGTACGTTAGATACACTTAACGAACTAGCAGCAGCATTAGGAGATGACCCAAACTTTGCTACTACGGTAACTAATAGTATTGCCGGTAAGCTATCGTTAGCAGGTGGAACAATGACTGGAGATATTATTTTTAATAATAATATTAGATTAGAATATTCCACTACCCACTGGATTACTCCGAGAGACAGTAGTGGTAACATGCATCTACACACCGCAACTGGTGGGATATACTTAGATGCCCCCGTAATATACATTAGGGAAAGGGGTAGTGAATCAAATCTAATCACTATTGATAATGGAACTCTAACCGCTACAGGAACCATATCCGCCACAGGCGGTAATTCAACTCAATGGAATACAGCATATGGATGGGGTAATCATGCATCTGCAGGATACTTAACAGCAGAAGCAGATACGCTATCAACTGTCTTAGCTCGCGGGGCAACTTCCACACAGTCTATAACCAGTTTGGATACAAACGGAACGAGCCTAGCAGGGTTGTCTGTTGGTGAAACGTTTGCAGACTATAATGGATGGAATACTCAACTTAATGTTCATGGTGCCCCTCATTCAAGGCTTAACGTCAAAACTAGCACAGTCCGTATGGGTGTTTACGCGCATAACAGTTGGCATAGTATATCAGGCTCTACCTTAAACGGTCATGTTGGTACATACACAAATCACGGTTTGGGGTTCTTGGTTAATGCATCCCCCAAGATGGTTATCAATACATCAGGTCAAGTAGGGATTAATCAAACTAGCCCTACATCACAACTTGATGTTGGTGGCATTATTGCCGCTACAGGCGGAAACTCCACAAACTGGAACACTGCCTACACTGTAGCAAACGCTGCGTTACCAAAAGCTGGCGGAACTCTTTCTGGAAACCTTATTACTTCAGGTTCGGGTAATTATGTTCTTATTGGAGGTGCAGCTGCTAATAACGCTTATAATACAGTAGCGTCTACTACTGGACTTATGTTTGGTGGAGCTAATGACCCTTATAACTATTCTATCGGAACTACCATGCAAAATATTGGTGGTAACTACACCAAGCTCAATATTAAGTGGCATACCGGATTGCGATTCTTTTCTATGCCACAGTATGGAGGAGCCAGATTCTATTCTGACGCTGCAATGAATACTGAAACCTTTAGTATTAACAACTTAGATGGCCATGTAAGGGTTGCAAACAATCTGTATGTGGGTTCAACCGTCACCGCGACAACGTTTTCTGGCGCTTTATCAGGTAATGCTGCTACTGCTACCCAATGGGGTACCGCAGCGGGATATGCTAATTTTAGTTCAACAGCCATATCAAGTGGTGTGGGATGGGTTTTTGGTACTACAGGTAATGGTACTTATGCACCCGTTTCAATTAGTAGTGTATCTTCTTTACTAAACTTAAGTGGTACAAATACAGGAGACCAAACAAATATAAGTGGAAATGCTGCTACTGCTACTAACGTAGCATGGACCGGGGTAACTTCAAGACCAACTGCTTTATCTCAATTCTCCAATGACTTAGGAAACTATGGCGGTTGGCTAACAACAGGCGGTAAGGCTGCTGACTCAGAACTTATTGATGGTATTGACTCTTCTAGAATTATATATGGAGATGGATCACTTGGTAGCACTAATTATTCTGATATGAATAACACTGCACAAAAGTCTGGATTCTTCTTCTATAATCAACCCACTGGAAATCCATTTGGAGATTGGACTCATTGGATTAACTGTATGGGTAACTCTTGGAATCCAAACTATGGGTTCCAATTAGCGCACGCATTCCATAGTAATAACTTTGCAGTTCGTGTAGTTGCTAATGGAGGATTCAGTTCTTGGAGAACCATTATTGATTCTGGAAACATAGGAAGTCAGTCTGTAAGCTATGCTACCACAGCAGGTACAGCTAATGCAGTAGCATGGACAAATGTAAGTTCTCGTCCTACTGCTTTGTCTCAGTTCACAAACGACCTAGGTAACTATGGTGGATGGATTACAGGAATTAACTCAGGTAACGTAACTACAGCATTAGGCTTTACTCCGTACAATGCTACAAACCCAAGTGGTTATATTACATCAAGTGCTAGCATATCAGGCAATGCAGCTACTGCTACTTATGCCACTACTGCAGGATCTGCTCCAGCTAACGGAGGGAACTCTACAACTGTAGGCGGTTATGCAGTATCAGGTAGTGTAGGTGCAAACACAGTAGTTATCAGAGATGCTAACAACTACATCTATGCTCATTACATTAACTCAAACGTATCTGAGACAGAGAACCCAACTATCAATTCATTCTATACAAGTAATGGAGATGGATGGTTAAGAAAGTCTAGTGTTGCTCATGTAAAAGGTCAACTTGGTTTAGGTTCAGCAGCATATGTTGCAACAAGCACATTTGCAGCTGCTGCGCATGATCATGATAGAAGTTTTATCACTGACTCTAGAGGATCATCTAGAGCACCTTCATACTATGATGATAGATATGCACAATGGGACTTCCAAAACGTTAGCGACACAGGAGTTGGTGGTGATGGATGGCACGCATTACTCACAGTTTCTAAATGGGCGAGTTTTGATGCAAGTCACAGACAAGAACAATTAATATTTTCAGGTGACCACTTATGGAGAAGAACAGCGACAAGTGATTCTGCTTGGGGTACTAATAAAAAGATATATGATAGTGGAAATCTTACTCTTGCAACACTAGGGTATACTGGTGCTACAAATGCTAACTATATAACAAACAACAATCAGCTTACAAACGGAGCCGGTTATATTACAACAGGGGGAAGAGCTTATCCAAGACGTTCGGATGGTGGAGACTTAAACTTTTATTGGTCTGGTCAGTCAGGACAACCAACATGGTTATGGGGTGGTACTGATGGTGCAAACATGTATGTTTATAATCCATCTAATTTTTCTGTAAACTATGCTACAACAGCAGGTTCAGCAGCAACAACAGCAGCCTTTGATGATGGAACCTTAACTATTGGTGGTGGAGGATTCTTAACTTGGGATGTAGGGCCTACAAGAAATATGGCATTCTTCCATAATGGATCAACAGGTGCTATGGATTATAGAACTGAAATGAAGTTCCGTAATCAAGATGGTATTGAGTATATTAGATTATTTGATTTTGATTACTGGACAGGTAGAATGACTCTTAATATAGATGCTTATAATCAAAATAACGGTTTAGGTAATAACGGTGGAGATTGTTCTTTTGCTGTAGATGCTGATAATCACGTTGCAGCAATACGACATTCAGGCGTTATTCAAGCTGTTTCGGATAGAAGAGAGAAGCATCAAATATTACCAATTAAAAATGCTGTAGAAAGAGTAAAGAAAATCACAGGTTCAACTTACTATAGAACTAATAGTGAACATAGACTTGCAGGGGTAATAGCACAAGATGTACAAGAAGCACTACCAGAAGCTGTATGGGGATCTGAAGAGACTAGATACTCTGTAGATTATAATGCTATAATTGCATTGCTTGTACAAGCAACTAAAGAACAGCAAGAAACAATAGATGCTTTGACAGAAAGAATTCAAATATTAGAAAATAAATAAATAAAACAACAATGGCTTTAATAACCGATATCAACAAATTTGGAGTAACATTCTCCAACGCTTATGTTAAAATTAGCGCGTGTAATTATGTTAATGCTTTTAAGAAAGTAGTAACTCAAAATGAATTAGACATGACAGATCCAGAAAATCCTATACCAGTACCTCCCACAGTAACTTGGGAGAAAACTAAAAAGATAGAATTTTCAACAATGACTTATTTATCTCAAAATTCTTTTGAAGAACAAGCTGAAAGTATTGATACTAAAACATATGGTTTTTATGTACCAGCAGAAGAAACTTCTGTAGATATTTTAGATTTATGTTACACACATCTTAAAACTCTTTCTGAATTTAATAATGCTATAGATGCTTAATAAATAAAATTAAGTATAAAAAATTTGGTATAAATAAAATAATTAATAATTTTGTAAGGAATTAATTTAAAAACCATGGCAAAAAAAGCAAACAAAAAAGAAGAGATTCTTAAACTTACAAGTGAAGAATTAGAGAGACTACAAAAACTGCAAGGTACTATTAACAATGCAGCAATGAATCTTGCAAACATTGAAATTGCAAAGTATGAACTATTAAACGAACATGCTGTAATGAAAAAAGATATGCAAGAATTTTCTTTAACACTTCAAGAAAAGTATGGAGAAGTTAACATTTCTTTAAATGACGGTACCATTTCTGAAATAGAAGAAAAAACTACAGAAATGGAAGTTGTTTCCTAGTATTTTTATAGGAAATTATTTAAATCCTGTTTTATAACTTAATTATAATTAAACTTCTTGTTTGATTATAAAAACTTTTGTATATTATATTAGTATACTAATAAGTTTAATTAGTTATAAAATAGGATTTTTTATGATATCAGTAAATAACACACAACTAACACCCTGTTCAAACATATCTTCAAACTGTGTAGTTTGGCAAGGTCCAGATATTCCATGTATTAGTTTATGTCATGGTGATACAATAAGTGACGTAATTGCAAAACTTGCAGAAGAGCTTTGCACATTAGTAAATGCTACACCAACCAACATAGATCTTTCTGGTTTAGATTTATTATGCGTATTACCGCAAGGTACTGAAGCACCAACTACAATAGAAGCTATACTACAACTTATAATTGATAAGATATGTTCTATTGTACCAGGTGAACCTTATGTTCTTCCTGATGTAATTGTACCCGCATGTATTGATCCTTTACAACCAACTTTACGTTTAGATTTATATGCAGCTTATCTTGCAAATAAAATATGTGCTAATATAGCATCTATAATTATTATACAAACAACACTAGATAATCATGAATCAAGATTAATAGACTTAGAAATCTCTGTAAATCTATTATTAAACGCTACTGAAGAAAAAGTAATTTCTAGTTGTTTACTTAATGGTGAAGTACCAATTTCTGAACTTTTACGAGAAGTTGAAAGAGTACTTTGTAATTTAGAAAATGCAGTAGGTTCTCCAGCATTAATCTCAGCAGCCATTAATGCACAATGTATTGCAAATGATACTGATAAATTAAATGGAACTGGTACTTATTCTTCTATACCTGGTTGGGTTACTAGTCCAGAAACTTTAGCAGAATCAAATAAAAACTTATGGCTTGTTGTATGTGATATGTATGCAGCTATTGAAAATATTAAACTAACTTGTTGTCCTGGAGCTTGTGATTCTATTATATATGATTTTACAGCAGCTTTAATAAAAGATAGCCAGGATATTCCTATATCAGCAAATATTGTATTTGAAACTTCTTTTATACCAGTTGGTTATACTGACTGTCCTGGATCTAGTAAGATTACTATTACAGACAAAAATAGTATATCTATAACTACACTTTTTCCTATTGCATCAACAGCAGGTTCACCTACAGGTATTATAATATCTTTAGGTGCTTTATTTAAATATGCAGATTTAACTGTATTGGTTGAATTCTGTACTACAAATGATACGCATACTTGTAGTGAGTCTATAACTAAGATTATCCCATCTGATTTAATTTGTCCAAATGATTTAAATTTAGTTTCAGCTACAACTACTAGTTTAACAGTTACTTTCACAAATGTTCTTGGAACAGCTGCTATTTATGATATTCAGCTTGTTGCTGTTGGAACTGGTGTTATAGGTGGATCTGCTCTTATAACAAGTCCCGGAACGACAGTTTCTCAAGTTATAACAGGATTAACTTCTGGAACTCAATATCAAGCTGAAGTTCTTGTATCACTTGGTGGTAGTGGAAAAAATTGTGGTAATTTAGGAAATCCTGAATTTACTCTAGTATAATAATATATAAATAATTAAAAAAATGTCTTGTA
>ERZ888423.492-NODE-492-length-39603-cov-7.089865_pt1 | contig 39603 bp, 28 predicted proteins | sample MGYA00520523_ERZ888423 | MGnify/ENA primary metagenome ERZ888423 (study PRJEB32303, sample SAMEA104408611) | aquatic metagenome | biome: Brackish water; feature: Pelagic; material: water | place: Baltic Sea | collected 2014-06-08T10:24:00 | depth 30,27 m ... | reverse complement strand
CCACCGTGAAATCCAACCGCCTCATCCTCCGCACGAACTAACCACCCACAAAGTCAGGCGACAGACCCAGAGATGGTACGGCCCGCTTCAGCCTCGACTCCCTGCTCTCACCAGACATGACGAAGGGCCCCGCGACCAATCTTGGTCGCGGGGCCCTTCGTCGTCTTGCTAGTAGTGCAATGTCATCCATGTCCACCCGAATGTCATCGATGTCCGTCTGAACGGTGACATTGAATGTCCATCTACATCAGCTGCAGCCGGAGGTGCTCCCGCAGCCCTCGCAGACGTAGCACGAGCCGGCGGGGCGCATCTTGACGCCGCAGGTCATGCACAGCGGTGCGTCGGATGCGGTGCCCGTGATCGCCTCGAGCAGCTCCGCCGAGGAGTGCACGTTTGCGGGCATCTCAGCGGTCGCAGCAGGAGCCGCGGGTGCGGCGTCCTCAATCACGGCCTCAGTGACAACCGCATCATCAACCACCGGGGCACTGCCGCCGTAGGTCGCGGCCACGGTCGCGGCGCGCTCCTCGGCGGTGAAGATGCCGAGCTCAGCGCGCTTCTCAGCGGGCAGGTAGTCCAGCGCCAGACGGCGGAAGACGTAGTCCATGATCGACTGCGACATGCGCACGTCCGGGTCGTCGGTGAGACCGGCCGGCTCGAACTTCATGTTGACGAACTTCGAGACGAAGGCCTCCAGCGGCACGCCGTACTGCAGCGCGATCGAGATCGCGATCGAGAAGGCATCCATGACACCGGCGAGGGTCGAGCCCTGCTTGCCGAGCTTGAGGAACACCTCGCCGAGACCGTCGTCGGGGTAGGAACCGGCAGTCATGTAGCCCTCGGCACCGGCGACACTGAAGGATGTGGTGCGTGACGGGCGCGACTTCGGCAGGCGCTTGCGCACCGGACGGCCCTCGGCCACCGTCGCCTCGACCACAGCCTCATCAGTCTTGGCCTTGGCATCCGACAGCGGCTGGCCAACCTTGCAGTTGTCGCGGTAGATCGCGAGAGCCTTCAGGCCCATCTTCCAGCCCTGGAAGTAGATCTCCTCGACTTCCTCGACCGTCGCCGTCTCCGGCATGTTGACCGTCTTGGAGATCGCGCCCGATAGGAACGGCTGCACCGAGGCCATCATCCGCACGTGACCCATGGGGGTGATGGCGCGCTGGCCCATGGCCGTGTCGAAGACGGCGTAGTGCTCAGGCTTGAGGCCGGGAGCGTCGACAACGTGGCCGTTCTCGGAGATGAACTCCACGATCGCCTCGATGGTCTCATCGGCGTAGCCGAGTCGCTTGAGGGCGAGCGGGATGGTCTGGTTGACGATCTGCATCGAGCCGCCACCCACGAGCTTCTTGAACTTCACGAGGGAGAAGTCAGGCTCGACGCCGGTGGTATCGCAGTCCATCATGAAGCCGATGGTGCCCGTCGGTGCGAGCACAGACGCCTGAGCGTTGCGCCAACCGTTGACCTCACCGACTCGCATGCACTCGGCCCATTCGCGCTCGGCAAACTTCAGCACGTCACCGTCGAGGCTGGTGACACCGCGCACCGAGTCGGTCGCCGCGGCGTGCTTGCGCATGACGCGCTTGTGCGCCTCGGCGTTGCGGGCATAGCCCTCGTAGGGGCCGACGATGCCGGCGAGCTCTGCCGAACGGCGGTAGGACGTGCCGGTCATGAGCGAGGTGATCGAGGCGGCGAGCGCCCGACCCCCATCGGAGTCATACGGCAGACCCACAGCCATGAGCAGGGCGCCGAGGTTGGCGTAGCCGATGCCGAGCTGACGGTAGTCGCGGGTGGTCTGGCCGATCGCCTCGGTCGGGAAGTCGGCGAAGCAGATGGAGATATCCATCGCCGTGATGACGAATTCGACGGCGCGACGGAAGGTCTCCGCGTCGAAGGTGCCGTCCTCCTTGAGGAACTTCAAGAGATTGAGCGAGGCGAGGTTGCAGGAGGAGTTGTCCAGGCTCATGTACTCCGAGCACGGGTTGGATGCCGTGATGCGGCCCGTCTCCGGATTGGTGTGCCAGTCGTTGATCGTGTCGTCGTACTGGATGCCGGGATCGGCACACGCCCATGCGGCCTCGCTCATGCGACGGAAGAGGGCCTTGGCATCGACGCTCTCGATGACCTCACCGGTCTTGCGACCACGCAGGCCGAAGTCGGTCTCATGCTCCACCGCCGACATGAATTCATCCGAGACGCGGACGGAGTTGTTGGCGTTTTGGTACTGCACCGAGGAGATGTCGGCACCGCCCAGGTCCATGTCATAGCCGGCATCGCGCAGGGCGCGAATCTTGTCCTCCTCGCGCACCTTGGTCTCGATGAACTCCTCGATATCGGGGTGATCAACGTCGAGGACAACCATCTTGGCCGCGCGGCGGGTGGCGCCACCGGACTTGATGGTGCCAGCGGAGGCATCAGCGCCGCGCATGAAGGACACCGGTCCCGAGGCGGTGCCACCGGAGGACAGCAACTCCTTGGAGGAGCGGATCCGGGAGAGGTTGAGGCCGGCGCCGGAGCCGCCCTTGAAGATCAGACCTTCCTCGCGGTACCAGTTGAGGATGGAATCCATGGTGTCGTCGACGGCGAGGATGAAGCAGGCCGACACCTGCTGCGGGGCCGGCGTGCCGACGTTGAACCACACGGGTGAGTTGAAGCTGAAGACCTGATGCAGCAGCATCCAGGTGAGCTCGTGCTCAAAGATCTCGGCGTCCTCGGGAGTGGCGAAGTAGCCGTACTCGCGACCCGCCTGGGTGTAGGTGAGCACCACGCGGTCGATGAGCTGGCGCAGTCGAGACTCGCGCGTGTCACTGCCGACGGCACCGCGGAAATACTTCGTCGTCACGATGGTGGAGGCGTTGATGCTCCAGAAATCGGGGAACTCCACGCCACGCTGCTCGAAGACAACGTCGCCGGTCTTCCAGTTGGTCTGGACGACATCGCGACGTTCCCACGTCACATCGTCATAGGGATGGACACCCGGCGTGGTGAAGAGGCGCTTCATCGTCAAGCCCACACCCGTGCCGGTCGGGGTGGTGCGGCTGCTGAGATCGGTCATGCGGGTGTCTCCCTAGATGTGTTGGGCGGGTGAAAAGCAGTGCCGGGTCTAACTGGTGGGTGTGGCGGCCAGGGCCGCTTCGGTGCGCAGAAGTGCAATTTCGGATTCGAAATCTTCAAGGGATTCGAAGGAGCGGTAGACGGAGGCGAAGCGCAGATAGGCGACCTCGTCGAGTTCGCGCAGGGGCCCGAGGATGGCGACGCCGACCTCCCCGGCGGGCACCTCGGCCGCACCGGTGGCGCGGACGGCATCCTCGACGCGCTGGGCGAGCAGGGCGAGCTCGTCATCACTGACGGGACGACCCTGGCAGGCCTTGCGGACACCGGAGATGACCTTGGCGCGGCTGAAGGCCTCACTGGCACCTGAGCGCTTGAGCACCGAGAGCATGGCGGTCTCCGCCGTGGTGAAGCGGCGACCACAGCTTTGGCACTCGCGGCGGCGGCGGATCGCGGCCCCGTCATCGGCCGTGCGGGAGTCAAGCACCCGGGACTCAGCCTCACGGCAGTAGGGACAGCGCACGAGACCTCCTCAGCGTCGACTCAGGACCATCGACCCAGCAGTAGCGAATCAGGCCCGTCGGTGGACGGATCTGTGGACTTCTTGAGGACAACCTGTGGAGGGCCAACCACAACCTGTGGAGGAACTACAGGGCTGTCACTACTAGATGTAGGGGAACCGTAGACGGTGTCGACGACATACGCAAGCCTTCTCCTAGGCGTGTCGCCGTCACCTCCCCCGCCCCAGGGGTCCCACGGGCCTCACCACATGAAGGGCACACCACGACCGGGTGAATTGCGAGGGTGGAGCCGGGCGGAGGCAGATCTCAGGAAGCGGGCACGAGGAGCACCTGGCCGGGCATGAGGCCCGACTGGGTGAGTCCATTGAGCGAGCGAATCTCAGCGATCAGCACCCGCGGGTCAGCGCCGGGCGCCAGGGACATCGAGATGGTCCACAGGGTGTCGCCCGGCTGGACCGTGACCGCCACGGCGCCGGAACCCTCGGCACCGGACCCCTCGACATCGGCATCCGCGGTCATCGCGCGCCAGGACCCCAGGATAAGGACCGCGAGGGCCACGACGATGAGGACCGTGAGGCGCCCGCGCCGGGTCAGGCGCAGGGGCTGGCGGCCGCTGGCGGTCATCGCGGGGGTCGACACTGTCTGCGTGGTGGCCATGGGGGCCCTCCTTGTCCTCGATGCATTCGAACCTGTGTTCGAACGAACATACGTCCCACGGGCCCCGCCTGTCACGCGACACGCCGCAGCGGAATCGAACAGGTGTTTGAATCCTGGGCCGGGTGCGGCTACGGTCTCGGTCATGGGGGAAGCCTCCCCCGGGGGTCTGACATCCCGCCTCGGCCAATCGGCTCCGGCGGCTGCGGCCCCGCACGATGACCGGAGGTCCCATGGCCCGCCCCACACCCGAGGCCAATTTCAGCGAGGGCCTCACGGCTCGTCAGCGCGACATCCTCGCCGTCATTCGCTCCACCGTCGAGGAACGCGGCTATCCCCCGAGTGTGCGCGAGATCGGTGAGGCCGTCGGCTTGACATCCCCGTCCAGCGTGGCCCATCAGCTGGGTGTGCTGGAGCGCAAGGGCCTCCTGCGCCGTGACCCGCATCGCCCCCGCGCCCTTGTCGTGGCTGACGAGGCCGGTCACCCGAGTGGCTGCGCCCCCGCCGACATCACGGGCATCGGTGACGCCCATCCCGTCGCGGCGTACGTCCCGGTGCTCGGCCGCATCGCCGCCGGTGGACCGATCCTGGCCGACGAGGCCGTGGAGACCGTCTTCCCGCTCCCGCGCGAGATCGTCGGCGAGGGGGAACTCTTCCTGCTCCGCGTCGTGGGTGAGTCCATGATCGACGCGGCCATTTGCGACGGTGACTGGGTCGTCGTCCGGCGTCAGCCCACCGCCGACAACGGCGAGATCGTCGCGGCACTCCTCGATGACGAGGCGACCGTCAAGACGCTGCAGCGCCGCGAGGGCCACACGTGGCTGCTGCCGCACAATCCGGCCTACTCCCCCATCGACGGAGATCACGCGACCATCCTCGGCCGCGTCGTCAGTGTGATTCGTCGTCTGTGACGATCGCGTCAGTCCGGCCCGACCGCAGCCGACCGCAGCCGACCCAGCGCTGACCGAGCCACGGCGCCATCGGTCGTAAACCACAGCGGCGGTAGGGCTTCACGCAACGCCTGCGCGTAGGACGCCGTCGACAGGCGCGGATCCAGCACCGCGACCACACCGCGATCATGTGCGTCGCGGATGAGCCGCCCGGCACCCTGGGCGAGCAGCAATGCGGCCCGCGGCACACTCACCTCCCGGAATCCATCACGGCCCAGTGCCTCCTGCCGCGCCGACACCACCGGGTCATCCGGTCGGGGGAAGGGGATCCGGTCAATGATGACGAGGGCGCAGGTCGATCCGGGTACGTCGACCCCCTGCCACAGGGACAAGGTGCCGACCAGACTCGTCGCGGGATCGGCGGCGAAGGCATCCACCAGCGGTGATGCTGTCTCCCCGCGACGCTGCACCAGCACCGGTGTCGTCAGCCGCACCCGCAGGTACTCACCCACGCGTTCCACAGCACGCCAGGAGGAGCACAGCACCAGGGTGCGCCCACCGGCCGCATCAATGAGGTCACCGATCTCGTCGAGGGCTTCCTCGGGAATCCCGTCGCGACCGGGGGGCGGCAGATGCGCCGCGACATAGAGGATCCCCTGCTGGGCGAAGTCAAAGGGACTGCCGACATCCAGGGATTGCCAGGCACCCCCGACACCGAGTCGCTGCGCACACACATCGAATCCCCCGCCGAGGGTTAGCGTTGCACTGGTCAGGACGACCGGGCCATCGGCCAGCAGGGTCTGACCCAGCACGCCGGCAATCGCCAGCGGGGCCAGTCGCACCGCTCCCCCCTCCACCCAGGTGACCTCCGACTCGGTGGCGGCAATGAGCCGGCCGGCGCAGTCAAAGACGTCATCGAGCAACCCCCGCGCCCGCTGTCGAGCGGCCAGTGTGTCGAGATCATCGTCCTGACTGATCTGGCCCACGGCGGCGCGAGCGCAGTCACGCACCGTCGTCAGCGCCAGCAGGAGATCGCGCGGTGCCTCCCGATAGCGACCCTCGCGCACCATGGCTTCGGTGAGGCGGACAGCCGCGTCCTCCAAATCGGCGATCGCGGCCTCACTGATGAATCGTCGGGCACGCGCTGTCGCGGCCTCAATGCTGCGCGGGGACAGCTCCAACGCCAGCGCCTGCGTCACGCGGTCGACCAACTCGTGGGCCTCATCGACGATGACGGCATCGTGCTCGGGGAGCACGGGGATGCCTTCGACCGCATCAATCGCCAGCATCGCGTGATTGGTGACGACGATGTCAGCCTGCATCGCGGTGTCACGTCGACGGGCCGTGAAGCATTCGGCTCCGTAGGCGCAGCGTGACTCCCCGACGCATTCACTGCGCGACACGGACATCCCCCGCCACACCCGGGCATCGATGGACTCACCGAATTCGTCACGGTCACCGGTCTCGGTCGTGAGTGCCCAGGCCCGGACCGCTGCGGCCTGGCGACCCAAATCCGAACGCGGGATGATCGCGTCACCATCGTCCTCGGGCTCCTGGCGATGGAGGCGCTCCAGGCAGACATAGTTGTGTCGGCCTTTGAGCACGGCGTAGGTCAGTGGTCGCGGCAGGAGGTCCGCCAGGGCAGACGCAACGACGGGAAGATCACGTTCGATGAGTTGACGCTGCAGGGCCAGGGTGGCCGTCGCCACGACGACGGGACCGTGCGCGGTCGCATGCAGGGCCGCGGGCACGAGATAGGCGAGGGACTTGCCCGTGCCCGTGCCGGCCTGCACCAGCAGGTGTTCGGGAGCCTTCCGACCCGAGGCCAGTGCCGCGGAGACCGCCTGCGCCATCGCGAGCTGTCCATCGCGTGGCTCGCTATCCAGCGCCGCCGCGGCTGCCATGAGAGCCGCGGGGACATCCCCCTCGGTCACGGTGCGGGGACACCCAGGCGCGACGCCAAATCCGGGCGCACCCGGGCGCGCAACCGGGTGCCCTCCGGCAGGTGCTCGACGGAGAGCACCTCTCCATCGGCATGGGCCGCGGCGACCAGGTCACCGCGGTCGTAGGGCACGACGACATCGACATCGATCTCGGGTCGGGGCAGTAGCTCATCCAGGCGCGCCAGCAGCTCCGCGATCCCCTCGCCGGTGTGGGTTGAGACGACGAGGGCACCGGGCTCCCGCCGACGGATTTCCGCGATCTGCAGTGGATCGGCAATATCGGCCTTGTTGATGACGACCAGCTCGGGAAGGTCACCCGCACCGATCTCAGCGAGCACCTCGCGCACCGCGGCGACCTGCTCCTCCGGATGGGGATCGGATCCGTCGACGACGTGCACGACGAGGTCGGCCTCGGTCACCTCCTCCAACGTGGAGCGGAAGGCCTCCACGAGATGGTGCGGGAGATGGCGGACAAAGCCGACGGTGTCCGCGACGGTGCACGGGCGACCGCTGGGCAGCACGAGCTTGCGCACCGTGGGGTCCAAGGTGGCGAAGAGGGCGTCCTCCACGAGCACATCCGCCCCCGTCAATCGATTGAGCAGGCTGGACTTGCCCGCATTGGTGTAGCCGGCGATGGCGACCGCGGGGGTGCCGGCGCGGTCACGACCACTGCGCTGGGTACGCCGTACCCGATCCATGTCGGCCAGTTGACGTCGCAGCACCGTCATCTGGTGGCGGATGCGCCGGCGGTCGGTCTCGATCTTGGTCTCCCCGGGGCCACGTGTGCCGACACCGCCGGTCGCCCCACCCGCACGACCACCGGCCTGCCGACTGAGGGACTCACCCCAGCCGCGCAGGCGCGGGAGGAGATATTGCATCTGAGCGAGGGAGACCTGCGCGCGTCCGGCGCGACTGCGCGCATGCTGGGCGAAGATGTCCAGAATCAGCCAGGTCCGGTCGACGACCTTGACCTTGACGACCTCCTCCAGATGCCGGAGTTGACCCGGACTCAACTCACCGTCGCAGATCACCGTGTCAGCACCGCTCGCCACGACGATGTCGCGCAACTCGCGGGCCTTGCCGGATCCGATGTAGGTCGCGGGGTCGGGTCGATCACGGCGCTGGATGACCCCGTCGAGGACGAGCGCCCCCGCGGTCTCGGCGAGGGCCGCGAGCTCCAGCAGACTGCGATCGGCCTGGTCTGCGGTGCCCTCTGTCCAGACACCGACGAGCACGACCTGCTCCAGACGGATCTGGCGGTATTCGACCTCGGTGACGTCTTGGAGTTCGGTGGACAATCCAGCGACTCGGCGCAACGCCTGTCGATCCCGCAGATCGAGCTCCCCGGTGCCGAGGGGCCCGTGACCTAATGCGCCGTCCATGCACTCACCCACTCGGGTGTGAGGACCGCATCCGCCACGATCGCCGCGGGGCCGATGAGTTCGAGACCGTCGGGTCCCTCTGCGACGTGCAGGGTGCCACCGGGTGTATCGACACGGATGGACCCCTCGGTGCCACGCCGACGACGCACCACCCATGCCGCAGCGCAGGCTCCGGTGCCACAGGACTGTGTCTCCCCCACACCCCGCTCATGGATGCGCATGCTGATGTGCCCGGGGCCGATCTCCCGGACGAATTCCACGTTGACTCCCTCGGGGAAGAGATGCTCCGGGGTGACCTCCGGGACTCGCGTGAGCGAGCCGGCGGCGTCGAGGGAGGTGACGAAGACCACGGCGTGGGGATTGGGCACGTGGACACCCGTCGCAGGGAAGGAGTGATTGCCGATCGAGACCGATGCTGGCGTATCGACCGGTGTGGCCTCCCCCATGCCCACGACGTAGTCCCCGTCGAGCAGTCGCCGGACGCGGCGCACACCCCCGCGGGTGGCGATCTCGATGCCCGCGGGATCCGCGAGACCCTCCTCCACGAGGAAGCGGGCAAAGACCCGGATTCCATTGCCGCACATCTGGGCGGGCGAGCCATCAGCATTGCGGTAGTCCATGAAGTAGTCCGCGCCCTGCGCGGCAGGATCCGCACAGGCGGCACTGCGTACGACGCGCAGGATGCCGTCGGCTCCGATGCCGCGGCGGCGGTCGCACAGTGCCTGGATCATGGCCTCGTCGAGGTCCAGGGCACCCTCGAGGTCGGGGATGATGACGAAGTCATTGCCCGTCCCGTGTCCCTTGAGGACTCGCATGCCCGCCATGTGGTCAGCCTAGGCGCCCGCCACGGCGTAGAGCCGAGACGCCTCCCCGCACACGATGGGCCAGGTCTCACGGGGCACCACCTCGACGTTGTGTGTCGCGATCCGCTCACCCAGTCGCCGATCACGCCCGAGGTGGACGATCGCGTCGGCGAGGCGGCGGTCATCGGGGGCGAGCAGGCCTTCGATGCCGTCGTGGATGAATTCCGAGGTGCCCGATTGTGACCGGGCGATGACGGGGAGCCCGAAGGTGCGCGCCTCCAGGGCCGCGATGCCGAAGGACTCGCGCACGGATGCCTGGACGAAGGCATCGCTGCGACCGAAGACCGCCCGGATGGCATCGGCGTCGAGGCGACCCGTGAAGCGGATATCGATGTCCAGGCCCCGGGCCAACCGCTCGATCCGGGTGCGCAGGGGGCCATCGCCGATGACGGTCGCGTCCAGGTGGACATCCGACTCGAGCAGGACGCGGGCGCGGGCGAGGGCCCTGATGAGTTCGGGGATGCGCTTGCGCGGGGCGAGTCGTGCGACGGTGACGACACGCAGTCGGCCGGCAACGCGCGGGACCGGGTGCGCGTGACGCCACGGGACCGGGTCGATGCCATTGGGCAGCACCTCGACCGGCCTACCGAGTGCATCACTCACCGCCCGGGCAGCCACGCCGCTGACGGCGGAGACAACACACCCCGGGCGGCCCAGCAGGGTGCGGGCGGTGCGATATCCGCGCTGCGACAGCGGCCCCCACATGCTGTGCACGGTCACGACCGTGGGCAGCCCCATCTCGGCGGTGGCCCGCAGGGCCCCCCAGGCGAACGGCGACACGGCCCCGAGGTGGATGTGCACCACATCGACGGGCTCATCACGCAGCAGGTCCACGACATGGGCTCGGGTGCGCGGATGCACGGGCAGATCACCGGGCAGACGCATGGTGATCCGATCGACGGGCAGATCGTCGATGAGGCTTCGACCACCGCGCGGCTCGGCCGCTGCCGGGGTGGCGGTGATGATGCGGGGCGCATCCCCCCGCACCAGCTGGGCCAGCGCCAGCGAGCGCACCTGAGTCTCGATACCACCGGTGCGCGGGAGGTAGCAGTCAGAGACGTGGGCGATCCGCACGCATTGACCGTACGCCACCCGGGCAGGATGGTGCCGTGACCACCCTGGTCTTCCTCCACGCTCATCCCGACGATGAGGCACTGCTCACGTCGGGCACGATGGCGCGCGCCGCCGCCGAGGGCCATCGCGTCGTTCTCGTCGTCGCCACGGATGGGGCGGCCGGGCTGACGTCAGCGGACTACCGCGACGACCTGGCCGGTGTCCGCGCGGGTGAACTGCAGCGCTCCGCTGAGATCCTCGGCACCGCGCGACTGGAGACCTGGGGCTACGCCGACTCCGGCCTCGCGGGCGACGCCCCCGGTGGCTTCGCCGCCGGGGATCTCGATGATCAGGTCACCCGACTGGTGCACCTGGTGGAGTCCGAGGGCGCCGAGGTGCTCGTGGGCTATGACCCCTCGGGTGGCTACGGCCATCCCGATCATGTGCGCGTACATCTCCTCGCGCGAGCCGCGGCCGCACAGGTGCGCGCACGTCGTGCGCTGCGCCACTTCGAGGCCACCCTGCCGCGCGAGCCCATCGCCGGAGCTGTCCGCCAGGCGTCGCGGCTGCACCTCGCACCGAGCGGTTTTGATCCGGCGGAGTTTGATCGTGCCTGGACACCGCGACGCGACATCACCCACCGGGTCGACGTACGCGCGCATCTGGATGCCAAGCGCGCGAGCATGACCGCCCACGCCAGCCAGGCGGCCGCAGATGATGCGACGCGCACCCTCGGTGTGCTGACGCGGTTGCCGCGCCCGGTGTTTGGCCTGCTGCTCGGCACCGAGTACTACGTCGCCGTTGGCTGACCCACGTCCGATCCACTCGATCGAGTGCTGGGATGTGACACGCCTCATCGGCGTGTCGCGCGCCACATTCCAGCATTCAGCGACGAAGAAGGTCGAGCACCTCGCTGATGCTGGTGCCGGCGGCCACCCACTGCACGCGCGCGTCCTGGCGGAAGCGCCGTTCCTGGCGCCTCGCGAAGCGGCGCGTGCCCTCGATCGTGCGCTGCCGGGCGAGCGCCAGCGCATCAGGCCCATCTCCGACTGCCTCGTCGCCACCGAGTGCCTCCAGAACCTGGCGATAGCCGAGAGCCCCACGCGCCGTGCGCCCCATGCGTGGGCTGAGGCCTCGGACCTCATCGACGAGCCCGAGATCCCACATGCGGTCGACGCGTGCAGAGATCCGCGCATCGAGCACGAGGCGATCGCATCCCAGCCCGATCCAGTGCGCCGCCCGCCAGGGAGTCGGCTCCGGCAGCCGCGCGGTGAAGTGCCCGCACAACTCCACGACCTCCAATGCGCGCACGAGACGCCTGCCGTTGGTCGCCAGGATCGCCGCCGCGGCATCGGCATCCAAGGACGCGAGCCGCGCATGCAGTGCTTCGGGCCCCACCTCCGCCAACTCCGCCTCCAGTCGCGCACGGACCTGCGGATCGGTGGGCGGGAAGTCCATCTCGTCCAGGATCGCCTGCGCATACAGCCAGGAGCCACCGACGACCACGACCGATCGGCCGCGCCCGAGGATGTCGTCGATGCTGGCCCGGGCCCGATCGCGGACATCGACGACGCTGACCTCGTGATCGGGCTCCCACACATCGATGAGGTGATGCGGGATGCCGCGACGCTGGGACTCCGGCAGTTTGGCGGTGCCGATATCCATGCCGATGTAGACCTGCATCGAGTCAGCGCTGACAATCTCCGCGCCCAGCGACTCGGCGAGATCCACGGCGAGATCGGATTTGCCCACGGCCGTGGGACCCACCAGCGCGAGAATCACGCTCATCGACCGGGCATCGCCGGCATCGGCAGGAGAACACCGGGCATATCGGCGGACCGCCCCTGGCGGGCCTCCCACGCATCCCCCGCACGGGTGCGGCGCAGGGCGAGCATCCGATCGGCGACCAGGTGGTGAGGTGCGGCGTAGGTGACCTCCGCCGTGACGAGGTCTCCGGGTCGCGGCAGGCCCAACTCCAGATCACGCGCCACATGCACGAGTCGGTGATCGGCGGCACGGCCGGAGAAGCGTGCCGTGGCCTCATCCTTGCGTCCCTCACCCTCGGCGACGAGCACATCCACGGCCCGGCCCTCCCAGCGCTGGTTCTCCGCCCAGGCGATCTCCTCGACCAGGGCCGTGAGGCGCACGTAGCGCTCCTGCACGACGGCCTTGGGGACCTGGTCGGGCATCGTGGCGGCGGGGGTGCCGGGGCGGATGGAGTATTGGAAGGTGAAGGCACTGGTGAATCGGGCGGCGGTCACGACGTCGAGCGTGGCTTGGAAGTCCGCCTCGGTCTCACCGGGGAAGCCGACGATGATGTCGGTCGTGATGGCCGCGTCCGGCATGGCCTCGCGCACGCGCTCGATGATGGCGAGGTAGCGCTCCGCCCGATAGGAGCGACGCATCGACTGCAGGATCCGATCCGATCCACTCTGCAGCGGCATGTGCAACTGAGGCATGACATTGGGTGTCTCGGCCATGGCTGCGATCACATCGTCGGTGAAGTCGCGAGGATGCGGGCTCGTGAAGCGCACCCGCTCGAGTCCGTCGACCTCACCGCAGGCGCGCAGCAGATCGGCGAAGGCACCGCGGTCACCGAATTCGACCCCGTAGGCATTGACGTTTTGCCCCAGCAGGGTGACCTCGATGACGCCGTCGGCCACGAGAGCCTGCACCTCCGCAAGGATGTCGCCGGGGCGGCGATCCTTCTCCTTGCCGCGCAGGGCGGGCACGATGCAAAAGGTGCAGCTGTTATTGCACCCGACACTGATGGACACCCAGGCGGCGTACGCCGACTCGCGGCGCGTGGGCAGGGTGGAGGGGAAGACCTCGAGACTCTCCAGGATCTCGACCTGCGCCTCCTCGGCGATGCGCGCCCGCTCCAGGAGCACCGGCAGGGAGCCGAGGTTGTGGGTGCCGAAGACCGCATCGACCCAGGGGGCGCGGCGGATCACCTCACCGCGGTCCTTCTGCGCGAGGCAGCCACCCACGGCGATCTGCATGCCCGGGTGAGCGGCCTTGATCGGTGCGAGATGTCCGAGGTTGCCGTAGAGCCGGTTATCGGCGTTCTCCCGCACCGCACAGGTGTTGAAGACGATCAGATCAGCCTGATCGCCGTCTGGGACGCTGACATAGCCGGCCGCTTCGAGGACGCCGGAGATGCGCTCGGAGTCATGAGCATTCATCTGGCACCCGTAGGTGCGCACCTCAAACGTCCTGGTCACAGGCTCAGGGTACGTGCGCCCTAGACGCCGACGGGTTGGCGCTCCCCGATCGCGTCGGGGTCGGCGTCATCGAGCGGCTCGTCCTCAACGATCTCATCGCTACTTCCCTCGACCTCCACCCTGGGCAGGATGGCACCGAGCCAGCCCGGCAGCCACCCGCCCGCACAGCGGACGGCAGGACGCTAGCAACTCACTCCACGGGACTCCAAGCGCACGTGTCCAGGCTCAGCCGAAGGTGATTCGTCCTTGTCCTCCGGGGAGTGCATACCGGGAATCGGAGGACGGAACGGTGGGCAGACTCCCGACCTTCGCGAAGGTGAGTAGGTACTCCACGAGCGCTTGCTCGTACGTCGCGCCGAGTTGCACACCTGCCTTGGCCTTGAGAGTCGGGTAGTTGTCTCCACCTCCGGCCGTGAAGGAGTTGGTCACAAGTGACACCGTCGGGGCGCCCGCGACAACGGCGCCATCTCTCACGAGCACGATGTCGTCGGCAAGATTGCTTGGGGTGCCGGGATCGTAGGCGAGGTAGCGGATCCGCTCACCAGCGGTGGTGATCTCACCCGCCGTGGTGACCACCTGGGCAGTCTTGCTGCAGTCGGCGATCACACGAAGCTGTGACACCTGGAGGAATTGCCCGCCGCCGGCACCCGTGCACTTCGCCCCGGAGAAGCCCGACGAGACGCTGCGCTCGAAGACGAGCTTCATCTCCTGAGCGCTCATGTCCGGGACCACCGTCATGACATTGGTGAGGAAGGCGAGGAGGTCCAGCGTGTTGCGTCGACTGAGCGGACCTGGCAGTGCGGCCGACTCAGGCAATTGACCTCCAGCAGTGGTACCGCTCTGCCGGATGCCGCCGCCATTCTGGACCGCCACCACGAGATTGCTAGCAGAACGTGGGGGCAGACCCGCTCGCGAGGCGTATCGGTCGTAGGAGTCGATGAATCCGTCGGTGACCAGGTTGCCGCCGTTGGTCTCCGCCGTGCGGACCCCGAGGGCCGTCGCCGAGCCTCGAGCAACGTTCAGCAGCACAGCCGAGCTAGCGATGGGCTTGCTGAGCCCATCAAGACAGGCCTGCGCGGGAGCGATGCGCTTTGCCATGAGGTCGTCCGGCTTCACGGCGTCCAGGAGACCCATGTTCGTGGCCACCGCGGACGCCGGAATGACACGCCTCGGATAAGACGTCGCGAGGTCGTAGTCCGACAAATTGCCCTTCGCGTCGAAGGAGGCGTCCAATCGGCCGAGGTACTTGTAGTTGCCCGAGGTCGTCACGATGGGAACGGCGACGCCGCTCTTGTCGGTCACCAAGGTCGGGTAGGCCCCAACGGATGGGGGGTCACCCGGCAGCAGCACTGCAGGACTATTGGCCAATTGGTCGTCACCTCCGCCCGCGACGGCGATGTCAATTCCGCTCAACAGCGCGACGATCTCCTTGTCGTTCGACAGGCTCTGAAGGTGGCTGACGAAGATGATCTTTGTGATCCCTGATGCCTTCATGGCATCGACCTGTCGCTGGACGACCGCGGCCGTCGTGGCGATGTCCGTCGATGACACGGTCACGGGCGCGGGCGACGAGATCGTCGGCAGGCTCGGGGTGGTCGCCGATACGATCCCAAAGCGCTGGCCCGTCACGAGGTCGCCCACGATCGCGGACTGGGCCACAACGCGGCCGTTAACGACCTGCCCTGCCACGACTGTCCCCGACCCATCGACCAGGTCGTTCCACTCCGGGTCCGGGGTGAAGTCGAGGTTGCCGCTAATGAATGGCTGATCGGTCCGAGAGCCATTATTGAAACTTTCGACGTAGCGCTTGAGGAAGCCCGGACCAAAGTCGAACTCGTGATTGCCGAAAACGTGCACGTCGTAGGGCAGCAGGCGTTGGGCGATCGCGTCGTAGACAGGGGTGCTCGCTGGAGCCGGCGGCAGGCTGCAAGACAGCAGCGAGCTGGCGAGGAACGAGTCCCCCGCGTAGACGCTGACGACGGAATTGCCGAGTGAACGCCCTTGCGCCACCTCGCGCTGCGCCACGCTGGAGAACGCCGCGATGCTGCCCACGGGGAGCGTCAAGCCGTCGACCGTGTTGGAGAGGGCGAAGAGGCTCGATTCGCCGTCGTTGTTGTGTAGCAGCGTGAGGTCAGCGGCCCCGTCCGGGTTGACCGGCTGCCACATCGTCACGGTGCCCGACACCTCATTGCTGACCGCGACGAGCGGCTTGCCATTCGGGCTCATGGCTGCAGGCACGAAGGTCACGGTCTCGGCGCCCGCATCGGGAGCCGCATTCTCAAGGAAGTTGCGCGTGTTGAGGTACTGGATGAGCCGACCCTTCTTGGGGTCGGTCACGTCGAAGATGGCGAGGCCACCGATACGCTCCAGGGCCACGAAGGCGTAGGTCTTGTTGCCGATTGTGCCGACGGCGACACCCTCGGGCTCGGGGCCCTTGTTGTCGCTGCGATTGTCAAAGGCCACTTCATCGTTGGATGAATTGAAGTAGCGTGGCAGTCGCGCTGCGGTCATCGACTCGAGTGCGTCGCCGGAGTCCCAGACCTGAGTGCCACCGGCGTTCCAGATGGAGATGGACCGGCTGCCGAAGGCCATGATCTCGTCAAGCAGACGCCCAGACTTCTTGGCGCCCTGGGCGGTGACGGTGAGTCTCCCGAGGTTCTCGTCCTTCTTCAGGCTCGCCAGGTCGGGGAAGACGTTGGGATTGAGCGTGTAGTCGTCATCGCCGACGCGCAACTCTTCGGCGAAGCCGTCGTAATCACGGGCATCGCCCTCGTTAGCTGAGACGATGTAGGTCTGCCCCTTCACGACGTACGCCGCAATCGCATCGGGCTGGTACATGCCGCGGACGGGCCAGTTGCGGATGTTCACGCGGCCGTCACGATCCGAGGCGTCGAGTCCCATGCCTTTGTTGTTGTGGTTCTTGGTGCCGAGGGCAACGATGCGGGTGACCTTGCGTGCGGCGAGATCGACGGTCGCGAGAGCGTTGTTCTCCTGCAGGGACACCCAAGCGCGAGCTGGGTTGCTCGGGTCGAAGGTGATGTACTCCGGCTCGAGATCCTGTGCCACCGTGGCCCCGGGCCCAAAGATACGGACGCCGCTCTTGCGCAGCGCCGACGCCTGGGAATTGAATGCTGCGAAGCCGATCTGGGTCGATGCGCCCGCGGCGCCGCGTGCGAGTGCGGCGATGTCAACCAGGGTGAGCGATCCCTCAGGGTCGACGCAGCCATCCCCGTAGCAACTCGGCTCTCCCTCATTGGCGACGAGCACCCGCCTGCCATCCGGCGAGAACGCCACCATGTCGGGCAGCGCGCCTGTACGGGCCGCCCTCACAACATTGAGGGACTTGCCGTTCCAGCGCATAAGGACGATCCGGCCCGGGCTCGTCCGTGGATCAGCCTCGAGCGCTGCGACGACGTAGGGGCCGTATGCGGCCACCGAGTTGATCTCCGCGCCATAGCCCGCCAGATCGATGCGCGAGACGGAAACCGGTGACGCCGGCGTGGCGATGTCAAACACGCGTACGCCTGGCTTCACCTGGCCGTCCTCGAGCTCGCGATCAACGACGAAGAGGTTGCTGCCTGAGATTGCCGCCACCTCTGCGTCGGACTCCAGCCCCGCATCGACCGTGACCGACGCACGGCCCACGAAGCCGAAGGTCAGGGCGCCCGATGCAGGAAGCACCCGGTCATGAGACACCGCTGGGGTGTCCGCGCTTCCGGGGGGCAAGGCGCCCGACGGGCCAGCACCCCAGGCGAGCAGACCAGCAGACACGGCAAGGGAAGCGAGAACAGCGGGGAAACGACGCATGGGAACCTCCGGCTAGGTGAACGTCAACACCTCACCGGAGAAGGGAAACGAGAAGGCATACCCCGCAGAACCAAAGAGTGAAGTTCAAGTGACCAATGCGGAGCGAATCAGACGCCGACGGGTTGGCGCTCCCCGATCGCGTCGGGGTCGGCGTCATCGAGCGGCTCGTCCTCAACGATCTCATCGCTACTTCCCTCGACCTCCACCCTGGGCAGGATGGCACCGAGCCAGCCCGGCAGCCACCAGTTGGCCTTGCCGAACATCGTCATGAGCGCCGGCACGAGCACGAGCCTCACGATGAAGGCGTCGATGAGGACCGCCGAGGCCAGTGCGAGACCGAAGAGCTTGATCGTGTTGTCCGTCGAGGGGACAAATGCGAGGAAGACACTCGACATGATGGCCGCCGCGATGACGACGACCCTGCCGGATCCCGCCAGGCCGCGCCGCACCGCCGCGCTGTTGTCTCGCGTGCGTTCCCACTCCTCCTGCATGCGAGACACGAGGAAGACCTGATAGTCCATGGACAGGCCAAAGAGAATCGCGAAGACCATGACGGGCAGGAAGGGGAAGATCGGTCCCGTCGCGGTGACACCGAGAGGGCCGCTCAGCCATCCCCACTGGAAAACCGCCACGGTGATGCCCAGCGCGGCACCAAAACTCAGCAGGCTGGTGACGGCGGCGGTCAGTGGCACGAGCAGGGATCGGAAGAGCACCATGAGCGCGAGGAAGCCGAGCAGGATGACGATGCCGAGGAAGAGCGGCAGCACATCGATGAGGACCTGCGTGAAGTCCTGAGTGACGGCCTGGGCGCCCCCGACAAAGATCGTCACGCCCGTTTGCGACTCCAGCGCGGGGCCCGTCTGGGTGCGCAATCGCTCGAGGAGTTCACTCGTGGCGATGTTCTGCGGGGCCGAGTCGGGCGTGATGAGGATCGAGGTCACGATGCCGTTGTCGCTGAAGGCAGAGGGATTGACGGCGATAAGCGGAAGCATGGCCGCGTTGGGCAGCGTCGATGCCACGCCGGGCGTCTCGGAGATGATCCGCACCGTTTCGGCGAGGGCATCCATATCCCGCGGGGCCGGGAGATTGACGGCAGCAAAGAAGGGTCCGTTGACACCGGGGCCAAAGCCCTCACTCATCAGGTCGTAGGCGATGCGCGATGTATTGCCCTCCACCTTGCCGCTGTCGTCACTGAAGCCCAGGCGCAGCGACAGCGTCGGCAGGGCCAGCACCATGACGACGCTGAGCGCCAGGACCACCGGGATGATCGGCTTGCGCTGGAGCAGTCGAGCGTAGGCGAGGAAGCGACGGCCCTCGGGGTGCTTGGTGCCGTCGACCTTGGTCTTGCGCGCCCAGGGCATCCGCAGGGCAAGCGCCTTGGTGCCGAGTAGGGACAGGAGTGCGGGCAGCAGCCAGAGCGCGGCGAGCATGACGGACAGCACCGTGACGGCTGCGGCGACGGCGAGTCCGTTGAAGAAGCTGATGCGCAGGATGAAGAGTCCCAGCAGCGCGATGATCACCGTCAGTCCGGCGAATTGCACGGCCCGCCCCGCGGTGCCGACGGCCTCATAGGCTGCGGACATCTTGTCTTGACCCGCGAGCAGTGCCTGTCGATATCTATTGAGCACAAAGAGGGCGTAGTCGATACCGACACCGAGTCCGATCATCGCGGCGAGCGTCGGGGCGAACGTCGCAACGTCAAGGAAGCGTGCCACAACGAGGACCAGCATCTGCCCGACGACAAGACCGAGGACGGCGACCACGATGGGCATGCCGGCGGCCACGACGGAACCAAAGGCGATGAGCAAAATGATAATGGCGACGAGGATCCCGATGGCCTCACTGGACGGTGGCGGGGCTCCGGCGAAGTCCAACACCTGACCGCTGGCTCCGACCTGCAGCGTGTCGGTATTGGCTGCTTTGACGGCGTTGACCACGGAGACGGCATCCGCGGATGAGATGGCGGTGCCGTTGCCCCCCAGGGTCACTCGGGCAAAGGTGACGCTGCCGTCGGCGCTGATGGGCGATGTGGCGATGGCTGCCGCTTCCAATGCCGGCGCCAACTCGGCCGCCATCTCCTCCGGCATGCCCGCCGAGCCGCCGCCCGTCTCGGGGCAGTCGCGACCGAAGGATGCGCCGTAGGGGTTGCTCACGCACGTGACGGATTCCAATGCCGCGATCTCTTCGAGGACCGGGGTGATGGCGGTCGCGACACCGGGATCGGTGACCTGGCCCTCGGTGGGCGACCAGACGATGCGGATGGCGGACTCACCGGAGCCACTGGGGGGAAGTGTGGAGAGCATCTCGGTCGCAGTGGTGGATTCGGTGTCCGGCAGCGCGAATGAATCATTGAGCTCACCGCCGAAGCGGGTCCCGATCAACACGACGAGCACCATGGTGGCGAACCACGCGATGAGCGCCCACACGGGCTTGCGGACGGCCCAGCGGGATAGGGCTCCCATGGAGATCTCCTTGACTCATTGGCCACCTGGCTTAGGCGACGTATTCACGCTACGTTAGTTGTGTGGCACACGCAAATGAGGCAGGGCGCGCGGTGCAGGTGGCTGCGCTGGACCATGCGCTGCAGGAGATGCGCCGGGTCGTGATGCGCCCGCCGACATCCGCGGTGCCCATGCCGCTCCTGGGCCGCCCGGTCGACCTATCCAAGGTCCTGGCCTGCGAGGCGCTCGCGGAGTTGCAAAAGTCATCCGCGGTATCCATCACCGATCTGGCCTTCGCCCTGCATTTGGAACGCTCCACCGTCAGCCGCCTCATGGCTGAGGCCGAAGACGAGGGACTCATTGCACGCGGCTCTGATCCTGAGGATGGGCGCCGGGTCACGGTCTGCCTGACTCCCCTGGGCACGCAGGTCGTGACCTTTGTCCAGGGTTTGCGCGTGGGCTACCTCAATCACGCCACCGAGGTGTTCACGGGCGAGGAACTCACCCAGCTCGCGTCGCTCGTGGGCCGTCTTGCTCATTCGATGACCGAGTCATTCGGCCCCTGGCTTGATGAAGCGGTCCGTCAATCAACTCCGGGTGCACCCAACGCCTGATTCGGGTGTGGGGGGGCGACGAGCAGCACCCACCGACGACGGCCCACTCAATCGAAGGGCACCTCATCCGGGGCGGCGGACAGCACCTCGCGCACCACCGCGCTGGCCACACCGGCTTCGTAGCCGCGTCGCGTGAGTGCACCGATGAGACGGCGCACCTGGGTGGGGTAGGGAAGTCCCATCACCTGCGGATAGCGTGAAAGGGCGATGAGCATCGCGCGAGCGCGCTCCTGCTCGGGGTCGATGGGGTCCAGCGCCTCGGTGATGATGTCGTCATGCACCCCCTTACGCCGTAACTCCTGAGCCACCGCTCGCCGACCGAGCCCTCGGGTGCCATGTCGAGAGGTCACCCAGCCGCGCGCATAGGCATGGTCATCGATGAGACCGACTTCAGTGAACCTGTCGAGGACGGCAGTGGCCGCCTCCTCGGGGATGCCGCGCTGGGCGAGGTAGCGCTCCAGCTCCACGCGGGTGCGCGGGGCGGCGTCGAGCCGGCGAAGCACCAGGATCCGAGCAACGTGCTCCGGATCCGAGGGTGCCTCGCCCGGCTCGGCCGCGGGAGGCTGACGGAAGGCCGTTGTCATGCCTGGTCGATGGGCACGACACCGATGGGCGCATCGATATCGACCGGCGTGACGTCGACGTCGGCGGGCTCATCCACCTGCGCACCGACACCGTAGGTCTCCTTGATGCGCTTCTCGATCTCGTTGGACAGATCGGGGTTATCACGCAGGAAGGCACGTGAATTTTCTTTGCCCTGGCCGAGCTGATCACCCTCGTAGGTGTACCAGGCGCCGGACTTTTTGACGATGCCCGCATCGACGCCCATGTCGATCAAGCTGCCCTCGCGGGAGATGCCCTCGCCGTAGAGGATGTCGAACTCGGCCTGCTTGAAGGGGGGCGCCATCTTGTTTTTGACGACCTTGACGCGCGTGCGGTTGCCCACGGCTTCTGTGCCGCCCTTGAGGGTCTCGATGCGTCGGATGTCCAGGCGCACGGAGGAGTAGAACTTCAGTGCCTTGCCACCGGTGGTCGTCTCGGGTGAGCCGAACATCACGCCGATCTTCTCGCGCAGCTGGTTGATGAAGATCGCGGTGGTGCCGGTCTGGCTGAGCGCACCGGCCATCTTGCGCAGGGCCTGACTCATGAGGCGAGCCTGCAGGCCGACGTGGCTATCCCCCATCTCGCCCTCGATCTCCGCGCGCGGCACGAGGGCGGCGACGGAGTCGATCACAATGAGGTCGACAGCACCGGAGCGCACAAGCGTGTCGCAAATCTCCAGTGCCTGCTCGCCCGTGTCCGGCTGGGACACATAGAGGCTGTCCAGATCGACACCCAGCCCGGAGGCGTATGTCGGGTCAAGGGCGTGCTCGGCGTCGATGATCGCCGCAATGCCACCGGCCTTTTGGACGTTGGCGATCGCGTGCAGGGCAAGCGTCGTCTTGCCGGAGCTCTCCGGGCCGTAGATCTCGACGATGCGACCACGCGGCAGACCGCCAATGCCGAGGGCGATGTCGAGGGCAATGGATCCGGTCGGGATGACCTCGACGGGTGCGCGACCCTGCTCGCCGAGTCGCATGACCGAGCCCTTGCCGAACTGGCGCTCGATCTGGGCGAGGGCGGCATCAAGTGCCTTCTCGCGGTCGCTGACGGGAACCGCAGTGGGGTTGGGGATGTGCTGCTTGGCGGCCATGGCCTCTCCTTTATGTACCGCCGGGGGGCCGGCGCCTAGTGGACTATGTGGAGCGACGGTAGGACGGGGGTCCGACAGTGGCTCCCGGCGCCGATGCGGCTGTGGAGAGTGGCGCCGGGTCACACGCTAGGACGAACAGGTGTTCGAACGCCAGCGACACGCCGAAGCATGAGTCCCATGCCGAAGCGAGTCCCCTGGGAGGCCCGTGGCTCGGATCCCCTGAGTGAGGGGCATCCCTCGTTCCCTGGGCGCGAGTTCGATGTCCTCACTATCTTGTCTCGGAATCACTCGGGGGACATCCATCTACGTCGCGAGGCCCGCCATGCCAAACGTTGTCACCGAGCCCTTCAAGGTCGCCGCCGTCGAGTTCAATCCGCACCTGTTCGAGCTCGAAGCCAACATCGCCGGCGCCTGCGCCATGATCGAAGAGGCCGCGGCAAACGGCGCCAAGATCATCGTGCTCCCCGAGGCGTCGATGTCGGGCATGGACTATCCCGACCGCGAGGCATACCTGCCCTATCTCGACACGATCCCGGGCAAGGCCACCGCCGCCATCGAGCAGATCACGCGAGCGCATCAGTGCTACGTCGCCTTCGGCGTAACGGAGATCGACCCCGAGACCGGCGCGACGTACAACGCGGGAGCGCTCGTGGGCCCCCAGGGCTACGTCGGCAAGTATCGCAAGACCGGTCTCAACTTCGCCGATGTCATGTCCTTCAAGCAGGGCAATGCCGGCTACCCGCATTTCCCCACCGAGTACGGCAATCTCACGATGCTCATCTGCTACGACGACACCTTCTGGGAGCCCGGCCGCGTCGCCTCACTCAAGGGCGCCAATGTGATCCTGCACATGGTGGCAAGCGGCCGCGGTGTCACGACGGGGCCCGCCGAGACGGTCGTGAATGCCTTGAACCATTCCACCAGCGCGGCGGTCCAGGAATGGTGCGCGTGGAATGGCACAGCGCTGGTCTCCACCGACCGCAATAACTCCGAGAGCAATCCGGTCACGGGCATGACGGTCGTGTACGGAGGTGCATCGTCCATCTGGCAGGCCGACGGCACGCTCACCGCCATGAGCGCGACGTCAGATTCGAGCGTCCTGCCCACGCACAAGGGCACGATTCTCTACGGCGAGATCGACCCGTCGCTCTACGACAACCCGCAGCGCGCTTCCTTCGCTCAGCGGCGTCCCGAGCTCTACGGCGACCTCGCGTTCTTCCGTCCCCCTATCGATCAGCTGGCATCGACGTCTTCGCACAACGTGAGCGCTCACGCTGTGCAGTACCCGATTGCGCCGGGCGACGTCGATGCCAATCTCGAGCGCGCCAACGCGCTTGCGACGTCCGTCACCCAGCCTGCCCCCGGCACCGGGCTCTTCGTCCTGCCGGCGTTCAGCCTCACCGGCCCGCCCGCCTCCGCCGATCAGGCCCGCGAGTGGGCCGAGCCCGACAACGGCGTGACCACCCAGGCCCTGTCCAACCTGGCCGTGCGGCTGGATACGCACGTCGTCGGCAGCCACGTGGAGGCCGATGGCACCCAGCTCTTCCATCGCGTGGTGCTGCTGGCACCCAACGGCCAGGTCGTCGGCAGCTACCGCCAGACGCACCTGGACGACTCGATGACGTCGTGGGCCACAGCGGGCGACGACCTCCCCGTCTTCGCGACGAGCATCGGTCGTATCGGCCTGCTCACGTGCAGTGACGTGCGCTTCCCGGAGGCCGCGGGCGTGCCGTGCGTACGCCGTGCCGACATCATCGCGATCCCCACCTCATGGGACGGCTCATACGGCGGCCCACTGCATGACGCCGAGGGGCTCTTCGCGCACGACTATCCCGCCAACACGATGATCTTCTGGTACGCGATCGCCAAGTGCATGCAGGCCTACACCGTCGTCGCCAATGCTGTCGGTGGTGACCTCCAGGGCTCGAGTGGCATCTTCACGCTCAACCCGGTCAACTCCGACGCGCCCGTGGTCGGTTCGACCGATGGCACCGAGGTGGTCAGCATGGATTTCTCCACGCTCGGACCCGAGCTGTGCTGGATCAACCAGACCTACCTGCTCACAAGCCGGCGCACGGATCTCTTCGTGCCGCTGACACTCCCCGTCGAGTCGAAGGCGTTCACCACATGGCGCGATGCATCCGGCTTCCCCATGACCTGGACCGCGTACGACCAGTAGTCCGGCACCCCCCTAACTGTCGAGCACCACACCGACATCAAGGAGTTTGCTGTGCCCTACTCTCCCGGCATCCTGGACCAGTTCGAAGAGGACGCCGTCAATCGGATCAATGACTTCAACGACACGCGCCAGGAGTGGCGCCGACTCTTCGCGGAGTTCTTCGCGACGTTCTTCCTCGTGACGGTCGTGGCGGGCGTGGGGATGGTCGCCTCCAAGTACCCGGGATCGGTCTCGCCGGCCATGAAGGGTGCCGCGATCGGGCTGGTGATCATGGCGATGATCCTCGCCGTGGGAAAGATCAGCGGAACTCACATGAACCCCGCTGTCACGCTCGCCTTCGCCACCCGCGGCGACTTCCCCTGGCGGCGTGTGCCCGGCTACGTCGTCGTGCAGATTGCGGCAGGCTTCCTCGCCGCGCTCACGCTCACCGCACTCGTTGGGGTGTCCTCCTCCGACGGTGGAAGTTACCCGGGCGCCGACACGACCCCGCTCACGGCGATGTTCGTGGAGATGCTCATCACCTTCGGGCTCGTGTCCGTCGTCATGGGCACCGCCTCCGGCGCGCAGAGTGTGGGCACGTTCGCCGCCCTCGGGGTCGGCGGCTACATCGCGCTTTCGGCGATGTGGGGAGGTCCCCTATCCGGCGCGTCCATGGACCCGGCTCGCTCGCTGGGTCCCAACGTGGTCGGCGGTGACCTCGGCCCGATCTGGGTCTACATGGTCGGGCCCTTCGCCGGCGCCGTCCTCGCCGTCGGACTCGCGTATCTCCTGCGCGGCCACGGCGGTCGCCTCAGCACGCGCGAAGTCGCACAGGGCGCGCTCGGGGGCGAAGGTTCACAGACTCCCCCACCCCCGCCTCCCAAGGCTTTGTAGCCCGACAGAGGCACGCATGTCATGAGGGCCCCATACACCAACTAGGTGTATAGGGCCCTCATGTCGCGGACCAACATCGACATCGATGACGAGCTCATTCAGCGTGTGATGGTGCGCTACCACCTGACCACGAAGCGGGAGGCTGTCGACTACGCCCTGCGAGCCCTCGTCGGCAATCCGATGACGACGGCGGAGGCGCTTGCCATGGCGGGCTCCATGCCCGACTTCGAGTTGCCCACGGATGATGACGATGACCACGTACTTGGCTGACTCTTCTGCCTGGATCGATTTCCTTCGGCGCAGGGGCTCACGTTTGCACAGCTTCATACGAGACAACAGCGCTGGCCACACAGAGCCGGTCGCGATGGAGTTGCTGTCCGGAACACTGTCGGATGACTCCGCCCGTGATGTGGAACGACTTCTGCGACGAAGTCCGTTCATGGGCTTCGACTCGGCTGCCGACTTCCCCGCGGCGACGACGTTGCGTCACGAGGCACAGCGCCGTGGGCTTCGCGTGGGGGGCATCGATTGCATGATTCTGGTCGTCGCAGGTCGCTGCGGCGCCACCCTGATCACAAGGGATCGGCCCCAGGCCGCGCTCGCCAGCGCATTCGGAATGAGCGCGGTTTTACTGCAAACGTGACCGGCATCCGTCTCACCGCCCTGCGCTGCCAGGCGAACGCTCCCGCCCGCGCGGTTCAACTGAACCGGTCGGAGACTCAGCCCAGGGCGATGATGTCCTGGTGCACCAGGCGCAGACCCTTGGTGCCGCTTCCGGTCACCCCACCATCGGTGCGCCACTCCTCGTACTGCTCGATCACCAGGCGATGTCGTCCTCCCCCGACGCTCGTGCCGATGCCGATCTTGCCCGACCAGCGCCCCTCGCCTCCCGTGTAGCGGCCCGTCGCCTCGACGCGCGTGACCTCCTGCCAGAGCACCGCATCCGCACCCGGCGAGTCGTCGTCGCTCAGGCGCTCATGCACCAGGAACGTCCGACCCGGGCCGGCACCGACCTTGTTGCGCTGGTAGCTGGGGCCCGACAGCGTGACGTCCGCTCGGAAGGTGCCACCAGGCAGACTGGTCAGCGCCACCGTCGCAGTACGCGCCGGATCAAGCTGTACGACGTCGAGCAAGGTCACTGGCGACAGACGCAGCCCCTCCGGAGCGCCCGCTTGATAGCGCGCAAGTGCCAGGCGGAGGAAGGGACGGTACGCGTCGTCGATGTCGACATCGAGGTCGACGTACCACTGGTCGCGCTCGGCATCCCAGCCGATGAGTGATCCGTCTGCGGCCTCGCGGCCGACCTCGTAGCGCACGAGGTCGACCTGTCGCGTGCGGTCCTCGGCCATGCGCGCACCGGTCACCGAACCCGCAGCGTTAGCGAAGTCGACAGCCCGCGGCCACGCAGCCGGCAAGCCTCCGCCGCCGGTCACGGCCGGGTCCCCGCCCCAGCGACTCACGAAGTCCGAGACGCTCGCCGCACCGGATGACGGTCGCAGGAGCACGGCAAGGTCCTCCTCGACGCCCGAGGTGAACCATGGGCGCTCCAGATAGACCCTCAGAGAGGCGCTGGACCGAGAGGAAGTGGCACGCGAGAGCACCGTCGCCCTCGGCGCGGGACTCCAGGCGAAGGCGGGCACGACGGCAGCGACATCAGGGGGCTGCGGGCGGGCACTCGCGGGCAGCACGAAGTCGTGGCGCTGCACTCCCGTCGATGACTCGGTCGTAGCGAGCATCACCGGCGCCGGGACTCCAGAGACGACCAGCGAGCCTCCGGGGATCGTCGATCCCGGCGTGATGGTGCCGGCCGCGGCCTGCTCGGTGTAGTCGACGCCGAGGTTGCCTGTCACCAGCTCTCCCCCGGCGCTCCACTGCACCCGGGCACTGCCCGGCACGATCGGCAGCGCAGATCCTGACGCATCGGTCACCACGGCGATGGGGCTCGTCGAGCCGGTCGCGTGATCAGTCGCGCGCAGCCGGCGGAAGTACTCGGCGTACCGGGAGTACGCCGTACCGACCAGGGACAGGTCGTGTCGACGCGTGTCCTGAAGCTGCACGGTAGCTTCCATCGAATAGGACGTGCTCCCCGTCGGTCCACCGGGTGCGGGGTTGGCGACGTTGACCGAGGCGATATCGCCCACCGCCACGGCGTCGATCCGTGGCGCGGGGGTGCCGGGGCCACCGTCGATGCCGCTGATGAGCGTGCCTGTGAGCGAGACCGATTCAGTCGACGGCTCATCGAGGGTCATGGATCCGCTGATGCGGCAGGGCACCTCGCCGGTAGCGCGCTCACCGCTCCAGATGTCACCGCTTCCGAAGTACGGCGCGCTCACCGGCTGTTGCGTGGCGTGGACAACGGTCATCGTCCGATAGGGGCTGAGTTGCCAGAAGGCACCCTTGGCCGCGTCGGTAGCCGACGCAGTCGACTGCACCCGATCCCAAAGATCGAGCAGTCCCAGATCAGATGGGGGGATCGATGAAGAGACGCGCACGCGCTCAGTGCGACCCGGCGCCACGCGCAGGGCGATGCTCTGACTCGACACCGTCGCGCCTGGCGCGCCTCCGGCCACCTCGAGGCGGATCGGCACGAGATCCGGCCACGTGCCACCGAAGCCGGCACTCGCCTCGGTCGGAGTGCCGCTTGACGTCGGCACTCCGCGCAGCAGCACGCCCGAAGTGAGCGGATCGGGATAGAAGGGACTCGCACCCTGCGAAGGCGAGGTCCACGCGAAGCCGATGACGTCGCCGACCGCCTCGTAGCCCGTCGTCGAAGGACCGTAGAACGCGGCGTCGCGGGCGGCGATCTGGGAGTACTTGGCGGGATTCGGCTTGCCACCGGAGTCCAGGCGGCCGTGCTGCTCAACGAGCCACGGGCTGACCCGCGTCGGGGTGAGCCAGCGCGTCTCCACCTCGCTCGAGTCAACCGCCGCACCGTTGCCACCGCTGCGAATCACGACCGTCTCGGGCGACTGTGCCCACGCGACGACAGCCCCGCCATAGCTCTCGCCGAAGACCCCTCCGACCTCTACCACCTGGGGCTTGATCGCGCCGAGGTAGGTGACCGGACTCATCACGGGCTCATGGCGGAGGTAGTCGATCTCGCGGCGGGCGGTGCGCGGCTCAACATCCTCAAGTTGCTTGGACGCGCCGCCGAGGTAGACGGCGCGCAGACGCAGTTGGTACGTCGTCCCGAACCTGAGTGTCGGCAGTTTCGCTCCGTCGGGCGGCGCGACGTAGTCGATCGTGGCCCCGAAGCCCGGTGGAGGCGGCGACAGCGGATTAATCGCGTTGGCCTCGCTGTCTTCGTCGATCGACTTACCGGGTCGCTCCAGGCTCTGGCTCCAGCCGGTCCACACGCTGACCGCCTGTGCATAGCGGTACTCGTTGCCCGCGTTGCCGGTGGCGCCTGCTCCAGCCGGTTCGGTCCAGCCTTCGTCGACACCGAGATCGATCGTGCCCGCGCGGTAGGTGTCGGGATCAGCGCGCCAGAGCCCGTTGCGGAAGTTCAGGCTGAGCCAGCCGGGTGCCCCAGCCGGCCGGACGTCCATGCGGTAGCCCACGATGAGATCGGCGCCTTGGGCAATCTGGATGCGCCTGCCGGGGATGTCGATCGATCTCGCGATGTTCCACTGGCGATCGAAGTCTCGGTGCACTCTCTCGGCCAGGCGTGGGGCGAGCAGGGAGATGCCCGTCGTGGAGCGCGCGGGCAGGGTGAGGGGTACGTAGTCCTCATCCCCCAGCCGCTCCGTGATCGCGCGCTGATAGCCAGACGCGAGGACCGTGGTGGCAGCGATCTCCGAGCCGACCTCGCTGGTGACGATGGGCCACTGCTGGCCATCGAGTGCGATATCGATGAATCCTGGGTCTGCGGGTCCCGTGCCGGAGAACTTCGGGGCAAACTCTCCACCGCCGAAGGTGATGGCAGCACCCTGGGGGATGTCGACGGCGTTGGCCCCGGGTGCATATATCGGGTTGAGCCACATGTCGTAGGTGCCCGGCGTGAGCGTGGCCGAGCCCGTGCGCGGTGGTGATTGGCGGAAATCCGCTGGGTCGATCTCGAGGTCAATAACGAATCCGATGAGTCGCAGCAGCAGCGGGTGACTGTCGAGCACGGAGAACTTCTCGTGGAACTCCCACTCCGGCCACGGCACGACGTACGACGGGTCGAACATGTCGGGCACATTGGCGACCGTGTCCAAGGGCGCGATGAACTGCCGCATCTGCACGATAGCCGTCTGCACGCCAGACGCCGTCGAAGTGTTGGGAGGCGATGTGTACTTCTGCATCCCAAGTTCCTCGTCCTGCGCACGAGCGATCTGGTCGTAGGTTCCCTGGTCGAGGGTGTAGCCCGCGAGCGGTTTGCCCGGGCCGACGAGTGTGCTCGTGGGCGGCTGCACCACGCGTGAGGCCGCGAAGACCTGCTCCTGAAGGGTATTCAGGGCCGCATTGAGCCCGGCAGTGTCGACACCGCGGATCTTGGACTGCGAGTAATCGTCCGCGACGTAGGACTTCACCTTGGTGGAGTCGGGAAACATCGTCTGGAAGACCTTGGGGTCCGGATCGGCGGACACTCGCCTGGCGGGGGCCTCGATGCGACTTGCCGACCCGCCGCCGGGCGTCTCGAAAACGGCGAGAAATTCCATCGGCGGGACTCCGGATCCGCCGTTGATGAGTGCGCACCAGGCTCCGCTGGCCATGCTGGGGTACGCCGCGAGAGTGGTGTCGGACGTTGTCGTGAGCTGCGGCGTCGCTACGAGAGTGACACGCTGGATACCGTCGGACCTCACCCCGGAGGCGACGGGTGTCCAAATGACCGTGCGATTGGTGCTCATGCGAAGGCTCCGCACCAGTCGGACCAGTCGGTCTGCGTCATAACGTCGGCAAAGGTGATGGGAGTGATTGCATCGGCACGGGCCTCAAGCGCAGATCTTCCACTGCGGACGCCAGGCACCTCAGGCATCACGCCACCGGTGACCGTGCGACGCACCGTGATGCGTACGGACTTCTTGATCCCACACACCTTGACCTTGACGGTGCAGGTGGCCTGACCGATGAGCTTGAAGCGCTCCCCAGGATCCGGTATCGGAAAGGTGAAGCCGATGCAGAGCTCGATGCCGATGGTGACGATGCCGAGCACCTCGACGCGACCCTTGATGCAGAGGAACGCCGTGAGCGACATCTCCGTGTCGCCACCGACGCCGCTGATTTCGTACTGGAGGCCGAAGGAAGCGCTCACCCCGCCTGCGGCGACTCCGAGGTCGAGTTCGAGCGCAGCCTTGATGAGTGCGCCGATATTGAGGTACTCCACCCCGTCGAGCCCGACATCGAGCCCGAACCAACCGCCTCCGCCGATGCCCATGACTGTGACGGCGAAGGGATCGGACGGCGAGGAGAAACCCAGCTCGAACCGCACCGGATCGCGCCCGAAGGGAAGGTTGATCGCGACGCGCGTGGCGAGGCCGCTGAGGGTGACGGCGCCGAGGCCGATCTCGGGCACGGCCAGGCTGAAGCCGGTCGTGATGGAGTCGGCGTCGATGTCGAGGATGGGGCCATTGCCGCTGCCGAGGGACAGGAAGCGCGACATCGTCGACAGGAACGCGAGCGCATCGCCGAAGACGATGTCGCCGATCTCGACCTGCATGTCGCTGGCACGACCTGACCCGGCGGTGAAGCCAATCCGCTCGAGGATGACGTAGGCGAAGACCTTCCGGCCAAAGAAGTCGATACGCAGGTTGGTGAGCGCACCTTCGGCCTTCCAGTAGGCCTCGAGCTCCAGCGCGCTCGCTTTGGCCTCGACGAGGATGAAGAACTCGGCATTACCGGCGGACGGTAACAGCGGCGGGAAGTCCTTGAGTTCGGGGCGCCACTCGTAGCGGACGAAGACCTCGGTGGGGATGTCGGGCAGGTCGATGTCGAAGGCGCGATCGGTGGCGAAGGCGGGCGCCTTGGGGTTGGGTCGCCAGGCACCGGTCGAGGGGTCTCGCTCTAACATGTCGATCGGATCGGGCAGCAGGTCAGCGAGCGAGATTCCACCGAAGAGAGTGAATCCCTGCAACATCCTGGCCGGATTGATCTTGGGCACGGCCACCGAGAGTGACGGCAGGTCGCCGGGAGCACCGGGGAGTACGCCGGTGATGCTGCCGATGCCGGCCACTCCCATGCTCGGTGCGCTGATGCCACCACCGCGCTGTGCCCCCGCACCGACATCCTGGCTGCCGATGCCCTCAAGATAGATACCCAGCTCGGTGCCGCCGATGCCACCGCGCAGATAGACGTCGGGGAAGGACACATCGACGTACTGCGAATCGCCCGCCAGCGCCGAGACGCCATCCACGTTGATGAGGGCGCGGTCCATGCGGGGGAAGGAGAAGGGACGACGCTCGCGAGCCAGGTCGCTGCTCGAGCCGCGCGGCGTGCCGAGGTCCAGGTGCCAGTCCAGGCTCGCTGTCGGCATCGAGGTTGAGTTGTCCGAGGATGCAGCGAAGCCGACGTACACCCCACGCATGTTGGCGCGACGCTTCGCCTCGGCTAGGCCGTTGTAGTAGTTGCGCAGTGCGCGCCCGCCAGTTTTGGTGAAGTTCGCACGCTTGCCCTTGACGGCCTTGTCCTCAGCGAAAAGCAGGGGCATCTCGAAGGTGATGGAGTGTCCAGCACGGTCGCGGCCGGTGATGGTGAAGGCGAAGGGCTCGCCACCGGCAAGCTCGGGCACGAAGACCTGGGCACCGTTCCATTCGCCGCCGAGCGGGGTGGCGACCCCCGTGATCGAAGGCGTCGCACGCGTGCGGAAGGTGACGCGGGAGAACGGCGCACCGCGACCGGCATGCGGCACGCCGTCCGCACCGTCGAGGTCCATGGCGGGGACGTTGATGACGACGCGCTGGCTGAGCCGCTCGAAGGCGCGCACGGTGCCGGCCCGATCCGAGAGGAACTCGCGCGTCACCTCCTCGACCAGGGTTGCCGGTGCCGCGAAGGGGTAGACGAAACCGCGTCGCGTCGTGCGGATGTAGGTGTCGCGCCCATCCCAGGTGCGCTGCTGCCAGGAAGTGAGGCTGGAGACTCCGGGCTGATTCCACTCTCCCGAGGCGCGCATCGTGCCGCCCAGCGCAGAGAGGGTGAGGTCGACCTCGACCGGGTCGGCCATGCCACCCTTCATCGCCGACGTGCCCGCGGCGTTGGACGTCATGCCCGTGAGGCGGCCGATGTCGGAGCGGTCCTGAGGATTGGGCCGCATTTCGAAGGGGTAGCCGGGAGCACCGGGGCTTCGTGTGACGCCCGACGGTGACACCCCGAGCATGTTGCTCGCTCGCCGGTCGCGCAGCCACACGACGCGCACGGTGTCGCTGGAGTGGTCGTAGCCGGTCGGATCGCCCTTGGTGTCGAAGGTACGCGTCGCCAGGCGCGTCTGCCACACCTCGGTGCGGCCATCGCGCGTCGGCCCGACGAGCGGGTGCTCCCAGCCAGACTCGTCGCTAGGCGAGAGCACCAAGAACCACGGGATCTCGATAGCGGTCTGCGTCACGGCCGGGTTGCGATAGACGACATCAGCCGCCGGGATGCGCTCTCCGGCCGGGTACGCCGCCAGCGGTGTCACCCGGGGCTCGCACTCCAGCCAGGTGAGTAGTCCAGCGCGCGTCGCCGGCAGGCCACCGGACGGCAGCGTGAAGGCGAGGCGACTGGACTGAGCCAGGCGCGCGTTAACCGGTGTCGCTGGGCGAGCTCCAGAGGTGATCTCCTCGATCAAGGCCTGAGGCCCAAGGTCCACGACCATCGTCGCGGCGCTGCGTCCGTCGGGCACGAAGCGGCCGCCGCTGATGCGCGCGTTGGTGAAGGACAGCGTCAGCCGCTGCATGCTCGCGCGGTCGCGGATGGAGAAGTTCAGGGAGCCGGACCGGCTGGTGATCACCTTGAGCGCGGCCTCAGCGGTGCCTGGGATAGCGAGCGCAGCGGCAATCAGCCCCGCTCCACCGAGGATGGCGCGTCGCGTGACCGGAAGGGCTCCCTCCACCGGCTGAGGACCGATCTCGTCGCTCACGCGCCACACCTCCTGCTCCGCGCCTCCGGCGTGATAGTAGTCGCCCGACTTCTCGCGTGTCGCCCAAATAGCGCAACCGAGCCTTGCAGACCCACATTTTCTTCCCCCACGTTGCCACTGGGGCGACGGCTTGGTTATCGCGCGCTATCTCGAAGTAAATCCCAACGGCAGTCGCCGCGATATCGCCGGAATCTCCAATCCTTCCGGCACGATTGTGGGTCTGATGCCGCATCCGGAGCATGCGGTGGAGTCACTCACCGGCCCCTCCACCGACGGACTTGGATTCTTTGCCTCCGCGGTGCGGGCGTTTGCCTCGGTGTGAGTCGCAGATGTGTCGCGATCACGCGACTCTTACACACATGTGGCCATAGACCTGCGACTGTTCGGTTATGCGACTGACCTCTGCAGCGATACTTGCCGCCACAGCCCTGCTCGCCCCTCTGGCTGTTGCCACGACCGCTCAGGCGGGTGCCTATCAGCCGTTGGATGAGCAACTCCTCAATGGCGCGTCGCTGTCAATGTCTGACGTGCCGCGCTGGATGCGCAAGCACTCCAAGCCCACCCTGGATCGCACCTACAACGATGCGCCCACGTCCGGTGCCGATGTGTGCCTGGACTCGGATGGCAACGATGTGACCGGGCCGGTACCCAGGGAAATCATGTCGTCAATGGTGACGACCCGGCAGAACCTCGACGACTTCTCCTTCGTGGAGATCAACTCCGACATCTACCAGTACGGCACCCGCGGCAAGGCGGAGAAGGCCTGGCGGCAGATTCAGAACACCATCTGGGGTTGCCAGGGGACCATCGTCGTGGAAGTGGATGAGGAGATCGACGGCGAAGCCGTCACCGTTGACATCACGGTGGCCACCGACGTCAGTGAAGCCCAGCAACTCTTCGGCGTACCGGGCTATGCCCTGCGCTTCTCTGTCGACCTGGGGATCTACGCCAAGGACCTCGAGATCGACCTCATCGGTGACCAGTACGCGGTCTATCGCCTCGCCGGAACGTCGATCATTCGTGTGGAGTACGCCAAGATCAACGGGGCCGTACCACTGGTGATTGGTCGCAATTCACGCCTCTTCGTCGATGCCATGGCCAACGTGGTCGCCCAGCGGGTGCAGGCGCGATCCTTGGGCTGACCCCGGCCCAGATCAACCGCTTGTCCGGGACATGATCGGGGCGTGACCCTCAACAACGTTGCCCGCGCCGAGACCACCCCGGATGTCGAACAGCCCTACGCCGAAGCCAAGCCGAGGGCTGCGCAAGCCCGTCCATGGCCTGCTCCATCGTGCGGCCGTCGAGGGCAGACAGACTCAAGTCGCGCGCCCACGACTGGGCGTAGTCGGGCCCGAAGAGTGGGTCCTTCCACTCCCAGAAGTCCGTCAGTCGAACATGGGCATCACTCCCAAGGCACCTCGTCGTGGACTGAGCCCCATGGGGTGACGATGTGAACCCCCGAGCCAGCGAAGTCCCGAGTATCGCGCGTCGCGAGCGAGTGCTCACGAGCCAGGCATGTGCCGGCAATCAACGCATCACCCAGTGCCACGGGCCTGCCTTGCCACGCTAGCCCTGTGCGGGCGGGATCAGGGATTGCGTGACATCAGCGTTGCGCTGTGCCGCGTCTGCCGTCTTGCGCGCGATGTCCGAGACGGCCTCTCTGCGCTCCACCTGATCGTCGTACACCTGTCGTCGGTCCTTGAGCACACGCGCTGGAATCCCCCCAACGATCGCATAGTCCGGGATATCACCTCGGACCACGGCGTGAGCCGCCACGACGACTCCTGTGCCGATGCTCGCACCTCGCAGGACCGACGCTTTGGCGCCGATCCATACGTCCGGACCGATGCGCACCGGCGACTTCACGATGCCCTGGTCCTTGATGGGGATAGTGACGTCATCCGTGACGTGATCGAAGTCGCAGATGTAGACCCAGTCGGCGACGATGGTGCCCTCGCCGAATTCCACGTCGAGGAAGCAGTTGACGGTGTTATCCCGACCGAAGACGCACTTGTCCCCGATGCGCATAGTGCCCTCATGGCAGCGCAGTCGATTCTCGTCGCCGACGTGCACCCAGCGGCCCAGGATGAGGCGGCCGTAGCCCCGTCGCGCGTGGACTTCGACGCGACGCCCAAGGAAGACGAAGCCCTCCGTGACGATGTGCGGGTTGCGTAGCCGGAAGATCATGAAGCGCCAGTAGCGCACGAGATACCACCACGACCAGGCGCGATTGCGCACAATCCAGCGCAGGGAGGCCATGGTGAGGAACCTCGCCTGCCGCGGATCGCGCTCGCGACTCAGAGCCGGACTCCCGCCACACTCACGCTGGACCTGGATGCATCGGCCAGGGCCCACACCAGGGCACGCTGGCCGAGTGCGTCGGGATCCGGGGTGTGCAGGTCGACCATGGGAGCCTCCTCACACATCCTCGATGCACGCTGTGCGTCAGCGCTACGGCAGCCTAGTAGCGCAGCGAGGCCGGCTCTGGCAGAACCTGGTGCCCGGCCGGTTCGCCCTAGGCAGGTCGGCACCCGTCATTTTCGCCCTGAGCAGGGGCAGTCGGGTCCCGCATCCCCCGGTGGTGATCACGTGGCCGGTCGACACCGAGTCTCAGGTTGCCGTGTGGTGACTGGACTTTTCCGGAGATGATGGCCCCATCGCTTACTCCGCGTGGTCCGACTCGGTCAAGGTGAAGTAAGCGCCGTCAAGGCCCTGCGATTCCTGTGGGCATCGTCACCCGGTGGCGCGTGGGTGACTGGGACGCGGCGGGGAAACAATCCACGCGTCCGAAGTCCAACCCCAACGCTAGTAATGGCGACACGATCACCCACGCTGCCCCACGACCCTCAGGCAACTCCTATCGCGGTCTTTGCTTGATATGTAGTCGTCTCCATGTCCATGAACCCGGTGAAGGAAACCCCGTCCGCAAAGGGGAGGATCTGCGTGGCCCAAAATCCGCCAAACCCATTGGAGCGATCAATCCAGTAGTAGAGATTCGCCAGTCCGGCCCAGCCGATGGAGCCGGCTGGGCGCCCCGTGGGGGCCTCTTCGTCATTGATCATAAAGGTGTAGGACCACGACTTCGGTAGACCTGGGAAGAACTCGGCGTCGTTGGACAGCCACGGGATAACACCCGGCAGCATGACGACCCGCTGGTGATCCTCCAGACCGCTTCGGACGGCAGCTTCGACGGTCTCCTTCTTCAGGACACGCCCGTGAGGGCCGGCGCCGTCATTAAGCCACATTCGAATGAACTTCATGTAGTCGCCGACGGTGGCGTACAGACCGTGGCCGCCCATGTGGACCTCAGGCTCCTGGGTGAGGATCAGGTCAGGCTGAGGTGTGAGCGACCCATCCGCGTTGCGCAGGTGCATGGTCGCCCGCCTCTCCGCCATGGAAGGTGACATCACAAAGCCAATATCGAGCATGCCCAGGGGTTCAAAGACCCGCTCCTGCATCACTTCTCCAAGGCGCTTGCCTCGGACTCCCTCCACGACCTGGCCCGCCCAGTCAAGATTCGTTCCGTACTCCCACATGTCACCCGGGTCGAATAGTAGAGGCGTTTCAATCGAGGCTCGGGAGGCTGTTATGACGCTCGGCTGTCCATGGTTCTCGGCCATGCGATTGTACTTTTCATTGAAAAAGTCATAGCCAAAGCCAGCCGTATGCAGCATTAGCATGCGGGTCGTGATGTCGCGCTTCGGCGGACGCAACACGGGATTCCCGTCGCCGTCAAATCCGTCGAGAACCTGGAGCTTTCCGATCTCAGGCGCGTAATTTTTCGCGGGCGCATCGAGATCCAGCAGACCCTCTTCAACACACTGCATCACGCAGGTGCCCGTGATCGCCTTGGTCGTCGAAAAGATTGCAAAGACCGAGTCGGTGGTCATTGGCACACCCGTGTCGAGGTCACGAACACCCCGCGCACCTTCATAAACATTGTCGGCCCGGTCCGAGACCATAGCGACGACTCCTGGGACACGAGGGTCACTGTCGACGACGCCATCAAGGACTGCATCAAGATCCAGTGAAAGGCTCATTCGTACCTCCTCTAGAGGCGGGACAAGGGGTGACCGCCGACGCGGCCAGAATAGAGAGGAAGTCCAACTTTCGTGCCCTTTTCCTCAAACTCCTCACGCTGAAGCCAATGGCGCGGAGGACCACTCGGTGAGTTCTCGCAAAGCAAGCCCGCACTTGATTGAACCGCGTGGTTGCAGGAGAGTTTGCCAATCGAACGGCACCCATAGAGCAGAGTGGAGACAGGTCATGGCGGAAGTTGAATTGATTCCTGGCGGTACGCTCCAAACGCAGACGCCTGAGGAGGGGCGACAACTTGCCATGAGGCTGGCTCGAATGATCATCAAGGCGACCCAACCTGACGCAGATGAGCGCGCTCGCCAGAGAGTGATCTATGCGACCGATCCGACCATGTTGATCGCTGTCGGCCAGACCGTCGCCATAGAGTTCGCCACGATCGCTGCAGCCAATGATTACTGGAAGTAGATATCCAAACTATCGAAACCCGGGATAAGCCATTGGTACGTCCCGCCACAAGCCTATGGCCGGGTCAGCGAGCGCTCGAGGCATGTCGAAGCAGCGGGTCATCGTCAAGGCGGTCCTGTCCGGTAGATCACGAGGTAGGGCAGTCCGGCTGCTGCGACACCCAACCCGGACAACGCCCCAGACAACGCGAACGCGACATCACCGTCCTGTGCCAGCGCCACAGCGACGTGTCGAAGGTCGTCGGCGATCCCCACTTCTCGAGCGGAGGAGGTGCAGGTGCACCTGGTCAGCGCGAACCACGTGACCGCGCCCGTGTCGACGGCATACCTGGTCTCATGCGAAGCGCGGAACTCCTGCCTATCGACCCGTGTTTGCAACAGGGCACGGCGTGGGCCAGGTGCATAACGGCTACGTGCAGAACACCGACCCCTGCGGAATGCGATTATTCCAGCGCGTGGGGCCCATTTTTGACGGCAGCACAGCAAAAACCAGCGACACGATCCAGCCAATGATCGTGACGAGCCAGAGCCAGGCCCACCAACCCGTGCGATCCGTGTCGTGCAGGCGCCGAATGTAAATCGACAGACTGGGCAAGAAAAACACCAACATGGCAGGCGTGGTCAACGGCCCGGCGTGCCGCCGCCCGCTACCGATCAGGTCAATATTTTCGAGGAACGGGAGATGTTCGAGAAACTCCGCAACGATCAGAACGATCACGATGAAGAGAGTCCACCACCAAAATTCAGATCGGGTGGAACGTGCATTCCAGACGACGTAGCCGCGGAAGCCCTTCTTGATCGCGCCGACAAACCCGGTCGGGGGTGGGCTCGAGTGTTCGCTCACAGTGCCTTCTTCCATGGACTTCAGCACTTCCGGATTCGGCCTCACCGCGCGGCGAAGACTAACATGCCGCAGAGGTGACCAGTGCAGATGAGGTCTGCTGCACTGTCAGGTAAAGCATGCGCTCACGCAGCCTGACTGGCTGGCGTGGAAATCGATGGTAACTGCGCGAGAACGACCCGGCGGCGCACTTGCCCGCGGTCTGGCACCACCGCCGGCGGATACAGACCACGTCACTGCACGGGGATGACCACCCGATTCGAACGGACGTTGCCAACTTCGGCCTTTACATACACGTAAACCTTCTTACCGGTGCGACGTTGCCAGGTGAACGCACCCTCCTCATCGACCAGAATCGACGCAGCACCCTGAATGTAGGAAGCCTCTCCGGCTAGTCTCACCATCGGCCGCACGATGGCACCCACACCCAGACCAGCCGATGTACCGGCAGCGATCACGCCCGGCCTACCGCGTACCTCACCCCGGGAACCCGTGATCAGAATGGAAGTTGTCACCGGGCCGTCCGGCGTCACCGGGTCCGACGCAGATGACCACGGCCCCCACCCCGCACCGTTCAATGCGTGCACCTGGAACGTGTACGCCTCACCATTGGTTAACCCATCAACCTCGCACGTCAGTTCGGGGGCCTGCACCAAACAACCCTTGCCACCCGGAGTGGACATCACCTGATAGGTCGTGACCGGAAACGACCCCGACGACACCGGCGGCGTCCACGCGACAACCGCTGACTCATCGCCCGCGGTGCCCACGACGTCCCGAGGGTTCGATGGCGGGTAGGTCGGTGGAGGTGGAGGCGGTGGTACGGCGCAGGGCGAGGTGTTGAACTCCCACAGCAGGAACGGGAAGCCGGAGTTGACATCGCACTGACCCCAGAACGGAGACGTCGGCAGGGCGGGGCTGCCCGCATAGGTTTGTGCCTGCCAACCATCCACGACATTCCATCCGGAGAATGTTGCGGAATCACTCATCTGCGCAGTCGTGAGAGCCGTGCCACCATCGCTCACAGCCTGGCCCGACGT
>ERZ888423.489-NODE-489-length-39660-cov-29.210504_pt1 | contig 39660 bp, 41 predicted proteins | sample MGYA00520523_ERZ888423 | MGnify/ENA primary metagenome ERZ888423 (study PRJEB32303, sample SAMEA104408611) | aquatic metagenome | biome: Brackish water; feature: Pelagic; material: water | place: Baltic Sea | collected 2014-06-08T10:24:00 | depth 30,27 m ... | reverse complement strand
TGGCGGAGAGGAAGGGATTCGAACCCTCGATACCCGTAAAGGTATACGCCCTTAGCAGGGGCGCGCCTTCGACCACTCGGCCACCTCTCCAACGCCAGAACAGCGGTCTATTGAAAGCCCCGACGCTCTGCAAGGGCTTCGCGCGGCTGATATCGCGGGCACCTGCCTCCGCCGGTCGGTTGCCTGAGCGTTTTTAACCGTTCTCCTCTCGGGAATCTGACCTGGACTGCACCTGAGACCGACAGCGCGTCAGCCGAATCGGCCGGCGAGGCGCGCGTCATCCTGCAGGCGGTTCATCACGACGCCGATGACCGTCCCGCCATGGGCTTCCACCTCCTGACGAAGCGCGGCGACATCCGCCGCGGGCGTTTCGTCCGCCTTGACCACCAGTACCACGCCGTCCGCCTGCCCGGCGAAGGCCAGCCCCGCCCGGGTCCGCTCGAGGCAGGGCGCATCGATGATGACCCAGTCCGCCGCCGCCCGCAACGCCGACCACCAGCCCGGCGCCGTGCGCAGCTGAACCTTCTGGCCCGGCGCCAGACGGTCACTGCGAAACCGCGTTACCAGAAGCCGCTGACCCTCGATCTGGTGCGCGTTGAGGAGCTTGCCATAGGAAAGATCGCTCTCATGGCCGGCCACGGTATAGATCTGTTCGGCGCCGAGCGAGGCATCCAGTGCACGCCCGGGCCGCCCGGCATCCTTGACGATGCCTTGCGCAAACGACGTGTACTGATAATTCCGCCGGATATCAAGATCGACGATCCAGGCCGTGCGCGCCGAACGGCTGGCGGCGATCATCGCGAAGGAGGACGCGACACTGCTCGTGCCCTCACCCTTGTGCGCCGACATGAACAGGATTACCCGGCCGCCTTTTGCCGGCTGCACCTGCACGGCAATCCGCCAGAGGCTCGAAAGGTCTTGCCTCAGGTCACGCATCCCGGGCCACCCTCAATACTTCCGGATAGCGGCAAGCACAGGCAGGCCGAGCGTACGCTCCACCGATCCCGGCGTTGCAAACCCGCTGCGGGTCAAGGCGCGCACCAGGCCCGCAGCCAGCGCCGCCAGACCGGCGAGGATCAAGGAAAGGATGATTGCCGGCAGTTTCAGGCTGACGCCCTCAACCGGCGGCGTAGCCGGCGCGAGCACCCGGATGGCTTTGTCGCCGCGCCGCGCCATCTCGCTGCGGGCACGCGCGTCCACTTCCCGTTCGGAAAACGCAAACACCGCATTCTCCGCAACCAGCCGGCTGCGTTCCAGCGCCTGCAGCGCCGGCTCCAGTTCGACCAGGCGGCGCTGGCGCCCTTTGAATTCGGCGATCTGGGTTTTCAGTTCCGCAGCCTGCCCTTTCAGGGCCTTCACTTCAGACTGCAATGTCGCAATCGCAGCTTCAACCTGCTGGTAGAGCGGATTGGGGCCGCGCCTCACAATCCCGCCTGTTCCGGCGCCTGTGTCGAGATAGTCCTCCGCCTGCTCGATCCGCTTGTCGAGTTCCTGGATGACGCGCGAGTCTTCACGGTACCGCGACAGTTTCTCTTGCCGCTCCATCTGCAGGGCCAGCAGTGTCTGCTGGCGCGGATCCTCGATGTGGATATCCTGCTCCGGCGCAATGGATTCAATCTGTATACGGTAATCCTCCAGCCGCGCTTCAGCCTGCCGCAATCGTGACTGCGCCACCAGGAGCTCGCCGCTGGCAGACTGGTACAAAGCCCGCAAAGTGTCGCGCTCTGCGGCAAGGTCGGCCAGGTTGTTTGATTCAAGGTAGGCCCGGACTGCCTGATCCGCCTCCGCAAGATCCTGCTCGAAACGCTCGCGTTGCTCGCGCAGATCATCCGTTAAGGTATCAGTATGAATGTCCGCGCGGTGAGCCAGATAGGCATCGATCAGCGCGTTCAGCATCTCGGCGGACATCGCGGCCTCGGCATGCCGGAATTCAACAGCAATGACAGGGTTCGTGTCCGCCGCCGTCGCAGACAGGCTGCGCGTGATCTCGGCGATTGCGAGCCCCTCGCACGCCTCCGGCCGGCATCCTCGCGCGATAGCCGGATAAACGCGCGCCAAAGTCACCTTCGCCAGCGCCTTCTGCGCCACAACCGGGCTGCGCAGCAATTCCAGTTCGGCCGGCGCCGACACGTACCCTGCTGCGTAGGCAACCCTATCGCCCGGCGTCACCAGTATGCGAGAGGTCGCAGTGAACCCCTGGGGCAGCACAAACGCCATCGCGAGGCCCGCCGCACAGAGCGGCGCGAAGACCGCCAGCATCAGCCATTTGGCGCGCCACAGCTGCACCGCGATATCCAGCGCTCCAAGCCGCGGGCGCAGGCGCGCGCCTTGGTGTGCGGGGCTTGGCGCCGTACCTGTTGTGCGTTCGCCGGCTTGCGGCATATTCTGTCCTGACCCGGATCGTCCCAGTCTAGAGCCTTTACATGCCCGGTTTGATATTTCCTTAATCATTACCGCCGACAAGCAGTACACGTGCGCTCCACATATTGTGAGACATCCGCCCCCCATGAGCGCCCGCCTCTTCACCGCTTCGCTCGCCGGCCTGCTGTGCGCCTGTGCAGCCGTTCCGGCTGCGATCACCTCTGCCGATTTCCCGGCCGATGCCTGGTCAGGCGACATCCTCACCGACGCCCCCTATCTCCTCGCGCCGGGCGACAGGCTCGAGGTCATTGTCCGCACCGCACCTGAACTCTCCCGCGAACTCGTCATCGCCCCGGACGGGCGCATCCATATGCCGCTTGCCGGCAGCGTGATGGCCATGGCCCTCACACCTGACGAACTGGCCACCCTTCTGCGCCAGGCCCTCTACAGCGAACTGATCGACCCGGATCTCGATGTCGTTGCCACGGAGTTTGCCTCGCAGAAAATCTTCGTTGGCGGTGAAGTTGCCGCCCCCGGAATGTTCGATCTGCCCGGCCAGATCGATCCCTACCAGGCCATTGTGATGGCCGGCGGCCTCACACGCGACGCGCAGGCTAGCAACGTCCTGCTCATCCGCCGCCTGCCCGGCGGCGAAGTGCGCTCCACCCTGATCGATGTCCGCGCGGGCCTCAGCAATCCCGGCAGCGCCGGCTGGCTTCCGCTTCGCCGGTTCGACGTGCTCTATGTCCCCCGCAGCCGCATCGCCGAGCAGAACCAGTTCGCCGCCCAATACATCCGCGACGCCCTGCCCTTGCCTTTCTCACTGTTTTACGCGGCCAGCAGCGCGCATCGCTGAACTTGCGGCGGGGTGACGCTCCCCCTATCTGGCGACCCCAGCTTCTGGCAAAATGCCTTCATGACCCAGTATTTCGAACCGATCCCCTATCTGCTCTGGCACGCCGACAAGGCCGCCTTCGCCGCCGCGCTTGGCCGCTCGTTCCGTGAGACCGGCTTTGCCGTAATCACCGGCCACCCCGTTGCGCAGAAAACCATCGACGACAATCTCGCCGCCACGAAGGCCTTCTTCGCGCTGACGGACGAGGCGAAGGAAAAATACCATGACGCCCCGGGCGGCCGCCAGCGCGGCTACACACCCTTCGGCACAGAGAACGCCAAAGGCCAGGCCCAGGCCGACCTGAAAGAATTCTGGCATACAGGCCGCGCGCTGCCGCCAGGCTCGCCTTACCGCGACACGATGAAGGACACGCCCCCGGTGTCCGAAGTGGCCGACTTCGACCGCGCGACCCGCGCACTTTTCAATTCCCTGGATGCCTTCGGCGCCGAACTCCTGAAAGCTGTCGCGCTGCACCTCGGACTGGCCGAAGACGGGTTCGGCGACAAGGTGAACTTCGGCAACTCAATCCTCCGCCTGCTGCACTATCCGCCGCAGGTGGCCCCGCCGCCTGAAGGCTCGGTCCGCGCCGGCGCACACGAAGACATAAACGTTATCACACTGCTCCTTGGCGCCGAAGAGGCCGGACTTGAAGTGAAGCACCGCTCCGGCCAGTGGCTGGGCGTCAACCCGCCGCCTGGAGCCCTGGTGATCAACTGCGGCGACATGCTGCAACGCTATACCGGCGGCGTCCTGCCCTCGACCACGCACCGCGTCGTCAATCCGTCCCCGGAGCGTTCACGCTTTGCGCGCTACTCGACGCCGTTCTTCCTGCACTTCAATCAGGATTTCCGCATCGAAGCCCTCCCTGGCTGCCTCGCCGAGGGCGGCAAGGCCGAACCCCCGATCACCGCCCAGGACTTCCTGATGGAACGCCTGCGCGATATCGGCCTTGTTAAGGCCTGAAGCATACCTGAATAAAGAAGGCCCCCTTCAGCCGAAGGAGGCTTTTACGCCCGGCGACTGATCCTGTACGAACCTGAGTCCGCTTCGTATTTCCGAGCGATTTCATCAAAGAGACGAACCCAAAAGCCGGCAGCGCCCTTTGGTTCGGTCGGGCGACCGGCGTTCGCCCAAGCCATGCCGGCAATGTCGAGGAGCACGAACGGCGCTTCAGGCTTCACCCACTCCATGATGAAAGCAGCGCCGACCGACGCGCCCGGGGCCGCACTTATCTGGCCGCGAAGGCCTGAAATTCTTCGACTGTCACGAAAAGCAGGTCCGGCTTCGCCGCCTCCAGCGCCGGCTTCATGCCGAAGCCCCAGGCCACGCCCGCCGTCTTCAGGCCAACTTCGCGCGCCGCATCAATGTCGCGGATCTCGTCGCCGACGGACAGCGCCCGCGCCGGGGCAACCTTTGTCTCGCGCAGCACGTCGCGGAAATGTTTCGCCTTGCCGAACAGGCCCGCCCCGCAACTCCAGGACGTAACCAGCGCGCTCAGCTCCGGCCCCAGCGCTCGGCGCACATTCCCCTCGGCGTTCGAAGAGACCACAGCAATCCTGACACCTTTCGCCGCAATCGCACGCAACACCTCCGGCACGCCGTCGAATAGCGGAAAGGCCCCGGCTTTCGCCGCGCGCTTGCGCACATACACGGCGATGAACACCAGCCTCCAGCCAGGGATCTTCAGTATACGCATTACTTCGCGCGGCGGCTTGTGGCGCAGTACTTCCAGCTCGTCCTCGTCCGGGCAGCGGAAGCCGAACCGCTGCGACAGGTCCGGGAGGATCGACCGGAACCAGCTGGCGCTGTTGGCCAGCGTGCCGTCAAAGTCGAACACCAAAAGATCGAAGTCGCGCAGCGTACTCAAGGTCGGGCCTAGATCAATCCGGCGAGCGGCGAGCTCGGATCGGCATACCGCTTTTTCGCCATCCGCCCCGCAAGATAGGCCTCCCGCCCCGCGATCACCGCATGCCGCATCGCCCGCGCCATTCGCACAGGGTCCTTCGCCGCGGCGATGGCCGTGTTCATCAGCACACCATCACATCCAAGTTCCATCGCAATCGCCGCGTCCGACGCCGTACCAACCCCCGCGTCCACAATCACCGGTACGCGCGCTGCTTCCACGATCAGGCGGATGTTCACCGGATTCATGATGCCGAGCCCGGAGCCGATCAGCGAGCCGAGCGGCATGATCGCACAGCAGCCCGCTTCTTCCAGCAGGCGCGCATAGACCGGATCATCCGAGCAATACACCATCACCTCGAAGCCGTCCCTGATCAGCGCCTGCGCCGCCTTCAGCGTCTCCGGCATGTTGGGATACAGCGTCTTCTGGTCCGCCAGCACTTCCAGCTTCACGAGGTTCCAGCCGCCCGCCTCGCGCGCCAGCCGGAGTGTGCGCACCGCCTCGTCGGCGGTGTAGCAGCCGGCCGTGTTCGGCAGGTAGGTGAACTCCGCCGGCGTCACGAAGTCCGAGAGAATCTCCTGGCTCCTGTCGGAGAGGTTCACCCGGCGCAGCGCCACCGTGACGATCTCGGCGCCCGCCGCGCGCGCCGCCTCGGCGTTCTGCGCATAGGACGCATACTTCCCCGTACCCACGATCAGGCGCGAGGTGTACGCCTTGCCGGCGATGATCAGCGGGTCACTGGATTGCTTTTCAGACATGCGGCGTGATCTGGCCGCCCCCGGCGCGGGCGTCAACATGCCAGGCGAAAAACCCCTCATTCCGATATGCAGGAGCCCCGATCCCGCCCCACCCCTCACGGAGAGTTTCCGGACGGGCTTCAACCGCCTCCGACAAACTGCACCAGCTCGATCTGGTCGCCCTCTGCCAGCGCCGTCAGCGCGTGCTCGGACTTCGACACGATCTCCCGGTTGCGCTCCACGGCGATGCCGCGCGGGTCACGCCCGGTCTCGGCCGACAGCCGCCCGACCAGCATCGCCACCGTTGTTCCGGCGGCAATTTCGAGAGGTTCGCCGTTGAGGGTGATTTTCATGGCAGCCTGCTTTCTGTTGCCCTCTTGCAACACACGGCGTTCCAGCGCAAACGGAGGGCCATGTCGAAATCGGTATATGTCCTCGGCGGCCCGAATCTCAATCTGCTCGGCACGCGCGAGCCCGAGATTTATGGCCGGGATACCCTGGAAGATATTCACGCCCGGCTGCGGTTGCAGGCGCAAGGCGCTCCGCTCGTGCTGCGCCAGACCAACTCGGAAGGCGAGCTCGTCACCTGGGTTCAGGAAGCTGGCCGGGAGGCTTCGGTCCTTATCCTGAACGCCGCCGCCTACACCCACACATCCATCGCCCTTCATGACGCCTTGAAATCACTCAAGATTCCGGTCATTGAAGTCCATCTTTCCAATCCCGCGGCGCGCGAAGCCTTCCGGCACGTTAACTATGTTGCACCTGTTGCAACGGCTACGATTGCCGGGCTAGGTGCCTACGGATACGAACTCGCGCTGCGGGCTGCCCTGCGGCTTTCCGGTCAGGGAGGAGCTGAAAAAAAATGAGTACTTCCAAGAACAAGCTGGATACGGGCCTGATCCGCGAACTTGCCGCCATCCTCCGGGAAGGCGACCTGGGCGAGATCGAGATCGAGCATGACGGGCTGAAGCTGCGCGTCTCGCGCCACTCGACGCAGGTCATGCACACTGCTGTCGCCGCTCCGGCCCCGTCCTATGCCCCCGCGCAGGCGGCCCTGCCCGCACCGGCTGGCCCAGGCGCTGTTCCGGTCGCCTCCGGCGCGCCTGACAATGCCGTCAAATCCCCGATGGTCGGCACCGTCTACCTCTCGGCCGATCCCCAGTCGAAGGCGTACATCAACATCGGCGACAAGGTGAAGAAGGGTGACACCCTGATGCTGGTCGAAGCGATGAAGACCTTCAACCCCGTCGAAGCCGACCGTGCCGGCACCGTGAAGGCCATATACGTGCAGAATTCCCAGCCCGTCGAATACGGCGAACCTCTCGTCCTGATCGAGTAGTTCATGGCTGACACCCGCCCGATCCACAAAGTCCTGATCGCCAACCGCGGCGAAATTGCACTACGCATCCACCGTGCGTGCAAGGAAATGGGACTGATGACCGTGGTCGTCCATTCCGAGGCTGACCGCGACGCGATGGCGGTGCGCCTGGCTGACGAAAGCGTCTGCATCGGACCGGCGCCGTCGTCGGAAAGCTACCTCAAGAAATCCCGCATCCTGGCGGCCGCCGAAATCACCGGCGCCGATGCAATCCACCCAGGCTACGGCTTCCTGTCGGAGAACGCCCAGTTTGCCGAAATGGTGGAAGCCCACGGCCTGGCCTTCATCGGCCCGACCGCGGAGCATATCCGCATCATGGGCGACAAGATCGCCGCCAAACGCGCGATGATCGAAGCCGGCGTGCCTTGCGTGCCCGGCTCCGAAGGCGCGCTCGAATCGATCTCGGAAGCCAAGAAGGCCGCGAAAAAAATCGGCTATCCGGTTCTCGTCAAAGCCTCCGCCGGCGGCGGTGGCCGCGGTATGAAACTGGCGATGACCGAGGCCGACCTCGAGAACGCGGTGAAGACCGCCAAGACCGAATCGAAGGCCGCTTTCGGCGACGATGCCGTCTATCTCGAGAAATACCTTCAGGGGCCCCGCCATATCGAGATCCAGGTGATCGCCGATACGCATGGCAACGTGGCGCATCTCTGGGAGCGCGATTGTTCGCTCCAGCGCCGGAACCAGAAAGTCTTCGAGGAAGCGCCCTCGCCCGCCCTCAACCAGATCCAGCGCGAAGAGATCGGCCTGATCTGCGCCCGCGCCATGCAGAAGATCGGTTATCGCGGCGCTGGCACGATCGAGTTCCTCTACGAGGACGGCAAGTTCTACTTCATCGAAATGAACACCCGTCTGCAGGTCGAGCATCCGGTCACCGAGATGATCACCGGCATCGACATCGTCCGTGAACAGATCCGTATCGCCGAAGGCAAGGCGCTCTCTTTCCGGCAGGAAGATGTGATGCTCGTCGGCCATGCCATCGAGTGCCGCATCAATGCCGAGCACCCGGAAACCTTCGTGCCCTCGCCCGGCCTGATCACCGAATTCCACGCCCCCGGCGGTCCGGATGTGCGCCTCGACAGCGCCGCCTATGCCGGCTACCGCATCCCGCCGCACTACGACTCGCTGATCGGCAAGCTGATCGTCCACGGCCGCACGCGGCGCGAATGCCTTATGCGGCTGAAGCGCTCGCTGCAGGAAATGGTCGTCGGCGGTGTCTTCACCACGCTCGACCTCCACCGCCGCCTCGTCGACAATGACGATGTCGTCGCTGGTCACTACAATATCCACTGGCTGGAGAAATTCCTGGCGGATGCGAAAGCGGCCGAAGCGGAAGCTGCCAGCGAGAGCTGACACGTTTACTTCGCACGCGGCGCAAACCATATCTCGCCCATGGCTGCGCGTTTCTCCCCTGAAGACCTGCTGATCTGCTATCGCCGGGGCATGTTCCCGATGGCCGACTCGCGCGATGACCCGAGCCTTTTCCTCGTCGATCCGGAACGGCGCGGCCTGATTCCGCTCGATGCCTTCCACATTCCGAAACGCCTCAGGCGGCGCATCTGCCAGGACCCGTTCCGCGTCACATTCGACACCGCTTTCACCCGGGTCATCGAAGCCTGCGCCGACCCCCAGCCCGAACGGCCGAGCACCTGGATCAACTCCGGCATCGTCAATCTCTACAGCGCGCTCCACCGCCAAGGGCATGCACATTCGGTCGAATGCTGGGACGGCGACAAGCTTGTCGGCGGCCTCTACGGCGTGGCGCTGGGCGGGGCGTTCTTCGGAGAGAGCATGTTCAGCCGCGCCACCGACGCCTCAAAGATTGCGCTGGTGCACCTTGTGGCGCGATTGATCGATCGCGGTTTCGTGCTGCTGGATGCACAATTCTACAATCCGCATCTCAGCCAGTTCGGGCTTATCGAAGTGACGCGTGAAGACTTCCGGGCACGGCTGAAACGCGCGTTGAAAGTAACGGCGGGTTTTCACCCGCCGCGTGATCAGTCGACCGGTTCGGGCTCAGGCGGCGCCTCTTCAATGACCGGCGCAACGTCGGTCTCAGACACACCTGCCGGCGTATCGTCCATCAACGGTTCATCGCCGAGCGGCACGATCACACGCTCCGGCAGCTTCACAGGCGCAGGCGCCGTGCAGCGGATAACCCAGATATCATAGACGGGGTGTTCCAGCGCGCTGAGCCCCGGCGAGGACGCATACATCCAGCCCGAGAACACGACCGGCGTTTCGGAGGCAGCCTCATCGACGGCCGCTTTTTCCAGCTGCTCATCGGCCACCGGGCGCGTGGAAGAAATGCGCAGGAATGCTGCGCTTTCGGGCACTTCTTCCGGCGGCGTCTGGAAACAGGTTTTCAGCTCGATGCTGAGTGAACCGTAGACGACCGGCTGGCCGACCTTCACCACGATGTCCGTCGAGCGGCCGGTGATCTTGTCGAGCGCGCGCAAGGTCGCGCGGTCCTGTTTCGCATAGGTCGCCGCAGACGCGAGGCCGACGAGCGAAAGGCCAACCGCCGCAAAAGCGGCCACACGCAACAGCGATGTCATCATTCGACTCCCAGCGGGGCTTCCAGGTCTTCAGCCAGCGGATCATCCGCCGGCGCGTTTTCTTCCGACGATCCGCTGCCAGACGCAAACGAGGCAAACAGCGTCAGCAGGTCGACACTGCCGCGCGTATACTGGATTTCGCCAGTGCCGTCCTGTGCGATGTTATCCATCCCTGCGCCGGGCTCAAGGGCGATATAGGCGCCGCCGAGCAGGCCGTCGGTGGAGACGCGCGCATCGGTATCATCCGGCAGTACCCATTTGGTATCGAGTGCGAGTGTCACCACGGCTTCAAACCGCTCGGGATCACCGTCGATGGCTTTCACGATGCCAGCCTTCACGCCGGCGATGCGGACATCCGAGCCGCGCGCGAGGCCGGACACGCTGTTGAAGCGCGCCGTCAGGTCATATTGATTGCCACTGGCCGAGGCTTGCCCGCCCCGGGCCAGTGCGAACCAGAGGAACACCGCCGCGACGGCCACAACGGCCGCGCCGATCAGGGTTTCAAACGCCGATTCACGCATCCGGTTTCCAGGCCTCATAGTCGGCATCAGATTTCTGGCGATGGTCGCCTGCGGCCATGCTGCCCTTCGGCCTGGTGGCATAAGGCGTGCCGGTCATGTTCGGCGTATGGTCGATTTCCCATTCGCGCCGGTCGAGCGGCATCCTGGTCGGCGGCGTTTCCAGTGTGTGGTGCAGCCAGCCATGCCAGTCCGCCGAAACCTTCGAAGGCTCGGCAAGGCCGTTATACATGACATAACGCCGGCGGCGGCCCTCGGCCGAAGGCTTGCGCTCTTCGTAATACCGGTTGCCATACTCATCAGCGCCGATCTCGTTCGACCGCCGCCCGATATCGAATGCAGCACCGATCGTGTTGCCGTTCCACCAGGTGAAAATCTTCTCCAGCATGGGGGTGTTCCTGACCTCACTTGATGGCCGCAATATGGCCACGCGGCGGCAGTTAATCCATCCACCGCCTGCAGGCAACTTACTGCCTGAACAGGCGGCCGCCGGGCTTGCCGCCGCCCCTTGCCCAAGGCACCGTCTGGTCAACTGATTCGGTGCGGAAACCCCCTTGATGGCTACGAAATCCCTGAGCGACCTTCTTGAAGCGGCCGAAGCGGACGGACTCCTCTCCGCCGAAATGCGCCTGAGGGACGTCCTGCGCTCCGCCGGAAGGCCGCCCCAGCCGCTGAATGCGGCGGCCTTACGCGATGTCCGCTCCGCCTGGTCCGCGGCCAACCTGCTCGGCGTCTCCCAGCTGGCGACCGCCGAAATGCTGGAACGTCTCGGCGACGCGCCCCGCAACGCCGAACTCGCCGAAGCGCTCGCCGCAGGCCTGCCCCAGGACGTACTTGAAGAAGCCCTCCGCCAGCCGGGCGGCATCCTGAAGACCGCCGCCTCCCTCCGGGCCGCCGCTGTCAGCACGCCATCCCCGCGCCCCGGCGTGTTCGAAGCCGGCCACATCGATGCCGGCCTGATGGAAGGCCTCCTCTGCGCCCTTGAAGAAGGCGCCGAGATTCACCTGATGCGCGGCGCCCTGCCCGAAGCAGGGACCCGGTGCCGCATCCTGGATGTGGCGCAGGCCATCGGCCCGGGCGGCCTTGAAGCTGATTACCTCGTGGCCTCGGTCGATGCCGCGTCCCGCAGCCTGGGCGAAGGCATGCTGGTCGTCGCAGGCCTTGGCGCCGCCGTCCTGTCGCTGGGGCTCGATTACGCCTCAGAAACCGGCGTGGCGGTTGGCGCGGCGCTGGCTGCCCTCGTCAAATCGGCAGCCACCGGCGCGGCCTTCCCGGCGGCGCAGGGGCGCCTCCTCGGCCTTGAGGGCCTGAAGGCCTCCGGCCGCCGCACCTGCCAGCTGGCCCTGCTGCCGCTGCGCGATATCGCCGGCACGCTGCCTGAGTGCGAGAGCGAAGGCGCTTCGCCCGTTCGCACCGTTCTCGCCTATGGCGAGGATGCGCCCAGCCTCAGCCGCGCGGCCCGGCTTGGCCTTGCCCGGCGTGCACCTGAACACCTGCCGCAGCTGCTGGAACGCCTCGCCCAGGCCGGGGCGCACGATCTCGACTCCGCCCTCGGCCGCAACCGCTTGCGCGACCGCGGCTTTACCGACGAAGCCATCGAGCGCGTCACCCGCGCCATTGGCGACGGACTGCCCCTGAATGCCGCCTTCTCCCGCTGGGTGCTGGGCGACGAAATCATCATCCAAGACCTGAAACTCTCACCCGAGCGGTTCGATTCGGATGGCAAGGCGCTGCTGTCTGCTGTCGGCTTCTCCAGGAAGGACATCGCCGCCGCAGAACTCGCCATCGATGGCGCGATCGAGGAGATCGCCGGCAAGGGCCTCGCGGCAGCGGGGCTCTCGCTTCAAGTCACTGCCGACGCCGAAATCCGCTTCACCGCCGCCGCCTCGAGAGCGCTGGGCGGAATGGGCATGTTGCGCGCGCCCTCCGCCGAAGGTCTTGAGTTGGCAGAGGCCGCAATGGCCGCCGGGCTTTCGGCCTTGATGACCGGCCACCGCGCGCCGCCATCGGACGACCTGCGCTTCAGGATGGAGCAGATCATTTCGCTCGCCGAGGAAATTGCCGAAGACGCCGAAGCCCTGCCGGACCTGCCCGCCCTTTCGGAAGAGCCGCCCGCCCGCGTGCGCCGCACACGCCTGCCAGACCGGCGCAAGGGCTATATCCAGAAAGCCACTGTCGGCGGACACAAAGTCTACCTGCACACCGGCGAATTCGATGATGGCAGCCTCGGCGAGATCTTCATCGACATGCACAAGGAAGGCGCCGCCTTCCGCAGCCTGATGAACAACTTCGCCATCTCCGTGTCGCTCGGCCTGCAATATGGCGTGCCGCTGGAAGAGTATGCCGACGCGTTCGTCTTCACCCGGTTTGAACCTGCCGGCGCCGTGACCGGCAATGACCGGATCACCAACGCCACCTCCATCCTCGACTACATCTTCCGCGAACTTGCGGTCTCCTATCTCGGCCGGGACGACCTCGCCGAAGCCGACGTAACCCATGACGGCCTTGGCCGGGGCGCAGGCGACGCAACGCGGGCTGAACCAGCGCCGTTCACGTCCGAAGCGGCCCAGATCATCTCTCGCGGCTTTTCCCGCGGCCAGCTGCCGGACAACATCGTCATCCTCGACAAGCGCCGCGCCGGGAAAGCCGCCGAGGAGCCTGAAGAGCCGGCCGGGGCGCTTACCCCGACCTACCTGTCCCAGGCCTGCCCGGCGTGCGGCAGCTTCACCCTTTTTGAAGCCGGCCCCGAAAGTCACCTGGCCTGTGACACCTGCGGGGAAGACAGCCGCGCCAGCCAGTAACCCCCACGCGCGACTGGCTGTCTGCGCCGCAGCGCTTTTCACGGGAAAAAACATGACCTTGCGGCAATACTTATTGCATTCTGGCAACAGTCGCGCGGCATTTACAGTTCTTACGGTTTGTTCAGTTTAGCGAGTAAGCGGGAACCGCTATCCAGAGTTTCATGGGCACCTTGAATCTGCGTCTCGTTTCTCTTGCATGTGCTTTTGCGGCGATGGCCGCCCCCGGTGCTTTGGCCCAGGGCCAACCCGTCGCCTGGTCGCCGAGCTATGTCGGCACCTGCGCCACCTGCGAACTGTCCGGACGCAACCTGACGGGCTGGACCCTTGCCGGGGCAAACTATTCCGAAGCCAGGCTCGACTATTCGGTGATGCGCGGCGTTCAGGCCACGGCCGTGAACTTCGAACACGCTGACCTTACCGGCGCCGACATGCGCGGCGCGGTCCTGACCAACGCCAGGCTGGCGGACGCCATCTTTGCCGGCACCCGGCTGCAGGAAGCCCAGGCCTCGGGCGCTGACCTGCGCCGCGCGCTGCTGCACGGGGCGAGCCTTCAGGAAGCCGTGATGATCGGCGCCAACTTCGAAGACGCTGAGCTGATCATCGCCCGCCTCGAAGACGCCGACCTGTCGACCGCCAATTTCGAAGGCGCGATGCTCGACCGGGCCAACCTTCGCGGCACGGTCTTCAACGGCGCCAACTTCAAGAACGCCCGCTTCAGCGGCGCCGACATCACCGGCGCCTCGTTCAAGGACGCGCGCTTCCCGGGCGCGAACCTCACAACCGTCAAAGGCTTCGGGGAAGCCGATTTCGAAGGCGCCTGCGGCTCGGTCTCGACCCGCCTGCCCCCGGACATGCGCCTGCCGATGTGCACCAGCGCCCAGCTGAGCGCGCGCCTCGGTTCGGATCTCGACTAGGCGGTCGTTGCGTGTTGCATGAGTTTTCTGCACGGCGCCGCCCTTTCCGGGGGTGAGCAGGCATCTGTGCATGAGGGCTGCATCCTCCCGCGCGAATGCGGCAGGCCTGCCTGTCCTGGCTCTGACGAACGGGGCTGAGCGTCAGGCCTTCGCAGCGGGCGCCAGGCGGATGCTGAGTTCTTTCAGCTGCCTGTCTTCCACCGGGCCCGGGGCGCCCATCAGCAGGTCGCGGGCCTGCTGGTTCATCGGGAAGAGGATGACGTCGCGCAGGGAGTCTGCTTCGGCCAGCAGCATGACGATACGGTCGACCCCCGGCGCGATGCCGCCATGCGGCGGGGCGCCGAAGCGGAAGGCGTTCAGCATGCCGCCGAATTTCTCCTCGACCACGTTCGGGCCTTTGCCTGCGAGTTCGAAGGCCTTCAGCATGATCTCGGGACGGTGGTTCCGGATCGCGCCCGACGACAGCTCCACGCCGTTGCAGACGATGTCATACTGGTAGGCCTTCAGCGCCAGCTGTTTCTCGACCGTGTCGGCCGCCAGCAGGGCTTCCATGCCGCCCTGCGGCATCGAGAACGGGTTGTGGCTGAAGTCCACGCATTTGTTGTCTTCGTCCCACTCGTACATCGGGAAGTCGACGATCCAGCAGAAGCGGAAGATACCCGGCTCGATGAGGCCGAGCTCCTCGCCGATGCGGATGCGTGCCTGGCCTTGCAGCTTTACCGCGGCGGTCCTGTCGCCGGCGGAGAAGAAGAGTGCGTCCCCGGCCTTCACGCCTGCCCTGGCGGCGAGGGCGGCAAGGGCGTCCGGCGCGAAGAACTTCGCGATCGGGCCGGTGCCCGACAGCCGGCCGTCTTCCTCGACGAAGCGGATATAGCCGAGACCGGGGGCCTGCATTTCCTTCTTCGCCCAGGCGTCCATCTTGTCGAAGAAGGAGCGCGGCTGTTCGCCGGAATTCGGCGCCGGGATGGCGCGGACGATTCCGCCGCCATCGACGATCTTCCTGAACACGCCGAGCGTCACGTCCTCGCGGGTTGCGATGTCAGAGACATCACAGCAGATGATCGGGTTGCGCAGGTCCGGCTTGTCGACGCCGTATTTCAGCATGGCCTGCGCATACGGAATATGCGGGAACGGGCCCGGCGCGACGGTGCGGCCCTTGCCGTCCCAGTCTGCGAACTCCTCGAACACGCCCCGCATGACGGGCTCTATGGCGGCGAACACGTCTTCCTGCGTGACGAAGCTCATCTCGATATCGAGCTGGTAGAACTCGCCGGGCGAACGGTCCGCGCGGGCGTCCTCGTCGCGGAAGCAGGGCGCGATCTGGAAGTAGCGGTCAAAGCCGGAGACCATCAGTAGCTGCTTGAACTGCTGAGGGGCCTGCGGGAGGGCATAGAACTCGCCGGGGTGCATCCGGCTCGGCACCAGGAAGTCGCGCGCGCCTTCCGGACTGGACGCCGTCAGGATCGGCGTCTGGTATTCCGTGAATCCCCCGGCCACCATGCGGCGGCGCAGGCTGGCGATCACGTCGGAGCGCAGCACCATGTTCTTGTGCAGGGCCTCGCGGCGCAGGTCGAGGTAGCGGTGCTTGAGGCGGATCTCTTCCGGATAGGAATGGTCGCCAAACACCGGCATCGGCAACTCGGCCGCCTCGGACTGGACGCAGACCGAACCGCCCACGATCTCGATCTCACCGGTCGCGAGGTTGGCATTCACCAGCTCCGCGTCCCGGGCGACGACCTTGCCCTCGACCGTGATGACGCTCTCGGCGCGCAGGCGTTCAACCGCGGCGAAACCCGGCGATCCCGGATTGAAGACGATCTGGGTCAGGCCGTAATGGTCCCGCAGGTCGATGAACATGACCCCGCCATGGTCGCGCCGCCGGTGCAGCCAGCCTGAAACCTTGACGGTCTCGCCGACATGGGATTTGCGCAATTGCCCGCAGGTATGGGTGCGATAGGCATGCATCGGGCGAATACTCCGGTATCTCGGCCAAACATAAAGAAGCGGCGTAGGGCACAGACCCCCTCGCCTTTGTCAAGCAGGTGCGATAAGCGCTCGCGCAATGACTGACAACACCCTGACGCCGATCACTGAGCAGTCCGCCCTGGAAGACCTTTGCGGGCGACTTGCAGAGGCCGAGTTCGTCTGTGTTGACACAGAATTCCACCGGGAAACGACCTACTGGCCCGAATTGTGCCTGATTCAGGCCTCCGGACCGGGCGTGGAGGGCCTCATCGACCCCCGGGCCGAGGACCTGGACATCAAACCATTCCTCGACCTGATCGCCTCCGACCGCCAGACCAAGGTGTTCCACGCCGCCCGGCAGGACATCGAGATTTTCAACCGGCTGATCGGCCACCCGCCCGGCCCGGTGTTCGACACCCAGGTCGCCGCCATGGCGCTCGGGTTCGGTGATTCGATCTCGTACGACAACCTCGTCCAGCGCGTGCTGCGCAAGCAGATCGACAAGTCCAGCCAGTTCACCGACTGGATGCGCCGCCCGCTCAGCCAGAAACAGCTGATCTATGCACTGGGCGACGTGACCCACCTGCGCGACGCCTACCAGATCATGCGCGACGAGCTCGCCCGCACCGACCGGCTGACCTGGGTGCGCGAAGAGATGGCGGATCTCGAAGACCCGGCCACTTATGACACCGAGCCGATGAATGCCTGGCAGCGCCTGAAACTGCGCATGCCGAAGAAGGACTATGCCGCCATCGTCGTCTCGGTCGCCGCCTGGCGCGAGCGCGTGGCGCAGGAACTGGACAAGCCGCGCCGGCGCATCCTGAAGGATGACGCGATCCAGGAGATTGCCGCGCAGAAACCGCGTACGGAAGAAGACTTCGCTCAGCTGCGCGCAGTGCCGAGCGGGTTCATCCGTTCGAAACATGGCCAGGGCTTGCTGGACGCTGTGCGCGCCGCCATCGATGCGCCGGATACCTATGCGCCGGAAATCGTCCGCCAGCCGCAGAATGCGCAGATTCCGGCCGGCGCGCCCGAGCTGCTCAAGGTGTTGCTTAAGCATGTCTCGGACGAGAATGATGTCGTCCCGCGCCTGATCGCCAACTCCGCCGACATCGACCGGATCGCACGCGGCGAGACGAGCGAGGATATCGCGGCAATGACAGGGTGGCGCTACGAGATGTTCGGGAAGAAGGCGATCGCGCTGCTTTCGGGCAAGCTCGCCGTGTCGTTCGCAGGCGGACAGGTTCGCCTGTTCGACGTCTGAAGCTCAGCGCACGAGGGTGCGTGATTTGAGCTTCAATTGCCCGGCCGCCTGCGACAGGCGGCGTTCAACCGTTTCCGAAATCAGCAGCCTGTCACGCGGGTCGACTTCGAGTTCGAGCACGTCGCCCACGCGCCGCAAGGCCGCACGCCTGAGGATCGGTCCGGACCGGCCGGAGAAAACGGCGCCGAGACGCATCAACAGGCCGATCTGGCGCGCGCGGTCCGCCTGCGCTTCAGTGGCAAGTGAAATGTGCTCGTTAGGGCGCCTGAAATCCTTCTCGTACCGGCAGCCGATCGCATAGGCGATCATCGCCCGTTCGGGGTGATTGATCCCGGAGTACGGCGCGCGCAGCGCCTGATCATAGGCAAGTTCAGCCCGGTGGTCCGGGTGGAAGCGGCCGGCACTGTCAGCCATCATGCAGGCCGCCTTCTCGATGCGCACGTCGGCGGCGAGCGAGCCGAAAAGGTCCGGCTGCGGCACCAGCGCAGGCGAAATGAAATCATGCAGCGCACGGCCAAAGGCAATCTGGTTGATGTCGAGGCGGGCAAACGCGATGACACCGTCCGTGAGCGGATCCTGCGGCTTCATGCCCATCAGTTCCTGCACAACGCCTTCGCGCACACCGGCAGCGGAGATTGTCACGCCGTCAAGCTTGCCGACGATCAGGATTTCCTCGAGCGTGATCGCCGCGACGTGCAGCAGCTTCGCGCGCTTGCGGTCCAGCGCCTCGATCTGCGTCCGCGCGGCCGCGTTGGTCAGCGCGTCCACCGTCAGCCTGGCGGCGCGGGCCACCTGCCCTTCGTTGATCTGATAGCCCTGCAGGACGTGCAGCGGATAGCGGTCAATCTCCATGACGAGGCGCGCGAAGGCCCGCCAGGCGCCGCCGACCGCATAGAACCGCCCCTTAGCTGCAGACAGCGCGGAGCTGGTCTTCAGCTCATCCTTAATCCGTTTGCGCAGCTCCTTCGGATCGCTCACGATATCGCCGAGCGCCAGCGGTCCGATCATCAGGCTTTCGCCCTTCGCCGGCGCGCCGCCGATGGCCTGCAGCTCCAGGCTGGAGCCGCCGAGGTCTCCGCTCAGGCCGACGGGACTGTACAGGTTGATTTCCACGCCGCGCGCCGACAGCTGCGCCTCGTCCTCGCCGGACAAGAGGCGCACGGGGCGGCCGAGGATCTTGCCGGCCTGTTTGAGAAAGTCGCTGCCATCATCCGCGGCGCGCACCGCTGCCGTTGCGACAGCCTGCCAGGTTTCGACGTTCAGCGCCTTGAGGATCGCCCGGAAACGCCCCAGCGCAGCGAGTGCAGCGACGATGCCCTGGGGGGAAAGGTGCCCGGTCCTGGTCAGCCCCTCTCCGAGGCCTGCCATGACCTTTTCGTTGAAGCTTTGCAGGATCGACGCGCCCAGGACATCGCAGATCACGAGGCGAACGGAGTTCGACCCGATATCGATGATACCGGCCTGCCGGGGTTGGGGAATGCTCATTTCTGTCCTTCAGGCAGCGTCAGGCGCGGCGGCAGGCTGACTTCCAGCGCGCTGCCCCGTCCCGAGAGGCTGGGATTAGACATGAAGTATCCGTGAGCGGAGAAAGCCCTGTCCGGCGTCCTGCTGCGCAGGCGCTCATAGGTGCCGTCCGGATGCATCAGCCAGGTCTGCTGCTCGTCGTTAAGGTTCGCCACCATGATCTGGTTCAGGACCTGCCGGTGCACCGTGGGGTTCTGGATCGGCACCAGCACCTCGACGCGGCGCGACAGGTTGCGCGGCATCCAGTCGGCCGACGACATGTAAACTTTGGAATTGGCCGACGGCAACGCTTCGCCGTTTGCAAAGCAGAGCATGCGGGCATGTTCGAGAAACCGGCCCACAATGCTCTTGACCGTGATGTTTTCCGACAGGCCCGGAACGCCCGGACGCAGGCAGCAGATGCCGCGTACGACGAGCACAATCGGGACGCCCGTCTGGCTCGCCCTGTACAGCGCATCGATCACCTCGCCATCGACCAGCGAGTTCATCTTCGCCCAGATGCCGCACGGCTTGCCCTTCTTCGCGGCCTGCACTTCCTCTTCAATCATCTCGAGCAGGTGCTGCTTGAGATTCACCGGCGCCATACTGAGCGTCTCGAAAGCCGGTGCCACCTCGGGCGGCTCCCGGTTCGCCGTCACATAGTTGAACAGCCGGTTGGCATCGCGCCCCAGCGCCGGATCCGCCGTGAACAGCGACAGGTCAGTATAGATGCGCGCATTGCTCGGGTGGTAATTACCAGTGCCGAAATGCGTATAGGTGCGCAGTTCGCTCCCCTCGCGGCGAACGACCAGCGAGACTTTCGCGTGGGTCTTGTACTCGATAAATCCGTACACGACCTGCACGCCGGCGCGTTCAAGGTCGCGCGCCAGGCGCAGGTTGGCTTCCTCGTCGAACCGCGCCTTGATCTCGACCAGCGCGGTGACCGTCTTGCCGGATTCCGCAGCCTCGATCAGGGCGCCGACAATCGGCGAGTTGACCGTGGTGCGGTACAGCGTCTGCTTGATCGCGACGACCTGCGGATCGCCCGCAGCCTGGCGGATAAATTCCACCACCACATCGAAGCTCTCGAACGGGTGATGTACGAGAATGTCCTTCGCGCGGATGGCCGCCAGGATGTCGCCGCCCATCTCCCGGATGCGCTCCGGATAGCGCGGCTCGTAGGGCGTGAACAGGAGGTCCGGCCTGTCATCGACGATCATCTCGGCGAGACGTGCCATGCCGAGGATGCCGTCATAGATCACGATATCGGACGGCTCTGCTCCGATTTCGCGCATGATGAAATGGCGCAGGTGCTCGGGCGCGCTGGCCTGCATCCGCAGACGCACGATCCGTCCGCGGCGGCGCTGCTTGAGCAGCACCTCGAATTCACGGATCAGGTCTTCCGACTCTTCCTCGATTTCGATATCGCTGTCGCGCACGATCCGGAACAGGCAGCGTCCGGTTTCCTTGAAGCCCGGAAACAGCGTGGGCAGGAAAATGCCGATCACGTCTTCGAGCGCGATAAAGCGGATGCCGGGCTTGTTGCCTTTCGGCAGGCGAATGAAGCGGCGCACAAAAGTCGGCATCGGCACAATGCCCACCTGCGCCTCGCCGCCGCTGAGCGACTGAAGGTCAAACGCGATCGTGAAGCCGAGATTGGGAATGAACGGGAACGGGTGGGCCGGATCAACCGCGAGCGGCGTCAGGATCGGGAAGATGTTGGCATGGAAATAGGCCTCGATCTCGGCGCGCTCACGCTTTGTCAGATCCTTCGCCTCGAGAACGAAGAGACCTTCCGTCTCCATGTCGGCCTTGATGTTGCGCCAGCCCTTCTGTTGCGCCTCGATCAGGCGCAGCGCAGCGGCTTCGACTTCGGCGACCTGCTGGGCCGGTGTCAGCCCGTCCTGGCTGAGCCTGGTGACACCCGCCCGCACCTGCTCGCGCAGGCCTGCATAGCGCACCATGTCGAACTCATCGAGGTTGCTGGCGGAGATCGAGAGGAACCGCAGGCGTTCGAGCAGCGGATGGGCGGGGTTTTCGGCCTCTTCCAGCACACGCCGGTTGAACTCAAGCCAGGAGAGCTCGCGGTTCAGGAATCGCTGCGGCGAGTTCATCAGCTGCTTGTTCAACCGCTGCTGGCCATCCGGCATGCCGTTTCACCCTTCTGCCACATCATCGCCCGCCGCCTCGCTCATCTGCTCCAGCACCCGGCGCGCCAGCGGCAAGCTGGGGGCCCGGTCGTGGTCGGATACAGCGTCGCTGAGCCTGTCCATGAAGTTCTCAACCGCGTCATAGGCAAGTTCAAGCCGGGGCACCAGATAGTTGAGCGTCTCAGGCGAAAGTCGCAGGAACCGGCGCTCTGCCGCGATCGCCAGCCGGGCGCGCACGACCGTGTCGTCCGGAGGGCCGATCTCGCCGACCGGCAGCGCGTTCAGGCGCGACCTGAGGTCAGGCGAAGCGGTGCGCCATTGCGAGGGGGCCCGGTGCGCCGTCAGCAGCAGGCGGCCGCCGCCGGCTGCGACCAGGTTGATCAGGGACAGCAGCGCCTCGTCCTGCCTGCCGCCAGCGAGGTCGCCATCATCGACCGCGACGTGGCGTCCTGCCAGTGCGTCCAGTCCGCGCCGGCCGGCCCTGGCGAGCTGCGCGGCCGTCAGGCATTCGCCGTTGAACCGGACCGCCCAGGCGGCCGCGAGAAAGGTCAGACCGGACTTTGCCGGGCCGGTGATGCAGAGCACGGGCGTCGCCCAGTCTTCCGGGTTTCCGGCGATGCGCAGGGCGCCCGCATTGTGGGGCCCGGCCAGCAGGCCGTCCCAGCGCGCCATCGGCGCCGGGAACCCGAACATCGGCTGTTGCGGCGAACGGTCCGGTTCGGCGTCGCCGGAGCTCACTGCAGAACGGACGTCGATACCGCCGAGCGCAGGGTCAGTTCGTCCTGCTCGCGCGCCAGCGTCACGCCGCGCTGGATGAGGTCGTTGCGCAGCCGTTTTTCGTCGCCGGCATAGGAGAAGGTGACGACCGCGCCTTCACGGGCGACGGCCCTGGTGCGGAAGTCCGCCACCAGCGGCGAGCGGGCGAGCGCGCCGCGCAGCGTGTTCCATTCCGCCAGCGAGGTGAACAGGACCGTGGCCGACACGTCCGTGCGCGAGCCATCGCGAACGATCGAAGCCTGCTTCCAGGTCTCGTCCATCAGCGTCGCGGCGGCCTCTGCTGCGGCTTCCAGCGTGGCGGCGGGCGGGGTGGCGCCGACCGGTTCGGTGCCGCTCGGGGTTACTGTCGAGAGGACGACGCGCCAGGCGCCATCACGGCCCTGAAGCTCGGCCAGGATGCCGCGGCGGGCGTTCTGCGGGGTCGCTTCCGGCGAAATGTCGGACCAGGTGCTGAAGGCGGTATAGCTGCCATAGGTGGCGGTGACGGTGGGCACGAGGGCGCCGCGGTTGCGCTCGCCGAAGGCCGTGGTCCAGGCGGACCGGAGGCTGGACGAGGTCACCGGCACGATCAGCGCCAGCGGGGCCTGGGCGTCGAGATACGGCACGTTCAGCGAATCCAGGTGGGCGCGCACCGTCTGGGGGTTCAGAACCACGGCGAGCCTGCCCCGGTAGCGGCCGGCGCCGGCGGTTTCTTCCTCGACATCGACGGCCGCCGTGAAGCGGGCCGCGAGGGCGCCGTCAATCAGCACGCCGCCGGCCGCGGCGCGGTCGGAGGCGAGGGTGATCTTGTTGATGAGCTTGCGGGCGGCGGCCAGGCGGGCCGCACCCATCGCCTTTTCACGGGCTTCGATGACGCTGCCGGCCGTCTCGTCCACAGAAATATTGCGGATCGTGTAGACGTCCTTTGTGTCGGCATAAACGTATCCGGTGCCCACGAGGGACAGCAGCATGGCGGCCAGAACCAGTCGAATCATGGAAGGCGAACTCCTTGGGTGGGGGTCTTCTATCAGGCGCATGCTGAACCGGAAACCGCGCGCTTCACTTGCGAACCTTCACTGGAACTTGTGCCAGCCTCATGCTACCGCGCCGGTTCAGGAAAGCTGCGGGGCCAATCCAGATGAACGCGACATCCAAACCGCCCCTGTCATACCGCGATGCGGGTGTCGATATCGAGGCAGGCGAGCGGCTGGTCGACGCTATTTCGCCAATGGCCAGGGCGACCGCGCGCGCCGGCGTGATGGGCGGCCTCGGCGGGTTTGGCGCTTTGTTCGACCTGAAGGCGGCCGGCTATACCGATCCGGTGCTGGTGTCGGGCACCGACGGGGTCGGCACCAAGCTGATGCTGGCTTTCGAGACCGGCATCCATAATACCGTCGGCATCGACCTTGTGGCCATGTGCGCCAATGACGTGCTGGCGCAAGGCGCCGAGCCGCTGTTTTTCCTTGATTATTTTGCCACCGGCAAACTTGAGGGCGGAATCGCCGAAGCGGTGATCGCCGGTATCGCCGAAGGTTGCCGCCTGTCCGGCTGCGCGCTGGTGGGCGGCGAGACAGCCGAGATGCCGGGCATGTACCCGCCGGGACATTACGATCTGGCAGGCTTCGTCGTCGGCGCCGTGGACCGCGGCAAAGTGCTGCCGCGCATGGGCGACATGGCCAAGGGCGACGTGCTGATCGCCATCGCCTCTTCCGGTCCGCACGCGAATGGCTATTCGCTGGTCCGCCGGATCGTGGCGCGCGAGGGCCTGTTTTATGGCGGCCCCTCACCTTTCTCGGACGCGCAGACGCTCGGCGAAGCCTTGCTGACGCCGACGCGCCTTTATTCCAGGCTCGTGCTGCCGCTTATCCGTTCCGGCCGTGTGAAGGGTCTCGCCCATATCACGGGCGGCGGCCTCACCGAGAACACGCCGCGCATGTGCCCCGGCAGCCTGACGCCGAAGATCGACCGGGCCAGCTGGACCCCGCCCCCGGTGTTCCAGTGGCTGCAGGAGGCTGGCGGTGTCGAGACTGACGAGATGCACCGCACGTTCAATATGGGGATCGGCATGATCCTGGCCGTCAGCCCGGCGGACGCCGCCAGCGTGATGGCCGACCTGAAAGCGGCGGGTGAAGACCCGCGCGTGGTGGGCGAGCTGGCCCCTGCATGACGCGGCTGAAGCTTGCGGTTCTGATTTCCGGGCGCGGCTCGAACATGGAAGCGCTGCTGAAAGCCGCTGCTACGGACCCGGATTTTCCGGCGCAGCCCGTTCTCGTGCTGTCGAACAAACCGGACGCACACGGACTGAAAACCGCCGGGGCCATGGGTGTTGAGACTGTTGCAATTGACCACCGGACCTTCGGCAAGGACCGCGAGGCATTCGAGTTCCACATGGACGGCGCGCTGCGCGGCGCCGGGGCCGAGATCATTGCGCTGGCCGGTTTCATGCGTGTGCTGACGCCGTGGTTCGTCAAGCGCTGGGAAGGGCGGATGATCAACATCCACCCGTCCCTGCTGCCGAAGTACAAGGGCCTCGACACCCACCAGCGCGCGATTGAGGCGGGCGACACCGAGGCCGGCTGCACGGTGCACTGGGTCAGCGCCGGCGTTGATGAAGGCGAGATCATCGCACAGGCCAGCGTGCCGATCCTGCCGGACGATACGGCGGACACGCTCGCCGCGCGGACACTGCCTGCCGAACACGAACTCTATCCCGAGGCGTTGAAGCTCGCCTGCAAGACCTTAACGGAGAAACTGGCTCATGGGTGAGATGCAACAGATTGTGCTGACGCAGTATTGCGTCGGCGAGCCGAAGCCACCGGACTTCAGGCTTGAGACCCTGCCGCTGCCGGAGCCGAAGGACGGGCAATTCCGCGTACGGCATGTCTGGTGTTCGGTGGATCCAGGCACGCGCTCGCGTCTGTCCGGCGGTGACAGCTACGCCGCCGCCCTCCCCCTCGGCAAACCGATCGACGGGTTCAGCGTCGGCATAGTCGACGCCTCGAACAATCCGGACTGGCCGTTGGGCACAAAGGTGTTCTGTGCGGGCGGATGGAAAACGCATTCGCTGCAATCTGGAAAAGGCTTTATCGGCAGGGTGATGGACGTGCCCGGCGTGCCATTGTCTGCCTGGATCGGCGTGCTGGGCGTACCCGGCCTGACGGCCTGGTTTGGCACGAAGGATGTGGCGCGCTTCAAGGACGGCGACGCGGTTCTGGTGACCTCTGCAGCCGGTCCGGTCGGCGCGACCGCAGGGCAACTTGCCAGGGCCTGGGGCGCATCGAAAGTGGTTGGCGTGGCGGGTTCCCAGGCGAAGTGCGACTGGCTGGTCCACGAAGCAGGCTTTGATGCCGCGATCAATTATAAGACCGCCGCTGACCTCACCGGCGCGATTGCCGCCGCGTTTCCGAAGGGTGTGGACGTGCTGTTCGACAATGTCGGCAACGCGATGGTCAACCGCGTCCTGCCGCTGATGGCGATCAACGGGCGGATCTGCATCTCGGGACAGGTGGCCGATTATAACCTGACCCCGGAGCAGACGCCGGGCATCGTCAATACCAGGCCTTTCATCACCCACCGCGTGAACATGCAGGGCCTCGTGGTGTTCGACTTTGCGCGCGGGTTTCCGGAAGCACTAGGCACGATGGCAAAAATGATCGCCGGCGGACAATTGAAGACGCAGGAGGAGCGCTTCGAAGGTATTGGCGCGATGCCGGAAGCATTCTGCGGCTTGTTCCGGGGGGAGAATTCCGGGCGGCGGGTTGTGCGGGTCGGGGCGGAATAGGTAGCGCGTCTGGCCGTATGGTTCCGGGGTTTGTGTTACCTGGCCAGGCCCCTCACCGCCCACCGCTTCGCGGTGCGCCCCTCCTCGTGCGTGGATACGGGACAGGGGGTTGAATGGTGCTCCGCCAGACGGCTTCATCCGCATGCAATCCATGCATACGGACTGCCGGATTTTTCTCAATCATTCTCAGTTTTTATCGCGCGGCCGCGATCTGCTATCGCCCGGCATCGCCGACCACGCGCAGGTCGCGGCCGACATTCTGCAGGAGGGCATTGGCGAACCTGGCGTCGGGCTCGTCAAAAAAGTCATGTGCGAGCGAGACGTATTCGTCGAGGATGACGGCGTCGGAGAGTTCCTGGTGGGCGATGAATTCGCCGCCGGCGGCGCGCATCAGGGCGCGCATGGTCGTGTCGAGGCGGGTGAGTTTCCAGCCTTCGGCGAGGCGGGCGAGGATGGCGTTGTCGATACGGGCCTGGTTTTCGACCACGGCATTGACGATAGACTTGAAGAGGTCGGGATCGGCGTCTTCGATGGGTGTGCCGTCCGGGCCGAGGCCGAGGCGGTCTTCCATGAACTCGCGGACGGTGGCGCGGGCCGACTTGCCGGTCTGGTCCATTTCGTAGAGCGCCTGCACGGCGGCAAGGCGCGCGCCGGCGCGGCGGACGCGGGTAACGTCGAAGGGCAGCTTCTGGCCCGTCACCCGATCAGTTCCTTACGGAACTTGATCATCGCGAGGCAGGCATGGGCGGCTTCAGCGCCCTTGTTCTTGCGCTTGCGGTCGGCGCGGGCGAGCGCCTGGGCCTCGTTCTCGACCGTGAGGATGCCGTAGCCGATGGCCTGGCGTCGCTGGACGATGAGATCCATCAGGCCGCGGGCGCTTTCGCCGCAGACATAATCGTAATGCGAGGTTTCGCCCCGGATGACGCAGCCAAGCGCCAGGGCGCCGTCAAACCGGCCGGAATCGGCGGCCATGGCGATCAGGCCCGGGATTTCGAAGGCGCCGGGCACTTCCATGACCGTGACCTTCGCGCCCGCAGCTTCGAGCACTTCCAGCGCGCCAGCTTCCAGCTCGTCGCTGATATGTCTGTAATAGCGCGAAATCGCGACAAGCACGCGGGGGGCCATCAGGTATTCTCCTCGTTCAGGCGGCGCCAGCCCTCTATGGTCAGGCCGTATCCGTCAAGACCCGCAAGGCGGGTCGGCTGCGTATCGGAAAGGTAAATCATGCGCCGGACGCCCAGTTCGCGCAGGATCTGGGCACCGATGCCGTACTCGCGGATCGGGGCGGTCGGATCGCGGGGGGTGGCAGATTTGAGGCCGAGACGCTCGGCCATGGCGTTCGGGTGCATCATGTTGACGAAGACGATCACCCCCGGTTCGGGCGCGTCCGAGATCAGCTGCATCGCCTTGCCGACGAGGTTTTCGCGGGGGCCCGTCTCGCCGAGAATATCGGCGAGCACGTCGGTGCGGTGCACACGGACGATCGTGGTGGAGTCCGGGCGGATGTCGCCATGGACGATGGCGATGTGTTCCGAGCCGTCCATCGTGTTGCGAAAACAGACGGTGCGGAAGCCTTCTCCGTAGGCGGAGTTCAGCGGGGCTTCGACGCGGCGTTCGAGAAAACGGTCGTTCTGGCGGCGCCAGGCGATCAGGTCCGCAATGGTGCCGATCTTGAGATTGTGCAGCTGGGCGAAAGCGACGAGCTCCGGCAGGCGGGCCATGGTGCCATCATCGTTCATGATCTCGCAGATGACGCCGGCGGGATAGAGGCCCGCCATGCGGGAGATGTCGACGGCAGCTTCGGTATGGCCGGCGCGCACGAGGGTGCCGCCTTCCTTGGCGATCAGGGGGAAGACATGGCCGGGGGTGACGATGTCGGCATGGTCCCGGGTCGGATCAATCGCGACGGCGATGGTGCGCGAGCGGTCATGCGCGGAGATGCCGGTGGTGACCCCCTCTTTCGCTTCGATGGAGACGGTGAATGCCGTCTGCATGCTTTCGCGGTTGTTACGGGTCATCATGTCGAGCTGCAGGGCGTGGGCACGTTCCTGCGTCATCGACAGGCAGATCAGGCCGCGGCCATGCTTGGCCATGAAGTTGACCGCTTCGGGCGTCGCGAAGGTAGCGGGGATCACGAGGTCGCCCTCGTTCTCGCGGTCCTCGGCATCGACGAGGATGAACATCCGGCCGTTGCGGGCGTCTTCGATGATTTCCTCGATGGACGAGATGGCGGCGCGGAATTCGTTGCTCATGGCGCGTTACTTTCCTTCCGGCGCGTCGGCGCCGATCATGCGCGCGACGTAGCGGGCAAGCATATCGATTTCGAGATTGACCTTGTCGCCAGCCTTCAGGGCACTGAGGGTTGTCACCTCCCAGGTGTGCGGGATGATCGCAACCTGGAAGTCTCCGTTCGGGAGCGCGGCGGCGACGGTGAGCGAGACGCCGTCGATGGCAGCGGAGCCTTTGGTGGCAAAGTAGCGCGCGATGGCGGCGGGCGGGCGAAGGGTCACGCGGAAGCTCTGGCCTTCGGGGGCGACCGAGATGACCTCGCCGACGCCGTCGACGTGGCCGAAGACGAAGTGGCCGCCGAGTTCGTCGCCGAGCTTCAGGCTCTGTTCGAGATTGACACGGGCGCCTTCCTTCCAGCTGCCGAGGACCGTCCTGGAGAGGGTTTCAGGCACGGCTTCGACAGCGAACCAGGCGCCGCGCGGCGCTTCGCCCTTGTCCACGACCGTGAGGCAGACGCCGGAGTGCAGGATGGAGGCGCCCATGGCGACGCCGGCGAGCGGGTAGCCGCTCTCGACCTCGAAACGGGTCAGGCCGTTGCGGTGCTCTGCGCGGCGGATCGTGCCGACATCGGTGACGAGACCTGTGAACATTCTGGATCCTGCCGGGCTATTGCTCAGATCGGACATAAGTATCGAGGACGTCGTCTCCAATCCGTTCCGTCGCGACAGGACGCCAACGGGTCGCAGACCTGAGAGTGTCGAGGCCGAGCTCGCCGAGGGCGGAGAGCCCTTCCCCGCCGATCAGGATGGGCGCGCGGAACCAGGCGAGCTCGTGGACGGCGCCTTCGCGCACGAAGCTGGCTGCGAGATGGCTGCCGCCTTCGAGGAGGATGGTGCGGATGCCTTCCGCTTCGGCGCGGCGGAGGAATTCGCCGACGCTGACGCGCAGCCCGTTGCCGCAGCGCCAGACGGCGGCGCCGGCGGCGACGTGCGGGCGGGCATCCCTGCCGGCGGTTACGATGGCGACCGGGCCGACGTTCAGCGATGTCATCAGTTTCGAGGTCAGCGGCGTGCGGGCGTGCGAGTCGGCGACAATGCGGACCGGCTGGCGGGCGGGCAGCGGGATGGTGCGCGCGGTGAGCAGCGGGTCATCGGCGAGGACGGTGCCGACGCCCACCAGGACGGCGTCATGGGCAGCGCGCAGCTCGTGGGCACGGGCGCGAGAGGCGCTGGAGGTGATCCACTGGCTGGTGCCGTCAGACAGCGCGATGCGGCCATCGAGCGAGGTCGCAAGCTTCAGGGTGACGCGAATGCCGGTCATGCCTCGCCGGCGTCTTCTTCGTCGAGCGCGGCCTTTTCGATGAACTGGGCGAAGTCGCTCGGATCCTTGAAGTCGCGGTAGACGGACGCATAGCGGACATAGCCGACGGGATCGACGCGCTTCAGCGCTTCCATCACGAGTTCGCCGACTTCCGAGGACGGGATTTCGGTTTCGCCGCCGCTCTCGAGCTTGCGGACAATTCCGGAGACCATCTGGTCAATGCGCTCGCGCTCCACCGGGCGTTTGCGCAGGGCGACCATGATGGAGCGCTGGACTTTCTCGCGGTCGAACAGCGCGCGCTTGCTATCGCGTTTGACGACCATGATCTCGCGCAGCTGGACCCGTTCGAACGTGGTGAAACGAGCGCCGCAGTTTTCGCAGACCCGGCGGCGGCGCACAGCGGTATCGTCTTCAGCCGCGCGGCTGTCCTTTACCGAGGTATTTTCTGAGCCGCAGAAGGGACACCGCAAGACGTATCAGGCTCCCAGACCATCATAGATCGGATACCGGGCGGTCAGCGCTTTGACTTCGGCGCGGACTTTCTCTTCAGTGGCAGCGCTGTCACCGGACGCGAGGGCGTCCACGATCTCGCCGATCCACTGGCCGATCCGGGTGAACTCGGCTTCGCCGAAGCCGCGGGTCGTGCCGGCAGGCGAGCCGACCCGAACGCCGCTGGTGATCATCGGCGGGGCCGGATCGAACGGAATGCCGTTCTTGTTGCAGGTGATGTAAGCGCGCTCGAGGGCGGCTTCGGTGTCGCGTCCGTTGACGTTCTTCGGACGCAGGTCGATCAGCGCGAGGTGGGTATCGGTGCCGCCGGAGACGACATCCAGGCCGGCGGCGCGGCAGGCGGCCGCCATGGCGCGGGCATTGGAGACAACCTGAGCGGCATAGGTGCGGAATTCAGGCGTCAGCGCTTCGCCGAAGGCCACGGCCTTGCCGGCGATCACGTGCATCAGGGGGCCGCCCTGGATGCCGGGGAAGATTGCGGAGTTGATCTTCCTGGCGAGGGCTTCGTCATTCGTCAGGATCATGCCGCCGCGGGGTCCGCGCAGGGTCTTGTGCGTGGTGGTGGTGGCGATGTGGCAATGGTCGAGCGGGCTGGGATGGGCGCCGCCGGCGACGAGGCCGGCGAAGTGGGCCATGTCAACGAGCAGGATGGCGCCGACCTCATCCGCGATCTCGCGGAAACGGCGGAAGTCGATCTGGCGCGGATAGGCCGAGCCGCCGGCAATGATCATCTGCGGACGGTGCGCGCGGGCAAGGCGGGAGACTTCCTCGAAATCGATCAGGTGATCATCGGCGCGCACGCCGTACTGGACGGCGTTGAACCATTTGCCGGACTGGTTGGGCCTGGCGCCGTGCGTGAGATGGCCCCCGGCGGCAAGGCTCATTCCGAGGATCGTGTCACCTGGTTTCAGGACCGCCAGGAAGACGGCCTGGTTGGCCTGGCTGCCGGAGTTCGGCTGGACGTTCACGAAGCCGCAATTGAAGAGCTTCCTGGCCCGTTCGATGGCGAGTTCCTCAGCGATATCCACGAATTCGCAGCCGCCATAATAGCGCTTGCCGGGATAGCCTTCGGCATACTTGTTGGTGAGGATGGAGCCCTGGGCTTCGAGGACGGCGCGCGAGACGATGTTCTCCGACGCGATCAGCTCGATCTGGTGCTGCTGGCGGGTGGCTTCCCTGGCGATGGCGGCTGCGATGTCAGGGTCGCGGTCTGCCAGGGACGTCGTGAAAAATCCGCCTGAAAGGGTCTGAGGGATATGCGCCGAGTCTGCCATGTAAACCTCCGGGTCCTGATCCCGCGCTGTTTACGCGTGTGCGCCCATGGGAGCAACAGGGCCCGGCGGATGTTCAGGCTGCTGCGACAACTGGCGTAAAGCAGATATACTCGAGGAGCCGGGGGGGCTGATACTTTACGGGTAATGCCCAATACATTTAAACGTGATACCATTCTGGTACCGGCCCTGTGAATAAAGGCCCGGTGGGGGTGGGACATGAAAGAACCGGAAGAATCCGAGCTGCTGGGGATGACCGTCGAGATCGTGTCATCTTACGTCGCCAACAACGTATTGCAGGCGGGCGCGCTGCCCGAGCTGATCAAGACCGTGCACGCGACCATTGTCGGCCTGACGCTGGGGGCGGAGGCGCCGAAGGAAAAGCCTGAGCCAGCCATTTCGGTCGCGAAATCGGTAACGGCGGAATACATCATGTGCCTGGAAGACGGCCGCAAGCTGAAGATGCTGAAACGCTACCTGCGCACACGCTATGACATGACGCCGGAAGAATACCGCACCAAGTGGGGCCTGCCGGCGGATTATCCGATGGTGGCGCCAAATTATGCCAAGCTGCGGTCGCGCCATGCCAAGCATATCGGGCTCGGGAAAAAAGCGGTGCCGGCCGCAGAACCTGCGCCTACGCTGCCCGGTCCAGCCCCAGCTGCTTCCACACCGCGAGCAAAGCGGCGACCAGTTCGTCCATCATGATCTCGTCATGCACCGGGCTCGGCGTGAAACGCAGACGCTCGGTGCCGCGCGGCACGGTCGGATAGTTGATCGGCTGGACGTAGATGCCGAAGTCGAACAGCAGCGTATCGGACAGCGCCTTGCAGCGTTCCGGATCGCCGACAAGCAGCGGCACGATGTGTGAGGGCGAGTCCATGACCGGCAGGCCCTGCTCCAGGAATTTCTGCTTAAGCTGGTCGGCCTTCTGCTGATGGATGGCACGCAGGCGCCGGCCCTCGCCGGTGCGCAGCTTGCGGATGCTGGCGAGCGCGCCGGCAGCCATCACCGGGCAGGTCGACGTGCTGAAGATGAAGCCGGAGGCCATCGAGCGGATCGCATCGACGACGCTGGTATGGCTGGCGATATAGCCGCCCATGACGCCGTAGCCCTTGGCGAGCGTGCCTTCGATGATGTCGATCCGATCGCCCAGGCCGAGCATCTGGGCGACGCCGGCGCCCTCCTCGCCATAGAGGCCGACGGCATGGACTTCGTCAAGATAGGTCAGCGCGCCGAACTCTTCGGCGAGGTCGCAGATTTCCTGCATGCGGCCGAAATCTCCGTCCATCGAATAGACGCTCTCGAAGGCAATGAGCTTCGGCCGGGCCGGGTCGTCGAGTTCGAGCAGGGCCTGCAGGTGTTCGGTGTCGTTGTGGCGGAAGACGCGGTACTCGGCGCCGGAGCGGCGGATGCCTTCGATCATCGAGGCGTGGTTCAGGGCGTCCGAATAGATGATCAGGTCCGGCAGGATCTTGCCGAGGGTCGACAGGGTCGCGTCATTCGACACATAGCCGGAGGTGAACAGCAGCGCGGCCTCCTTGCCGTGCAGGTCGGCCAGTTCGCGCTCGAGATCGACATGGTAGCGGGTGGTGCCGGAGATGTTGCGCGTGCCGCCGGAGCCGGCGCCGAAACTGTCGATGGCTTCGTGCATGGAGGCGATGACATCGTCGTCCTGCCCCATCGCCAGGTAATCATTGGAGCACCAGATCGTGACTTCGCGCTCGCCATCTTCCATGCGCGCCGTCGCCTTCGGGAAGCGGCCCTTGTGGCGCTGCAGGTCAATAAAGACCCGGTAACGACCCTCGCCGCGGATATTGTTGAGGGCGTCTTCGAAAGATTTGAGATGCTTCATTGGCCGCACGCTGAGTTTCACTGTGAGGGCGCCCCGCAAGGGGGGGGGCGCCGGGCCCTGTTTCCTTAGGCCCGGCGCTGATTTAGGCTTATCCGCGCAAATACCTATGCGGCATAACCGGGCAGCTGGCGGTCCAGCTTGCGCAGAAGGGCCGGCCAGACGAGGCGGTCGGTGAGGGTCGACATGCCGGAGCTGTGCCTGGTGAGGCCACCCTGGCCGGCAACCTTGTCCTGCAGCTCTTCGCCGCACTCCAGGACGCCGTCGCGGCCCGCAGTCAGGGCCATGATCTGCATCTTGCAGGCGCGCTCCAGGAAGAACATGCGCGTGAAGGTCAGCGCGGCGCTTTCGCCGCAGGTCAGCGTGCCATGGTTGCGCAGGAGCATCGAGTGCTTGGTGGGGCCGAGATCGGCGACCAGGCGCTCGCGTTCGTCGAGGTCGAGGGCAACACCTTCATAATCGTGGTAGGCGATGTCTTCGCGCACGATCATGGCGGTCTGGCTGATCGGCAGCAGGCCTTCCTTCTGCGAGGAGACGGCCACGCCCTGGTCGGTGTGGAGGTGCATCACGACGCTGGCATCTTCGCGGGCGGCGTGGATGGCCGAGTGGATGGTGAAGCCGGCGGGATTGATCATCGCGTCGGTTTCCTGGACGATGTTGCCGTCCAGATCGACTTTGACGAGGGAGGAGGCGGTGATCTCCTCGAAGAAGTAACCATAAGGGTTGATCAGGAAATGATGCTCCGGGCCCGGGACCCGGTGGGAGATATGGGTGAAGATCATGTCGTCCCAGCCATAGAGGGCCGTCAGACGGTACAGGGCGGCGAGATCGACCCGCGCCTTCCATTCGGCTTCACTGACCGCGCTGCGGATGTCGATATTCGGGTTGCCGTCGGCCATCTTGTTTCTCCCTGTTTGAGGAATGGACTTTAACGCAAGTCCGGCGGGCGCGCCAGATGAAGGTGACGCGCGTGTCAGGTTCGCCCTGCGCCCGCCGGGTGGCTCGCCTTGACGCCATGCTCAAAGCATTTGCACATGCGGCCATGGCCGATCTGAAACTTGCCTTTTTCGCCTCCAAACGCCCTGAAGCGCAGGCGGCCCTGCCCTTGCTGGCGGCCAGGTACGGCCATGTGCCGGAGGACGAGGCCGACGTTGTGGTCGCCCTCGGCGGCGACGGCGCCATGCTGGATGCGCTACGCCGCCGGTTTGGCGACAGCAAGCCGGTGTATGGGATGAACCTCGGCACCATCGGTTTCCTGATGAACGAGTATAACGCCAGCGGCCTGGTCCAGCGGATTGATCAGGCAGAGCGCGCCAGCCTGACCCCGCTGAAGATGCTGGCGGTCGACATTCACGGCGCCGAGCACCGGGCGCTGGCGATCAACGAGGTCTCGCTGCTGCGCCAGACGGCCCAGTCGGCCCGGCTGCGGATCGCGGTCGACAGCCGGGTGCGGATGGATGAGCTGGTGTGTGACGGGATCATGGTGGCGACCCCGGCGGGCTCCACGGCCTACAACCTTTCGGCCCATGGGCCGATCCTGCCGATCGGGTCGAACATGCTGGCGATGACCCCGATCAGCGCGTTCCGGCCCCGGCGCTGGCGCGGCGCGCTGCTGCGCCATGACGCGCGGGTGGACATCGAGATCCTGGCGCCGGACCGCCGGCCGGTTTCAGCCTCGGCGGACAATCAGGAAGTGCGCGACATCGTGCGGGTCTCGGTCGAGGCGGACCATTCCAGCCGGTTAACCCTGCTGTTCGATCCGGGCCATGCGCTGGACGAGCGTATACTGACCGAGCAGTTTGCTTTCTGAGGCATTCCTGCCGGCCACGTCAGCTTACTGTTAAGGCTTGGCGGCTAACAATCCGGCCTGAATTCAAAGGCCTGTTGCATGTTCGGAAAACTCCTCTCCAGGGCAAACCTCGCCGTCGGCGCCAGCCGCAAACCAGGCCAGGCCCTGCCACCACCGGACATTTCGCGCGTCATCAAGCCTGCTGCGCCGGCCTATTCGGCAACGTTCACGCCAGCGGCGACCGAATCGCTGGCGGCGGACGCCGAGCGTGCGCTCGACAACCTGTCCGGGCAGTTCGAAATGTGGATGCGGCGCGATCTCGAATCGTTGCGCACCACCTGGGCGCAAGCCCAGGAGCCGCACGCAGCCGCCGAGGACTACCGGCGCCTCTATACGGCGGCGCACAACATTACCGGCGCGGCGCCGTCCTACGGCTTCCCGGCGGTGGCGCGGCTCAGCAAGTCGCTGTGCCTGCTGCTGTCGCAGACGCGTCCCGGCGAGAACACGCCGCTGATCAACCTGCATGTCGAAGCCTGCCGGGCGGCGATTGCCGCGGGTCCGGAAGGCGATGCCAGCCATTCGGTGGCGCAGGCCGTGTGCGAGGCGCTGGAGCGCCGCGTCGCCGCCCGCCTCGCCAGCTGATCAGACATTGACGCGGGACAGGAGTTCCATCGTCTGGCCGTAGCCGGCCTCTTCCGGGATGTAGAGACAGGGCTCGCCGTCCGGTGACTTGCCGACTTTCGGCAGTACGCTGATGACCGGCTCGGCGCCGAACGTGCTGATGGCGTCATCGACCGACCTGGCCCGGGCGAGTTTGGCAAGGTTCATCCGTGTCGGGAAGATGATGGTGGCGCTCCCGCCGCGTTCCTGCGCGAGGGCGTCTTCCGCCGTCAGCCAGACAGCGTCCGTGGTCTCCCGGCCATCATGCGCCGCAATCTGCCAGAGCGGCGCCGGGGCGACGTAGAAGTGGGTGTCGAACCGTTTGGGCATCATCACCGGCGTGATCCAGTGGCCGAAGTGGACGAGGCTGTCCAGGGCAAGCACGAGCGCGTGCTCCTTCATCAGGGCGAGGAAAGACATCTCCCCCCGGTCCACGGCGCTGCGGTGGGGGCTCAGGAGTCCGGCGATGTCGGGCCCGACCAGCGGCGCGCCGGGACCGCGCAAGGCGCGGCGGCGGGCGATCAGCAGGCCGGATTCTTCGTAGGCTTCGCGGATGGCGGCGATGCGCGCATCCTGCTGGACGGGGCCGAAATCGCCGTCAGTCCAGTCATCCCAGTCCGGGCTTGCATCGGCTGCGGCGGCCTTTCCGCCCGGAAAAACGAGCGCGCCGGCGGCAAAATCGATCTCGTAATGGCGCTTCACCATCAGCACTTCCGGCTTCGGCGCAGCGTCTCGCAGCAGCAGGATGGTGGCCGACAGGCGGGGTTCGGACGCAGCGGGTTCAGTCATGGTGGCCAAAATCCTTAAAATTTCCGGGAAAACTCACTGGCCGGCTGCGCGTGATGTTCAACTCCAGCCGTTAGGGAAGGCAATAGCCAGACAACTGACGCAACAAGGAAACCTGATGCGCGCCTTCCCCCGCCCCAACATGAGCCTCCTGCAGCCGGCACGCGCGCCCGCCGTCCGCTTCAAGCCGGTGATGCACCTGCTGGGCGGGGATTCGCTGGGGCTGGTGGCCGACGAACCGACCGAGTTCGAGGAGCGTGCCGCCTTCGGCCCCGTCGCCAATGACAATGAAACGCCTGGCCCGGCAAAGTGGATGGCCGGGCGTCTGGAGCGGATCGCCAGCGCGGCCAGCGCGCAGGAATTGCCGCACCGCCCGATACTCGTGGCCGCGCCGATGGCCGGCCTGTCCGATCCCGACACCGCGATGGCCTGCGACGCGGCCGTGCGGCGCACGATCCTCTGCCAGCAGGAATTCTGCCTGATGTTCACCGACGCCGCCTTCGCCGGCGACCCCGCCGACAGCACGGCCCGCGTCGCGCGCCTGCGCCGGGCGGGCTTCCGCGTCGGCATCGACATGCGCCGTTCCTGGCAGACACCGCTCAGCGAAAGCTTCCGCATACTGATCGACACGATCCGGGTGGACGCCGACGCGCTCGAAGCCTCGAACGAGCTGTGTGATACGGTCTATGCCGCAAACTCGGCCGGCATCCTGATCGTCGCCGATCATGCCAGCTGGCGGGACGGAGACTACCTGAATGATCTCGGTGTTGCAGGCGCCGTGGCGCCGCAGACGGACGCCTGAAACTAGGCCGCGTCGGTATCCCCGAGCGCGTCTTCCCGCGCGGCCATCTGGGAATAATAGTCGAGCTTGTCGAGCAGGTAGTCGAGGTCATCCTTCGGGATCGCCTGGAACTGCGTCAGCACGCGCTCGATCATCCGCGCGCGGAAGCGCGCGCGGTCGTTCGGGCCGCCATCATGCTGGGTATCATGGAAGACGGTGACGGCGGCCTTGAAGGCGGGCAACATCTTGCGCGGCAGTCCGGCGCGGCCGAACACCGCCTGAAGGCCCAGCGGGCCGGCATCGTGGATCATCAGCCAGATGCGCTGGTGGGAGACGCCTGAAAGTTCGGCCAGGGCATGCTCGACGAAGCGCATCTGCCCGCAGCAGAGCGCGCGCATGATCAGCGAGTTCGAGAGGCGGCCATTGAGGTTCAGCTGCGACACGAAGCGCGGCAGGTCGTTGGTACGACCCGCCTGCTCGACCAGATCGATCGTCGCGCGCTCGCGGGAGCTGGCCGCGAGGTCAATGGCGAGCTGGGCCGGCAGCTCGTGGCGGTTCACGAGAATGTCGAACAGCTGGCCGGAGACCAGCGAGACCATCTTCTCGGCAATGTGTGCCGGGATGAAATCGCGCCTGATGAGGCCCGCCTGGACGATCTCGTCGCGGCCGAAGCGGCGGAGCGTGTCGTCATAGGCCTTGTCCGTCCACTCCGCGCCGCGGTTGGCGGACAGGGCACGGACGGCTTCCACCGCGCCGTGCTCGGAAATGATTTCGGTGATCGGGATCGACAGGGCGTCGCGGTTGGCAATGGCCGCCTGTTTGGCGGCGGTGACCGACAGGACGAGCTCGACGAGGTCTTCATCCGAGAACACGGGCGAGTCCCGGAGAACCGGGATCGCGACCGCTTCGATGTCACGCGCGAGTTTCAGCGCGACCTCGCGCGGCAGGATCGGAGAGGCGCGCAGGGTGACGGCGAGCGTGCGGCGCACGAGATCGGCTGCGTCTTCGGCAAGGATGGCGATGATCTCCTCGGCGAACGCCTTTTCGGTGTCAGACAGCACGTCCAGCGCAATGCGGCGGCACAGCCGGTGCGCGACCGAGGCGCGCTCCTCGGGGGTTTCTCCCCGCATCAGGCGAACGATGTCGCCTTCAGTCAGCTGGGGCCGGATGCTCTGGACCGTCATGGGCGGGCTCAATCCTCAGATTCGGAGTTTGGCCGAACCGTGGGCGAGGCTGGTTAATATCCGTTTACCAAGCCGCAGTTCGTACGCTGCGGCGCCAGGAAAAAACCGGCCGGATCGCTCCGGCCGGTTTGCAAATTGTGCCGTGGAAGCAATGCTTAAGCCTCGTCTTCCTTGAAGAGCTCGTCGCGGGAAACCGTGGTTTCCTCAACCGTGGCGACCGCAAGAATATGGTCGACGACCTTGTCCTCGTAGATCGGGGCGCGCAGCTGGGCCATGGCGTTGGGGTTACGCTGGAAGAACTGCACCACTTCCCGCTCCTGGCCCGGATACTGGCGGGCTTCGCGGATCAGCGCCTGGTTCACTTCCTGCTCCGTGATGCGCACGTCCGAGATGCGGCCCATTTCGGCCAGCACGAGGCCGAGGCGCACGCGGCGCTCGGCGATCCTGCGGTACTCGGCTTTCAGCTCATCTTCCGGTTTGACTTTCTCTTCCGGCGAAACGCGGCCGGCATCCATTTCGGTCTGGAGCTGCTGCCAGATCTGGCTGAACTCCTGCTCCACCATGCCGGGCGGCAGGTCGAAGCTGTGGGCAGCGTCGAGCTTGTCGAGCAGGTCACGCTTGGCCTTGGCACGCGAGGCGCCCGCATGCTCGGCGGAGATCTGGTCGCGCACGAGGCCGCGCAGCTGCTCGAGGCTTTCGAGGCCAAGGCCCTTGGCGAACTCTTCGTCGATTTCAGGCGTCTGCGGAGCGCGGACTTCATGGACTTTCGTCTCGAAGACAGCGGCCTTGCCGGCGAGATTGGCGGCCTGGTAGTTCTCGGGGAAGGAGACGTTGAGCTCTTTCTCGTCGCCGGCTTTGACGCCGACGAGCTGCTCTTCGAAACCCGGGATGAAGCGGTTTGCGCCGAGGATGACCGATTGCTGCTCGGCGGCGCCGCCTTCGAAGGCTTCGCCGTCGATCTTGCCGACAAAGTCAACAATAACCGCGTCGCCATCAACCGACACTTCGTCGGCGCCGCGCGGCTCGTACTTGATGTTCTCGCCGGCGATACGCTTCAGCGACTCGTCGATCTGCTCGTCGGTGACTTCGGCGACCGGGCGCGTGATCGTCAGGCTCGCGGCCTCGACAGGGGTAAATTCCGGCATCACGTCGACATTCATCTGATAGGCAAGGTCGGCCTCGCCCTTCACGACTTTCTCAATGTCGGCGTCCATCTTCACGGCCGGCTGGCCAGCGGGGCGCAGGGCGCTGTCCTCGAGGGCTTTCTGGTTGGTCTCATTGACCAGCTTGTCGATCAGCTCGCCCATCAGGTCGCGGCCATACATCTTGCGCACATGGGCGGCGGGAACCTTGCCCGGACGGAAGCCCTTGAGCTTCATCTGCGGGCGGATTTCCTCGATCCGCTGGGCGAGTTTCGCCTGGAGTTCCGTGGCGCTAACCTTCACCTCAAAGGTGCGGCTGAGACCTTCTGCCTTGGTCTGCGTGACTTCCATGTCCTCGTCTTTCGTAAATAAATGCGTCGCCGGGGGAGCCGCCTGGGGCCCCGGATGCGCCGGATCCTGCCTGAAGCGGCGGCTTATGTCATATGGGGAAGGCCCTGTCCACGCCGCGCGGCGGGCGAGTGCAGCGCCCTTCCCCGCCCCGGCGCGGACGCCCGCCAAGACAGATGATTGCCCCCGGCAAAACCCTCGCGTAAGAGGCCCTGACGTGCGGATGTGGCGGAATTGGTAGACGCACTGGATTTAGGTTCCAGCGCCGCAAGGTGTGGAGGTTCGAGTCCTCTCATCCGCACCA
>ERZ888423.487-NODE-487-length-39826-cov-9.399236_pt1 | contig 39826 bp, 42 predicted proteins | sample MGYA00520523_ERZ888423 | MGnify/ENA primary metagenome ERZ888423 (study PRJEB32303, sample SAMEA104408611) | aquatic metagenome | biome: Brackish water; feature: Pelagic; material: water | place: Baltic Sea | collected 2014-06-08T10:24:00 | depth 30,27 m ... | reverse complement strand
GGCAGCATCGCGAAAACCTGCTTGATGATCGTCATCACCCAGCCGCCGGCGTTGGGGCTGTGATAGCGCGGCCAGTTCAGTTGGAAGCTGACCACCCATGCCTGACCGGTGCGGTCCTCGGCGTACCAGCTGAATGTCAGATCGCCGGGCAGGTTGCCGGCTTTGGCACCGATATAGGGCCACTCGGTGCGGTTGAGGTCGATCCCGGCCACCTCGGACATGATGTCGCGCACCGGTGCAGCCGGTCCGACGGCATTGTGCTGCAATCGGGCGTGCACCCGGCAGATGTCCTCGGCGCTGCCGTACCACTCCGCGCCGTAGGCCGAACCCGGGGAGTGGGTGCGCTCCGGATCCGGTTCGTAGGGGCGGGAATCCGCCTCGTCGAGCATGTCCGCGCGGGCGGCGGGGTCGGCTGATTTCCATTGTTCGCGGACATCGGGGTTGCCCCAGCCCACCGAGAAGATCTCCCGCATGGTGGGGAACGGGGTCATGCTGGCCGGGTCGTGGTGGCCGGCACTGATCAGCGCCTGTTCGACCGCGCCGGTGCCCAATCGTTCGATCAGCAGATCGGTTGCCATGTTGTCACTGGTGGCGATCATCTTGCCCGCCGCCTGCCGGACGGTGATCCGGGACCCTGGCGGCATGGTGTCGAAGCCGGATGAGCCCAGTTTCTTGGCCTCGCTGGTGATGGTGAGGGTGTCGTCCCAGCTGAGCTTTCCGGCCAGCACGGCCTGCTCGACCGCGTAGAGCACGTACGTCTTGAAAATCGATGCCAGCGGCAGGGATTCGGCCGTGTTGGTCCCGGCGACCTTCGTGCAGCTGCCGTCGTTGACCTTCGAGACCTGCCAGGAGTACCGGGCGCCGGTGCGACTCAAGGTGGTGTCGACGTCCTGCCAGGAGTTGATGAGCGGTTTGTGGGTGTCGACGGTCAGGCGGCTGACCATGGTCTGGTCATCGGTGCGCAAATCGATATCCTGGAGCGCCCCGAACGAACTGATCAGGTGCAGCCTGGCCGAACCGGCTCCGATGTCGATCCCGGTCAGGGTGTACGGCCGGTCCCACCAGAGCCGTTCCATGACGGCGGTGATCGGGTCGACCATATCCGGGGCGGCGAGGGTTGTGACGCTCACCGGGCCGATCGGCCACTCGGAGTTGAGCATGTCCATGATCTGGCGGGCCCGCACGCCTTGCGGGGTGTTGGTCTCAATCCGCAGGCCCGCGTTGGCGGTGGGCGCGGGCGGCGGTGCGCAGCTGCTGGCCAGTCCTACGACGGTGGACAGGGCGGTGACGAGCGCCAGCGCCCTGCGGCGCCTACGTATTCGCGTCGGACCTGGCAACGTCCAACACAACCTCGAACTCGAGTAGCGAAGCGCCCGTCGACACCGGATTCGCGCGCTCGCCGGCGTGCGCGGCGATCGCCGGACCGGACGCCCAGGCTTGGAAGGCTTCCTCGGATTCCCACTGGGTGACCACAAAGTAGCGGTCGTCGCCCTTCACCGGCCTGAGCAACTGGAACCCGAGGAATCCGGGCTGATTGTCGACGGCGTGGGCGCGGTGGGCGAACCGCTTCTCCAACTCCGGACCGGCGCCCGGGGGGACTTCGATTGCGTTGATCTTGACCACGGCCATGGCTGCAAGGCTACCGTCCCGCTCGTGGGATGCGGCACCGCGCAAAATGATGTCGTGACGAACGAACCGTTGACCCACCGCGGCGGCAGCGGTGATCCGTTGGTGCTGGTGCATGGGCTGATGGGCCGGGGTAGTACCTGGTCTCGGCAGTTGCCCTGGTTGTCGCGGCTGGGATCGGTGTACACCTACGACGCGCCCTGGCACCGCGGCCGCGACATCGAGGACCATCAGCCCATCAGCACGGAGAGATTCGTTGACGAACTGGCTGTGAGGGTCGAATCGCTCGGTGCACCTGCGGTGCTGCTCGGCCACTCAATGGGGGCATTGCATGCCTGGTGTCTGGCGGCGGCCCGACCGGATCTGGTGCGGGCGCTGGTGGTCGAGGACATGGCGCCGGACTTCGTCGGTCGCACCACCGGGCCGTGGGAGCCGTGGCTGCACGCCCTGCCCGAGGAGTACGGCTCCGCAGAGCAGATCATGGCCGAGTTCGGTCCGCTGGCGGGCCGGTACTTCCTGGAGGCCTTCGACCGCACATCGACGGGGTGGCGGCTGCACGGCCGGCCCGAGCGGTGGCTCGCGATCGCCGCGGAATGGGGAACCCGCGATTACTGGCAGCAGTGGCGCTCGGTCCGTGCGCCGACACTGCTGATCGAGGCCGGCGATTCCGTCGCCCCGCCGGGGCAGATGCTGCGGATGCGGGAGTTGGCCGCTGGGCCGGTCCGCTACCTACCTGTTCCAGGCGCGGGTCATCTGGTTCACGATGACGCGCCGCAGGTCTATCGGGAAGCAGTCGAGGCATTTCTCAACGGGCTCGAACCCCACGTCGGCTAGGGGTGTTGTCCCCGTTGGGCGTCGGGCGCCGGCTTGCGCCACACGGAGATGTGGTTCTCACTGTCGCCGGTGAACGGCGAACGGCGCCAGTCCGCGAAACGACTCTCGAATTCAAGACCAGCGAGTTGCGCCATCAGGTCGCATTCGGCGGGCCAGACATACCGGAACTCACCGTTGCGGTAGCGCAGCGATCCGTCCTTATCGCGGGTGTAGTGATGCGAGGTGCACATCTGCCGGGCGATGTCGTAGGTGTCGAATCCGACATGGGAGTCGGAGATGTCGAACGGAACCGCTGTTTGCCCCGGCGGAAGACGCCGCAGTGGTGGCACCCACAGTTCGATGACGAACCGCCCCCCGGGCACCAAGTGACGGGCTGCGTTGCGGAAGCACTCAACTTGCTCCTGCTGGGTCTTCAAGTTGGAAAGGCTGTTCCACGGAAGGAAAACCAGGCTGAATTCGCCTGGTACGACCGTTGTTGCCATGTCCCCCAACGTGACCGGCAGGTCGGCCTCGCTCACCTTTTCCCGGAGGCGGGCGATCATCGCAGCCGATAACTCGATCCCCGTCACCGCGATGCCGCGGGATAGCAGGGGGATCCCGAGCCGGCCGGTGCCGATAGCGAAACCGAGTGCCCGGCCGGATCCGGCGAGGTCCGCGAGAAGGTCGACCGCCGGCCCGATGACATCGGGCAGGAACTGTTCTGCCGAGTCGTCCTCGTACGCCGCCGCAGTGGCAGCGTCCCAGATGTCACTGGAGGTCATCGGCCGGATCACTACCGGGACGCGCGCCGTCGCCTTCGCCCGCCAGTGCGAATCTGCCGTCGGCGGTCTGCTCCACCAGTCCGTCGAGGAGAAGCGAATCCAACGCCCGGTCCCGCTGGGCGGTATTGGTCAGCCACACCATGTCCAATTGCGCCCGGTGCACCGGTGCCGAGCCTGCCCGCAGCACGTCGAGCAACTTCCCGCGGACTTGGCGGTCGGTGCCGGCATAGCGCTGCGTGGGCCGCGCCGGACCCTCGCCGGCCGGGTGACCGGCCTCCCGCCAGGCACACCTGGTGAGCGGGCAGAGTCCGCATTTCGGTGATCGGGCGGTGCATACCGTCGCGCCCAACTCCATCAGCGCGGCCGAGAACACCGGCGCCGTATCGTCTGCCGGCAGCAGGGCGTCCACGTCGGCGAGGTCGCGCTGCGCTGACGGACTGCCGGCGTCGGCCCGGCCGTGGACCGCCCGGGCAACCACCCGGCGCACGTTGGTGTCGACCACCGGCACCGGTTTGCCGTAGGCGAAACACGCCACCGCCCGGGCGGTGTAGGCACCGATGCCTGGCAGACCCAGGAGGGTGTCCACATCATCGGGAACCACGTCGCAGTGCTCAGTGGCGATGGTGACAGCGCACTCGTGCAAGCGTTTGGCGCGGCGCGGGTAGCCCAGCTTGCCCCAGGCGCGCAGAATATCGGCCGCGCCGGCCGCCGCGGTGGCCGACGGGGTGGGCCAGCGCGCCACCCAGTCCACCCAGATCGGAGCCACCCTGGCCACTGGGGTCTGCTGCAGCATGAACTCACTGACCAGGATTTGCCAGGCGCTGACTCCGGGGGCGCGCCACGGCAGGTCCCGCGCGCTGTGCCGATACCACGGGATGAGTTCGGTGCCGGGGATGCTCATCGTGGCCCCGGCCGGGTGGCGGTGCAGAATGTGGGCCATGGCGAACAGCAGCCCTGCCCAAGCGTGGACGGCACTCAAGAAGGGTAACGAGCGGTTCGTCGCGGGTAACCCCGAGCATCCCAGCCAGAGCATTGAGCACCGCGCCAGCCTTGCCGTCGCCCAGCGGCCGAATGCGGTCGTATTCGGTTGCGCCGACAGCAGGGTCGCCGCCGAGATCATCTTCGACCAGGGTCTGGGGGATATGTTCGTGGTGCGAACCGCCGGCCACGTCGTCGACTCCGCCGTGCTGGGCTCGATCGAATACGCGGTGACCGTGCTCGACGTTCCGCTGATCGTCGTATTGGGCCATGACAGTTGCGGGGCGGTTCAGGCCACCCTCGATGCTCTCGACAACGGCAAGGTTCCGGGCGGATTCGTCCGGGACGTGGTGGAACGGGTCACTCCGTCGATCATGCTGGGTCGCCGCGAGGGCCTCAGCCGGGTGGACGAATTCGAGACCCGGCACGTGATCGAGACCGGAACCCAACTGCTGGCCCGCTCCACCGCGATCGCCAGTCGGGTGGATAAGGGGGAGTTGGCCATCGTCGGGCTGACCTACCGCCTTGCCGACGGCCGGGTCACGCTGCGCGAGCACCTCGGCGAGATCGGCGAATCCGGGGACGGTCAATCCGAGGGCCGCTAGCGCGAAAACCCCGGTAAACAAAGCGACACGCCGGGCGGGGTCGGACACCTCGCAGTGACCTGGCCTTACCGTGAGTTCGTGCTGGATCTTGAACCGCAGGGCCCGCTGCCACCCCAGGTCTACTGGCGGCGCCGCGGCCTGGCCCTGGGTATCGCGGCACTCGCAATCGCCCTCGTCGTCGGGGTGGCCTTCGCCATCTTCGGTGGGTCGGACTCGGCCAAGAACACCGCCAAGACCGAGTCCGCACAGACGCCGCAACCGGAGAACAAGACCCCGGTCGTGCCGCCGGCCGAATCCAGCCCCGAGCCCACCCCCACACCAACCGCGGCCGTCGAACCGCCGCCGGTGTTACAGGCCGGCGACGACTGTCCGGACTCCAGCCTGGCTGTCAAAGGCATCACCAACGCACCGCAGTACGTCATCGGCGATCAGCCGAAATTCACCATGATCGTCACCAACATCGGGTTGGTGGCCTGCAAGCGTGACGTCGGCGCGGCGGTCCTGGCCGCCTACGTCTACACACTGGACAACAACCGGCTGTGGTCAAACCTCGACTGTGCGCCCTCCAACGAGACGCTGGTCAAGACCTTCAACCCGGGAGAGCAGGTGACGACCGAGGTCACCTGGACGGGCATGGGTTCGGCCCCGCAGTGCCCATTGCCGCGGGAGCCGATCGGTCCCGGCACCTACAACCTCGTGGTTCAACTGGGCAACCTGCGCTCCGCGGCCGTGCCGTTCGCCCTCACCGATGTGGCGCCGCCGCCTCCGGTCGAACCGGCTCCACCGGTCGACGTCGGACCGGCGCCGGGACCGCCCGTGGACGCACCCCTGCCGGAGCCTGCACCCGTCGGCTGACAGTGCCGGTCGGCCCCTGTGGCTACCGGGCGGTCGGGCTACCAAGCCGTTGGATTGGCTGAAGCCCCGGTTACTGACAGCATGGCGCGGAGCGCGTCGCCGATGGTGGCGCATTCGATCGTTCGCAGCCCCTTCGGTGCCGGACCGCAGTGGGCCGGCACCAGCGCGGTGGTGAAACCCAGCCGTGCGGCCTCCGCCAGCCGCCGGTCCATTCCGGTCACCCGGCGCAGATCACCGGCCAATCCGACTTCACCGATCACTGCCAGCGTGGCCGGCAGCGGCCGGTCGGTGAATGCCGACGCGATCGCCATCGCCACCGCAAGATCCGAGGACGGATCAGTCAGTCGCATCCCGCCGACGGTCGACAGGAAGATGTCCATCGCTCCGATCGGCACGCTGGCACGCTTTTCCAGCACCGCGTTGATCATGGCCACCCGTGATTGATCGATGCCGCTGACCGCCGCACGCCGGGGTGCGGCCGGGTTGGCCGGTTTCGCCAGGAGGGCCTGGATCTCGCCGATCAGCGGGCGCTTTCCGTCGAGTGTGACGGTGACGGCCGTGCCCGGCACCGGCTGCGGGCGCTGGTCCCGGAATAGTCCCGATGGGTCGGCGACGCCCTGAATTCCATTGTCCTGCAGCAGGAAACATCCGACCTCATCGGCCGCTCCGAACCGGTTCTTGATTCCCCGGACCATCCTCAGCGAGGTGTTGCGGTCACCCTCGAAGTGCAGGACGACGTCGACGAGATGCTCCAGTGAACGCGGCCCCGCGATGGCTCCGTCCTTGGTGACATGACCGACGAGGACCATGGCGACGGTCGATGACTTCGCCGCCGCTGTGAGGGCTGCGGTCACCGAACGCACCTGCGTGACGCCACCGGCGACGCCGTCGGTATCGCCGGCGGTCATCGTCTGTACCGAATCCACGATCACCAGGCTGGGGTTGACGGCATCGATATGGCCCAGCACCGTCTGGACGTCGCACTCGGCGGCCAGATAGACCTCATCGTGGGCACATCCGGTCCGTTCGGCCCGCATCCGGATCTGACCCGCAGACTCCTCACCCGAGACGTAAAGCGCCCGTCGACCGGCTTGTGCCCAGCGATGTGCCACTTCGAGCAACAGTGTCGACTTGCCGACTCCGGGGTCCCCGGCGAGCAGGCTTACCGAACCGGGCACCACCCCGCCCCCGAGGACCCGGTCGAGTTCGCTTACGCCGGTGGGAAAGTGGCGCGTCCGGTCCGGATCAACTGCGGTGATCGGCACCGCCGGCGTGGACGGCGTGAGGGCCCGTTGTCGTTGGGCGGCAGAGGCCAGGCCGGCGACCTCATCGAGTGTGCCCCACGTCCCGCACTCAGGGCAGCGGCCCAGCCATTTGGCTGTCGAGTGCCGACATTCCGAGCACCGGTATTGGGAGCGAACCTTTGTCACCGCGACGACGCTATCCGCTCGGTGTGACAACTCCTTGGATGCCGACGGGGTGTCAGGCCCGCCGCTTGCGAAGCGGGGCTACTGCTCCGGTTCGCCGGCCGAGATCGGTACCGCCACGGTGGCGGTTCCGGACTTGTCGAAGGTGAAGGTGAAGTTGTAGGTCAACCCATTGGTGATCGGCTTGGCCAGGGTGACCGCGGCGGCCGGGGCGGCGGTGGCACCCATCGGCTCGGCCTGCGTACCGCCACCGACGACCAGGACCCCGGCGGCGGGTATGGACGCATCGCCGGTCAGCGCGATCGAGCCGACGTCGGAGGTGATGCTGACCAACTTGTCGTTGACGTCGGGAGATTCGTTTGCCGCCACGAACAGCAGTGGAACCACGGCGCCGGGCTGCAGAAAATCACTGGTCTGCGCAGCCTGGATATGGACGTTGCGCAGCGCCATCGTCTTGACGTTGGCCGAGGTGCCGTTGACAGCAGCCTCCTGAGTGGCGGTCTGGGAGATCTGCCCGGCGCCGCACCCCGTCAGGATCAGGCCGCAGGCAGCCATACCCGCGGACGCGGCGACGAGGCGGTTCGTCAAGCGGTTCGTCAAGCGGTTCACAGCAGCCTCCTGCTCGGCCATGCGGTCGGCCCCGATGTCAGCCGTCCGCCGTTCGACTATGCACAGTAGTAGGTCGTGCCTCGTGGCGGTAGATAAAGGGGCGCAAGGGGGTCCGCGCCGCGCCACTCGAGCCCGATCCGGGCGGCGCGGGCCCGGGCATTTCAGAAATTTCCGCGACTGTCAACCCCTGGTCTTCGTCGATGATGCCCCTGACCTGCACCGTTGATCCGCACGCCAGCGGGCACCGTGCTAACATTGGGCTGTGAAAGGGGCTCTAATCTGATGATTTTCAAGGTCGGAGACACCGTTGTCTACCCACATCACGGTGCTGCGTTGATCGAAGCGATCGAAACCCGGACCATCAAGGGAGAACAGAAGGAATACCTCGTCTTGAAGGTCGCCCAGGGCGATCTGACCGTCCGAGTTCCCGCGGACAACGCCGAGTATGTGGGCGTGCGCGATGTGGTCGGCCAGGAAGGTCTCGACAAGGTGTTCCAGGTGCTGCGCGCCCCGCACACCGAGGAGCCGACCAACTGGTCGCGCCGCTACAAGGCCAACCTCGAAAAGCTTGCCTCCGGTGACGTCAACAAGGTTGCCGAGGTCGTCCGGGATCTGTGGCGCAGGGACCAGGAACGTGGTCTTTCCGCCGGCGAGAAGCGGATGCTGGCCAAGGCCCGGCAGATCCTGGTCGGCGAACTGGCCCTCGCCGAGAACACCGACGACGCCAAAGCCGAGATCATCCTCGATGAGGTTCTGGCCGCCGCGTCTTGAAGGCCCCCTGAGGGGGATCTGTGACTGAGACCGTCGCGGTCGTTACGGCGGCGGGGTCCGGTGAGCGGCTTGGCGCCGGGATTCCCAAGGCGTTCGTTGAACTCGGCGGTTGCACCATGCTCGAACATGCCGTCGATGGGCTGCTGGCCTCGGGTGTGATCGACCGGGTTGTGGTTGCCGCCCCGGCGCACCGCTGTGACGAGACCGCCGACCTGCTGCGCGGCCGCGCCACCGTCGTCGAGGGCGGACCGGAGCGGCACGACACCGTGCGCCTCGCGCTGGGTGCCGTCGGCGACCCCGCATTCGTGCTCGTTCACGACGCCGCCCGGCCGCTGACGCCGGTCGAGCAGATCCGACGGGTGGTGGCGGCGCTGCGCGACGGAATGCGGGCCGTCATCCCGGTCCTGCCGGTAGTGGACACCATCAAGGCCGTCGACGCCAACGGCGTCGTGCTCGGCACCCCGGAGCGGGCCGGGCTGCGAGCGGTGCAGACGCCTCAGGGCTTCGACACCGAACTGCTTCGGCGGGCCTACCACCGCGTCGGCACGGTCACGGTGACCGATGACGCCGCTCTGGTGGAAAACCTCGGTACCCCGGTGCACACGGTGCCCGGTGATCCGCTGGCCTTCAAGATCACCACCGCCCTGGATCTGCGGTTGGCGCGAGCGGTGCTTGGCTCATGAGCCTTCCCCGGGTAGGTCTGGGCACTGACGTGCACCCGATAGAACCCGGCCGGGAGTGCTGGTTGCTGGGTCTGCTGTTCGGCGGGGCCGACGGGTGCTCCGGCCATTCCGACGGCGATGTCGCGGTCCACGCGCTCTGCGATGCGCTGCTCTCGGCGGCCGGCCTGGGCGACCTGGGGGCAGTGTTCGGCGTCGACCAGCCGCAGTGGCGCGGAGTCACCGGCGCACAGATGCTCGCCCACGTCCGTACCCTGCTCGCCGAGGCCGGTTTCACCGTCGGCAACGCCGCGGTACAGGTCATCGCCAACCGACCCAAGGTGGGACCGCGCCGGGCAGAGGCCCAAATGCTGCTCTCGGACCTCCTCGGTGCGCCGGTATCGGTGTCGGCCACCACCACCGACGGGCTCGGGCTCACCGGCCGTGGTGAGGGGATGGCCGCGATCGCGACCGCCCTCGTCGTTGAGGCCTCCCGGTAAGCTGCCACGTCGTGACCACCGGCCTGCGCCTGCACGACACCTATACCGGTACCGTGCGCGACTTCGTGCCGCTGCGTCCCGGGCACGCCTCGATCTATCTGTGCGGTGCGACGGTGCAGGGACTTCCCCATATCGGGCACGTCCGCAGCGGTGTGGCTTTCGATGTGTTGCGGCGCTGGTTGGCCGCCAAGGGATTCGACGTCGCGTTCATTCGCAACGTCACAGACATCGACGACAAGATCCTGACCAAGGCCGCCGAGGCCGGCCGGCCCTGGTGGGAATGGGCCGCCACCCACGAACGGGCGTTCACGGCGGCCTATGACGCGCTCGGGGTGTTGCCACCGTCGGCGGAGCCACGCGCCACCGGGCACATCACCCAGATCGTCGAGCTCATCGAGCGGCTGATCGACAGCGGACACGCCTACACCGGGGCCGGCGACGTCTACTTCAACGTGCTCAGCCAGCCCGACTACGGAGCCCTGTCGGGCCACCGCATCGATGACGTCCATCAGGGCGAGGGGGCCGGCTCCGGCAAGCGCGACCAGCGCGATTTCACGCTCTGGAAGGGCGCGAAACCGGGCGAGCCGTCCTGGCCCACGCCGTGGGGCCGCGGTCGCCCGGGTTGGCATTCCGAGTGCGTGGCCATGGCCCATGAGTATCTCGGTTCCGCATTCGACATCCACTGCGGCGGGATGGACCTGGTGTTCCCGCACCATGAGAACGAGATCGCCCAGGCCCGCGCCGCCGGCGACGGTTTCGCCCAGTTCTGGTTGCACAACGGCTGGGTCACCATGGGCGGGGAGAAGATGAGCAAATCGCTGGGTAATGTCCTGGCGATTCCCGCGGTGCTGCAGCGGGTGCGGCCGGCCGAGTTGCGCTATTACCTGGGTAGCGCGCATTACCGATCCATGCTGGAGTTCACCGAGACCGCACTTCAGGACGCCGCGCGGGCCTACTCCGGCATCGAGGAGTTTCTGCATCGGGTCCGCACCAGGGTGGGCGCCGTGGCTGCCACCGGGTGGACGGAGAAGTTCGCCGCCGCCCTCGACGACGATCTGGCCGTGCCCGCCGCACTGGCTGAGGTGCACGCGGCCCGCGCCGACGGCAATCGCGCACTGGAGGCCGGCGATCACGATAGGGCGCTGGCCAGGGCTGGCGAGATCCGGGCGATGACAGCCATTCTCGGGTGTGACCCACTCGATGAGCGCTGGGAGACCCGGGACGAGACCGCGGCCGCTCTGGCAGCAGTCGACGTCCTGGTGGGGGCGGAACTCAAGCGCCGCGATGAGGCCCGCCAGAGTCGCGACTGGGCGCTGGCCGACGAGATTCGGGATCGGCTCAAGAACGCCGGTATCGACGTGACCGACACCGGCGACGGGCCACAATGGGCGCTACTCGGACAGGACGTGACCTAGATGGCCGGAAATTCCAAACGCCGCGGGGCGATCCGCAAGGAGGGCACCAAGAAGGGCCCGACGGTCGGTTCCGGCGGCGTTCGCCGGCGCGGACTCGAGGGTCGCGGCGCCACCCCGCCGGCCCGCATGCGCCCGGGCCATCCGGCGGCCAAGCGGGCCGTCAAGCAGACCCGGCAGGCCCGTAAACCAGGCAAGCCGACCGACGAGACCGAGACAGTCCTGGGCCGCAATCCGGTTCTGGAGTGCCTGCGCGCCGACGCGCCGGCCACCGCCCTTTTCGTCGCACTCGGGGCTGAGGCCGATGAGCGACTGACCGAGTCGGTGACCCTGGCCGCCGACCGCGGCATCCCGATCCTGGAGGTGCCGCGTCACGATCTGGACCGGATGAGTGCCAACGGTCTGCACCAGGGCATCGCGCTGCAGGTCCCGCCGTACGGGTACGCCCACCCCGAGGACCTGCTCGCCACCGCCACCCGCGATGTGGAACCGGCGTTGGTGGTGGCCCTCGACAACATCTCCGATCCCCGCAATCTCGGAGCGGTCATCCGGTCGGTGGCAGCGTTCGGAGGCCACGGTGTCCTGATCCCGCAGCGGCGATCGGCATCGGTGACCGCGGTCGCATGGCGGACCAGTGCCGGGGCGGCCGCCCGGGTGCCGGTGGCGCGCGCCACCAACCTCAACCGGACGTTGGGCCAATGGTCCGCCGCCGGCCTGTCGGTCGTCGGCCTCGCCGCCGACGGTGACACCGTCCTCGACGAATTGGATGCCTCCGGGCCGCTGGTGGTCGTCGTCGGGTCGGAAGGCAAGGGCCTGTCGCGGCTGGTGCGGCAGAGCTGTGACACGGTGGTGTCGATCCCGATGGCGGGCCCGACCGAATCGCTCAACGCGTCGGTCGCCGCAGGTGTCGTACTCGCCGAGATCGCCCGTCAGCGCCGCCGCTGACCAACCGTGCCTTTTGAGGGACCGCGGTCAGGCCCAGGCGTCGGTGCGCTGCCACAGCGTCGGCAGATGCACTGACACACCGTCGCGTTCGGCCAGCGTGGTCAGCACCCGCATGGTGACATCGAGGTCGTCACCGACATAGGGCAGCGCCCGCAGGGGCTTGGTCAGCGGGCGGAAGAAGTCGTCCCAGTGGATCAGCACCACCCGTCGCGCACCGACGGCCCGGACGGTCTCGTCCCAGTACTGCTTGATGTAGCGCTGCGGCTGAACGCCGAGTTGGCCGACCCCGAGGTAGGCCACCTCGGCCTGCTGGCCGGCCAATGCGCCCGGCAGGAATCCCGCGCTGCCCTGAATCAGCAGCCTCTGATCACCGGGGCGGTGATGGACCAGCATCGACCAGGCCTCACCGCATCGGTAGGCCGCCGCTTTCGCCGGCGGGACGACCGGAGCGCTGATGATTCCAGGGAAGCGATCCGGCGGGCAGTGCTCGGACTCGATCAGCGTGACCCCGAACGAACCGATCGCCATTTCCGATCCGGGTGTCGCGACGACGATTCGGTCCTCCGGAAGCCGTTGCCCACGGGCGAGATTGGCGGCAGATGTGCCACCGACCATGCTGGCGCCGGTGCGCTGTGCGACGACAGCGCTGTCCAGGGCGTGATCGAAGTGCGTGTGCACCGGGATCACAGCGGCCAGCCGGTCGATCCCCGCGCGGGTCAGGGACTCCTCGATGTGCGGCTGCGACGGCGCCAACTTGCGCAGGCCGACATCGAGCAGGCCCGGCCGGGAGAAGAACCCATCGGTGAGTATCGCGGTGGTGCCGTCATCGACAAGCAGCGTCGACACCCCGATCCAGGTGAGGGTGACGGGCGTACCCGGACCCGCAGCGGGCAGGTCGAAACGGTCCCGGTACCGGTCGATGTCGGGGCGGCCCAGTTTGAGACGCATCAGACGAACGCCGCCAGGTCGATGCCACCGGCCAGCAACCGGTCCCGCACTGCGGTCGCGATCCCGACCGCGCCCGGCGAATCACCATGCACGCAGACCGATTCCATCTCAATCGGGATGATCGTGCCGTCTGATGCGGCGACGGTGCCGGTGTTCACCATGGCGAGTGCGCGCTCGGCGATCGTGGCCGGGTCGCGCAGCACCGCGCCCGGATTGCTGCGGGGAACCAGAGTGCCGTCGGGCTGATAGGCGCGGTCGGCGAAGCCTTCGGCCACGGTCCGCAGGCCGAGTCGGCGGGCCTCATCGAAGAACACCGAACCGGCCTGTCCCAGCACCGGCAGGCCCGGATCGACGGCGTGGACCGCCCGCGCGACCGCGCTGGCCTGTTCGCGATGCACCACGATGGTGTTGTACAGCGCCCCATGGGGTTTGACATACCCGAGGTCCGAGCCTGCGGCGCGTGCCAGGGCCTGCAGTGCGCCGATCTGATAAATCACGTCGGCGGTCAACTCGGCAGGGTCCACCTCGATGCGGCGGCGGCCGAAGCCGGCGAGGTCGAAGTAGCCCACCTGGGCTCCGATCCGCACCCCGCGGGCGGCGGCCCCCCGGCAGGTGCGCGCCAGCCCGACCGGGTTGCCGGCGTGGAAGCCGCAAGCCAGGTTCGCGCTGGTGACTATGCCGAGCAGGGCGTCGTCGTCACCGAGTTCCCATACCCCGAAGCCCTCGGCGAGGTCGGCATTGAGATCGACGGTGCTCACCCGTCCAGCCTATGCAGTAACCCGCGACGGGGGGCCGAGGCCCGAGGGCAGTCGGCCGGCGATCCACACGACCAGCCAGACTCCGCAGGCGAGCGTGACGATCAGGAAGCTCGGCGGCAGGTTGACTATCGCCGCCGCGAGGAGGCCGGCCCACACCGAGAACACGCTGATGACCGCAGAGATCACCATGGCCAGCACTGGCCGGGGGGTCAATGCGATGGCGGTGGCCGCCGGTGTGACGATCAGGGCGAACAGCAGCAGTGTCCCCACCACCTGCACTGCCATCGTCACCGCGACCGCCAGCAGCACCATGAACAGCATCGACAAGGCCCGAACCGGAACACCCTTGGCCTGGGCAACCGGTGCATTCACCGAACTGAACAGCAGCGGCCGGTAGCACGCGCCGATACACAATCCGAGCATGAGCAGTAGCACCGCGAAGGCCGTCAACTGGTCGCGGGAAATCGCCAACAGGTTTCCGAACAGGACATTGGTCATGGTGTTGGAGCTTTTCGTCGCCTGTGAGTTGAAGAAAAGACCCAGTCCGGTGGCGAATGCCAGCGTGGTTCCGGTGACCACGTCCCGATCGTCGGCGCGCGAGCCGAGTGCGCCGATGAACAGCGCCCCGCCCAGACAGAACACCCCGAGTCCGAGCACCGGGGGCAGGCCGAGCAGGACCGCTCCGGTGGCCCCGGGAAGTCCGATATGGGCCAGGGCGTGGGCTGCGAACGCGTTGCGGCGGATAACGATGAAATAGCCGATCAATCCCGCGGCCAGGGCGATGATGGTCCCCCCGATGAGCGCGTTGCGCATGAACGGCGACATCAGGATGTCGCGCCAGTTGTCCTGGTAGCCCATCGCCACGACAGCGCTGGTCACAGCACACTTCGCATGTACATGTCGCCCTGGGCGGTGTGCGCGACGCGGATCGGGGTCCCATACAGATGGGTCAACAGCGCGTCGTCGACCACGGTGTTGATCGGGGCGTGGTGCGGGTGCTGATCCAGGATGTAGATCGCACTGTTGAGAATCGGGAGCAGTGGGTTGATGTCATGGGCGACCACCAGGATCGTCATGCCCAACTTGTGATGCAGTCCGGCGAGGAGGATGACGATCTCCCGTTGGCTACGGATGTCGAGCGACGCCAATGGCTCATCGAGGATCAGCAGCCGGGGCCTCGAGACGATCGCCTCGGCGATCGCCACCCGTTGGCGCTGGCCGCCGGACAGCGTTGACAACCTTTTGCCGGCGAAAGCGGTCGCCTCGACCTCCGCCAGCGCCTCATCGACCTGCGCGCGCTGCGATGCACTGGCTCGGCCAAGGCCCCAGCGGCGTCCGATCAATCCCAACAGCACCGCATCGGTGGCGCGAAGCGCCTCATCGGCACCTGCCGCGTAATGCTGCGGCACGTAGCCGATCCGGTCGTTGTCCACACCCGGTTCCCGGCCGAACACCTCCAGGTCGCCGGACGCCGCGGGCACCAGGCCCAGGATCATCTGCAGCAGGGTGGTCTTGCCGGATCCGTTGGTACCGATAACGGCGACGATGCCGCCGGCGGGCACGTCGAATGTGGCCTGCGACCAGATCAGCCGGCCGCCGCGTTGGGCGCTGACATCGGTGAACGCGAGTGCGGTCTCGGTGTCGGGGTCAGGGTTTGACACCAAGGGCCTCAGCCAAGGCGGCCAGTTGCTTGTCTTGCCAGCCGACGAATGTGGTCTCACCGGGGGCGACCGTCTCGGTGACCTCGACCACCGGGACCCCGCTCTGCTCGGCGGTGCTACGAATCTGCTCCGGTATCGATCCCTCGGTCTGAGTGTTGTAGATGAGCACGTCGATCTGCTTGTCGGACAGAGCTTTTCGGAACGCCTCGATATCGGCGGGCGTGGGTTCGGACTCGTTGGCCGCGGAACGCCGGTATCCCTCCGGGGTTTTATTGACCAAGCCGAGCGCTTCGGCCTGATAATCGAACACGCTCTCGGTGGCGGCGTAGGACTTGCCGGACGCACCCTTCTTGATGGTGTCGATCAGGGTCGAATACGGCTCCATGGTCGTGGTGAAGGCTTCCCGCCGTTCGGTGAAGTATTCGGCCGCGGCCGGATCGATTTTCGCCAGTTCGGCGCTCACCGCGTCCGCGACGGCGGTCACCGCAGCGGGGCTGTACCAGAGGTGCGGGTTGGCGCCGTCCGGAGTCCGGGTCACCTCGGCGGCGCTGATGACCGGTGCACCAGGTGCCGAGGTGGCGGCCAGATCCTTCGCCCAGTGGTCATAGTCGGCGCCGTTGACCACGACCAGTTTGGCCCCGGCGAACGACGAGGCGTCGGCCGGCGAGGGTTCGTAGTCGTGTGGGTCGACCGAAGAACTGGCCAGGACGGTCGTGACGGCGGTGCAGGCACCGCCGAGTTCGGACACGATGTCGCCCCACTGATCGACGCTGACGACCACGTCGACCGGGGCGGTGGGACACGCGTCAGGTGCTGCGACAGCAGTGGTCTCCGCTTCGGCCGAGGTGTCGGCCGGTGACGGGGACTCCGCGGTCCGGTTCGATCCGCATCCGGTGAGTACGAGTGCCAGAGCGAGAGCAGTGGCAGCGAGTGGTGTCGCGGATGCGGTCGATACGGTCATGTTGAAAACGATAACCGTTATCAGGAAGCTTGTGCCACCCCGGGGCGGAATTCGGCCCTGCGCGGTCAGTCGCCGGCGGTGTCATCGCCGATCAGCAGGCGGACCGCCAGGTCCAGTCGCTTGCTCACGTCATTGGCCGAGGCCCGTCTGGTCAGCCAGGCGAGCAGGTTGGACAGCCACACATCGGAGATGACCCGGGCGATCCGGAACTGATCCTCGGTCGGTTCGCCGTCACCCATCGCTCGGGCGAACATGGAGTCGATGATCTTCTCGACATGGTCGACCTCGCCGGCCGCCGATGCGTCGGCGAACACGTAGGCGCGTGTCATCGCCTCAGTCAGCAGCGGGTTGCGCTGCATCGCCCGGTTGAGCTTGCCGACCATGAAACTCAGTCGCTGATAGGGCGTGCCACCGGTGACCGTCGAGCGGTCGGTCTTGGCGTCGATGCGTTCGAATTCACGCCCCAGTGCGGACACCAGAAGGTGCACCTTGGAGGGGAAGTACCGGTACAGCGTCCCGACTGCCACATCGGCGCGGTCGGCGACCGCTCGCATCTGTACGGCCTCGTAGCCGCCCTTGGAGGCGATCGCCAGCGTGGCATCGAGAATCCGCTTGCGGCGTTCCCGTTGGGCCTCGGAACCCAATTCGGATTCGGTCAGCACCGAGACCGGCATCACCTCGCGGGGGTGTGAACCGGATCCACCGCTGGACTTCTGAGCTGGCGACGACGCTGGCGACGGCACTGTTGCTCCTTCTTCGCGGTGTGACCGCTGTCGACTTGACGGTTCATCGCTGGCACTATTAGAACACGTTCTAGTGGGCCTCGACATGTGTCGAAGCCCCTCTGCCGACCCGAGGAGCCGACGGTGTCCGTCACCATTACCGACGAACAGGCCGCTGCGCGCGATCTGGTGCGCAGTTGGGCTGCCGGCGCAGGGGCCCCGGCGGCGGTCCGCGATATCGACGGCGGCCGCCCCGATGCCTGGCGGCAGGTGTACGGCGGCATCGCCGAACTCGGGCTGTTCGAGGTGGCGGTCAGTGAGGCGGCGGGCGGCGCGGGCGGGTCCGTCGAGGATTTGTGCGCCATGGTCGAGGAGGCGGCCCGGGCCCTGACCCCCGGCCCGGTCGCCACCACTGCGCTGGCCACCCTGGTGGTGACCGATCCTGTTGTGCTCCAGTCCCTGTGCTCGGGTCGGGTCACCGCCGGCGTCGCCCTGGGCGGCGATCTGCGTGCGGACTCCGGCCGGGTGTCCGGCACGGTCGAGTATGCGCTGGGTGCCGACTCCTCCGGGCTGCTGCTGCTGCCGGCAGGCGATGACGTTGTGCTGGTCGACTGCGCAGATTCGGCGGTGACGGTCGAACCTCTGGCCGCCACCGACTTCTCCCGGCCGTTGGCCCGGGTGACATTGGATGCCGCGCCGGTGTCCCGGCTCGCGGTGTCGCGCAGACGCTTCGAGGACCTGATGGCGACAGTGCTGGCCGCCGAGGCCGCCGGGGTCGCGCGCTGGACCCTGGACACCGCGGTCGACTACGCCAAGGTACGCGAGCAGTTCGGCAAGCCGATCGGCAGCTTCCAGGCGGTCAAGCACATGTGCGCCGAGATGCTGCTGCGCTCCCAGCAGATCGCTGTCGCCGCCGGCGATGCCGCCGTGGCGGCTGCCGGAGACGATGGCGATCAACTGTCCATCGCCGCGGCCATCGCCGCGGCGGCGGCCATCGAAGCCGTCACCGCCAACGCCAAGGACTGCATCCAGGTGCTCGGCGGCATCGGGATCACCTGGGAGCACGATGCCCACCTCTACCTGCGCCGCGCCTATGGCATCGCCCAGGCGCTGGGGCAGTCGAACTGGCTGCGCAGGGTGGCGGCGTTGACGCTCGGCGGTGTTCGGAGGACGTTGCATATCGACCTGGACTCGGTGGACCACCTGCGCCCGGAGATCACCGCCGCGGTGACCTCCGTCGCCGCTCTTCCGGCCGACCAACGCCAGGTCGCCCTCGCCGAGTCGGGGCTGCTCGCGCCGCACTGGCCGAAGCCCTACGGCCGGGAGGCCGCTCCGGCCGAGCAGCTTCTCATCGACCAGGAGATGGCCGCCGCCGGGGTGAGCCGTCCCGACCTGGTGATCGGCTGGTGGGCGGTTCCGACGATCCTGGAGGCCGGCACGGCGGCGCAGATCGACCGGTTCGTACCCGCCACGCTGCGCGGCGAGATCGTCTGGTGCCAGCTGTTCAGCGAGCCCGGCGCCGGTTCGGATCTGGCCTCGTTGCGCACCAGGGCCGATCGGGTCGAGGGCGGCTGGACGCTCACCGGGCAGAAGGTCTGGACGTCGGCGGCACACAAGGCGCACTGGGGTGTCTGTCTGGCCAGAACGGACCCAAACGCCCCGAAACACCGAGGCATCACCTACTTTCTCGTCGACATGTGCTCGCCGGGCATCGTCATCCGCCCGTTGCGTGAGATCACCGGCGACGAGATGTTCAACGAAGTGTTCTTCGACGACGTGTTCGTGCCCGACGAGATGGTGGTCGGAGCGGTCAACGACGGCTGGCGGCTGGCCCGGACCACCCTGGCCAATGAGCGGGTCGCGATGGCCCACGGCACCGCTTTGGGCAACCCGATGGAGCAGATGCTGCGCGATCTGGCCGGACGGCAACCCGACCCGGCCGTGACCGACCGGCTCGGCCGCCTGTTGCTGGCCGCCCAGGTGGGGTCGTTGCTCGATCACCGCATCGCCCAGTTGGCAGTGGGCGGCCGGGACACCAGCGCCGAAGCCAGCGCCCGCAAGCTCATCGGTGTGCGCTACCGGCAGGCACTCGAGGAGTTCCGGATGGATCTCTCACCCGGGGCCGGCCTCGTCCTCAACCCCGCCGTCGAGAGCTTCCTGAACACCCGTTGCCTGTCCATCGCCGGCGGGACCGAACAGATCCTGCTCACGATGGCCGGTGAGCGACTGCTGGGGCTGCCGCGCTAGCGAACAGAGATACGCGGCGGCGTGCGCCGGACTTGCAGTCTTGGCGGATCTGTCCTGTACTGGTGACAACGGTGGCACCCCGGGGGGGCGTGCCGCCGGGAATTTCTGACTGCGCCCCTCCGTGAGGTCCACTAACGACGGAGCCATTGGAATCGTGTCTGCGCTAACACCGAAGTACGAAGAACTTCAGTCGATCTATGACATCTCCAACGAGTTCTTCGAGCTATTTCTGGGTCCGACCATGGGTTACACCTGCGGGTATTACGAACGCGACGATATGACCACCGACGAGGCGCAGAACGCGAAGTTCGATCTTGCGCTGGGCAAGCTCAACCTTGAACCGGGGATGACGCTGCTCGACATCGGGTGTGGCTGGGGCGGCGCGATGCAGCGGGCGATCGAGAAGTACGACGTCAACGTCATCGGACTCACGCTCAGCGAGCGTCAGCAGGAATATGCGGTGGCAAAGCTGGCGAAGGTTCCGACCACCCGCACCGTCGAGGTGCGATTGCAGGGCTGGGAGGAGTTCGACGAGAAGGTCGACCGGATCGTGTCCATCGGCGCCTTCGAGCACTTCGGCCACGACCGCTACGACGCGTTCTTCAACAAGTCCTACGAGGCGCTGCCGTCAGACGGAACGATGTTGCTGCACACCATCACCGGGGTGAATCTGGCGGACGGCGAGAAACTGGGCCTGAAGATGACCTTCGAACTGGCCCGCTTCGCCAAGTTCATCATGACCGAGATCTTCCCGGGCGGGCGCCTTCCATCGGTGTCCATGGTCGAGGAACGGGCCACCGCAGCCGGGTTCACCGTGGCACGGGTGCAGATGATCGGACCGCACTACGTCAAGACCCTCCAGGGGTGGGCGGCAGCTTTGGAGGCCCACCGGGAGGAGGCCATCGCGGCCCAGTCCCAGGAGGTCTACGACCGGTATGACAAGTACCTCAACGGCTGCGTTCGTCTGTTCCGCGAGGGATACACCAACCTCGGCCAGTTCACGCTGCAGAAATAGGGTCAGACCGACCCCGCCCCGGATTCAGACCCCGCGCCGGATTCAGACCCCGCCCCGGATTCAGTCATAGGTCACTTCGACGGATTCAGAGGCCGGGTGTGCCTGACAGGCCAGGATCAGCCCCTCGGCCAGGTCGTCGGGTTCCAGCACGTCATTGGTCTCCATCTCGACCTCACCGCTGAGCACGGTGGTGGCACAGGCCCCGCAGTGGCCCTCGCGGCAGGAGAACGGGGCCTCGATGCCCACCTCGAGAAGGACGTCGAGCAACTTGTCCCCGCGGGGCCAGGACACGGTGTGGGTCTGACCGTCGAGATGGACGACGGCGGTGGCCGGAGGCTCGGCACTCGTCACGGGGGGATCAGTCCCTTCGATAACTAGAACACGTTACAGAAATGACAATACGATGAACTACCAGGTACGGGCTCTCGCTGCTCGACACAAATCGTAACGTGTTCTAGTCTGATGACCAGTAACGCACCCCCGGGAGGCATGCAGTGACGTCCATTCAACAGCGTGACGCGCAGACCGTTCTGGTCGCCATCGACGAACTCCTGCCGCGACTGCGGGGGCGCGCTGAGGAGGCGGAGAAGTTGCGCCGGCTCCCGGCGGAGAATATCGCCGATCTCGACGAGGCCGGGTTCTTCAAAATGCTCCAGCCCGAGCAGTGGGGCGGTCTGCAGTGCGACCCCACCTTGTTCTTCGAAGCGGTTCGGCGGATCGCCAGTGCCTGCGGTTCGACCGGGTGGGCCGGTGGAATCCTCGGTGTGCACAACTGGCATCTGGCGCAGTTCGACCAGCAGGCCCAGGATGACGTCTGGGCCGAGGACGCCGGCGTCCGGATCTCGTCCTCCTACGCTCCGATGGGGGCGGGCATGGTGGTCGACGGGGGATATCTGGTCAACGGCAACTGGCTGTGGTCATCGGGATGCGACCACGCCACTTGGACCTTCGTCGGCGGCCCGGTGATCAAGGACGGCCGCCCGGTCGATTTCGGGAGTTTCCTGATGCCACTCGGCGACTATCAGATCCGAGACGAGTGGAATGTGATGGGGCTGAAGGGCACCGGCAGCAACACGCTGGTGGTCAAGGATGTCTTCGTGCCGCGCCATCGCTTCCTGTCCTACGGTGCGATGAACGACGGCACCGCCGGGGGATTGCAGAACAACACCGCGGCGGTCTACCGGATGCCCTGGGGCACCATGCATCCGACGACCATCTCCTCCCCGATCGTCGGCATGGCCTACGGCGCCTACGCCGCGCATGTCGAGCATCAGGGCAAGCGCGTGCGCGCCGCATTCGCCGGTGAGAAGGCCAAGGACGATCCCTTCGGGAAGGTGCGTATCGCCGAGGCTGCCAGTGATATCGACGCGGCCTGGCGCCAACTGCGCGGCAACCTCGCCGAGGAGTACGCGCTGCTCTGCGACGGGAAGCAAGTCCCGATGGAATTGCGGGCCAGGGCTCGCCGTGATCAGGTGCGGGCCACCGGCCGGGCGATCGCCTCCATCGACCGTCTCTTCGAGGCGGCCGGTGCCACGGCCCTCAACAACGACCAACCGTTGCAGCGGTTCTGGCGAGACGCGCACGCCGGGCGGGTGCACGCCGCCAATGACGCCGAGCGCGCCTATGTGATGTACGGCAACCAGGAGTTCGGGCTGCCACTCGGCGACACGATGGTCTAGGGGGCCGAACCCGATGACATCGTTCATCCGCGAGGCCCAGTCCCAACAAGCGCAGTCTCAGCAGGACGTCACATTCGAGTCAACCTCGCGTTTCGCCCAGGTGTGTGCCGGCGAGCGCGACATGCGCCTGCACTACCACGAGGCCGGCGAGGGCAACGACCAGACCGTGGTCCTTCTGCACGGCGGTGGGCCCGGAGCGTCGAGTTGGTCGAATTTCGGGCGCAATATCGCAGTGCTGGCCCGCCACTTCCGAGTCATCGCCGTCGACCAGCCCGGTTACGGCCACTCCGACAAACACACCGAGCACGAGCAGTACAACCGCTATAGCGCCAACGCGGTGCTGGCACTGTTCGACCACCTCGGTATCGAACGTGCCGCGTTGGTGGGCAATTCGCTCGGCGGTGGCACTGCGGTGCGGTTCGCGCTGGACAATCCGGATCGGGCCGGCCGGCTGGTGTTGATGGGTCCGGGTGGGTTGAGCGTCAATCTGTTCGCCCCCGATCCGACCGAGGGGGTGAAGCTGCTGGGCCGGTTCACCGCGAATCCGACCCGGGAGAACATGGAGCGCTTCCTGCGGATCATGGTCTACGACCAGAACCTGATCACCCCTGAACTGATCGACGAACGTTTCGCCATCGCCAGCACCCCGGAGTCGCTGGCCGCCGCGCGTGCGATGGGGAAATCCTTCGCGGGGCCGGATTTCGAGCTCGGCATGATGTGGCGGGACGTGTACAAACTGCGCCAACGGGTGTTGCTGATCTGGGGCCGGGAAGACCGGGTCAATCCGCTGGACGGCGCACTGGTGGCGCTCAAGCAGATCCCTCGGGCCCAGTTGCACGTTTTCGGCCAATGCGGGCACTGGGCCCAAGTGGAGAAGTTCGACGAGTTCAACCGGCTCACGATGGACTTCCTCGGGGGGGCCGCATGAGCATCCGGTCGCTGGGCTACCTGCGGATCGAGGCCACCGATATCGGCGCGTGGCGTGAGTATGCGCTGAAGGTGCTCGGCATGGTCGAGGGCAGGGGTCTGGTGGACGGTGCGCTGTATCTGCGCATGGACGACTTTCCGGCCCGGCTCGTCATCATTCCCGGTGAGCACGACCGGCTGTCGGAATCGGGGTGGGAGTGCGCCAATGCGGCCGACCTGCAACGGATTCGCACTGCCCTCGATATCGAGGGGGTGCCCTACAAGGAAGCCACCGCAGCCCAACTGGCCGACCGGCGCGTCGACGAGATGATCACCTTCGCGGATCCGTCCGGAAACCGGCTTGAGGTTTTTCACGGCGCCGCCTTGGAGCACCGCCGCGTCGTCAGCCCGTACGGCCACACGTTCGTCACCGGAGAGCAGGGGCTAGGGCACGTCGTGCTCTCGACCCGTGACGATGCCGAGGCGTTGCACTTCTATCGCGATGTGTTGGGATTCACGCTGCGGGACTCGATGCGACTGCCTCCACAACTGGTCGGCCGACCGGCCGACGGTCCGCCGGCCTGGCTGCGGTTCTTCGGCTGCAACCCCCGGCACCACAGCCTGGCATTCCTGCCGATGCCCACTCCGAGTGGGATCGTCCACCTCATGATGGAGGTCGGTGGCAGCGATGACGTGGGTCTATGTCTGGACCGCGCGTTACGACGCAAAGTGCCGATGTCGGCCACGCTCGGCCGCCATGTCAACGACAAGATGTTGTCGTTCTACATGAAGACCCCGGGTGGCTTCGATATCGAATTCGGCTGCGAGGGGATGCAAGTCGAGGATGACCACAGCTGGATCGCCCGGGAGAGTACCGCAGTCAGCCTGTGGGGGCATGACTTCAGCATCGGCTCCTACGGCAACGGGTAGCGCGATGGCTTCCGAGCCGATCGACCCCCGTACCTTTCGGCAGGTCCTCGGGCAGTTCTGCACCGGGATCACCATCATCACCACGATGCAGGACGGGCTTCCCATCGGTTTCGCGTGCCAGTCCTTCGCCGCGCTGTCGCTGGATCCTCCGCTGGTGCTGTTCTGCCCGACCAAGATGTCGCGCTCCTGGCAGGCCATCGAGGCCAGTGGACGGTTCTGCGTCAATATCCTGACCGAGCAGCAACGGGACGTGTGCGCGCGGTTCGGGTCCAGGGAGCCCGACAAGTTCGCCGGGGTCGACTGGAAGCCGTCTCTGTTGGGCTTGCCCATCCTGGACGGATCGTTGGCCCATATCGACTGCACGGTGGCCTCCGTGCACGAGGGCGGCGATCATTTCGTGGTGTTCGGCGCCGTGCAATCGCTGTCCGAGGTGCCCAAGGTCAAGCCTCGGCCGCTGCTGTTCTACCGCGGCGAGTACACCGGGATCGAGCCGGACAAGAACACCCCCGCGCAGTGGCGAGACGACCTCGAGTCCTTCCTCACCGCGACCACACCCGACACCTGGCTCTAACCACTCGGGCGAGCGCGCCCTATATCTGCTCGTCGATGAAGGCGACAACCCTTTCGGCTACCTCTCGATGGGTGATGTCGTTGAGAACGTCGTGGCGGGCACCGCCGTATTCGGCCACCTGCAGCGCCGGGATCTGCTCGGCGTAGGCCCGAACCGCGCCGACCGGGGCGATCGGGTCGATCCCGCCGTGTACGGCCAGCGTCGGCACTGTGAGTCCGGGAAGTTCGGCGCCGAAGCGGTCCCAACCCCGGTCCAATTCGCGGACCAGTGTCCGGCTGTCGGCGCTGCTGAACGCCAGCGGATCGTTCTCGATGCAGTCCAGGTAGAACGGATCGGCGGAGAGGCCGGCGGCATCGAGGTTCATCACCGTGTTGAGATCCACCAATTCGGGCACGGGAACCAGGGGAGCACCGGAGACCACTCCGGCGCGGTAGCGGTCGGGCCGTTCCAGCAGTCGGAACAGCGTCACCACCGCACCGTACGAATGCCCCTGCGCGACAAGTGGAATGTCGGGATGACGGGACTCCACCAGCGCGGTGAGGCTGTCGGCCAGGCCGGAACTGTCCTCCAGTGTGCCGAACTGTCCCCGGGTGCCGGGGGAGAAGCCGTGGCCGAACTGGTCGACCGCCCACAGGTCGATGCCGGCGGCATTGAGGGCGAACCCGTAGCGGTGGTACAGGCCGCTGTGCTCACCGAAACCGTGCAGGAAGATCACCGCCGCGCGGGGACGGGCGGCCGACCAGTGCCGGTAGTAGACGGGGCCGCGTTCATGGTCGAGGAAGGGCATGCCTCGACTCCACCAAGCATGTCAGCGGAGTGCAACCCGGACCGCCGGGAGCTATTGAATATCGTTTTCAATTAACGTTATGATCGTGGTCCATCACCCACACCGGGAGGAGAAGCCGATGCCCATCCTGCTGAAGTCGATGACCGCACTGGCCTGCTGCGCCGTCGCGACCATGGCGGCGCTGACGGTGGCTCATGCAGACGTCTCGGGTTCGGTGCCGGGTAATGACGTGACACCGCCGACCACCACAACGATGGACCGCGATCCTCATTCGTTTACCGCGGTGCAGCCGTCATCGATCTGCGGTGATGACACGCTCGCCTGCGCGCCCGCGCACACACACTGATCACGGACCGGATCCCGATCGGCTCGGTAGTCAGCCGTTCAGCCAGGGCTCGAGACGGCGCAGTGCCTCGTGGATATCGCCGGTGGGACCGGCGAACGACAACCGAACGAACGAACCACCCCGGACGGTATCGAAATCGACGCCCGGCGCGATGGCCAGACCCGTTTCTGCCAGCAACCTTTCGCAGAACGTCAGCGAGTCGGCGGTGAGGTCCGAGATGTCGGCGTACACGTAGAAAGCGCCATCGGGCGGCGCCACCCGGGTGATCCCGAGGGTGCGCAAGCCGGTGACCAGAATCTCCCGGTTGGCGGCGTAGTGCCGCAGATGTCCTTCAGCTTCTGCGACGGACTCCGGTGCGAAGGCCGCGACTGCGGCGTACTGGGGCAGCACCGGTGGGCAGATGGTGAAGTTGCCGGTCAGGCAATCCACCGCCCGGCGTAACTCGGCGGGTACCAGCAACCAGCCCAGCCGCCAGCCCGTCATGGCGAAGTACTTCGAGAAGCTATTGGCCACAACGGCATTGCGTGAGGTCTGCCATGCGCAGGAGGTATCCGGCGCACCCGGATAGACCAGACCGTGGTAGACCTCGTCGCTGATCAGGCGGACCCCGTTGGCATCGCACCAGGTGGCGATGGCGGCCAGTTCGGCAGGTTCGATCACCGTCCCGGTCGGGTTGGCCGGACTGGCGACGATGACACCCTTGACTGGTGGGTCCAACGCGGCGAGCATCTCCACCGTCGGCTGGAACCGGGTCCGCGGCCCGCACTCGATCTCGACAACCTCACAGCCGAGTGCGGTCAGGATGTTGCGGTAGCAGGGATAGCCGGGGCTGGCGATGGCGACCCGGTCCCCGGCGTCGAAACAGGCAAGGAACGCGAGCAGGAACCCGCCGGATGAGCCGGTGGTCAGCACGACGTCGTCGACGTCGACCGCGAGCCCGTAGGTGGCGGCGTAGGACCGGGCGATCGCCGACCGCAGCTCCGGAATGCCCAGGGCCACGGTGTATCCCAGGCTGCCGGACTGAAGCGCTCGCTGGGCGGCGGCCAGTACCGGTGCGGGAGCGCCGGCGCTCGGCTGACCCGCGGAGAGATTGACCAGATCGCCGTGGGTGCGCTGGCGTTCGGCCGCCGCCAGCCAGACATCCATGACGTAGAAGGGCGGGATACCGGCCCGGCGCGCGACGTTACCGCTCATCGGTCCACGCTAGAACACCGCTTTAGAAGATCTCGGCTTCGAGCCGCCGCAGGTACTCGCGGGGCGGCCCGAGCAGCTCGGCGCTGGCGTGCGCCCGCTTGAAGTACAGGTGCATATCGTGCTCCCAGGTGATGGCGATCCCGCCGTGCAACTGGATCGACTCCCCGGCCACCGTGTTGAACGCCTCGCTGGCCGCCAGTCGGGCCAGCGACGCCGACACCGGGCCGGGGTCCGCGACCGCCTCACCCACCACCGACCGGGCGGCCTGGACGGAAACGTAGAGGTCGGCCATCCGGTGTTTGAGGGCCTGGAAGCTGCCGATCGGGCGGCCGAACTGCACTCGCTGTCTGGTGTATTCCACGGTGAGCTCCAGGCAACGCGCCGCCGCGCCGATCTGTTCGGCGGCGAGCAGGATCGCGGCGGTGTCACCGATGCCGGGATCGCGTCCGATCTCGGTCGTCTGGCCGGGCCTGACCCTGGCCAGTCTCCGGGTCGGATCCATGGCCTGGACCGGTTCGGCGGTCGTGTCGGTCCAGCGAGCGAGACGGCCGTCCTCGACGGCGACGAGCACGTCGGCGACGTCCCCGTGGATCACGTAGTCCCGGTCGAAGACCACCGCGCCGATCAGCGAACCGGCCGCCAATGCTTCCAGGGTGTCGGCATCGGGGGCATCCACCGCGAGCAGAGCGAGCTCGGCCAGGGTCGTTCCCAGCAGCGGGGTCGGCACCAGATTCCGGCCCAGTTCCTCGAGGACGGCCGCGGCGTCGCCCAATTCACCGCCTGCACCGCCGAACTCCTCGGGAACGACCAGTGCGGCCACCCCGACCTGCTCGCACAACATCGCCCAGAGGGACTCGTCATAGCCGCGGGGCGACTCCATCGCCCGCCGCACCGCTTCGGGTGGGGCGTGTTTGTCCACCAGGGCCGCGACGGTCTGGCGCAGCAGTCGACGTTCATCGGTCGTGGACATCAGCCCTCCGGTGTTCGACTGGACAACTCGGCAAGCACCCGGCGACGGTGGGCGGCGGGAGTGCCCCACGCGGAGTGCAGGGCCTGGGTGCGCAACAGCAACTGCGACAGATCATGTTCGACGGTGTAGCCGATGGCGCCATGGGTCTGCAGTGCCGCCCGCGCCGACAGCAGTGCGGCCTCCGACGCGGCGGCCTTGGCGGCACTGACATCGCGGGCGGTATCCGTCGACCGCTCGGCCAGCGACAGCGCTGCCCCGTAGACGAGGGGCCGGGCCAATTCCAGCGCGATATGGACGTCGGCGAGTTTGTGTTTGATGGCCTGGTAACTGCCGATCAGCCGGCCGAACTGGCTGCGCTGTTTGGCATAGGCCACCGACAGGTTCAGCATCGCCTGCCCGGCGCCGACCAACTGTGCGGCGGTGGCCAGCACGCCGTACTCGTAGGACCGTGCGATATCGGCCGGCCGCCGATCGGCCGACGCCGCCACGTCGAATGATCGCCGGGTGGGGTCGACGGAGGTGTGCGCGGTGGTTGGTGTCCCGTCGCGGACCGATCCGTCCGCGGCCAGCAGTACCAGTCCGGCGAAGTCCGCGTTCACCGCCCGCGGCACCTCCGGCGGTAGCGCGACGGTGGCGATCAGGTCGCCGGCAGCCAGTGCCGTCGAGCGCTCGTCTCCGGCCATCAGGACCGGTGCCACCGCGATGGACTCGGTGACCGGACCGGGCACACACCAGTGGCCGAGTCGTTCGGCGGCGACGACCAGGTCCGCCGGGTGCGCGCCGATTCCGTCGAACTCCTCCGGAACGGCCAACGCGGTGATGCCCAGTTCGGCCAGCAGTGCCCACAACTTTCGTCCAGGGCCGGTATCGCCGTCGGCCCAGGCGCGGACCGCACCCGGCACGTCGGCACTGCCCAGGGCCGCGTCGATACTGGCGGCGAAATCGCGTTGCTGGTCGTCGAGGGTGAACTTCATGACTTCTTCGCCCCGGTCTCCCTGGGCAGGCCCAGCAACCGCTCGGCGATGATGTTGCGCTGAATCTCGTTGGTGCCCGCGTAGATCGGGCCGCCGAGGGCGAACAGCAGGCCCTCGGTCCAGTGGCCGGCCACTTCGCCGTCCGCGCCGGCCACATCCAGTGCGGTCTGGTGCAACGCGACGTCCAGGTCCGACCAGAACACCTTCGTCACCGAGGACTCCGCCCCGAGTTCCCCACCCTCGGACAACCGGGAGACGGTGCCGAAGGTATGCAGCCGGTAAGCCTGGGCCTTGATCCATGCGTCGGCAACCCGGTCCGCGTAGGCCGGGTCCGATCCGCGTGCCGTCCAGTCCCGAAGTAACCGGTGCGCGGGTGCCATGAACCGGGCCGGGCTGCGCAACGACATCCCCCGTTCATTGCTGGCCGTGCTCATCGCCGCCCGCCAGCCGTCGTGGACGCCGCCGATGACATCAGAGTCGGGCACGAACACGGCGTCGAGGAAGATCTCACCGAAACCAGTTGTCCCACCGAGTTGCTCGATGGGTCGCACCGTCACCCCGGGTGCGTCGAGGTCGAACATCAGATAAGTCAAACCGCGATGGCGCTCCGCAGTGGGATCGGAGCGGAACAGTCCGAAGCCACGCTCGCCGAACACCGCGCGGCTGCTCCAGATCTTCTGCCCGTCGAGCAACCAGCCGCCCTCGGTCCGCGTCGCCGTCGAGCGCAGCGAGGCCAGATCGCTACCGGACTCGGGCTCGGACCAGGCTTGCGCCCAAATCTGTTCGCCAGTGGCCATTTTCGGCAGGATTCGATCCCGCTGTTCCTCGGTGCCGTGGGCGAACAGCGTCGGGGCGAGCATCGAGGTTCCGTTGGCGCTGGCCCGGCCGGGAGCCCCGGCGCGGAAGTACTCTTCTTCGAACACCACCCACTGCAGCAGGGTGGCGTCCCGGCCGCCGTACTTTCGCGGCCAGGCGATCACCGACAGCCCGGCGTCGAACAGCACCTTGTCCCAGTGTCGATGCTGCTCGAAACCCTCTTCGGTGTCGTAGGACTTGGTCGGGAACGCATCCCTGTTGGCATCGAGGAAGGTCCGAACCTCGTCCCGGAATGCGCAGGTTTCGGAGTCGTAGGAGAGATCCATCACGCCATCTCCCGCAAGGTGGGTTTGACGATCTTTCCGCCGGCGTTGCGGGGCAGGGCGTCGAGGAAGACCACTGAACGCGGAGTCTTGAAATTTGCCAAATGTTTTCGGGCGTGGACGATCACCGACTCCTCGTCGATATCGGATCCCGCGCGGCGCACGACGAAGGCGCGGCCGACCTCGCCCAATCGCTCGTCGGGCACGCCGATGACGGCGGCGTCGGCGACCCCGTCCAGCCGGGCGAGAACCTGTTCGACTTCGGCCGGATAGACGTTGAACCCGCCGCAGATGAACATGTCCTTGAGCCGGTCGGTGATCCGCAGGTTTCCGGCTTCGTCGACGGTGCCGATATCGCCGGTATGCAGCCAGCCGTCGGCGTCGATCGCACCGGCGGTGGACTCCGGGTCGTCCAGGTATCCGAGCATCACATTGGGCCCGCGCAACAGCACCTCCCCGGCGCCGGTGTCGTCCGGGCTGTCGATCCGCAGTTCGAAACCGGCGATCGGGCGCCCGCAGGTGGTGGCGACGGTGATCGGATCGTCGTCGGCGCTGCACATGGTTCCGAAGCCGCTGGCTTCGGTGAGTCCGTAGGCGGTCAGCACGATGTCGAAGTCGAGTTCACTCTGCATACGTTCGATGAGGACGACCGGCACGGTAGCGGCACCGGTCACCGCGAACCGCAGCGAGCTCAGGTCGTAGTCGCCGCGCGCGGGATGATCGAGCAGGCTCTGGTAGACGGTCGGCGGTCCGGGCAGCACGGTGATCCGGTGGTCCTGCACGGCGCGCATGGCCTGTTGTGGGTCGAAGGTCAGCTGCGGGATGAGGGTGGCCCCGGTCTGCAGGCAGGCCAGGATTCCGGCCTTGTAGCCGAAGTTGTGGAAGAACGGGTTGATGCACAGGTACCGGTCGGAGGGGGTGAGCTGTCCGCAGGCCGCCCATGCGGCCGGTGCGGACAGCGACTGCCGGTGCGCGCACAGCACGCCCTTGCTGCGGCCGGTCGTTCCCGAGGTGAACAGGATGTCGGAGACATCATCGGGCCGAACCGCCGCGGCCCGGGCGTCCAACTCCGCCATCGGGATCTGCGGCCCGGCCAGGAATTCGTCCCAGCTGTCGTCGGGTTCGTCGACCGGTACCCGCACGATGTGCCGCAGGGCCGGCAGTGCCGCGGGGTCGAGTTCCCCCGCCCGGTCGGTGCCGAGGAAACGTCCCATCGCGATGAGCAGTGGAGCCTTCGTACGGGCCAGGATGTCGGTGGCTTCCTCGGCGGTATAGCGGGTGTTGATCGGGACCACCACCGCCCCCGCATAGTGAATGGCCAGACAAGCGACAACCCAGTGCCAGGTGTTCGGTGACCAGATCGCCACCCGATCCCCGGGATGGACGCCGAGTCCGGCGATGGCGGCAGCGGTGCGCCGCACCTCGTCATGCAGTTCGGCGAAGGTGAGGCTGCGGTCATCGGTGATCACGGCAGCATGGTCGGCGTAGTCGAAGGCCATTCGGTCGAGCACCGCGGGTGTGGTCAGCCGACGCTCCGCTGTCGTCCCCGGGTCGCCGGCGCCCACCGTCATTGCTGCTCCCACCTGGCCCCAAGCCAACAAAGCAAGTGCTTGGTAGGTTAGCCTACTAGGGTGATCACGGTCGAGGAGTTCCGGGCGGAGGTTCGGGGGTGGCTGGCCGACAATCTGGTCGGGGACTACGCCGCGCTGAAGGGTCTCGGCGGTCCCGGTCGTGAGCATGAGGCGTTCGAGGAACGGTGGGCCTGGAACCGCCATCTGGCCGCCGCCGGTCTGACCTGTCTGGGATGGCCGGTGGAGTTCGGTGGACGCGGTCTGTCGGTGGCCCACCGGGTCGCCTTCTACGAGGAGTACGCCCACGCCGATGCACCCGACAAGGTCAATCACCTCGGCGAGGAACTGGTCGGTCCGACGCTGATCGCATTCGGGACCGCTGAACAGCAGCAGCGGTTCCTTCCGGCGATTCGTGATGTAGCCGAACTGTGGTGTCAGGGCTACTCCGAACCCGGCGCGGGCAGTGACCTTGCGGCCGTGTCGACCTCGGCGGTACTGGAGGGTGAACCCGGCCAGCAGCACTGGGTGATCAACGGCCAGAAGGTGTGGACCTCGCTGGCGCACTGGTCTCAGTGGTGCTTCGTGCTGGCGCGTTCGGAGAAGGGGTCATCCCGGCACGCCGGTCTGTCCTATCTGCTGGTACCGCTGGACCAACCGGGCGTCGAGATCCGGCCGATCGTGCAACTCACCGGTGACTCGGAGTTCAACGAGGTGTTCTTCACCGATGCCCGAACCGATGCCAACCTGGTGGTCGGTGAGCCCGGCGACGGCTGGCGGGTGGCGATGGGCACGTTGCAGTTCGAGCGGGGCGTCTCGACCCTGGGTCAGCAGATCCGTTACGCCAGGGAGTTGTCCGGTCTGGTCGACCTGGCCAAGAACACCGGTGCCGATGAGGATCCGCTGATCAGGGAACGGCTGACCCGTGCCTGGGCCGGCCTGCAGACCATGCGGTCCTTCGCGTTGGCCACGATGGACGAGGAGCAGCCAGGCCAGGACAGCGTATCCAAGTTGTTGTGGGCCACCTGGCATCGCGACCTCGGCGAGCTGGCCATGGACATCAGGGGAAGGGCGGGACTCGTGCTGGTGGACAACGAGTTCGACGAATGGCAGCGGTTGTTCCTGTTCTCCCGCGCCGACACCATCTACGGCGGTTCCAACGAGGTCCAGCGCAATATCATCGCCGAGCGCGTTCTCGGTCTACCCCGCGAGGCCCGAGGCTAGTGGCATCCCTGTCGATCCCGCCCGCAGAGACCGGCGGCCACGGCCTGCTCCAGGAAAGGGTGGTCGTGGTCACCGCGGCAGCCGGAACCGGGATCGGTTCGGCCACCGCCCGTCGGGCCCTTCTCGAGGGGGCCGATGTGATGATCTCCGACCATCACGAACGCCGACTCAGCGAGACCCGGGATACGTTGTCGGCGTTGGGACTCGGCCGGGTCGAAAGCGTGCTCTGCGATGTCACCTCCCCGGTTCAGATCGACGCACTGATCGCCTCCACCACCGCCCGGTTCGGCCGGCTCGATGTGCTGGTGAACAACGCCGGACTGGGTGGGCAGACTCCGGTGATCGAGATGACCGACGAGGAGTGGGACCGGGTCCTCAGCGTCACCCTCACCTCGGTGATGCGGTCGACGCGCGCCGCGCTGGCCTACTTCCGCGATGCCGGTCACGGTGGTGCCATCGTGAACAACGCCAGCGTGCTGGGTTGGCGGGCGCAGCACTCGCAGTCTCACTATGCCGCGGCCAAGGCCGGGGTGATGGCGTTGACCCGTTGCAGCGCAATCGAAGCGGTCGAGTACGGGGTGCGGATCAACGCGGTGTCGCCCAGTATCGCCCGGCACAGGTTCCTGGAGAAAGTTAGTTCGGCCGATCTGCTGGACCGGCTGTCGGAAGGCGAGGCCTTCGGCCGGGCGGCCGAGCCCTGGGAGGTGGCGGCCACCATCGCTTTCCTGGCCAGCGACTATTCGAGTTACCTGACCGGCGAGGTGATTTCGGTGTCGAGTCAGCATCCATGACGGACGCGACCGCACAGCCGGCAACCCGCCGTGACGAGCTCCTCGGACTCGCCGCGACGATGTTCGCCGAGCGTGGTCTGCGTGCCACCACGGTCCGCGACATCGCCGATGCCGCCGGAATCCTCTCGGGCAGCCTCTATCACCACTTCTCCTCGAAAGAGGCGATGGTCGACGAGGTACTGCGTGGGTTCCTCGACTGGCTCTTCGACCGCTACCAGCGGATCATCGACACCGAGTCCAATCCCCTTGCCCGGCTTGAGGGATTGTTCATGGCGTCCTTCGATGCGATCGAGCACCATCACGCCGAGGTCGTCATCTATCAGGACGAGGCCAAGCGGCTCTCAGCCCAGCCGCGTTTCAGCTATATCGACGAACTCAACGTCCGCCAGCGCACGATGTGGGTCGACGTGCTGACCCAGGGGATCGAACAGGGCTACTTCTGCGCCGATATCGACGTCGACCTGGTGTACCGGTTCATCCGCGACACCACCTGGGTGTCGGTGCGCTGGTACCACCCCGGCGGACCACTGACTGCCGAGCAGGTAGGACGGCAGTACCTCGCGATCGTGCTCGGTGGAATCACCGACCAGACCAAGGAGGCCGGACATGGCTGAGGCCTACATCATCGACGCGGTGCGCACCCCGGTCGGCAAGCGCAACGGCGCGCTGGCCGGGCTGCACCCGATCGACCTCGGTGTGCATGCGTTCCGCGGGATCTTCGGGCGCAATGACGTCGACCCGGCTGCGGTCGATGACGCGATCGTCGGCTGCGTCGACGCGATCGGCGGTCAGGCCGGAAACATCGGCCGGCTCACCTGGTTGGCGGCGGGCTACCCCGAGGAGGTGCCCGGAGTCACCGTCGACCGTCAGTGTGGATCCAGCCAGCAGGCGATCTCCTTCGGGGCGCAGGCGATCATGGCCGGTACCGCCGAGTTGATCCTGGCCGGTGGGATGCAGAACATGAGCCGGATCCCGATCTCCTCGGCGATGATCGTGGGGCGGGAGTTCGGATTCAGCACGCCCACAGCCGAATCGGCGTTCTGGGCGCAGCGCTACCGCGACGAGGAGATCTCGCAGTTCCGCGGTGCGGAGATGATCGCGCAGCGCTGGGACATCTCCCGCGAGGATATGGAGCGCTTCGCGTTGGCCAGCCACCAACGGGCGTTCGCCGCCATCCGCGGCGGGCACTTCGACAACGAGATCGTGGCGGTCGAGGGTTTTGCGGTCGACGAGACGCCGCGCGAGACCTCGCTGGAGAAGATGGCCGCCCTGGCGCCGCTCAGCGACGGCGGACGGATGACGGCTGCGGTGGCCAGCCAGATCTGCGATGGTGCCAGTGCGGTGCTGCTGGCCTCCGAGCAGGCCGTCAAAGACCACAACCTGACGCCTCGGGCCCGGATCCACCACATCAGCTGCCGTGGAGCCGATCCGGTGCTGATGCTGACCGGTCCGATTCCGGCCACCCGCTACGCATTGGACAAGACCGGGCTGTCGATCGACGATATCGACGTCGTCGAGATCAACGAGGCGTTCGCGCCGGTGGTGCTGGCCTGGATCAAGGAGACCGGGGCAGATCCGGCCAAGGTCAATCCGAACGGTGGTGCCATCGCGCTGGGCCACCCACTGGGCGCCACCGGGGCGAAGCTGTTCGCGACCATGCTGGGCGAACTGGAGCGCACCGGCGGCCGGTATGGGCTGCAGACCATGTGCGAGGGTGGCGGCACCGCCAACGTGACTATCATCGAACGGCTGTAGCGAGAGTCGCGGCCCGTCTACTCAGCGTTACGCTCGGGTATGGGGATCGCACCCGAAACCTGGTCACCGTCGTTGCTGAGGTTGATCCGGACCTCGAACAGGTATCTCCTCAACCCGATGATGCTGCACCTGGCCGGTAAGCGGTGCTGGTACGCCTCGGTCATCGAACACACCGGCCGCCAGTCGGGAAAGCGTTACGCGACACCCATCGTCGCCGATCGCGTCGGCGAGGACCTCATCGTCCCGCTTCCCTACGGCACCCGGGTCGACTGGGTTCGCAACGTTCTCGCCGCGGGCGGGGCGACCGTCGTCCGCAAGGGCGAGACGTTCACAACGCAATCCCCGTCTATCATCGCCGGTCACGAGGCGCTGCCTTTGCTCCCGAAGCACCGCCGCCGATCCTTCGAACGCTTCGGCATCGGGCGTTTCCTGCGTCTGCGCATCAGCAACTCCGGGTGAGACCCGTCACAAACCCCGAGCCAATCCGTAGCTGTGGCGGCTCCGAATAGTCCGTGATGGCCCGGTCACCCGATCGGTGCGAGAAGCAGCAGGGCCGCTGAGCAGCAGAGCGGTCCACAGAGGAGTTGACACGATGGTTTCGTTGCGCGCGTGGTTGGTTTCCGGAACGTTCGCGGCCGGGCTCAGCGCCGGCATGTTCTGCGGTACGGGGCTCGCCTCGGCCGACGCGGGTGCAGACCCCGGCAGAACGGACTCCGGGGCCAGCGCCTCGGTCGAGTCACCCCGGTCCGAGCGAGGATTTGCCCGAGGCTCGGTCCCCAACACAGTGCGGCCGGCCGCCTCGTCCTCGCGGCGTACGCCCGGAGTCCGCGTTGCCCTCGGGGCTGCGGCAGCAGTTCCCGGCCCTGATCTTCGCGGCCCTGTGCTGTCCGGCCCTGTGCGGCCGGCCTCGGCGGTGCCGGTTCCGGCCGCTTCGGCCCGCCGGGGCACGGACGCCCGCAACAGCGGGTCCAGCGCGAGCCTCGTCGGAATCACCGGAATCACCTCCCCGGCAGCGGTCAGGCCCGCCACCCAGCCAGTGGCGCAGCCCATACCGGTGGTGCCATCGAGCGTCCCCGTCGATCCGGCGGAGTTCGCCGGGACGTACTACGAGCAGGGCAGCGTGAAGCAGTTCTTCTCCCTCGGTCTGGTGAACACCAAAGCGGAGTACACCCTGAACCCGGACGGGACGATTCGCGTCCAGAACTCCGGGAACTACTTCTTCAACCGCGGTCCGCGTTCCTCCATCGTCGGATCTGCGGTCGTCGTCAACGACACCAATACCGCGCTGAACGTCGGATTCTCGCCGTTCGGCCCGCCCTCGGCCTCGCCCCCGGGTAACTACACGATCCTGGCCAACGCCCCTGACTACCGCTGGGTCATCGTCAGCGATCCGTCTGGCCGAAGCGGCTACATCCTGACCAGGGACAAGACCATCTCGCGAACTGAGTACCGGCAGCTTCTCGACCAGGCACGGGCGTTAGGCGTCCAGGGACGTATCACCCCGACCAAGCAGTACGCCTGACGCGGCTCTCAACCCGCGGGTGACCGGGAGACGTCGATCAGCGCCGAGGCTTGCCGAAGGTGTTCGACAGCCTCGGCGACGATGCTGTCGATCAGCTCGGCGCAGGACGGCAGATCGTCGATGATCCCGGCCACCTGGCCGGAGGCCAGTACGCCGGCGCCGGTGTTGCCGTCGACCAGCCCGGCCTTGAGCAACATCGGTGTGTTCGCCGCCATGAGCACCTGGGACCAGGTCAGTTCCTTCCCGTGCCGCATGGCCAGCCCGTCGCGGATCATCGAAGACCACGTCATGCCGGACATCTTCTTGAATTTCGCCGCGTTGAGGACAGCAGCTGTGAAACCGCGTGCCCGCGAACCGCTTTCGAGCTTCTCCACCAGGCCGGTGCGAAGCACCCGGTGCGGCATCCCGTCCACCCGGGTGGAGACCACCGTTCCGTCCAGGGCGGCTTGCAGGTAACGCTGCTTGACCGCGTCCGGGACAGTGGAGTCCGACGTCAGCAGGAACCGGGTACCCATCGCCACCCCGGCCGCGCCGTAGGACAGCGCCGCGGCGAGGCCCCGACCGTCGAAGAAACCGCCGGCGGCGATGACCGGGATGTCGGTGCCGGACAGGGCGTCAAGCACCGAGGGCAGCAGCAGGGTGGTGGGCACCGGCCCGGTGTGCCCGCCGCCCTCACCGCCCTGCACGATCACCGCATCGGCACCCCAGGCGGCCACCTTCTTCGCGTGCTTGGCCGCTCCGATCGACGGCACCACGACCGACCCGGCGTCCTTGAGTCGGGCGATCAACTCCGGCTTGGGAGCCAATGCGAATGAGGCGACTTTCACGCCCTCCCGGATCATCAGGTCGACGCGATCGCCGGCGTCGGCGGCGTCCGCACGGATGTTGACACCGAAGGGCCGGTCGGTGGCCGCCTTGACCTTGCTGATCGCCGTCGCCAGTTCGTCGATGGTCATGGTCGCCGCGGCCAGGATCCCGAGTCCACCGGCATTCGCGGTCGCCGACACCAACCGCGCGCCGGCCACCCAGCCCATCCCGGTCTGCACCACTGGATGTTCGATGCCGACCATGCGGGTCAGCGCGGTCTGGATTCTCATACCTTCACCTCCTTGTCCCGCAGTCCCTTCGGGTCGATCCTGCGGATCAGGTCGAGTTCGGCACCGGTCGCCAACCGGGTGTGTGGAGCATCGTCGAGGCCGTGCACCTCGAACGTGGTGTTCGCGGCGACGTCGGCGGGATGCACGCCCGGATGCAGCGATACCGCACGCATCGTGTGACCGGGACCGCCGAAGTCGAAGACCCCGAGGTTGGTGACCACCCGGTGCACGTCGACGAAGCGGTAAGCGGGATTTCCCGGATCGACTTTGTCCCAGCCGATACCGGAGACCACGTCCACCCTGTCGGTGAAGACCCGTCTGGTGTGGTTACCGACGAAGTAGCTCGTGGTGTGGTTGATGGTGTTGCCGGGGGCGCCGCGCACCCCGAACATCTGTCGGGTGGGGTGCTGCAATGGGCCGAACGCCGAGAGGTTCTGGTTGCCGTACCGGTCGATCTGGTTGGCCCCCATCACCACGTGGCGCCGCCCCCAGGCCAGGGTCTCGAATACCCGGCCGAACGGCATCCAGCCCTCGATCGCGCCGGCGGCGCCGATCGCCGGCGTATCGGCCAGCAGTTGGGCCTCGCCATCGCTGAGCAGGATGTCGGGGGAGAACGTCAGCCGGGCCATCCGGGCGCCGATCGAGACCACGGTCGTCATCGGCGAGACCATGATCTCGCCGGCGTCGCGGAACAACTCCGCGCACGCGATGACGCAGACCTCGGCGCGGCTCACCTGGATCACGACGCCCCCTGCTCATCAGAGAATCGGCGGACCGCCGCCTGGTAGTCGGCCTCGCTGCCGGACAGGTACGTGGTGACGAACTCAGCCCAGGCGGCATCGTCGGCGGCCGACTGGGCGTAGAGGCGCTGGAACGTCTCGTCGCGGCCGTAATCGGTTGCAGCCGTAGTGAAATGGGCGCCGCCGGGTGCCTCGACGACGTGGTCGACCATCATCCGGTTGACCAGCAGAGCCTGCGGTGCAACGGCTTTGACGAGGTCCTCGGTCGACACGATCCGCTCCACCGACAGCAGTCGCCGGTCGGCGGCCATCAGGAACAGGTCGTCGAAGTACGGGTCGATCCCGGTGTAGGCGGCATTGCCATGTTTGTCACCCAGGTTCAGATGTGCGAACGCGGCATCCAGGCGCAGCGCCGGCATGGCGATGAGGTCCTCGTGGTCCTGACCGGTCGGGTAGGGCGATCGCACGGTCTGCAGTTCGCCATCCCAGAAGTCGGGTACCGAACTGCCCAGGCCGGCCCGGATCGGCAGGAACGGCAGTCGCTGTGCGGCGGCCTGCAGTCCGCAGCGCAACATGCCCTCGTCCATCTCGCGGGCGACGATCGCGCCGGTGGTGCGCGCGCGGGAGAACCATGGGTCGTAGAACGGCGGGGAGTCCAGTGAGACGAACCCGTAATAGGCCTTGCGCACCTTGCCCGCCGAGCACAGCAGACCGAGATCGGGTCCGCCGTAGGTCACCACGGTGAGGTCGGTGACGTCGGTGCGCAGTAACGCCCGGACGAATGCCATCGGTTTGCGTCGCGAACCCCAGCCGCCGATGCCGACGGTCATACCGCTCTCGATGCGGCTGACCGCGTCGTCGAGGGTGGTGCGTTTGTCGCGGGTCATGTCCCGGACTTCTTCGTACCCGCGAAATCGTCGCGTAACTCGTCGGAGACCCCGGACAGGTTCAACTCGAAGGTGAAGCCCTGCTCCATCCGGTAGCTGGCGTTGACTCGTTGGGTGTCAATGAGATTCAACGCCTCCTTGGCGGCCCGGATCACCCGGGTGTCCTTGGCGGCGATATCGCGGGCCACCCGCAGCGCCGCCTCATCGAGGTCTGCGCGTGGCACTACCTGATGGACCGACCCGAAGTGGTGCAGGGTGGCGGCGTCGACGGTGGCCGCGGTGAAGAACAGCCGTCTCATCATGTGCTGCGGGACCAGCCGGGACAGATGAGTCGCCGCTCCCAGCGCCCCCCGTTCGACTTCCGGAAGGCCGAACGTCGCATCCTCGGAGGCCACGATCACATCGGCATTGCCGACCAGTCCGATGCCGCCGCCGACGCAGAAGCCGTTGAC
>ERZ888423.486-NODE-486-length-39944-cov-20.452180_pt1 | contig 39944 bp, 37 predicted proteins | sample MGYA00520523_ERZ888423 | MGnify/ENA primary metagenome ERZ888423 (study PRJEB32303, sample SAMEA104408611) | aquatic metagenome | biome: Brackish water; feature: Pelagic; material: water | place: Baltic Sea | collected 2014-06-08T10:24:00 | depth 30,27 m ... | reverse complement strand
CAACAGTCAAGGCAAGCCCAGCAAACGTTATTAGCGGGTTTGCCGCATGACCTTATGGGCCCCCTGTCTCGAATGGCATTACGCATAGAAATGACCGACGATGAGAGCTTAAAGCTTGGCCTAAAGCGGGACTTAAACGACATGCAGCGCATGGTCGAGCAGTTTTTGGATTTCATGCGCGGCCAAGATGTCGATCGCTTAACAATGCTGCCGCTTCGCATGGATGAATGGTTAACCACCCAAATTATTGAAGAACAGCGCTTGGGCAAGCCAGTGACACTTTCAATCTCGCCGGGTAAGAGTCCCATTGTGATTCACGCCGATACTCAGGCGCTGCGTCGCTTGTTGCTTAATTTGGTGGATAACGCCTTAACGCACGGTAAACCTCCGGTAGAAGTCAGTCTGCAGGTCTTGACGACTGAAGTGGTGTTGCGCGTCAGTGATTATGGGCAGGGTATCGATGCGGATGATTATCAGCGGGCCTTTGAGCCATTCGAGCGCCTAGATCACGCGCGCACCCACACCGGCAGCGTTGGTTTGGGCTTGAGTTTGGTTAAAGGGTTGGCCATTGCGCACGGTGGGCGGGTTGAACTTGGGTCGGCCGCACAAGGCGGGCTTCAGGTCTCGGTGTTTTTTCCGCTGATCGCGCAGTCTGACGATTGAGTCAGTTTTTTTACGTGGATGCGGGTAATATCTGGCACTGCTAATTTCTGTTGTTAGTTTGGTGTAGGAATTTAGAATGCTTCACGGTTTGAACCAGCGTTGGCCCTTACTCTTTCTTATTTTCGCCTGGGGAATGCTAGAAGGGATCAGCTTTTTTGGGCTTGGCGGCACGTTCATGGGTTTGATTCCCGGAAACCTGATTCTAAGTATTGCTGACTTGGCGCAACACCCCCTGACGCCAGCATCAGCCGCACGAGCGTTGCTTCCCGTGGGTGCGATGCTGGCAGGGATGGCGGCAGCCGGCGTCTGCGTAAGCGGGCAAAGCGCCCTTGAGCAGCCTGATGACGGTTTTTGGTTGGCGTCAATGATGTTTTTTGTTTTGTCACTTCTGCTGGCGTTATTGCCAGAAAACCCTGTGGTCACCATGCAAGGCTTTGTGGTGGGTCTAAGTGCCTTGGTACTGGGTTTTCAGATTGGCCTTTTGTATTCAAAAAAATACGCCAATAGCACTGTGCGAGTGCCACAGCTGGCCCGTTTGCTTGGTGCTTCGTTAAACTACCCTGTCAATGTGGTGTCTACTGTCAGCTCAGTTCAGGTTGGTGTGGCTTTTTTGGCGTTTGTGGCCGGCCTTTGGTTAAGTCACGGTTTGATTGTTCACACGATGGGTGGTGCTTATTGGATAGCGGCATTGCTGATGGTGCCCGCGACCATCTACTTTTACAAACGCTGACGCGCCCAATGAGAAAAAAACGCCCGGCCAATGGCCGAGCGCTGTCGATAGAACAAAGGATCAGAACCTCGCTTTAAAGGGTTAACTGCGTTGGTGGTGGCCCTTGCCTTTTTGGGTATGGTTTTTTAGGTAGTCTTGCAAAGTTGACTTTTGTTCGGTGTCCAAGCTGTCCCAAAATGTTAACCACTGGGATTGAATGGCTTGGCGTGCCTTTTGGCGTGCGGCCATCCGTTGCTCTTGTTGTTCAAACAGAACCCGTGGATCAAAATTGCCATCGCCCATCTGTGCGTTTGATCCTTGACGGGCTTCACGCACGCCTTGCATCATGCTCGCACGCATGCCGTTGGCGGCTATTTGGGCAGAAGACAGTTCATTGGCTTGCGTCTCTGATAGCTTCAGTGACGCGACCAACTCAGGGGGTAATTGCATCATGCCCTTAGACTGGTTTTGCATGCTGTGTTGCTTGTTGTTGTCCGAGTTTTGGCAGCCTTGCCCCTCGTTTTGATGCTTGCCAGAAGCGAGGGCACCGGCACTGATAACGGCCAGAGAGAGACCAAAAACTAGGGGGCGGACAAAGGATTTTTGCGTCATGGTGATAACTCCTTGTGATTGACAGCCCTAGTGTGCGGCTTCAGTGGTATCAAAAGTGTTTCAGTATTTGGTTGAGATGTTTCAAACCATTTCAACAAATTAATTTTCGGCGTGTCGCTCTGGTGCGTGCGCTTTGTGGTTCAATCATCAGCTAGGGTTAATGGGATTAAGCATGCTAGCAACGATATTGTTTTTTATAGGTGGACTGGTGTTTTTGCTCTTCGGTGCAAATGCCTTGGTCAATGGCGCCTCAAAACTGTCCATGTCATTGGGTATCTCCCCTTTGGTGGTGGGGCTGACGGTGGTGGCGTTTGGCACGAGCGCACCTGAAATGGCGGTAACAGTCGATGCGGTGCTTGGTGGCACTGGCGATGTGGCCTTGGGTAATGTGATCGGGAGTAATGTTTTTAATATTTTGGTGGTGCTCGGATTGAGCGCAATGGTCATCCCCCTGACTGTTCATGCCCAAGTGATTCGGCAGGAAATGCCGATCATGTTGGGTTCGGGTTTTTTGTTATTAGCCATGGGGCTGGATGGCACGATTTCGCTAGTAGAGGGTATTGTCTTGTTGGTTTTATTGGTCCTCTACACGACATTTCTGATTGTGCAGGCCCGTCGTGCACCGCCTGAAGAAACCCAAGATTTTGTTGATGAAATTCAGCCTGCCAAGCCTGGTGGTTTTGATTCGCGTTGGTATGGACAGGCTGCCTTCATCACGGCAGGGCTGGTCATGTTGGTATTGGGTTCGAATTGGTTGGTTGAAAGCTCAGTGACGTTTGCGCGCGCTTTCGGTATCAGTGAATTGGTGATTGGGCTGACGATTGTGGCAGCAGGCACCTCATTGCCTGAAGTCGCCACCTCCGTGGCGGCTGCGCTCAAAGGTGAGCGAGACATGGCCGTGGGTAACGTGGTGGGTAGTTGCATCTTCAACACGTTGGGTTGCATTGGGCTGGCTGGCGTTGTGTCAGGTGGTGGTGGTTTGGCCTTTGCCCCCTCAGCGTTGAATTTTGACATCTGGATTATGTTGGCGGCCTTCCTGGCTTGCTTACCGGTATTTCTGTCTGGGCGTGTGATTGCACGGTGGGAAGGGGCGGTCTTTTTTGCGTATTACGCCGCTTATGTGGCCTTTCTGATCATGCGTTCTCAAGAGCATGCTGCACTACCCCTGTTTTCGTCGGCAATGCTGAGTTTTGTGGTGCCACTGACTGTGGTCACATTTGTGGTGGCCATGATCAAACAACCTAGCAAATAAGCGATTGTGCAGTTAAAAATGGCAGCTCGATGGCTGCTATTTTTATTCCATGACAAGATTTCAAACCATTAAAACGGTTCAAATCCGAGGGCTGCACGGAAGCGATTTTTAACATACACGCCGTCCCTAGACGGCAGCGCACGGGGTACATCATCGGCTTTGATTTTGACTTGGAAGAGGGCGGGTCCTTTTTTTGATGTCACGGCATGAGTGACTTTTTCAACATCACCAATGGCGTGAAGGTGCTCGGCTTGTGCGATTGAGCAACCTTTAGCCACACTCACCAAATCGGTGCCTAAGCTGGTGTGACTGCGTTGCATGCCGGTTTCACCGAAATGCCCATTGTCGAGCACCACGATGGTCAAATTTTTAGGTTGTTTGGCACCAATGGTGGCCAATGAACCCAATCCCATCAAGAGTTCGCCGTCACCGGTCAGGACAATCACGTCACGCTCAGGCTGGGCAAGAGCCAAGCCCAAACCGATACTAGCAGCACCGCCCATGGCGCCCCACATGTAAAAATTTTCTGGGCGATCACCCGCTGCAAAAAGGTCGTAATTAGAAGATCCCAGTCCAGGGATCACAAGCGCGTTGGGGCATGCTTTCATCAGTTGAGCCACGAACTCGCGTCGATCAATGGTTGCCAGTGTGAGAGCAGTTTGAGTCATTTCAAAATCCTTGTACATATCTGAAAAGGCCACCTTGGCCTGCAATCGGACCTATCACAGCATCTGAGGCTTGGTCCTGAACCTAGTCCTTGATCCATTTTTTACGACCGATCAGACGCTGCGAAATCAATACCGCTACCTGTTCGCCAGCCACAAAAGCCGAGTCAAGCGCGGCATCGACCACTTCGCCCACTTCGGCAGGGTCTGTGACGCGTAACACCCTAAAACCCATGGCTTTTAAGACACCTTCAGTGGCCTTGCTCATGGGCGTCTGCCAGGCATTGAACTCGGCGTATTCACCCCTCATGGTGATGAGCGTTAAAAAAGGAATTTGGCAGCTTTGAAGCAAAGAAAACATATTTACACAGTTGCCAACACCACTGCTTTGCATCAAAAGAACACTGCGCTGGCCACCTAACCAAGCGCCGCAGCCTATAGCCACACCTTCTTCTTCGGTGGTCAAGACCACTGTGTTCATATCGGGATCGTCATGGGCGCGATTGATCACGTGCGCATGACCAGCGTCCGGCACGTAAGCAACTTGTTTAATTTGCCCTTGCTTAAGCACCTGAAAAATAGATTCTTTCCAGCCAGCAACAGCGGTATCAGATTCGGACATGGTAAGTGCTTTCCAAAAATAAAGGTTAATTCGAATGAGCTTATCTCTGTGTGTGTACTTTTAACGCACTACCGCACTAAGCGCCAGATGTTGCCACGCCCGTGTTGGTGCTGCCCGGTGGTTGAGGCCGCTTGGCTAACCAAAAGACATAGGCCCCGAATAAAGCCAGGACCGACAAAACATTAAAGCCAAGCTCATAGTTGCCGGTTGCGTCACCGAGAATACCGGCCAAGAGCGGGCCAATGGATTGACCCAATGCCGTGATCATGGCCGATAGCCCTAAGATCATCCCGATGGCTTTGCGCCCAAAATAATCAGCCCGAATCGCTTGCATGAAGGGCCCTCGAATGCCCCAAGCCAAGCCATGCGCGGCAGCAAAAAACACCAGCTCAAGCGCCCCATCGGCATAGGTCAAAATAAAAAGGCCAGTGGCATGAAACACCATACAGGTGGCAGCCACTAATCTTTTTTCAAACTTGTCACCCAAGTAGCCACCCAGTAATACGCCGGCGACTTGGAACAAGGTCATGAGCATGATAAAAAAAGAGGCTTGTGCAATCGTGTAATCCAAAGAAATACGCATGTGATTGATGGCATGGGTATTGACGGCCATCACCACAATTAACGCGATACCATGACCCGCGGCGAGCAACCAAAACGCCTTGGTGCGAATCGCTTGTGCAGCTGTAAAGTCGGGTTCGGGTATTGTTTGAACAGAATCGGTTTTTTCTTTACTGTCTGATTTCGAAGCAATACCGTCAACCACCTCGCCAAAGTCCTCGGGTCGTCGCCGAAAAATGCTCGCCAAGGGATATCCCACCAAAATGGCGACAATGCCACTGCCCATGGCAGTTTCACGCCATCCAAAAAACTCAATCGAGGCAGCAATGATGGGCACAAATACCCCGCCCAAGGCAAACCCCAGACCCACAAAAGACAAAGCCCGCGCGCGTTTTTTCTCGAACCACTGAATCACAGCCACGTTAAGTGGAAAGTAGCCTGCCATCGAAGCGCCGATTGCGATTACGGCTACAGAAATGTAAAAACCCATTAACGTGTCGATTTGGCTCATAAACATGAAACCCAAGCCAAACATCAGCACCCCGATTTTGATGACGCCCTGTGCACCAAAACGGTCAAGAAACCAGCCAATCAATGGACCGAGTAGGGCTGCCTCGACTGACAGCATGGCCGAGGCGCCTGATAATGCGGTTTTACTCCAGCCCTGTTCAACTGCCAGCACGGCCACATAGGCCCCGAAGGCCTGATGCAGCATCATGGCTTGGATGATCTGCAGGCCGCTGGCAGCCATGACCATTTTCCAGCCATAAAAAAGCTTCATGCGAATCCTTGTTGCGCGGGACTCGTGTCAACGGTGGCCAGTCGCTTGTGTGGGTTCAGCTTGATTCGTGGCGCCTGCGCCAGTTCACCCTTAAGTAGGAGTGTGCGTTTGAGCAGGCTGCGCATCATCATGAGATAGGGGGGGCTGAATAAAGGTGTCTGAATCTTAATACACGGCGACGCTAAACAACACCCTGCCTACAACAGATCAATAGTCAGCGTTAAAAATGCATGATGAATCAACAACAAAACACAACATCCAAAAAGGGATTTCGAAAATAAAAACCCGGTGTAGCCGCATTGACGACACCGGGTTTTGCCTCACCTTAGCAGGCTTATATCAGCCTGACGGTAAACATTAAACGGCGGCTAAGGCCTGGTCTAGGTCAGCCTCTAAGTCGCTGATGTGCTCAATGCCTATCGATAAGCGCACCATGCCTTGGGTGACGCCGGCTTTCGCCAATTCCTCTGGGTTTAACTGGCGGTGGGTGGTCGAGGCGGGGTGGGTCGCAAGCGACTTGGCATCGCCAATATTGACCAAGCGTTTAAAGAGTTGCAAGGCATCCAAAAAGCGCGCGCCAGCCTCACGACCTTGTTCGCCAGATGCTTTGAGCCCAAATGATAAGATGCCTGAAGCGCGGCCGCCCATCTGGCGTTTCACAATGTCGTGGTCAGGGTGGTCAGGCAAGCCAGCATAGTTAACCCACTCGACCTTGGGGTGCTTTTTCAGGTACTGCGCCACGGCCATGGCATTTTCGCAGGTACGATCCATGCGCAGTGCCAAGGTCTCAATACCTTGCAAAATCATAAATGAGTTGAAGGGCGATAACGCTGAACCGGTGTTTCGAAGGGGCACCACTCTTGCTCGGCCAATAAAGGCTGCCGGACCCAAGGCTTCGGTGTAGACCACGCCGTGATAGCTGACGTCGGGCTCATTTAGGCGCTTAAAGCGGGTTTTGTGCTCAGCCCAGGGAAACTTACCACTGTCAACGATGGCGCCAGCCACCGTTGTGCCATGACCGCCCATGTATTTGGTCAATGAATGCACCACGATGTCAGCGCCGAACTCGATCGGGCGCAACAGATAGGGACTTGGAACAGTGTTGTCAACGATCAATGGGATGCCGTGGTCATGGGCCACTTTGGCAAGGGCCGCAATGTCGGTCACGTTACCCAATGGATTGCCAATCGACTCGCAGTAAATGGCCTTGGTTTTGTCATCAACATGCTTGGCAAAGCTGGCTGGATCGCGTGAGTCGGCAAAGCGCACTTCTATGCCTTGTTGCGGGAAAGTGTGTGCAAACAAGTTATATGTGCCGCCGTAAAGCGTGCTGGCCGAGATGATGTTGTCACCGGCTTCGGTGATGGTTTGAATCGCATAGGTGATGGCTGACATGCCTGAAGACACGGCCAGTGCGGCAATCCCACCCTCAAGGGCTGCGACGCGTTGCTCAAGCACATCGTTGGTTGGATTCATGATGCGGCTGTAGATGTTGCCTTGGACCTTGAGATCAAAGAGATCTGCGCCGTGCTGGGCGCTGTCAAACGCATAGGCAACTGTTTGATAGATGGGAACAGCCACGGCTTTGGTGGTAGGGTCGACCGAGAAGCCGCCGTGTACTGCAATGGTTTCTAATTTCATGGTTTATCTCTTAAGTTTGTTTATCGAGTGGCTGAAATAATGCCACCGTCGACCACAATGGTCTGTGCGGTCACGTAACGGCTTTCGTCAGCGGCCAAAAAAAGAACGGCGTTGGCCACATCCCAGGCGTCGCCCATGCGACCCATGGGCACTTGTTGATGTCGGTGGGCCACAAATCCTTCGTAATCACCCTTAGCGTACTTATTTGCCAGTCGTTCGACAAGCGGTGTAAACATCAGGCCAGGCGCGACACAATTCAAGCGAACACCGCGATCGGCATAGATCACGGCGGTGGTTTTGGTGAACTGCATCAGAGCCGCTTTGGCCGCAGCGTAACCGACCTGTGGCTTACCAATGTATCGGTAACCGGCAACCGATGAAATATTCACCACTGAGCCCGAGCCTTGTTTTTCCATCAGAGGCAATACGTGCTTGCAGGTGAGAAAGGCAGAGGTAACGTTGACATCAAGCTGGTCGCCCCAAGTCTGTTCACTCATTTCAACTGGGCCCCCTGGCTCGGAGCGCCCCACGTTATTAATCAGGATATCGATACGACCATATTTTTCTAGGCAGGCATCAACCATCTGTTTGACTTCAACGGTGTCAGTGACGTTAGTACGCATCACGGTGGCATCACCACCTTCTGTTTCGATGATGGCTCGTGTTGCCTGTGCGGCTTCAAGGCTCAAATCAACACCGAATATCTTGGCGCCTTGGCGGGCTAACAACACAGAAATGGCTTTGCCATTACCCCAGCCTTCTTCCATCGTTCCACAACCGGTTACCAGTGCTACTTTGCCGTCTAACTTAAACATCTTGCCGCCTCCCAAAGTCGTCTCAGGTCGAGTGGTTGAATCAAACCCTCACTGTAAACGAGTAGCGCACCCGTTGGGGCGCAGGCAGTTAAATGGTTACGTTTCGTTGGTAAACACCTCGGCTTGGATTTCGGCCGTGGTCGGGCGCCGGATGCCACGGATCAAGTCTTCGACCGTTAAGCGACCGACTTTCAGGCCTTTACGGTCGGTGATGATGAGTTTGTCACCGGCCGTTTCCGCAAAAATCTGAAGCGCCTCTTCGATGGTGGTGCTGCCTTTGATGACCGGCCCTTCGTCGCCAGGCTCAAGCGTGTTCATGATGGCGCGCACCCGTAAAACGCGAGCCCGGTTGATGTCTTTCATGAAATCAGCCACGTATGCATCGGCTGGTTTCATCAAAATATTTTGCGGGTCGTCGGTCTGGATGATTTCGCCAGCGCGCAAGATGGCGATGCTGTCACCAATGTGTAGCGCCTCATCAAGGTCGTGGGTGATAAAGACGATGGTCTTTTGCAGCTCGTTTTGTAGATCCAGCAAAATGTCTTGCATCTCTGTTCGGATCAGGGGATCCAAGGCGGAGAACGCCTCGTCCATCAAGAGGATGTCGGCGTCAGTGGCCAACGCTCGGGCAAGCCCCACGCGTTGCTGCATGCCGCCAGACAATTGACCGGGGTAGTGGGATTCAAAGCCTGACAAACCCACACGACCAATCCAGCGAGCCGCCGTCTCTTCAATGATTTTTTTGGTTTTGCCCTGGTTTTCCAGACCATAACCAACGTTCTCCATGATGTTGCGGTGCGGAAATAAGGCAAAGCGCTGAAAGACCATTGAAATCTTAAAGCGACGCAGCTCTCTGAGCTTTTCGGTATTTAAGGTCAACACATCTTGCCCATCGACCAAAATCTCGCCTTCTGTGGGCGCAATGAGGCGATTGATGTGACGGATTAGCGTTGACTTACCAGACCCCGAAAGCCCCATGACGACTTGAATGCGATGGCGTTCCATGTCAAGGTTGACGTTGTTTAAGCCAATCACATGGCCGGTGCGCTCGAGTAACTCGTCTTTGCCCATGCCTTGATGGACCAGCGCCATGGCTTTTTGAGGATCGTTGCCGAACACTTTATACAGATTGCGAATAGAAATGATGGTGTCAGTACTCATTGAGGCGCGCCTTCACGGTGTTTTTGTAGTCTCAGCCCGAAGCCTTGTGTGACACGATCAAAAATGATGGCCAAAATTACCACGGCCGTGCCGTTGAATAAGCCTAAGGCGAAATACTGATTGGTCACCGCTTGCAAGACCGGTTGCCCCAGACCGCGTACGCCGATCATGGATGCAATCACGACCATGGCCAACGCCATCATGATGGTTTGGTTGATACCAGCCATGATATTGGGTAGTGCCAATGGTAGTTGCACTTTAAGCAGCTTTTGCAGGCGACTGGCGCCAAAAGCGTCAGCCGCTTCAAGTGCTTCTTTTTCAACCAAACGAATGCCGAGGTTGGTCAGTCGAATAACCGGCGCAATGGCATAGATAACCACGGCAATCAAACCAGGGACTCGTCCAATCCCTAGCAACATCACCACTGGGATGAGATAGACAAAGCTGGGCATGGTTTGCATCACGTCAAGCACTGGCAGAATTGACTTTTGCCCTCGATTGGATCGCGCCATAAAAATACCGATGGGGATCCCAATCAGAATAGACAGTAATGTGCAAACCAAAATCATCGCCATGGTTCGCATCGTGTTTTCCCACATCCCGAAAACACCAATCAAACACAAGGCAATCACAATGCCTGCAAAAAGCTTCCAGCTTCTGGCGGCGAGGTAGCCGATAGCGGCGGTGACTAACACCACAGACCACCAAGGCGCACCCAATAATATTCGCTCGAACCAAATGAGGAAGTGCAGCAGGGGATCAAAAAACGCTTCGATGGAAGCGCCGTACTCACGAGAAAACGTCAGGTAGCCGCGATCGATTGTGCGTGACAACTGGCGCAATGTGGTGTCGGCGATTTGGGGGAAGTCACTGGACCAAAGCATATTGCTCGCCTCTGTTTTTCAAAAAAATGTTGTGGCGGCGGGCGCGCCCGACACTTTGCCGGGCGACCCATTTCAATCACCAAAGGCTTAGAGGGCAGCCTTTACTTTTGCAGCCACATCGGCAGGAACCCACTTAGACCAAGCATCAGGACGGTTTTGCAAGAACCACTCGGCAGCCACTTGTCCATTGGCTTGCTCTTTTTCCATAAACTCAAGCACTGATCCAAAATCTTTGGCACTCCAGACACGGGCTTTCAAATAGGCCATGGCAGCGGGGCTTCTTTTTGCAAAATCAGTCGCCACAACGGTTTTGATTTCAGGCACTGGGAAGCTGTTGGGCTTGGGATTTGGGCAATTGGCGATAGCCGTGCAGTCAGTAAATTCCTTAGCATCAAAGTTGCCCAAGTCAACGCGAACCATGTCGAGTTTTGACAGTAGGGCGGTTGGTGCCCAGTAGTATGCCAAGACGCCTTCACCGCGGTTGTAGGCTTTAAAGATGGCACCGGCTAGCGCCGCGCCAGAACCTGGGTCGACCAAGTTAAAGCCAGCGCTTTCCATGTCGTAGGCTTTGAAAAGATTTTGAGTGGTGATTTGGCAAGCCCAACCCGAAGGGCATCCGACGACACGACCCTTGCTGGGGTCTTCAGGGTCTTTGAACAAACCGACATTTTTCTTGATGCCGGCAATGGTGCTTAACGCTGGATTTTTTTCGACCATGTAGCGCGGCACCCACCAACCTTCACCAGCGTTCTTGGCGGGATCTTCAAGCACATTACCCGCGATCTCCAAACGTTTCTGAGCCACGGCACGCTCAATGGGTTCGGTCACAGCATTCATCCAAAGCTCAGGCGCGATGTCGGGACTGGCTTTTTCACTCATGGATGTGGCTGTTGGCATGGTGTCGCCAGGGACGGTTTCAGCGTTACAGCCGTAACCGTGTTTGAGGATGAAGGCGTCCACTCGTGCCGCCGCTTGGGCACTGGCCCAGTTCATTTCTGCGATGGTGACATCGCCACATTCGGCATGGGCCACGCCCGTGCCGATCGCACTGATGGCCAATGTCATGGCCGCTAAAGAAGATTTTTTAAATAAAGTCATGCGTGTGTTCTCCGCTATTTTTCAAACCAAATGGTTTGATGACTTCGTTAGACCTTGTCGATCCACTTAGTCGATGGCACCCGTTGGCTTAAAAGCCTGGGCGATGATGATCCGAGTTTGCGCAAAAGTTTGCACAGGCAAGTCCCACATGTTGGGGACTTCGGTTGCTCGAAGAGCAATTGGCACCTTGCCCACCATTGGGCAAAGCCTATTGACGTTTCGATTTGGGACTAACCGAATCGAAACAAACTGCACCCGCGCACGGGTGCGAACACTGGTTAATAACGAGCTTAGTTTAACCAACTTTGGCTTAAAATGCCAAAGCAGCCCGGATGAGACGATTTGGTGCCAATTTATAAGGCAGCTTTGATTTTGGCAGCGATCTCTGCAGGCACCCACTGCGACCAAGCCTCTGGGCGGTTTTGTAAGAACCATTCGGCAGCCACTTGACCATCGGCTTGCTCTTGCTCCATGAACTCAAGTACCGCACCAAAATCCTCTGGGCTCCAGACGCGAGCTTTCAAATAAGCCATCGCCTGTGGATTTCTCTTCGCGAAATCGGCCGCGACGACTGTTTTGATATCCGATGTTGCAAAGCTGTTGGGTTTGGGGTCTGGACAGCCGAGAACACCGATACACTCAACAAACTCCTTGGCGTTGTGAGGGTCCAAGTCAACACGCACCATGTCAAGTTTGGAAAGCAGGGACGTCGGTGCCCAGTAGTAGCTGATAACACCTTCACCACGGTTGTAGGCCTTTGTAATGGCGCCAGCCAAAGCCGCACCTGAACCTGGATCGACCAAATTAAAGCCCGCTTGTTTCATTTCAAAGGCTTTGAACAGATTATCAATGACGATTTGACAGGCCCAGCCCGATGGGCAGCCAATGATTCGGCCCTTAGTGGGATCTTCAGGGTCTTTAAACAGATGCGGGTTTTTCTTGATGCCCTCGATGGTGGCCAGTTCTGGCGTGGCCTGCAGCATATAGCGCGGTATCCATAAGCCTTCGCCTGCGTTTGTGGCCGGGTCTTCAAGGACGTCGCCAGCGATGACCAAGCGACCTTCTGCCACGGCTTTTTCAATGGGCTCTTTGACGTTATTGAGCCACAGTTCCGGCGCAATATCAGGGCGCGCTTTTTCGCTCATTGACGTGGCGGTGGGTACAGTATCGCCGGGCACTGTTTCGGCATTGCAGCCGTAGCCGTGTTTGAGAATGAATTGGTCCACTCGGGCAGCGGCTTGGGTGCTGGCCCAGGTCATTTCCGCAATGGAGACATCACCACAGTTGGCCCACGAGATGCTTGGCGCTAATGCGCTGAGTATCAGCGTTACTGCGGCGAGAGATGATTTTTTAAAAATTTTCATGGGATTATATTTTTCGCTTTAAGTGTCGAACGCAGCGCTAGGCTGTAATTTCAATGCAGGACGCTGTTGTGATTTGTACAAATCCAGCATGAATGTAGGCTAACTAATTTTTTATAATTTGCGTCAAATAAACCTTTTCGAAGCCGGTGTTTTAATGGCACCGTGAGTCAACTAGCGCTTGAATAACGGACATGTCTACTCAATTGCCTGTTTTATATTCCTATCGCCGCTGCCCATATGCCATGCGAGCGCGCATGGCATTGCGAGTGGCCCAAGTGACTGTAAGCACCGTTGAAATAGATCTGCGCGATAAACCCGCCGACTTGGTTGCCGCCTCGCCCAAGGCCACAGTGCCCGTGCTTTGTTTGGGTGACGGCAAGATCCTCGATGAAAGTCTGGATATCGTTCGCTGGGCGTTGGCCATCCGAGACCCCGATGATTGGGCTCGTGGCTGGGAGGATAGTGCGGCGATGGATCTGCTGGCACGCACAGACGGCGACTTTAAGCGGTGGTTAGACCGATATAAGTACGCCACTCGTTTTCCTGAAGATGATGCGGCCTCAGCCCGAGCAGCCGCTTTTGAGGTTTTGATCAAGCCGTTGTCTTTGTTATTACAAAACAAGCCCTTTATAGGGGGTGAAACGCCAATGGTTCAAGATGTGTTGATTTTTCCTTTTGTCCGGCAGTTTGCTGGCGTCGATCCTTTTTGGTTCAAGAGCAAAGCCAGTCAGTCTGTGCAGCATTGGCTTGCGTTTTGGGTTGATAGCCCACTGTTTAAGCAAATCATGCTGAAAAGTGAGCCCCCAACCGCTTGTTAAAAACACCAAAACGGCTAAGAATTGCTGGGCGGTTTTTGAGGCCTGCAAAAGATCGTTCATTACCCAAAGGTTGCCTTGCCACGGGAATACCCCACTAAAAACCATTCGTTCAGAGTGCTAGCATTCGCCTGTCCTTGAATCCCTTGGTCTATGAATATAGACGCTGGGTTTGGATTAGGGGTTTCATCACTTGATAGCTCACGCGATTGTTTGTTTAAACAACCATGCGATGGGCATAGCCGGAGACACGATATGAATATGACTAAAAAATTGCTTGCGTCAGCATTGGCGATTAGCTTTGCTGCCGCAGGTGCTGCGGTTCAGGCCGCTGAGGTTGAAGGACCCAAGGTTGAGTGGCGTTATTCCATGTGGGGCAACCCACGTGCGTTCACCGCTGGTTTGGAGTTCTTGGCCGCACAAGTTAAAGAAAAAACAGGTGGTAACTTTACCATCAACATCGGTTACGGTGAGCAGTTCTCAAAAGCCCGCGAAAGCCTTGACAGCATCAAACTGGGTGCGGTTGATGGCTCGTCGTTTTGTAACTTCTACTCACCCGGTAAGAACCCCGCTTGGATGGTGTTCTCACTGCCATTTTTGCCTATGGGTGATTGGAACGTGAACCAAGCGGTTCGCATGGCTTTGCATGAGCATCCCGCGCTGGTCAAAGACATGGATCAATGGAATGCCATGGTTTATGCCGCTGCCTTGCTGCCTCAGTATGAGTTCCTTGGCAAAGGCAAGCCACCACGCGAATTATCAGATTGGAAAGGCCTGCGTGTTCGTGCTGGCGGCGGTATCGGTGATGCCATGGTTAAGCTTGGCGCCATCAAAACCACCACAGCAGCTACTGAGGTTTATACCGGTATGCAGCGTGGCACCATGGACGCGGCATCGTTTCCTTACACCTACGCGCAAGCGGCTTACAAGATCCCTGAGGTTTCAGATTGGTTTACCGCCAACATGTCACCTGGCACTTCTTCATGCCCAACAGCCTTCAGCAAGACTTCCTACAATAAGCTGCCTCCTCAGTACAAAAAGCTTCTGGAAGACCTAAAGCCAGAGTACTACCGTGTTCAGGCTAAAGCTTATCAAGACATCGACAAGATAAATCTGCCGAAATTTAAAGAAAAGCTTGTCGAGATTGTCTACACGCCAGAGCAGTTGGCACAATTCAAGAAAGTGGCTGCTGAGCCGGTGTGGAATGAGTGGGTTGCCGCTAACAAAGACAAGTTTAACGGCCAAGAGTTGATCGACTTGATCTTGAAGATTGCTGCTGAAACGCCTAAACAACAATAATAGAGCGCCAGTGGCCGGGCGATTCAAGCATTGAAAAATGCTTGAATCGCCCATTTGTTTCAGTTTTTAAAATCAAAAAGCAGCAGCCAATCTATGCAAATGCACAATCAAGCCCCCCCAACCAGTGGTCCGCCAGGACTGTTCTGGGCCAACAAATGGTTAACGAAGGTCGAAGATCTTTTCGCCTTAGCGGCCGCCCTTTGTATCTTTTTTTTGATGTTTCTGGGTATCGGCCAAGTGCTGGGGCGTCAGCTTTTTAACACGCCGTTCATGGGTTATATCGACTTGGTTGAGCTGTCAATGGCCACGTTTGCGTTCCTTGCGGTGTCTTATTGCCAAAGACTCGGTGGGCACGTGCGCATGGATCTTTTTGTGCGCATGGTCAATGGGCGAACACGTTGGATATTGGAATTCATCACGACAGCAGCGCCTTTGATTTTGGTTGCCTTGTTGATTTATTTCAGCTGGGGTCACTTTATGAGGGCATACGAGATCGGCGACAGCACCATCGACCTGCAGTACCCCGTTTGGCCTTCCAAGATTTTGGTTCCAATCGCTTTTGTCGTGCTGTTTTTGCGCTTGCTGATAGAGACAATTGGTTATTGGCGTTTGGTTTTGAAGCCGGATAGCGAACCGTTTGCAGTGCCTTTAATATTAACTGAAGAGGATCTCGCCAAGAAAGAAATCGAAGATTCCAAGGGGAGCACGGATCGTGGATAGTTTTACCATTGGAATTATTGGTGTTGTTGGTCTGGTCGCTGTGGTGTTTATGGGGATGCGGGTTTATTTGGCCGCTGCCTTGGTTGGAACCCTGGGATTGATTGCCATTATTGGCTTGGAATCAGGGCTCGGCTTGGTTGGCACCATCCCGCACTCGAAAGCGGTGACCTACACATTGTCAGTGCTGCCGATGTTTATTCTCATCGGCTTTCTGGCTTTTCACGCGGGCATCACGGAGTCCCTATTTGATGCCGGCCGGAAATGGCTGGGGTGGTTGCCTGGCGGCTTGGCGGTGGCCACAGTGGCGGCGGCGACAGGTTTTGCGGCGGTGTCTGGTGCCAGTACGGCAACAGCTGCTGTGTTTGCACGAACAGCCATTCCAGACATGCTCAAGTACGGTTATTCGCCGATATTAGCGGCTGGGGTGGTGGCCGCGGGTGGCACGCTGGCCACGCTGATTCCACCGAGCGCGATCTTGGTGATTTATGCCATCATTGTCGAAGAGTCCGTTGGCGCGCTGCTGGTGGCGGGCTTTTTGCCTGGTATCGTTTCGGCTCTGATTTACGTGTTGCTGATTGTCGGCATGGCCAAGTTCAATCCCAGTCTCGGTCGACCTTTGACCGGATTTACCTGGGGCGAGCGGATGAAGTCGTTGCCCGGGACATTCCCCATCTTCCTGGTTGTGGTCATCATCTTCACGGCCATGTACGAGGGCTGGGCCACGCCAACCGAAGCGGGTGCCTTGGGTGCCTCCGTGGTGTTCGTGATGGCCATGATGAAGGGCATGAAAGTCGCCAATCTTCGAGATGCGTTGATGGAGACGGCCAAACTCACCGTGATGATTTTCTCAATCATCTGGGGTGTGCTGGTTTTTGTTCGTTTCTTAGGCTTTGCCGGTTTGCCAGATGCCTTTGCCAAGTGGATTGTGGCCTTGCCTTTTGAGCCCCTGTATATCTTGATCGGTATTTTATTGTTCTATGCGTTGCTCGGTATGTTCATGGATGCCATCGGCATGTTGCTCTTGACCTTGCCAGTGGTCTATCCGGCTGTGATTGGTTTGGGTTACGACCCCATTTGGTTTGGCATTATTGTGGTAAAGATGGCAGAAATTTGCTTGATCACGCCGCCCATTGGCTTGAACTGTTTCGTTGTTAACGGGGTTAGGCCAGACATACCGCTTAATAAGGTCTTCAGGGGGGTTGCCCCGTTCTTCATTGCCGACGTGGTGACGATTGCTGTCCTGATTGCATTCCCACAAATCGTGACTTGGTTGCCCCAAATGATGAGCATGGGCTAACCGATCGACGTGGTCAAGTTGGGTTAGTGATTTGACCTCAGCAGCAAAAAGCCGGCTACCAATTAGCCGGCTTTTTGTTTGGTTTTTTGGTTTGGCATTTCTAGTTGGCTGACTCTTGCTGTGCTTTGGCTTGGGCGACAGCCATGGTGCGGGGCAATTCAACGCCGTTTTTGACTGCCAGTACTTCAGCCATGGCGCTGACGGCGATCTCAGCTGGTGTTTTGCTACCAATGTACAAACCGATGGGGCCTTTTAAGCGGCTCAGGGAAGCCTCGGTTTGATCAAAGTGTTCAATCATGCGTTTTCGGCGGGCGGCATTATTGGCTCGAGAGCCAATGGCACCGATGTAAAACGCCTCGGTTTCTAGGGCCTCTAACAGCGCCAAGTCGTCAAGTTTGGGATCATGCGTCAGTGCCAACACACACGTGCGTCTGTCAGGTTTAAAAAGCCGCACCGCATCGTCGGGCCACTCGGTCATTTTGGCGACGTTGGTGGTGGTCCAGCCACTCGCATATTCCTCTCGAGGGTCACAGATGGTCACGGTAAAGCCACTAAAGATAGCCATGGTGGCGATGTATTCACCGAGCTGTCCCGCACCGATGAGCAACATCCGATAGGCGGGCCCAAAAGTGTTGGTCAGTGTCGCCTCGTTGATTTTTAAGCTCGAGACAGTATCCGTTGGCGTTAAGGTAACGTCGCCCGTGGCGATGTCGGTGTGCCGTTGCATCAGCTGACCACTTTCTAGCGAAGCGACTAACTCACTGAGCCGTTCAGCGTCCGGGTTGAATTCGAGAAGAAGCTCTAGGGTGCCACCACAGGGCAAACCAAAGCGGTGTGCCTCGTCAGCCGTAATCCCGTACTTCATGCGCTTGGGTGGGCCTTCGATAGCCATGGCAGGCAAGGAATTGATTTGGTCTGAGTTGGCAGGCTGTGTGAACTCACGAATCAAGTCGTCTTCGATGCAGCCGCCCGAGACCGACCCGACCACCGCGCCACTTTCGCACATGGCCATGATCGAACCCACAGGGCGAGGCGATGAGCCCCAAGTGCGCGTGACGGTCACCAGAACTGCCTTTAGCTCTTGTGCACGCCAGTCATGTAGCCGTTGAAGAACGATGAAATCTTGATTTTGCACGGTGACATCCTTTGCATTTGTCCTGAACCTGTTGGCATCACAGCTTCAGTTTAAGGGCAGGGTTCGTTGATGAGCGAGCGACCAATCGTGGCCATGGCGGGCAGGGCTTTCATCAATCTTTAAATTATTCTAAGCCTTCGGCTCGCTTCGGTATAAAGAAGTCAGACAAATTAGGCGAACTGAGAGCGCTCTAGGGTGTTAACTTAACCAGTTGCTTGCCAAAGTTTTCACCCTTGAGCATGCCGACAAAGGCGGCAGGCGCATTTTCCAGTCCGTGTGCGATTGATTCGCGAAACTGTAACTGACCACCCAAGACCCTAGCACGCAGTTGTTCGCGTATGGCGGGCCACGTTTGGGGTTTGTCAGAGACGATAAAGCCCTGCAGTTTGATTCGATTAATCAGTATCGAGCGGATGGTGTGGTGACCATAGGGTGCGCGATTGAATTCTGAAACCATCCCACACAGCGCGATGCGAGAAAACGGATTCATTTGCGTCAGCAGCGCTTCAAAAATCTCGCCACCGACGTTCTCAAAGAGGCAGTCAATGCCTTGCGGCACGGCTTGGGCCAGTTGTTGTTTGAAGTTTTCGGCGCGGTGATCAATGCAAGCATCAAAGCCCAGGGTGTTGACGACGTAGTCGCACTTGGCGGCACCGCCCGCAATACCGACCACGCGGCAACCTTCACCCTTGGCCAGTTGCCCGACCACGGATCCAACGGCTCCTGAAGCGGCGTCGACCACAACAGTTTCGCCAGCTTTTGGTTCGCAAATGGTCATTAAACCTGTCCATGCGGTGATGCCAGGCATGCCGATGACACCAAGATAAGCACTCGCAGGCACACAATCGGTGTCAAGCTTCAAGACTTGCTTGGCTGGCATGGTGGCGTGGGTCTGCCAGCCGCTTGCTGACAAGACCCAATCGCCGACCGCTAGCGTGTCGCTATGGCTCTCGAGTACTTCACCCACAGTTGCCCCGACCATTAATTGGCCTGGTTCAACGCCTTGAGCGTAGGATTTTTCTGGGGCAATGCGGCTACGCATGTAAGGGTCCAGCGATAGCCAGTGGTTGCGGATGAGAACTTCACCGTCTTGCGCTGAGGGTATGACTGATTCGCGCAACTCGAAGTGCTCTGGCCTAACCCAGCCTTCGGGTCGGGTTTTTAGCAATATTTGCTGGCGGGTCGGCATGTTTAGCTTGCTTGTGCGCTTAGGATGCGGCCAGCGCGAAAGGCATCGGCCATCGCACGAGGCACTTCTGCTTCGGCCTCGACCACTCGGGCACGCATTTCTTGCTCAAGCGCCACCGCCATTGCGCGTCGTTCTTCAGCCTTCGCTTGGGCAATTTGTTTGTCAGCGTTGGCTTGCTCGATTTGCAAGGCAGCACCAATGTTTTTACCCACATCGATATCAGCAATATCAATCGACAGGATTTCATAGGCGGTGCCAGCATCGAGGCCGTTGGACAAAATTTTCTTTGAAATACTGTCTGGACGCTCAAGCACATCTTTGTGGTTGGTCGCTGAACCAATGGCGCTCACCATGCCTTCGCCCACACGAGCCAAGATGGTTTCTTCCCCAGCACCGCCCACGAGGCGGTCCAAGTTGGTACGAACCGTGATGCGCGCCACGCTGATCAATTGAATGCCGTCTTGAGCCACAGCGGCATTACGAGGCGTCTGGATGACCTTTGGCAACACAGACATCTGTACGGCATCGAGCACATTACGACCAGCCAAATCGATGGCAGCTGCACGTTTAAACGTGAGTTCGATATTGGCTTTGTCAGCTGAAATGATGGCGTTAACCACGTCAACCACATTACCACCCGCCAAAAAGTGGCTTTCAAGCTCATCGAGTGGAATACTCAAGCCGGCTTTGACGGCGCTGATGCGTGCTTTGACGATGCTGTGCGGTGGCACGCGACGCAGTCGCATGGCAATCAGGGTGAGCAGACCAACGTAGGCGCCCGATGCCCAGGCTGTGATCCACAAGCGAAATGGTACGAAGTAACCAATCAGGGAAATTAAGAACAGCAGAACGACGACTAGCCCAAGAAAACCGCTGCCAGCGATCAGGTCTAAGATTTCCATAAGTACTCCATCAATGTTGCCACTTTATCGGTCATGGCATCGAACATTAGTGCTCAAACTTGGCTTCAAACCTAATGAAAGCCTTGCATGAGCAGACATTTGAATGGTACCCGACATTGCTGCTTTGAGGGTGGTTTCGAAGTGTTTCATGCCGTGTTTTGGTGTTCAAAATCATCTCAGCACTTGTTCAGTCTTGTTCTGTTGGCGACAATGGGTTTGGATTTAACTTGGAGCACGATCGAAATGTCTCAGATTAATGAACTCAAACCACTGTCTGTGGGTAATGGCACAGTCATTTGTGCCATGGATAACCGTGGGGTAGGACAAGTAACCCTGAACCGGCCACAGGTTAATAATGCCTATAACGGTGACATGATTGCCGGACTGCACGAGGCCATGGATCAACTCGGTCAGCAGACTGGATTGCGGGTAGCGGTTTTAAAGGGCAACGGGGCGCATTTTCAGGCGGGTGCCGATTTGGCCTGGATCAATGAGCAAGGCAAGCTTGGGCCCGAGCAAAACGTGGCTGCTTCGCGGGCGACTGGGCATGCCGTGCGCCGTCTGAATGAATTGCCCGTGCCAACGGTTGCCATGATTCAGGGCGGCTGCTTTGGAGGTGGCACCGGTATTGCAGCGGCTTGTGATGTTGTGGTGGCTGCCGATAACGCCATGTTTGCCATCACTGAGGCGCGCTGGGGCTTGGTGGCTGGGATTATTTTTCCCCAACTAATTCAAGCCATCGGTCTACGTAACTTGCGTCGCTATGCCTTAACGTGTGAGCGTATCAATGCTGAGCGTGCCCAACAGATGGGCTTTGTGCATGAAGTTTGCGCATTAGAAGCGCTTGAGGAAACGACCTTTGCCATTGTCGAATCGTTGTTAAAGAGTGCCCCTCAGGCAACGGCAGACACGAAACGATTGACGCTGTCGTTGGCAGATGCGCTGCTTGAAGACACATTGTTTGAAGATTTGGCTGGTCGGCATGCCCGTACCAGGCAGTCGGCCGAAGCCGCTGAAGGGACGCAATCTTTTATGCAAAAAAGAGCGCCTTCTTGGTACACCCCCAAGGCTTAGTTATTGGCTTTGGATACGCTCGGTGTTGCGTCTAGCGTGGCACCTTGCATGGGATCAGCGACATAGGGATTTAATGCACGGGGAGGACCCAGAACAGCCATTGCAACGATGGCTTGCCTAAGGCCTTGCCGGTTCTTTAACTGCAATGCCAAGTTCCGTGGATTCGATGTGTTTAAACGGTAGGGAGAAGGCTTGCCGTTGGCCACCTGACGAACCGGTGCGGGCTGTGAGGCTGACTCAGGGGGTCGTGTTGCTGGTGTCTGCTCAAATTCAGCGGGCATGCGTTGCTGTAACCAATCTTGGATGTCTTGTGAAGATTGGCGCCCAAAGTCTGTCGACAGATCACTGTCTTGTTCATCAGCTGAGGTGTCGTTGGCTGGGGGTGGGATTGGCAAATCCTTTAGTGATTTGCCATCCTTTTGTGCGCGAAACAGGACAAAAGCAATAAAGCCAAGAAATGCAGTAACGGGAAAGGGTAGTCCAACAAAATACGTGATCACCGCCAAAATGAGGAAAATCGAAGCGGGATTAAACCCTTTGCCCTTGGCGCCTCGTTTGTTGTTTGCCATGTCGCTCACCAATTACAGTTTTTGTGAACGGATCGAGCCATCAGAGGGCTCGCCGGCAATATCCTGACGCATCTCGGTATCGGCTTGTAGGTTCTGCATGCGGTAGTAATCCATGATGCCGAGTTGACCGCTGCGGAAAGCCTCTGCCATGGCCAAAGGCACTTCTGCTTCTGCCTCGACCACTTTGGCGCGCATTTCCTGTTCCTTGGCCACAGCCATGGCGCGCCTTTCCTCTGCCTTGGCTTGCGCGATTTGCTTATCTGCATTGGCTTGATCAATTTGCAACTTGGCACCGATGTTCTCGCCAACATCCACATCAGCGATATCAATTGACAAAATCTCGTAGGCCGTGCCGGCATCCAATCCTTTCTCAAGAATATATTTTGAGATTTTGTCCGGGTTTTCAAGTACGGTCTTGTGGCTGGCCGAGGAGCCGATGGTGCTGACCATGCCTTCACCGACACGGGCAATGATGGTCTCTTCGCCGGCACCACCGACCAAGCGGTCGATGTTGGTTCTAACGGTGACTCGAGCCAAACAAACCAACTGAATGCCATCACGGGCAACCGCAATGATTCGTGGTGTTTCAATGACCTTTGGCAAGACCGACATCTGCACGGCTTCTAAAACATCGCGGCCAGCCAGATCAATGGCAGCCGCGCGTTTGAAGTTCAATGTGATGTTGGCCTTGTCGGCTGAAATCATGGCGTTAACCACACGCATGACATTACCGCCAGCTAGGTAGTGGGCCTCGAGTTCATCGACCGAAAGATTCAAACCGGCTTTAACCGAACTGATGCGTGCCGTCACAATGGTGTGTGGCGGTACGCGACGCAGACGCATGGCCACCAGTGTGAACAGACCAACGTAGGCACCCGACGCCCAAGCGGCTATCCAAAGTGGGATTGGCACCAGATAAAGAATGATCGATAAGACAATGACAAGCGGAATAAGAATCCCGAACGTCCCAAATATGCCTAGGATTCCTTCCATCATTGCGTATCTCCAATCTCTGTTTGCCCTCGGGCGATTTCAATCACGACGATACGATTGCCGTCGACGTGATCAACTTTGATGGATTGACCCGCTTCGATGTAACCACCGTCAGAGACAACATCAATCCGCTTACCATCAATCTCTGCAATGCCAGCAGGTCGAAGATCAGACATGGCCAGACCTGTTTTACCGACCAACGCGTGATCAGACAATGGTTCTGAAGTAAATCCCTGTTTGGCCGTCAGTCCAGTGTCAAGAACGAGCTGTCGACCAATTTTTGTCTTTGGTAAAAACCGTAAAATCAACAGGCTGAGAGCAACCGCCACAACCAGTGAAGCCCCTACTTGAGCGGCGGCCAGAAACAGCGAGTCCATCGTGAAACCCTCTCCCAAAGTGCTCATCATCAAACCAGCCAGTAGCGCCAGCAAACCGAGGATACCAGCAATGCCAAACCCGGGCAGAACGAACGCCTCAACGAGCAAAAGCACAATACCCAATCCCGCCAAAAGCAACTCTTCCACACCGGCGAGCTTAACAATGGTGTGACCGTACAAAAACAATCCCAGGCTCGTGATACCCAAGGCGCCAGGAATGCCAAAACCGGGGGTGCGTATTTCTAAAATGATGCCCAGGGTCGCGATGGTCACCAAAAGAGAGCTGACAATCGGATTGGTCAGAAAGCGAACAAATTCTTCGGCCCAATTAACCGAAGTTTCAACCACTTGTGCGCCTTTTAGTCCCAATTTTTCCAACGCCAAGACTAGTGTTGGTGCTTCAAAATCCGCAATACCTAGTTTTAAAGCTTCGACTGTCGTCAGTGTCAATAGTTTGCCGCGATCGGTGACGCCAGGAATGACCACGTCGGCGTCAACCATTGCTTCTGCGATCAGGGTGTCACGGCCTCGGCTTTCGGCCGTGGCACTAAACTCTTTGCGAACATAAGAAACGGTTTTTTCGCCGACCGCAGTGGTTTCACCGCCTGAGCTTTGCACCGGCATGGCAGCACCAATGGTGCCACCTGGCGCCATTACGATCGCATTGGCGGCCAGACTAATTAAAGCACCTGCTGAAATGGCTCGGGTGTCAATAAAGGCAATCGATTGAACCGGGCTTTTGAGTATGGCGTCACGGATTTGGACGGCGGCATCCACACGACCGCCAAAGGTGTTGATTTGTAAAACGACGGCGGCCGCGCCCTCGCGTTCGGCTTCAGTAAATACACGCTCGATGTAAGGCGCAAGCCCCAAGTCGATCATGCCGTCAACTTGTGCCAGATAAACCACGGGCCCCTCTTTAGTCGCTTGCGAGAACGCAATACTGGCCAAACCCATCGTAAAAACAAGGGCAATCAGGGCAAGCAATCGATATGACAAATTAACCATTTACCCAGTGTACATGGCTACTTTGGTTTTGGTATTTCCCTCTTGTTGAGTCTTAGGGATTTTGACGCTGAGGCAGCCTTAGTTTATTGACCGTTAACCAACCCGCCAAAATCAACAAGACCACGCCCAGCCCAGTTCTGAACGAACCTTCCATCAACATCAGCGGAACGGCTGCGCAAACCATAAAGCCCACGCCGTAGAACTGTGCCCATCGTTTGCCGGCTTTGCTTGCTGATTGGTACAGCGGGAAGAAGACGGAGAACAGCGCCATCACGATAAAGAAAAGTGCCCATGGCCGCATGAAAAAGAGTGTTAAGTCATCACTCGTTGACAAGGATCGCGATAGATTCAATTCGGCCAGAGGACCAAGCACCACACCCAACACCATGGGTGTTAGGGGAAAGCCGTTTTTAACCATGGCAAACCCGATAACACCAAACACTAGGAGCGTCCAAATGTCAAAACTGGTGTTGTTCAACGTGAAGACACCAATCGCGCAGTACAGCAAAATCACCACGCCGAGGATGTAAAGCGGAACACGTGTCACCAGCAGGAAAATGCGCAATGCGCCCGATGTCATGATCAAGGTCATAAAGTTGGCCAAGAAGTAGGCCACCATGATGCCGTAAGCCAGCACGGGTTGAGTCGAAATAAAGGTGGGACTCGGGGCAATGTTGTGAATAGTCAGCGCACCAAGCATGACAGCGGTGACTGCGTCACCGGGGATACCCAAAGCCATCATCATGATCAGGGCGCCGCCGGCGGTGGCGTTATTCGAAGACTCAGAGGCGATCAAGCCGGGCGGTGTGCCTTGACCAAAGTCCTCTGGTGTTTTAGAGGCTTTTTTGGTTTGGTCATAGGCCAAAATGTTAGAAATGGAACTGCCTGCAGCAGGCAGCAGACCGATAAAAAGACCAATGGCTGAGGATCGCAACAAGGTCATCCAGTTTAGGAAAATGAGAGCAATGGATTTTCTGTGCTCCATTTTTACGGCGCTGTGCTGGCCGGCGATCATGGGTTTTTTGGCGTCCTCAGTGTTGCTCATGTCGTTAAGCAGTTGACTGAAGGCGAACAAGCCAATCAAAACAGGTAAAAAAGCAAAACCCGCACCGAGCGACTCAAACCCAAATGTAAAGCGCGCTGCGCCGTTGATGTGATCCTCGCCAACGCTGGCCACCACCAAACCAAAAACACCGGCAATCAGTCCTTTGATTAAGGCCCCTTCAGACAGACTGGCCGCAATCGTTAACGCGAAGCACACCAGCATGAAATAGTCCCAAGGGCCAAATTCCAAACCAATGGCGGCCAGTGTGGGGGCCAAAAATACCAGCACCACCGCAGAAATCAGGCCACCAAAAAAAGAGGCCCAGAGTCCTAGGCCCAAAGCCAAACCGGGGCGTCCCTTTCTGGCCATGGGAAAGCCGTCAAAGGTTGTGGCGATGGCTGATGGTGTGCCGGGCACGCCAATCAGAATGGAGGCGAACATGCCGCCCGTCAAACCGCCCACGTACACCCCAAGCATGGTCGACAAGCCTTCAATGGGACTCATGCCAAAGGTAAAGGGCAAGGCCAAAACGACTGCCATGGTGATCGTAAATCCTGGTATTGATCCTGCGACCAATCCAGCCAAGACACCAAGCGCCATCAACATGAGGTTGTTCAGGGCGAATACCGCGTCGAAGGCGTTGATTAAGTTTTCAATCATGATGTTGGTCGTTCAATTATCTGAATAAGTCGCCCGCGGGCAAGACCACGCGAAGGGCAAAAGTAAAAATCGACCACATGCCACCGACTGCTAGAACGGAGACGATGGCGTGAAATAAGAGCAGTTTTGGGGCAAAGCCACCAATGATGCTCTGCGTGATGAAGACAAAAAGAATGCCCGCGACCAGCATGCCCAAGTAAGGCAAGGCCAGTAAGAAAACCAAAAACATCGCAAAGCAGATCAGGGCGTTTTGGTAAGTTTTAAACCACCTTGACCATGAAAAGGCTTGCACCGCTAGTTGGGGTTGCGTCACGGATCTAAACAGATAAATGACGCTTAATATCGACAGCAAAATCAAAATGAAACGTGGCCACACTTCAGAACCCATCTCTGAGAAAGGGACTTCGCGTATGTCAAAAGTGGTCCGATATAAGACGCCACAAATGACCAGAAGTAACAATGCTGTGATGGCATCACGGTTAAGACGCTTCATGGGTTTCACTCAATCAACAGGCTTATAAATAAGCAATTAGACGGTCTAAAAATAAAATCAGGCCCGTGGACGTAAGCCCAAGAGGCCTGATGGGAACGTTTCATTACCAATCCAAGCGCCAATCATAACGTCCTCAGATTGACGCCGGACTGATAAAACGCGAATTACTTTTTGTACATGCCAATTTTGATAGCCAAGCGCTCGTGCTCTGCATAGCTTTGCTTCAAAAATTCGCCATAGCCTTTGCTGTCCTTCGAGAGAATGACTGAGCCGTTGTCTTCAACGGCTTTGATCAATGCTGTGTTTTTAGCAGCCTTGGCAAACGCATCTGACCAGAACTTAACCGTCTTAGGTGGGGTGCCTTTGGGCAAACCAACCCCACGAGCCAAACCATAAAGTACATTCACGCCTTGCTCTTTCAGGGTAGGCACCTTTGGTATCAAGCCATCACGGGCTTCGGTTGCAATGCCCAAAGCGTTCAAGGCACCTTCTTCGATGTACTTCTTGGCGGTCAAGACATTTGTTTCGCCAGCCATGACGTTACCCGCCAAAATAGCGGTGTTGCGCTCGCGCGTGCCGTCATAAGACACGTAGCGAAATTCGACTTTGGCTGCGTCTTCGATCAACAAGAAGATGAAGTGGCTGGTTGAACCTAAGGTGACGCCCACGGTGACTGACTTGGGCTCTTTTTTGGCCAACGCAAGCATGCCTTTCAAGTCTTTAAAAGGTGTCTTGGTGGAAGAACCAACGATTGATGGGGTATAGCTGACCAATGCCACAGGCTCGAAGGCGTCGTGCGTGAATTTTGCACGACCGGTCAAAAAGCTGGTGATGACACTCTCGTGCAAAGCAATCAACATGCAACCGTCAGCAGGGGCGTCTTTAACCTGGGCAGCACCGCGAATGCCACCTTGGCCACCAACGTTCACGACTTGCAGTTGTGGCTTGATACCGCTTTCGTTAATGGCGTTGACGTAGCTGCGGAAAATGATGTCGGTGTCACCGCCTGCGCCCCAAGGCACAATCAATTGCGCAGTTGAGCAATTCGGGGCGTGGTTATCCGCTGAGGCGGGGGCGGCCAGCAGGGCAGATGTTGCCACTGCGGCGGCTGCGGCCATAAAGCGAGTCTTAAACATGAGAGCTCCTTGGGAACATTATCGTTATGAAGTAAAAAAGAAAACTAACCGCTTGCTCCTGTCAAAGAGCTGATCAGCGGTTTGTTTATAGCTACGAAGCAAAAGTCGTGCCATTGGCACGTATTGGTTTTTTACCAATAAGAGTTATTGTCAATGCCAGACGATCATTAATCAAGTGCTCCTTGATGGGGCATACCCTAGTGCATGAGCACCTGCCCAACGCTAAGGATTCCATGGCTTTCAAGCCAATCGGTCTGACGTATTATGTGAACCATCTTGACTTAAACCAAACTTAAAAGGCAGCGCAATGAGTCAGTCCTCACACCAGTCATTCAATAAAGAAACCCGTGTTGCGATTGCTGGATTAGGCGCAATCGGACAGTCTTTGGCGCGATCTCTGGCGCAAGGCGCCGTGCCAGGTATTCGCTTGGTTGCCGTGTCAGCTAAAAATCATGATAAGGCGCAAGCGTTTGTTGAGACTTTGGCGCATTCTGTGCCGGTGATGTCCATTGAGGCGCTTGAGCCTGTGGCTGATATGGTGGTCGAGTGTGCACCAGCTGCGCTTCTCTCAGATATCGTGACGCCATTTTTAAAGGCTGGCAAGCAGGCCATCGTTTTGTCTGTTGGCGCTTTGCTGTTTAACGACCATTTGCGTGGCGTCGCCGCGCAAAATGGTGGCAGTATTATTGTGCCGACCGGTGCGCTGCTTGGTCTAGACGCCGTGGTTGCCGCTGCTGAAGGCACCATTCACAGCGTCAAAATGGTAACCCGCAAGCCGCCTGAAGGACTCAAAGGTGCCCCGCATTTGATCGAGCACAATATCGAAGTTGACGGACTCACCGCGCCGCTAAAAGTTTTTGAAGGCAATGCGCGCGATGCTGCCAAGGGTTTTCCGGCCAATTTGAATGTGGTGGTGGCCCTCGCTTTGGCTGGTGTTGGCCCAGAAAAAACCACACTTGAGATTTGGGCCGATCCGGCGGTGACTCGCAACACTCACACGATTCATGTGGATTCGGACTCAGCAAGTTTCAACATGTCCATTCAAAACATACCGTCTGAAAACCCTAAGACTGGACGAATCGTGGCGCAAAGCGTGGTCGCGCTATTGCGTAAAATGGGTGCCAGCCTTCGGGTGGGCACTTAAAGCCGGCGAAGGGTTTGGCATGAGAGCACGCTAGGGTGATTTCTCGTTAAGGCAGGTTTAAGACGATAGAATCAAACTTAACAGGCGATTTGCCCTTAAACACCAGTCGAGGCACCATGGATTTCACCCTCAGCGCCGCTGATTTAGAGCTTCAGCAACGAACACGCGAGTTCATCGCACAAAAAATCATTCCATTAGAGTCTGATCCACGCCACGGCGCCCACGGGCCAGATGAGTCTTTGCGTCAAGAGCTGGTGACACTGGCACGCGAAGCAGGCTTATTAACGCCTCACGCGTCGGTTGAGATGGGCGGCTTGGGTTTGAACCATCGCCAAAAAGCCATTGTGTTCGAAGAGGCGGGCTACTCTCGACTCGGCCCCACGGCCATGAACATTCACGCTCCTGATGAGGGCAACATTCACTTGATGGAAATGATTGCCAGTGACGAGCACAAAGAGCGCTGGTTGCGCCCCCAAGTGAAAGGCAAGATTCGGTCGTGCTTTGCGATGACTGAGCCCGCGCCTGGCGCTGGCGCTGATCCGTCGATGCTGCAAACGACGGCTGTTCGTGATGGTGATGACTTCGTCATCAATGGCCGCAAGTGGTACATCACGGGTGCTTATGGCGCCACTTATGTGATCATCATGGCCAAGCTTGAAGACGGCTCGGCCACGATGTTTTTGTCTGATATGAACCAGCCCGGCATTGAGCTCGTTCGGCACATGGATGCCATGGACAGTTGCTTCACCGGTGGCCATGCCGTTATCGATTTCAAAGACCTGCGCGTGCCTGCCTCACAGGTACTCGGCGAGTTGGGTCGCGGCTTTCGCTATGCTCAAGTTCGATTGGCACCGGCACGTCTGACGCACTGCATGCGTTGGCTAGGTCAAGCGCGTCGCGCCCACGATGTGGCCACCGAATATGCACGCACACGTGAGGCCTTTGGTCGGGTCTTGGGCAAGCACGAGGGCGTGGGCTTTATGTTGGCCGACAACGACATGGATCTACAAACATCACGCCTACACGTTTGGCATACCGCTTGGGTTTTGGATCAAGGCGAGACGGGTAACTTTGAATCGAGCCGTGCCAAGGTGGTCTGTTCCGAGGCGCAATGGCGTGTGGTTGACCGCTGTGTGCAAATCCTCGGCGGTCAAGGTGTCACGGGTGAGACGCCCGTGATGCGAATTTTCATGGACATGCGGTCGTTTCGGATCTACGACGGTCCAAGCGAAGTGCACCGTTGGAGCTTGGCCAGAAAAATTCTCAATGCGGCAGGGGCAGCTTGATGGTAACGACACTTTTTGATCAGTTTCGACTTGATGGCAAAGTGGCTTTGGTCACGGGTGCCTCAAGTGGCTTGGGTTTGTTTTTTGCGACCACACTCGCACAAGCCGGCGCTCACGTGGTGGTGGCCGCGCGCCGGCGTGAAGCGCTCGAGGCGCTGTGCAAAGAGATCGCGCAGCTAGGTGGCAAGGCCAGTGCGGTGTCGCTTGACGTGACTCAAGCAGCCAGCGTTCAGGCTTGCTTTGAAGACTGCGAACGCGTGGCGGGGGTGCCAGACGTGATCGTGAACAATGCCGGCACTACGGTCTCAAAACCAGCGATCGATCAAAGCGAAGAAGATTGGGATCAAGTGATCGATGCGAATTTGAAAGGGTGTTGGCAAGTGGGTACTCAGGCAGCTCGTCGATTAATTGCGGCAGATAAGCCTGGCAGCATCATCAACATTGCCTCAATTCTGGGCGCCAGAGTGGCTGCAGCCGTGGGTCCCTATGCCATTTCTAAAGCGGGTGTGATTCAAGCCACCAAAGTCATGGCGCTTGAATGGGCGCGTTATGGCATCCGGGCCAATGCATTACTGCCCGGGTACGTGCGCACACCAATCAACGCTGATTTTTTAGACAGTCCAGCTGGCGAAAAACTTCGCCTACGTATTCCGTCGCGTCGCTTCAATGAACTCTCTGATCTCTCAGGACCGCTGTTGCTGCTGGCCTCTGACGCTGGTCGTGCGATGTCGGGCGCGACCCTGGCCGTTGACAGTGGCCATTTGGTGAGCGGTCTATGAGTGAGCAGGACCCGACAAGCAGTGCGCTTGATGCTTCAGCATGGCAACGCCTCGGAGAGTATTTGGTTGATCAAGGTGTCACTTCGACGGCCTCAGTGCAAGCCACTTTGCTGACTGGCGGACAATCGAATCCCACGTATCGGTTGCAAGTCGGTCTCGAGCAATTGGTTTTAAGGAAAAAGCCTGCGGGTGACTTATTACCCTCGGCACATGCTGTTGACCGGGAGTACCGTGTCATGAAGGCCTTAGCGGGTAGCGCGGTGCCAGTGCCTGAGATGCTGGTTTTTTGTGAAGACACCACGGTGATCGGTACGCCGTTTTACATCATGCGATTTTTGGAAGGCCGAATCTTTTTTGATCAAACCATTCCCGGTGCCACCCCGGCAGATCGCACCGCGATCTACCAAGATACCAATCGTGTGATTGCTGCGCTGCATTCGGTTGACCCGGCCGCGGTCGGTTTGGCCGATTATGGTCGTGCCGGGAACTATTTCGCGCGGCAAATCAACCGCTGGAGTCGTCAGTACCTCGAGAACCACACTGAGCGGCTTGAGTCCTTAGAAAAACTGATCGACTGGTTACCGTCTCGCGTGCCACCGGGCGATGAGGTCTCAATTGTGCATGGCGACTTTCGGTTAGACAACGTGATGCTGCACTCTTCGGACCCCCGAGCCATCGCGTTACTGGATTGGGAGCTATCAACCTTGGGTCATCCGCTGGCCGATTTTTCTTATCACTGCATGAGCTGGCATATTCCACCGAGCCTGTGGCGCGGTATTGGTGGCTTGGACCTGAAGGCCTTGGGCATTCCTAGCGAAGCAGACTACGTTGCGCAGTACGTCTTGGCCACGGGTCTGACGCAGGCCGAAGTCCATTGGGACTTTTATTTGGCGTATAACTTTTTTAGGATTTCTTCGATCCTGTATGGCATTGGTCAGCGCGCTCGACAAGGCACGGCAGCGGCGTCTGATGCGCTAGAGACGGCAGCCAAGGCAGGGCCTTTGGCTGATCTGGGGTGGCACTACGCCCGGCGCTACCAACAAAAACACATGTCATAAAACCTGACCCTTTGGTGGAGACACATATGCAGGAGCCGGCCCGTCACGCAGCCAATTTTGTGCCTTTGTCTCCCATGGGTTTCGTGGATCGCGCGGCCTTGGTTTTTCCCGACAGGCTATCGGTTATTCACGGTGCCAGGTGCTTTACTTGGCAAGAAACCGCGCAGCGGGCACGCCGCTTGGCCAGTGCCATCGCGCAAATGGGTTTAGGCCGTGGTGATGTGGTGGCGATTATTGCGCCTAACGTACCTGCCCTGTACGAAAGTCATTTTGGTGTGCCGATGTCAGGGGCCACGCTGCTGACATTAAACACCCGTCTTGATGTGGATACCACCGCCTATATTTTGAAGCACGCCAATGCCAAGTTGCTATTGTGCGACAGTGAGTTTGCGTCACTGATTGCGCAAGTGCAGGCGCACTTGCCAGAGCCGATTGCCGTGGTTGATGTGGCTGATGATCTTTTTGATGGCGAGGTTTTGTCGGTTGGCCATTGCGAGTACGAATCTTTTTTGGCGCAAGGCGATCCCGCGTTTGAGCCACGCTGGCCCGCCGACGAATGGGACTCGATCAGCCTGAATTACACCTCTGGCACCACGGGAAGGCCCAAAGGGGCGTTGTATTCGCACCGGGCCGCTTATTTGAATGCCATGAGCAACATGACGTCAATGGGATTTCGGCCGCAGTCAACCTATCTGTGGACACTGCCCATGTTCCATTGCAATGGTTGGTGTTTTCCGTGGACAGTGGCCATGATGGCGGGCACCAACGTGTGTCTGCGCCGGGTTGAGCCGCAGGCCGTGTTTGCTGCCATCAAAGCGTATCGGGTGGATTACTTTTGTGCCGCCCCGGTGGTGTTGACGATGTTGGCCAATGCGCCAGAGGAACATCGATTCAAGCCGGATTGGAAGCTTGAGGTGGTGACTGGGGGCGCTGCACCACCGGCGGCGTTAATCGCCGCCATGGCTGATTTGAGTATTGAGGTTTGTCATCAATATGGATTAACGGAGACCTTGGGGCCTTCGGTCATTTGTGCTTGGCACCCAGAGTGGGATGAGGCAACGTTAGAAGAGCAGGCTGAGCGCAAAAGCCGTATTGGCGTGCGACGCGACGGGATTGAAGGGGCGATAGTGGTTGATCCGCAAACCCTGGTGCCGGTGCCTTGGGACGGTCAAACCATCGGTGAGTTGTTGGTGCGAGGCAATACCTTGATGAAGGGTTATCTCAATAATCCTGAAGCGACCGAACAAGCCTTTGAAGGGGGTTGGTTTCACACGGGTGATTTGGTCGTTGTACATCCTGATGGCTACTTTCAAGTCAAAGATCGCCTCAAAGACATCGTCATCTCAGGTGGGGAAAACATTTCAACCGTTGAGGTTGAGGGTATCTTGTATCGCCACCCCGCCGTGCTTGAGGCGGCTGTGGTGGCCATGCCACATGCCAAATGGGGTGAGGTGCCCTGCGCTTTTGTGACACTGAAAAACGGTGCGATGGCCACGGCTGACGAGATCAAGGCTTTTTGTCGCGAGCGGCTGGCGGGTTTTAAAGTGCCTGCTCAAATCATCTTCACCGAGCTACCCAAAACATCCACCGGCAAAATTCAAAAGTTCCGACTGCGTGAACAGGCGCAAGCGCTCGTTCAGTAGCCCGATAGTATTAAAAACATAGCGCAAAGCACAAATAGGCTAAGCACAATAACGGTTTAGAAGGGGCGCCGTTTTAAACCAAGCCCTTTGTTCATGTGAGCCAAGGACGTCATGTCAACAGAAGAGTATTTTTCCGGATTGCGGTTTCTACACTCACCAGGCCCAACGCACGTGCCCAAGGCGGTGATGGATGCCTTCAGTGGCCAACCCATGGACATGGCCGACCCGCGCTTAGAGCCGTTGATTGAAGATTGTGAGGCGGGTTTGCGGCGTGTGCTTAAAACAAAGGCGGCACATATTTTCTTTTATGCCGCCAACGGTCATGGTGCGTGGGAGGCCGTCACGGTTAACTTACTGGCACCAGGCCAGCGAGTGTTAATTGCCAGCACGGGGCATTTTTCTGATTATTGGGCTGAGATGACCGAGGCCATGGGCGTCTCGGTGGTGCGCACACCTTATCGCGAAGGTTTTCCGATTGATCCTGAGCACGTAGAGCAAGCGTTGGTGGCTGACAAGGCACACGCCATCAAAGCGGTATACGTCGTTCACACCGACACCGCCAGTAGCGTCACCAGTGATGTGCCGGCGATTCGGCAGGCCATGGATCGTAGCGGTCACCCGGCGTTGTTGGTGGTGGATGTGGTGGCAACGCTTGGTGCCGCGCCTTTTGAGATGGATCAGTGGGGGGTTAATGTGGTGATGGGGGCTTCGCAAAAGGGTTTGATGTGCCCACCGGGCATGGCCTTTTGTGCGGCTGATGAGCGTGCGATTGCACAGACGCGTTCGACGGCTGGTTTGTCACCGCGCTATTACTGGGACTGGATTCGACGCTTGAACGCAGCCGCTTACTTGAAGTTTTGCGGCACACCGCCACAGAACATGTTGATGGCCTTGCGAGCCGCTCTTCAGTTGTTTGAGCGTGAAGGCCACGACAATGTATTGGCGCGTCACCGTCAGTTGGCCAGCGCCGTGCAGGCGGCCGTCAGTGTTTGGTCGGCAGCGGGGGTGCTGGATTTTGTGTGTCAAGTGCCGGTGGCCCGGTCGGTCTCAGTGACCAGCATTGCCGTCAAAGGCGCTAACCCTGATGAGATTCGTCGCGTGGTTCGTGACTCGTACAACGTCTCGATTGCCTCAGGCCTTGGGCCTTTTAGGGGGCGGGTGTTTCGCATCGGTCACTTGGGAGATTTGAGTGCGCCCATGGTGCTGGGTTGCTTGGCGGGTGTAGAGGCTGGCTTAAGGGCTCTGGCCGTACCAATCGGTGATGGCGCGATTGAAGCGGCGATGCGTGCGCTGGGATCTGCTAAATTGTGAACGTCTTTAAGGGACACATGCTTTTTTGCCCTTAAACAAATGACTTAGCAAAGGTAGAAAAAATGGTTAAGCAATGGCAGGTTTTAACGGCGGGATTGACCAGTACACTTTTGGTAGCGGGTGCGAGTGCTGCAGTGGCCAGCACCACCGTGAGTCAGAACAACAATGCGCCGCTTTGGATGATGGGTGAGGTCCACGATAACGCTGAGGGTCATTTTTACCGACTCAAAGACCTTGAGGCCAAACTTGGTGGCCAGTGGCGCCCAGCGCTCTTGATGGAGCAATTCAACGTCGAGCAGCAGCCGGAACTGACCAAAGCCTGGCAGACGTGTCAATCAGCGCAGTGCGTGATTGACACGGCCGGTGGTGTCAAAGGCTGGGACTGGGGCATGTACAAGCCCTTAATCGCACTGGCGTTAAAGTACGAATTGCCACTGGTGGCCGCGAACTTATCAAGTCAGCAGGTCAAAGCCGTGATGCAGTCTGGCTTCTCAGCAGTTTTTGATGCGCAGATCATTAAGGCTTACAAACTTGATCAACCCTTGCCTCAGCCTTGGCTCGATAACCAGCGCAAGATGATAGCCCAGAGCCACTGCAACGCACTTCCCGCTGCTGCGACAGATTCCATGGTCAAAGCGCAAGCCGCACGCGATGTGATGTTTGCCAAACTGATGGGGCAATACGCATCGGGTGGCGCGGTGTTGATTGCCGGTAACGGCCATGTCAGGCGCGACCTAGGCGTCTATCAATGGTTGCCCGCAGACTTGGCCAGTCGCGTGAAGATTGCTGGCTATGTGGAGCCAGCGGGTGTCGACACGTTGATCTATGACATCATGCGAGTGATTAATGAGCACAAGCGCGCTGACCCGTGTGCCCAATTCAAAAAATAAGATCAATCATCTGGCGGCTTCATCAGTAGCCGTTATGAATCACCACTTCGACCAAGCTCGGCTTACCACTGGCAATCGCTTTGGCGACAGTGGCTTGGATTTCGTTGGGTTTTTCAACGCAGCTGGCGGTCAGTCCAAAGCCTTGTGCGATCGACACAAAGTCAACAGCGGGGTCGGTCATGTCCATGGCCACAAATTGATCGGTGCCACGCATGGCTTGGAGCCGATCCTTGATGATGCGGTAGCTGCGATTATTGACAATCACATATGTGATTGGCAAGCGCAAGTGAGCAGCCGTCCATAAACTTTGAATGCTGTAGAGCGAACTGCCGTCGCCGATGAGGGCAACCACGGGGCGATCGGGTTGGGCCAAGGCGACACCAATGGCACCTGCCATTCCGAACCCCAGTCCACCGCTGGTCAGACCCATATAGGCCAAAGGATCTTCAGCTCGGTAGAGTTTGTTTAAGGCGCTCGCGGTTGTCAGGGTCTCGTCGACCACGATGACGTTTGATGGCAGGGCTTGAACAATTTGCAGAATGGCGTAATCGGGGTGGGTGGGAACGTCGTTGGCGTGCTGTGTGGCAGTGGCGGCGAACTTGGTGCGTGTGCTCTGCCAGTTGCGGTCTTTGGCATTTGCCAGGCGGTCGGCTGCGCGTGCGTGATCTGTGTCTGTCAGTTGGCTGCTCAGTATGGGTAGCAGTGCACGCAAAGTGTCACCGACATTGGCGCGGATGGCCATTTCGGTGACGAAGTTTTTGCCCAATTCCCAGTCCCGTTCGCTGATGTGAACCACTGGCATGCCTTCGGGAAGAGGTTCGACGGGTGCCATGGGCGACATGCGTAACAGATCGCCACCCAAGCAGATTAGTAAGTCATAAGCAGCGAGAGTTTCGCGAACTTTATACTGGTTGCGCGTGATTTCACCCATGTTGGCAGGGTGTGAGCTCGGAAATCGGGTGTTGTATGGAACTGACTCAAGATAAACTGGCGCCCCCAACTGCTCGGCCAGTGCCGCGGCTTCAGCGAAGCAATCGTGACGCCCAAGTTCTTGGCCTGCGAGAATGACGGGCCGCTCTGCCTGACGCAAGCGTTGGGCGAGTTCTCGCAACACACCGTCTGTGGGTTGCACGCGGGTATCGACCCGAGTGGGTTGACCAAAATCCATCGGCACGGTTTCGTCCAAAATGCTACCGGGCAAGCTAATAAAAACAGGACCCGTTGGAGGGCTTAAGGCGATTTTTGCGGCGCGGTGGATGATGCGCGGTAAGTCTTCAGCACGTTCAACCTCGATGGCCCATTTGACCAACGGCTCAGCCAAGCGCACCAGCGGTTCGTATAGCAATGGTTCGGTCAACCCGTAACCCCGTTCGTATTGCCCGGCCGTGACGATGATGGGTGAGCCGTTGAACTTGGCGGTGTAAAGTGCTCCCATGGCATGCCCCAAGCCTGGCGTGCAGTGCAGGTTACAGGCCACGAGTTTGCCCGTGGCGCGGGCAAAACCGTCAGCCATGCCAAGCACCACGCTTTCCTGTAAGCCCAAGACATATTTGAGCTGAGGGTATTGCGGCACCACCTCCATGAGTGGCAACTCGGTGGTGCCGGGGTTGCCAAAAAGATGGGTCACACCTTCTTGGATCAGTAGCTCTAAAAAGGCAGCGCGGCCGGTGTAGGTTGGTTGATTCATGCAAAGTCTCTGGTTGGGTAAGTTCTTGACTGTTGGCGCGGACTTGCTAGCAGGTCTGCGCCGCGATAAGGTGCCAACTAGGCTAAAGGGTATACCGCGGCGCAGCCCTTGAAAAGTTGCTCGCGTTGTTTGTTCGCATTACAACCAAAACACAGGTAAAAAATTATGTTGATATCTCTGAAAAACCATGTCGCTTTGATCACGGGTGGCAGTCAAGGGCTTGGTCGGGCCATGGGTATGCAATTTGCGGCGTCGGGGGCCAGCGTGGTGCTATTGGCTCGCCGCCAAGCATTACTTGATGAGGCGGCGCAAGAAATTGCAGTGGCCACTGGTGCCAAAGTCAAAGGTTACGCCTGCGATGTCAGTGACCTTAACCAAGTTCAGGCGGTTTGGGCACAGGTCGAAAAAGAGTTTGGTACCGTCGATATCGTGGTTAATAACGCTGGTTCGTCAGCTCGCAATCCCATTGAAACGCTCTCGATGGAGAAGTTGCAAGCTGACATCGATTTAAAGCTTAAGCCTGCGCTGCGTTTGGTTCAGTTGGCATTGCCAGGCATGAAAGCCCAGCAATGGGGTCGCGTGATTAATGTGGTCAATATCGGTGCCAAAGCACCACCGGTTGGTACTGCTCCGACCTGTATGACACGGGCTGCCGGCATTACCATGACCAAAGTCATGTCTAAGGAATTGGCGCCTGATAATATTTTGGTGAACGCCCTGTGTGTCGGTCAGATTATGTCCGAGCAGTGGGTGGGCTATTACGAGAAAGATAAGCCTGACATGACATTTGATGAGTATGTGGCCATGCGTGGCAAGCCAATCCCCATGGGGCGTATCGGTCAGGCTGAAGAGTTTGCCAACGTCGCCTGCTTCTTGGCCTCAGATGCCGCCTCATATGTGACGGGCGTGGCCATCAACGTTGATGGCGGCTTGAGCCCAGTGACCTAAGTAGACTGACCAAAGAAAGGGCACTGAGATTTGAATTAACGGGGTTCGTGAGCGTAATACTCCCGAATCCCGTTTTCCTTAAACCCATTGGGTACGGCTTAATTTAAACAGCAGGGTTAGAACTGGTAGGTAAGGCCAGTGGTCAGCGTGTAACTGTAAGCCTTGTTTTTGGCGTTAAGGTCTGGGGAATAAATCACGCCCAAGCCAAGCTGTAAGTTTTCGATTGGTGAGTAGAGTAGACCCACCTCTCCAAATGCGCTGGTCTGGCTGTTGTCGCTCGAATTGGTTTGAAGACCGACATCAAGGCCAACTTTCCACTGTGGGTTGAGCACCAGCACGGGTGATACAGATACCGACCAAATGTTTTGACGTTCGGTTTCGGTGTCCGAATTCATCACTTGGCGGTTACTGGCGTAGCCAGCATTAACGTGCCACTCATAAGTGTCAGTCAGATAAGAGCTTATGAGCGAGACATTGATATTGGTTTTGGCGGGTCCAAGACCGTTATCCTGCATGTTTTGGGAGGTCGGTAGCACAATGACGGGTTTGATAGCGGCGCTCCAGCCTTGGGTTTGGTCACCCGCAAAAACCCACTTCAGACCGATGCCAGTGCTCTGCCAACCCGATACAGCACTGGTTTGACGGGCCGTCCCTACAAAAATGTCAATGTTCTCGCTGATACCTCGGGTATAGGTCAAAGGATAGGCGTTTGAGGTACCGATTTGGTCTTCGATGAAGTTGTCATCTTCATCAGTGATGGTGTTGGTACTTTTGTTGAAGGCGTAATCGACTTCGATTTGATTGCCACCGGCGCCTTGTGTGCCTGTGTCGTCGGTTACAAACGGAAAAAAAGCATGTGCTGGGCTTAAGAGTAAAAGCCAAGCGGCTGAGGCAGCGGCCAAGTGGGCCGGGGCTCTTTGGATTGCGTGAAATACCATGTTGGTCCTGTCGAATGTGAGTGAAAAATAATGCCGCCATGTTGTGATTTCATGACCAGCATTGGTTGACAGGACGGGTTGGTGCGAAAGGAGGGTAGTGACATGGCTGCGCTCAAAAAATTTAAAAAAACGATCCTCAAATAGGAATGAGAATCGTCTTCATATTATAGCTTAGATTGCGTTTTGGCTAAAGAGGTCTTTATTGATTTGCAGCCCTCATCGGTGGATGTGTCACGATTGACTTCAATTGCGCACGGTCGGTCTGTAGCTTGCCCAAGTCAGGCAGTGGACGAGCAAGCGCAGCATTGGTTGCCAAGGCTTGCTCCATGGCGTGCGCCATGGCCAATAAGCGACCATCTTGGAACAATGGCCCAATGAGTTGAAGACCAAACGGCATGCCCGCATCGTCAACGCCCGAGGGCAGTGACAAGGCGGGGTGGGTGCTTAGCGTGATGACATAGGTCAGTGCCAACCAATGATAATAATTTCGAGTGGCCTTGCCATCAATGGCATCGGCGTATAGGGTTTGCCAAGGAAAGGGCGTCACGGGGGTGACGGGGCTTAAGATCAAATCGTAGTTGGCAAACTGTTTGGCCAATGTTTGCATCAAACGGGTTTGCTCAAGGTGAGCCCAAGCCCGGTCAGCCAAGGTCAGTTGTTGCGCAATTTCCATGTTGGCGCGCACGTTCGGGCTCAGGGCGTCGGGGTCTTTGGCGTATT
>ERZ888423.484-NODE-484-length-40013-cov-10.757345_pt1 | contig 40013 bp, 31 predicted proteins | sample MGYA00520523_ERZ888423 | MGnify/ENA primary metagenome ERZ888423 (study PRJEB32303, sample SAMEA104408611) | aquatic metagenome | biome: Brackish water; feature: Pelagic; material: water | place: Baltic Sea | collected 2014-06-08T10:24:00 | depth 30,27 m ... | reverse complement strand
TGATGGCAGTAGATGATACTTACCTGACTGTGGGTGGGTATGAAATGGAATCTGGCCGCTGGTTCACCGGAGGTGAGGTAGCATCTGCCAGTCGCAATGTGGTGCTGGGCAGCGATGTTTGGAAGAAACTATTCGGGGAGAATGTAGACCCGCTGGGTAAAGGCATCTCTGTTCAGAACCAAAGCTTTCGCGTCATTGGTGTACTGAAAAGCAAGGGCAGCAGTATGTTGTCTTCCGATAACCGGGTTTTTATTCCTGTTTCCACTTCACGCTCATTGTTTCCATCCAATGAAAACAGCTATACCATTACGGTGGGAGTAGCGCAGCTGGATGATCTGGAGCCTGCTATTGGTTCCGCTACCGGTTTAATGAGACAGGTTCGCAAACTGGACGTAAGGGAAAAGGACGATTTTGCCATTTTCAAAAGCGACAGCATCATAGAGGTGGTCCTTTCGAATATATCCTATGTAACGCTGGGTGCCGTAATCATCGGACTTATCACCTTGCTGGGTGCGGCCATCGGATTGATGAATATCATGCTGGTGCAGGTGAACGAACGCACGCGGGAAATTGGCATCAGTATGGCACTGGGTGCCACCGGTACTGTTATTAAGCGCCAGTTCATAACAGAGGCCATTGTCATTTGTCTGATGGGAGGAGCACTGGGAATCCTGTTGGGTGTATTGACCGGCAATGGTGTGGCAAGTTTCTTTAAGGTGTCATTCTTTGTTCCCTGGGGGTGGGTACTCGGCGGTCTTGCACTTACTTTTGTCACCGGCCTGGCAGCGGGCTACTATCCGGCTGTCAAAGCCTCCAAACTCAATCCCATCGAAGCCTTGCGGTACGAGTAGGTTATACCTCTACATTCATTTAGGTTGGTTAATTCATTGAGCAATTTGGTCACTTAACTTTCTGTTGATTATTACTTTTTTACCCAGTTCTGTAATTGCCTTGGTGTTCAGGCAATTAAACACAAAGTCACTAAGTGTTTCACAAAGTCCACGAAGACAAGGACCTTAGTGTACTTAGTGTAAGTGCTCCGCACCAGTGCCTTGGTGTTCAGGTAGCCAAACACAAAGTCACTAAGTGTTCCACAAAGTCCACAAAGACAAGGCCCCTAGTGCGCTTTGTGAAAGTGCTCCGCACCAGTGCCTTGGTGTTCAGGCAGCCAAACACAAAGTCACTAAGTATTTCACAAAGTCCACGAAGACAAAGCCCTTAGTGCGCTTTGTGAAAGTGCTCCGCACCTGTGCCTTGGTGTTAAGCCAGCCAAACACAAAGTCCACGAAGACAAAGCCCTTAGTGCGCTTAGTAAAAGTGCTTTGCACCTGTGCCTTGGTGTTCAACCAACAAATATTAAATTAGCAAGCAGCAACAATATTTAGATATGAATTTTACAGTTGATCAACTGGCATCCCACACCCTCAATGCTGCTTTTAAAGTACATCAGCAACTCGGCCCTGGTCTCCTAGAGTCTGTTTACGAGACTTGCCTCGCACATGAATTAGAATCTATGAATCTGCAGGTTCAACGCCAGGTTCCACTTCCAGTTGTCTACAATGATATTCGATTGGATGGAGGGTATCGCGTAGACTTGTTGCTGGAGAATTCGCTGGTAATTGAAATAAAATCGGTTGAATCCCTGAATGACTTGCATGTCGCCCAAGTACTTACCTATTTGAAACTGGGTAATTTCAGATTGGGCCTGCTCTTGAATTTCAATACGTATAAGTTGAAGGATGGTATACGAAGACTCATTATGGGATACGACACATAAAAAAAAACAGCCGCCCCAGGGGGCGGCCGCTTCGCTGTTAAGCTTCTTCTTCCAGTTATTCTTCTACCACTTCGAAAGACACATCTACTTTCCGCTCTGCTGATAGCGTGATATAAGCAGTATATGCACCGAGTGATTTTACTTCTTCTTCAATATTGATTTTCTTGCGATCCACCACCACACCAATTTGTGTTTTGATGGCTTCTGCCAGCTGAACGTTGGTTACGCTACCGAAAATCTTTTCGTTCTGACCCACCTTCGCACCTACGCGAATAACGGTGTTTTTGAACTTATCGACCATTTTCTCCAGCTCAGCAACCATTTTTTGCTCTTTAACAGCTGTCTGGCGCTTCAGCTCCTCCAGCATGCGGCGGTTGCCTTCGCTGGCTACTAAAGCTAAGCCCTTCGGAATAAGGTAGTTCCTACCGTATCCGTTTTTCACCTTCACCACGTCATTGGCGTCGCCAAGGTTTTCTACGTCTTTTAACAAGATTATTTCCATTACAGGGCTTATTTTAAAAGGTCAGTAACATAAGGCATCAGTGCCAGCTGGCGGCTGCGTTTTACAGCCTGCGCCACACGACGCTGGTATTTCAATGAATTTCCAGTAATACGACGGGGTAACATCTTACCTTGCTCGTTTACGAACTTCAATAGAAAATCAGGATTCTTATAGTCGATGTAACGTATACCGCTCTTTTTGAAACGGCAATATTTCTTACGGGTCATACCCAATTTGGTAGCGGCAAGAAAACGGATATTTTTATTCGAGGCCATGTTGGTTCAATTATGCGTTAGTGGTTGTTTCAGCTGCAGGTTCCTTGCGTCCTTTGCCGATTTCTCCTCTGCGCTTGCGTTCATTGTAATCAAGAGAGAATTTGTCCAGACGGATAGTCAGGTAACGGAGCATCTGCTCGTCGCGGTTAAACTGGAGCTCCAGTTTTGCCACCACGTTCGCATCGGCTTTGTACTCAATGACAAAGTAAATGCCCGTTGTTTTCTTCTTGATGGGATAAGCCAGCTGCTTTAAGCCCCAGCGTTCCTCGTGTACCATTTCAGCTCCCAGACCGGTCAGCATCTCTTTGTAGACGTCAAGCGAGCGCTTCGCTTCGTCATCGCTGAGGACGGGAGTAAGTACAATTACTGTTTCGTATTGATTCATCTGTTACTTTTGTACATCCGATTGAACTCTATTGTTCGGACGGGCTGCAAAGTTATAAAACACTTGTCAATTCTTCCAAAAAAACCACACTTTAAGAATATTTTCTAACCGGGGTGCCCGAATGTCCCCTTTCCGACCTCTTCACCTGCCTCCTTGGTCCGCCCTGCACATCGAATAAACGCCAAAAATAGCTCAATCGGGGGAAGACTGCGTATCTTTGACCCATGCAACAAGTGAAGGGAGATGACCTGACCCTCCATATCCTGGGAGGAGGTCAATTGGGTAAAATGCTCATTGAAGCCGCCTCCGACTGGAATGTCCGCTGCCATGTACTCGATCCCGATCCCGACTGCTCTTGCGCACGGATGGCCTGGCAGTTTACCTGCGGCGATTTCAGGGATTATAAGACGGTCATGGATTTCTGCGCCGATGCGCGTTTTATCACCATAGAAATAGAACATGTCAACACCAAAGCACTCGAAGACCTGCGCAATATGGGAAAACGCGTCATGCCGGACGCCGGCCCCCTGGCCATTATAAAAGACAAGGGCAAGCAAAAACGATTCTACCATCAGCATGAGATACCCACCAGCCCTTTTCGGCTGTTCGACTCGCGCGACCAGCTACTCAGGGCTATATATAATGAGGAGGTAAGCCTTCCTTTTGTTCAAAAGTCCTGCACTGCCGGTTACGATGGAAGAGGCGTACTTATAGTTCGTGAGAAGGCACAGCTCGATCAACTGCTCGACGGCCCCTCCCTGGCTGAAGAGCTTGTGCCCTTTGAGAAGGAACTGGCGGTAATCGTTGCCCGCGACAGCCATGGCAATACCACCGCATTTCCGGCGGTTGAAATGGAATTCCACCCCACCGCCAATCTGGTAGAGATGTTGCATAGCCCCGCACAGATTGCTCCTGAAACAGAGCAACAGGCGCGCCGGCTTGCTGCCGATACCATTGCCGCTTACGGACTGGAAGGATTGCTGGCGGTTGAAATGTTCCTTACCCGTGATGGGGAATTACTCGTAAACGAAGTAGCACCGCGTCCCCATAACAGCGGACACCATACTATTGAAGCCAACAGCACTTCTCAATACCAGCAATTACTGCGCTGTATGTTCGGACTCCCGCTGGGCAGTACGGCTCTTACCACACCTGCCGTAATGGTCAACCTGCTGGGCGAAGACGGGTATACTGGTAACGCGGTTTATGAAGGAATGCCCGAATGCCTTGCCAGGGAAGGTGTTTATATTCACCTCTACGGGAAAAAGATTACCAAGCCTTTCCGGAAAATGGGACATGTTACCATCACCGACGCCAATGCAGACGGTGCAAGGGAGAAGGCGTTGTTTGTAAAAAGTACCTTAAAAATTAAAGCATGAAACCTCAGGTAAGCATCATCATGGGCTCCGACTCCGACCTACCGGTTATGCGCGATGCCGCCGTTATCTTAGATAGCTTCGGTATTGCGGTAGAAGTTACCGTTGTGTCTGCCCACCGTACCCCAAAAAGGATGGTGGAATTTGCTGAGAATGCCCACCTGAGAGGCATACAGGTTATTATTGCCGGAGCCGGCGGGGCAGCCCATCTGCCCGGGATGGTTGCCAGTATCACACCTTTACCTGTTATCGGGGTTCCTGTAAAATCGTCCAACTCCATAGATGGCTGGGACAGCATCCTGTCCATCCTGCAAATGCCCAACGGCGTGCCGGTTGCTACAGTTGCCTTGAACGCGGCCAAAAATGCCGGTATACTCGCCGCTGAAATATTGGGTTGTGCAGATGCCGCCATTCAGCAAAAAATCATTGCCTATAAAAAGGAAATGAGAGACACCGTAGAAGCCAAAGCCCGAACACTGGAAGACAAAGGCTGGAAATAAGCATCGGATTGGAAGCGCATGTTGCCAAACCTTCTGATGAGGTTCTTTAGATTCATCTGTCCATAGATATTTTCTGCGGTGGACATCCGAAATTTGAAGTTCACCACAATATAAATAGTCTCATCAACCTGCTGGAGGCATATGGCATCGCAGAGCAACTGCTGGCATTGCAGAACTATGTATTTTTAACTCGATCGCTCTTCCATGTTAAAGAGTAGCAATCTGTCGAATGAAGCACTTGAAGATATATTATATGTTGTTTTTGTTCATTTTGATGAGCACAGCAATCAAGGCCCAGACCTATCAGGGGTATTCCAGTAATGGTGCTTATCAATGTTCATTAAGGGTGCTATCTGATAGCACCGTCCATCTCGTATGCAACAGCCCTAATAATACTTCTTACACTGCATACACCGGCACTATCTCAGCAACACGTGGAGGCCTCCTCCATATTTCAGCAACTATGACCATCGGTCAGTTCGCTATGAAAACATGGCATAAGGATACTTTATATATACAACTGGACACCGCTATTGCGGATCAATTGGATAAAATTCAAATCCAGTATGCCAATAATACCTACGAACAACTGCGGGGTTACGATAGTATGGGCAGTCCCTTAAGGCTGCTGAAAGTTCCCGTGGATAGCAGTATTTTCAACAATCAGTCGGGCAGTAACTATGTCATCATTACGGTTAACAGACGCGATTACTCCACAGGAGAATGGTTGTCATTCAAAATTCCATTTGGTTCAGCTGCATCAATCACCGCCGGTCAGCTGCTGGAGTTTGACATATTACTGGAGGGGAAAAAATTGACTACGGCCGGTCAACCACCTTTGCAAACAGGTCATTTTACATTGACAAAAAAACAATAGGATGCACAGCCACTTCTAAGTATCCCTGGCTAGCCATTCAAAACAAAAATCTATTTCTATCATGTATAATTTACCCCATCACAAAGAGCACAACGAGCAAGTCATCAAAGACTTTATAAAGTCTTATCCGTTTGCTTTTATCACAGGTGTCGATGCCCGAAACCAACCTGTTGCCACGCAGGTTCCGCTTTTTCTGGAGGAAAGATCGGGCAGACAAGTGCTCCGTGGGCATATCATGAAAAATACCGATCACCATAAGGCATTTCTTCACAATAAGAATGTGCTGGCAGTGTTTACGGGAAAGCATACCTATGTAAGTGGTACCTGGTACAGCAATCCTCATACACCTTCTACCTGGAACTATATGAGTGTGCACATAAAGGGAATCGTCAGGTTGCTGGAGGATGCGGCGTTGGAGGAAGTCCTGCGAATGACCACGCTGTATTTTGAAGATCAGAACCACCAGTCTACAACCGTATACGATAACATACCGGAGGAATTCAGGCAGCGTGTAATGGGAGCCATTGTGGCGTTTGAAGTCGAAATTCAAGAGATAGATACGGTTTTCAAATTGAGTCAGGACCGGGATGCGGAGAGCTATCGAAATATTATTGAAAAGCTCATGGCCGGAGATGAAGATGCCCGGGTGATTGCTCAGGAAATGATTAAAAGGGAGAAAGAGCTATTCTCTGCATAAGCATGGAAGATGGGTTGGTGCAAGTCCGCATTAATCTTTCGAGATAAATGCAGAACTCAAGTCAGGTTCCGATGGAACTTCCCATTCCTGCAATTTGGCTGCCATCTTATTATACCTGAAAAAGAGGAAAATCAGACCGGCCAGTAAGCACAGACTGAAACCAATTATTCCCGTTAACCGGATACCCAGCTCTTCGAAAGGGATATTAGGAAACATGCCTGAAAGCCATTTCCCGGTTCCTTTATCGGCGTCCAGTCCAATGAGTATGGTGAATAATGCCAAACCCAGTGTCTGTCCAAACTGTATGAACAAGCTCCTGATAGCAAAATAGGTGGCTTCGCGGTTCTGCCCTGTACGAATGCTCTCGTATTGCGTAATCTCAGCCAGGATAACGGGCGGTAAAATACCCAGAAAAGCCAAGGGCAATGCCATCACTGCTGAAAGTAAATAGGACTCCGTCCGATTGTCTATGGGAGATTCTCCTAAGTAAAATACATATAGAAAAATAAATGATAGAAATAGGAGTGCGCTCAGAACCAGAATCTTTTTAGATACCCTGGCACCCAGCCAATTCACCAGAGGGTAAAACAGTACCGACAAACCCACCATGATGACAATCATGATGGTACCGTAGGATTCAGGCAAGCCCAGTAAAACGGTGACGAAATACAACGCTCCGGTCCCCATAGTGGTGAGTGATACAAAATAGGTAAAGTCAGATACCAGATACAAAAAGAAATTCTTGTTTTGGAGCACCGGAAGCAGATTGCCCATCAGGTTATCGGTAGTGGGAGTGCCGTAGCAGTATTTTTTTTCATTGACGAAAAAGGCAGGGAAAACAAGAAAAATACAGCCCAGTCCGAATACAATCCATATGGCCAGCTGATAGGCGCGAAAGGCTTCCATGCCCGTGCCCTTGAAATAGTCGACAATCGCAGGACAGGAAGCCGCAAATATCCAGCCTATGATATACCCCAGTTGCTGATAGGTGGCTATTCGCAACTTCAAAACAGAGGTATGTCCCAGCTCAGGGAGCATGGCATTGTAAGGAATTATGTAAAGGGAAACCGAAAGATTGAAAAGGATTTGAATGAAAATAAGGTACCAGATATTGGCCTCACTTTCCAGTCGGGTAGCAGGTGTAAAAAGAAAGAAGCAGGTAATGACTATTGGGAGAATAGACCATCTTAAAAAGGCAATCCTCCTGCCGAGTCTATGGGTGCTCTTGTCACTGAACCAGGCAATAACAGGGTCTATGATGGCATCCCACAAACGAGCGCTGATCATAATCAGGCTCATGGCGTTGATAACGCCGAGTACACCTATTTTGGGAATAAGATTGACAAGACCGGAAGCGGAAGGAGGCTGATAAAAATAGACGAGCATGACAGCTACTGCACTGGTGAGCACACTCCATCCCAGCATCCCCGATGCATAAGCCAGTTGACCTCTTACAGGTATATTTTCCTTTGCCACCATTTCTCAGCAGGCAAAGATACCTTTTTGAATAAGTATAGGGTTCTCAGCAATGTTGGTCGTAAGCCTTCATCAGACTATCGGCAACCATAGCTGCATTGCGCCCTTCAATCTGATGGCGCTCCATAAAATACACCAGTTTCCCGTCCTTGAATAAAGCTACGGAAGGAGAGGATGGAGGATAGGGAAGGGTCAGCTTTCTTACCTCGTTTACTGCATCAATATCGAAACCTGCAAATACCGTTGCCAGGTGATCGGGTTTTTTGCTGTGCTGCAAACTGAAACGTACACCCGGACGGGCATTTCCCGCAGCGCATCCGCATACAGAATTAATGACTACCAGCACGGTGCCTTCGGTTTCCTGAATGGCAGCGCGTACTGCTTCCGGGGTGGTGAGGTCTTCAAAGCCAGCGGTGGTAAGCTCCGCTTTCATGGGTTGAACGAGTGCTTCTGGATACATATATTTAGGATGTTTTTTAAATAATTAACTGCAAATGTAAAAAAGGCAGCTTTCCCAATGAACCATAGCACTGTTGAAATGGTTCATTGAACCGTAGGCATTTGTTAACTTTGCAAACTAAATAAGAGTCTTAGAATGAATACCATGACTGACAAAAAGCTTCCGTACAAAGTAAAAGATATCAATCTGGCTGCTTGGGGAAGGAAAGAAATCCAATTAGCTGAGGTAGAAATGCCCGGATTAATGGCGCTCAGAGAGGAGTTTGGTGCTTCCAAACCACTCAAAGGTGCACGTGTAGCAGGCTGTCTGCACATGACCATCCAGACAGCTGTACTGATAGAAACCCTGGTAGAACTGGGTGCTGAGGTACAGTGGAGTTCCTGTAATATTTTCTCTACCCAGGACCATGCTGCTGCTGCCATTGCCGCTGCAGGTATTCCCGTTTATGCCTGGAAAGGCCTGACACTGGAAGAATACGACTGGTGCATTGAGCAAACACTGTTTTTCGGTGAAGACAACCAGCCGCTGAACATGATTCTGGATGATGGTGGTGATCTTACCAATATTGTATTGGACAAGTATCCTGAACTGATTCCGCATGTGAAAGGCTTGAGTGAAGAAACCACTACAGGGGTACACCGCTTGTATGAACGTATGGCAAAAGGAACACTCCCCATGCCTGCTATCAATGTCAATGACAGTGTTACCAAGAGCAAATTCGACAACAAATACGGTTGTAAGGAATCGCTCGTTGATGCCATTCGCCGCGCCACTGATGTGATGATGGCGGGTAAGGTAGCTGTAGTTGCCGGTTATGGCGACGTAGGAAAAGGTTCTGCCCAGTCATTAAGAGGAGCCGGCGCTCGCGTAATGGTGACGGAAATAGATCCCATATGTGCGCTTCAGGCTGCAATGGATGGCTTCGAAGTAAAGAAAATGATTGATGCTGTTAGTGAAGCCGACATCGTGGTGACTGCTACCGGTAACAAGGATGTAATTACCGCCGAGCATTTCATGCGCCTGAAGCCGAATGCCATCGTTTGTAATATCGGTCATTTCGATAATGAAATCGATGTTGCATGGCTGAATGAAAATTACGGCGATACTAAGGACGAAATAAAGCCGCAGGTAGATAAGTATACCATCAATGGCAACGACTTTATTCTGTTGGCAGAGGGCCGTCTGGTGAACCTTGGATGTGCCATGGGACACCCTAGTTTCGTGATGTCCAATAGCTTTACCAATCAGGTACTGGCGCAGATGGAATTGTGGAACAACAATGGCGCCTATGAAAACAAAGTGTATGTGTTGCCTAAGCATCTGGATGAAAAAGTGGCCCGCCTCCACCTGAAAAAATTAGGTGTGGAGCTGGAAGAGCTTTCTAAAGACCAGGCAGATTATATCGGCGTAACAGTAGATGGCCCCTATAAGCCGGAATACTACCGCTATTAATCATTCATGAATAATTTCAGAGACCGGTCAGTTTTTTGACCGGTCTTTTTTTTGAATTTTGCAGTATGACCAAGCTTTCCGTAAATATCAATAAAGTAGCTACCATTCGCAATGCGAGAGGAGGTAGTGTCCCGAATCTGGTAAAATTTGCACTCGACTGCGAGCGTTTTGGTGCCGAGGGAATTACGGTCCATCCCCGTCCCGATGAGCGCCATATTACCACCCAGGATGTGTACGACCTGGCTCCGGTTTTGTCCACCGAATTTAATATCGAAGGGTATCCCGATGAGCGGTATATGCGCATCATCAGTGAGATACGACCTGCTCAGGCTACTCTGGTGCCGGACCCTCCGAATGTATTGACCAGCAACAACGGCTGGGACGTCAGAGGGAGAATGGCAGAATTGAAAGAAGTTGTGGAGCGCTTACACGAATGGAATGTTCGGGTATCTGTATTCCTCAATCCTGACGAGGAGCAGGTCCACGCGGCAAAGGAAGCGGGGGCCGATAGAATAGAGTTGTATACCGGTCCATATGCCGAGCATTTTCTCTCCGACAAAGGGGGTGTGCTTCCTTATGTAGCAGCTGCTACCACAGCCAAAGCTATCGGTCTGGGGGTGAATGCAGGTCATGACCTCAATCTGGATAACCTGGCATTCTTAAAATCCAGTATACCCTGGATGGACGAGGTATCTATTGGCCATGCCATCATCAGCGATGCTTTGTATCTGGGTATCGAGAATACCATCCAGCTGTACAAGCGAAAATTATTACCACTATAAAAACAAAAAAGCCGGCAAAACGCCGGCTTTTTTTATACAGATAATTACAATTATTGCTGAACGGTGGTATCTACATCCAGAGAACTGGAAACATTTACCACTTCGTATACAAATTCACCGGAAACTTTGTCCTTGGCATAGCTCCAGACAACCGCTAAAGCATACATGTCTGCATCAACCCACTGAGGACTCTTGGTTACATTGTACACACGGGTAACCAGGTCACCTACATATCCGTTGCCATAGATAAACTGATCTCCGAACATGGTGCCTGTGGCAGAAGTGCGAAGCACGTGATCATGAATAAAGTCAGGATCAGCAGCACCACCTTCTCCTGCACCATTCTGCGGGAAGTTCAGTCCGTTCTGCATGATATAAACAGCAACAAAATAGTCACCAACTATAGTTTCGAATGGAGCGAATGAAACGCCCAGTTCGTAGCTATTGCCTTTATCGGTCATTACTACCAGCGCACCTGCAGGGGCCAGTGGTTCTTCCATTTCCAGATTTACTGCAGCAGCCATTGACAGACTATCGCTGAAGTCGTTTTCTGCATTCCAAACTTTCAAGGTTGGAATACCGGTAATGCCATAGTACATATGGAATTCATCGGCAACAGGATTGGACATTTCATCACCTGTATGGATAGCCATAGGTTCGCTCAGGCCTTCTGTAAGGCGGATAGCACCTTCGAAGTTAGGAGCTCCCCAATCGCCGCAAGGACCGCACCAGGTAGCAGTAAAATCACCAATCATTACCTTCTTGGTAGAAGTAGGTACCCAGCAAGTGCCGTTATCGTCACTGGCCTTTGGATTGAAATTCAATGCATATGGATTCGTGCAGCCGTCTATGCGCTCCTTAGCACAGGAGGAGAAGATAGCTACAGAAAGAAACAGCATGCCTGCTACATAGATATTTTTCATCGTTGGGTCGATTGAGGTTAAAAATACTGTTATAAATTTGATATTCCAAAGGGTAACATGTCAATGATGACGTTTGTTTTACAATCACTCTACCCGCTTTTGCCTTATTTTCGCACCAAACATATCTCTATGCGATTGTATGCTGCAGTTTTAATGCTCTTAGGATTTTCCATTTCAACACTGGCTCAGCCACAGATTGAACTGGAACCCATTGCCTCAGGCTTCGTTTCGCCGTTGCACATTACCCACCCCGGCGACGAAAGACTCTTCGTGCTGGAACGGCAGGGCCGGGTGCGCATCATTGATGAAGCCGGGGATGTGCTGGCGACGCCCTTCCTGGATATCGATGACCAAATAGAGTCCGGGTACCAGGAAAGAGGGCTTTTGGGAATGGCGTTTCATCCCGATTATGCCAGTAATGGATATTTTTATGTGAGTTATACTGACAATTCGGGAAACTCGGTCATCAGCAGGTTTTCCGTTTCCGCCGATGCCAACCTGGCCGATCCTGATTCGGAGCTCATTATTTATACAGCCACCCAGCCTTACAGCAACCACAACGGTGGTTGTATCTTGTTCGGACCGGATGGGTACTTATACATCAGTTTGGGCGATGGCGGTTCGGGTGGCGATCCCGGCGACAGGGCCCAGAATCCTGAAAACAAATTGGGGAAAATACACAGGGTTGATGTAGATGGGGCGGAGCCTTATGCTATTCCTGCCGACAACCCCTTTGCAGGTGCCGTTGATACGCTGGAAACCATTTGGAGTCTTGGGCTTCGCAATGCATGGCGATTCAGTTTTGATCAACTCACCGGAGATATGTGGATTGCAGATGTGGGTCAAAATCTCTACGAAGAACTGAACTTCGAAGCTGCGGGCGATGGCGGACACAATTATGGCTGGCGCTGCTACGAGGGAAGCTATACCTTCAACCCTAGTGGCTGCGAGGGTGAAGAGTTCTATACCTTTCCTGTATATGAGTACAACCACAGCTTTTCTACGGGGGGATTTAGTGTAACCGGTGGTATCCGCTACCGGGGTGCTGAATTTCCGGGCATGTACGGCTATTACCTCATGGCCGACTATGTTTCAGGCAACTGGTGGTGGGTGAGAAGTAACCTGGCCGGAGAATGGGAAGTTGAATTTCTCGATGAAATTGAAGACGATATCGCTGGATTTGGTGAAGATGTCCATGGCGAATTGTATTGCGCCGATCTCTCTTCCGGAATTATCTATAAAATCAAGGATGCATGCGGTGATTTTGCTGCATCCGCAATAGTAGATTCGTTTTATTGCGATGCCTCACCGGGTGCTATTGACCTGGTAGTGGTAGCTGGAACGGCTCCTTATTCATTTGAATGGTCCGACGGCAGCACAACGGAAGATATTTCTGGACTACCCGTTGGCGTTTATGCTGTGAATGTCTTTGACAACGCGGGTTGTGAGCGTTTCGTGGAAGTAGAAATTGCCGCTGGCACCTTGCCGGTACCTACCATTCTGTACGATGGCGGAGCCGGAACCCTGTCGGTCGAAACAGGGGTGATGTGGCAGTGGTATCTATCGGGATTGCCTATTGACGGAGCCACCGGACAAACACTCGATCCCGGTGGACAGGGAGGTGATTATCAGGTAGAAGTGGTGCTGGATAACGGATGTACCGTACTCTCTGATGAATATACGCTGGAAGGTACTTCTATTGAAGAAGGCACTCTAAATGTAATAGGGTTATACCCCAACCCGGCAACATCGTTTTTACAAGTAAGATGGAGCAACAGCGGAGAACAACTGGACTGGAAAGTGCAGGACCTAACAGGATCATTATTGATGTCAGGACAGGCGAGCGGAGCTGCCATGCTGGAACTGGATCTGAATGATTTACCGCAGGGAACCTATTTTCTGACCTTGCAGCAATCTTCCAATACGATTACCCGTTCCTTCATTCGTCAGTAAGCAGGGACGCCATATGGCAAAATGACAGTCGGTCTCTGCCGTATATGCAGGTGAACCCCTATGGCATATTAATTGTCTTATAGGTATTTCAATTGTAGTGCATGAGAGATTATGGTTTTACCGATGGCATATTTTCAAGTATGGTAGATGAAGATGTGGAGTTCCTTCCGCTAATGTCGCTGGAGGAAGAAGAAGAGTCTTTAAAGGCTGATATGCCGGAAACCCTTCCTGTATTGCCCCTGCGCAATACTGTTTTATTTCCGGGTGTGGTGTTGCCCATCACTGTGGGAAGAGATAAATCTATAAAAGCTGCAGTTTCAGCTTTCAAATCCAATAAACTCATTGGCGTTTTATCGCAAAAGGACGGGGCAAATGAAGACCCCGGAATCGATGATTTATTCACCATCGGTACGGTTGCCCGCATTGTCAAGCAGCTGAAAATGCCCGATGGCAGCACTACCATTATTATCCAGGGTAAGCAGCGCTTTGCAGTTGGCGATCAAATAACCGACGACCCCTATCTGATAGCGAAGGTGACGAAGCTAAGTGAAGCTGCTATAGAAGATGAGCCCGGCTTTCTGGCCACTATTTCCTCTATCAGGGATCTTGCCAACCAGATTATTCAATTATCGCCCAATATACCTACCGAGGCGGGTATCGTTTTGAAGAATATCGATTCCCCCGCATTCCTCCTGCATTTCGTAGCATCCAATCTGCAAATTTCTGTAGCAGATAAGCAGGCTATCTTATCGACCTCCGGTTTGCAGGAACGTGCCGAAAAGGTGCTGCAACACCTCAACAGCGAGCTGCAAATGCTGGAGCTGAAAACCAAAATTCAGGATAAGGTAAAGCTCGATATTGAGAAACAACAGAAAGAATATTTCCTGCACCAGCAGCTGAAGCAGATTCAGGAAGAACTGGGTGGTGCGCCGGGTGACCTGGAAATTCAACGGTTCATAGAAAGGTCTAAACAAAAGCAATGGAATAAGACGGTTCAGGAAGCATTCAATAAAGAGATTGAGAAACTGCGCCGCATCAATCCCAATGCCGCAGAGTACAGTGTAATTACCAATTACATCGAGTTGTTGCTGGAATTACCCTGGAACGAAATCACAGAAGATAACTTCGATCTGCATCATGCTGAGCAGGTACTGGATGCAGATCACTTTGGCCTGGAAAAAGTGAAAGACCGTCTGTTGGAATACCTCGCTGTGTTGCAATTGAAAGGTGATTTGAAATCTCCTATTCTCTGTCTGGTAGGCCCTCCGGGTGTTGGTAAAACATCATTGGGACAATCTGTTGCAAGAGCGCTCGGCAGGAAGTACGTGCGCATGAGTCTGGGAGGTTTGCACGACGAAAGTGAAATCAGGGGACACCGCAAAACCTATATCGGTGCCATGCCCGGTCGTATCCTGCAGTCATTGAAGCGGGCCAAAAGCTCTAACCCGGTGTTCATACTGGACGAAGTAGACAAAGTGGGTTCAGATTTTCGTGGCGATCCCAGCAGTGCCTTGTTAGAAGTCCTGGACCCGGAACAAAACACCTCCTTCTACGATAATTTCCTGGAACTCGAATACGACCTTTCCAAGGTGCTGTTCATTGCTACGGCCAATAACATCAATGCCATCCAGCCTGCATTGCGCGATAGGATGGAAATCATTTATTTGAGTGGCTATTCAACGGAAGAAAAGGTGGAGATTGCCCGCCAGTTCATTGTGCCCCGTCAACGCAAAGAACATGGTCTGAAAGCCAGGGACATCATTCTGAAAGATGATATTTTAAAAAATATTATTGAAAATTATACTCGGGAAAGTGGTGTTCGGGAGCTCGAAAGAGTAGTAGCTGCAGTGATGCGCAGAATTGCAAGAAATGTGGCAAGTGGTAAAGCATACAACAAAACCTTGAAGCGGACAGATATCGATGAAATATTAGGTTTTAGAAAATATGAAAAGGAGGAAGCCGCTGAGGTAAAAGTGCCCGGGGTAGCCATAGGACTTGCATGGACATCCGTAGGCGGTGACATACTGTTCATTGAAGCCATTAAAAGTGCGGGTAAAGGTAATATCCAGCTTACGGGTAATTTGGGTAATGTGATGAAGGAGAGCGCCAGTACGGCTTTGAGTTATCTCCGCGCGAACGCTGCCAACTTCGGTATCGATGCCGGAATTTTCGATCAGGTGAATATACACATTCACGTACCGGAGGGAGCCATACCCAAAGACGGTCCGTCGGCAGGGGTTACGATGCTCACTGCTTTGGCTTCTGTTTTATCCGGAAGGAAAGTAAAAGCCGGCCTGGCCATGACCGGTGAAATCACGCTGCGTGGGAAGGTGCTGCCGGTAGGGGGTATTAAGGAAAAAATCCTGGCCGCGCGCCGTGCAGGACTGAAACAAATCATTCTCTGTAAGCAGAATGAGAAAGACATCCGTGAAATCAATCCGGCATACATCAAAGGAATGCGCTTCCACTATGTGGAAACTATGAATGAAGTAGTAGACCTTGCCCTGATGAAAGGTAAATCAAGGGTTTAACCTCGATAGTATCAAACCGGCTACGAGCGCCTGGAACAAACCATACAGAATCCAGGTCAATACCATTTCCAGGGAAATGTTGATGGCACTGAAGGTAATCCACATGGTAGGAATGGTGGCTATCGCAGCATATATCAAACTGAATTCAAGCGCCTTTGCGATGCTATTGCCGGTAAAGATCTCCTTGACCCGGTTCCAGAACCATGCAAGCGCTAATCCCAGCAGAAATGGATGTATGTAGAAAAGAATATCGCGGCTGCCGTCGGTATTAAACGTGGGACCAAAATATTCCCATGCCAGAGAAGGGAACAATTTAATTGTCAGGAACAGAGCTAGAAAGCTGCTTATCAGCAGGAAAATGCCTGTTAGAATTCCGGGAATTAGTATTTTTTTCATAATCGGGTTGGATTTGAAGTGCAAGGTAATTAGAAGAGTAATACTAAATGTTGACTTTTGTTACCTCTGATGTTGTCGAATATCTGTCAAAAAACCATCTTATCTTCGGGCCATGACAATGTTGCGGAAAGGACTTCGTTGGTATCTTCAAATGCGCTTTCTCGCAATTATTCTGCTTATAGGTGCTTCCTGGTCCGCTCGTGCTCAGCTGGGTGGAAGCTACACCTACCAGTATCTGTTGCTTCCCAACAGTGCCAGAGTCGCTGCTCTGGGTGGTGTTAACGTGTCCTCTATGGATGGCGATGCTGCTATGGGCTGGATGAACCCGGCCTTGCTGAATGCCCAGATGCATAATGTACTTTCTGTCAATCATGCCATCTGTGCTGGTAATATCAACCACGGGTACGTGGCATATGCCCGATCAGGACGCAATACAGATTTGACCTACCATACCGGTTTGTTGTACAATACATATGGTACTATGGCGGCTTACGATGAAAATGGCAACCCCAACGGCAGTTTTAAAGCTTCAGAATATGCGTTGACCGGGGGCATTTCGTATCGGGCCGATAAACTTTCTTACGGTATGAATGCCCGGCTCTTATATGGTCAACTGGAATCCTATAACTCACTAGGTGTGGCCATTGACCTCGGAGGTGCGTATGCCGATACCGCCCGGCGGCTGTATGCAGGTGTTGTGCTTAAGAATATTGGAACCCAACTGATATCCTACACCCCCCAGAATGCAGAGCCGCTCCCTTTTGAAATACAGGCGGGAATATCTAAACGGTTGCAATACCTGCCGCTGCAGGTAAGTCTGACAGCGCATAATATGCAACAATTCGATATTCGATATGCCGACCCGGCCAATACGGGACAACAAAACATTTTTGCCGCAGACAGCAATTCGGAAAACGAGGATCGATTTATAGGAGATAAAATTCTTCGGCACCTGGTACTGGCAGGTGAATTCTATTTCGGGGATAATCTGCGGGTACGGGCAGGATATGATTTCATGCAGCAGCGCGAGCTGATACTGGCCACACGTCGCGGGCTCACCGGTTTCTCGATGGGTATGGGTATAATCGTCAAGAAATACAGCATCGATTACAGCTACGAGGTTACCAGCCTGGCAGGTGGCAACCACTACTTCAGCATATCCACCGACCTCGATTATTTCGGCAAACGCTGATACTTCCCTCGTTTTGTATCTTCGGCCCCTGTTACTATGATTATTGCAATAGACGGATTTTCAGCAACAGGCAAGAGTACCCTTGCGCGCAATCTGGCGCATGCATTGGGGTATATATTTCTGGATACAGGTGCCATGTACCGTGCCGTAACCTATTATCTGTTGTCGCATAATATTGACTGGAAGAATCCGCAACAACTGGAAGACGCGCTTCTTCAAATTACCATCGCATTTCAGCGGAAAGCCGACGGCACAACCATAACCCTCCTGAACGGTGCCGATGTGGAAGAGCCCATCCGCGGCATGGAAGTAGCCAATAAGGTAAGTGAAGTGGCTGCTGTATCTGCTGTCCGCAGGTTTCTGGTAAAGCAGCAGCGCATCATAGGCGCGGACAATAAAGTGGTGATGGACGGTCGGGATATTGGTACAGTTGTCTTTCCTGATGCTACACTGAAGCTATTTGTCATAGCTGATTTTGAGGTAAGGGTACGCAGAAGATGGCTGGAATTGCAGCAATCCGGCACCCAGTTAACCCTGGAGGAGGTAGCTGAAAACCTCCGTAAGCGCGACAGGGAGGAAACCGAAAGAACGGACAGTCCGCTCGCTCAGGCGGCAGATGCTATTGTTCTGGATTCCACCCATCTCAGCCCCAAAGCTATGCTGGACAGCGCATTAAACCTGGCCAAAGAACGGTCTGGGAAGCACTGATAGCCCCCCATTTTCATGGTTTTATTGCTTTTTTCTGACAATACTGTGTATATTTGGGTTTGCGTGCCACATGCATAGCGAGAAACTGATTTTAAACCAAATTTACAAACATGTTAAAAAAAATTACATTTCTAACGGCTTTGGCATTTCTGCTATCGGCCACATCATTCGGGCAATATTGTATTCCCGACTACACCTCCGATCTTTCCGGAGACTATGTAGATGATTTTCAAATCACAGGTCCCGGTGTGGATTTCGAAAACAACAACACGGGCGAACCTGTAGGTAATTACACAGACTATACAGGTGTTTTCGATGCCCTCTCATTACTCGAGGGTGCTACCTATGAGGTATTTGTGGATTGCGGTCCATCTTGGGATCAGGGTATTGCCGTTTACATCGACTACAATTACGATGAGGTTTTTTCTTCAGATGAAAGAGTAGCGTGTGCTTTAGTAGATGCCGGAACAGGAGGAGTTACTTATTCTTTTGATGTTCCATTTGGCCTTACCCCCGGTGAAACACGCATGCGGGTACTGGCTGATTTTGGAGATAACTGTACCGTCAATATGGATAACATGGCTGCATGTACGGTTACTTCTTCTTTTGGAGAAGTAGAGGACTATGCAGTGATTCTGGTAGCAGGTGATGATTGTACCGGTGCACCTGATGCATCTGTAGCCAGCTCTACTGCAGAATCTACCTGTGCTTCCGATATCTTCACCGTTTCAGTTCCTCCGGTAGCTGCAGGTGCCATTAGCTATCAGTGGTGGTCATCTGCCGATGGTGTTACCTACACAGAAATTGATGGTGCAACTTCTGCATCTTATGCTACTTCCCAGACAGAAGCAACTTACTACCAGTGTCAGATTACCTGCGACGCCTCCGGTGAGAGCACTATCTCTGAGCCGGTGTTCGTGGATAACGTTTGTCCCGGTTGTACCGATCCTGAGTCTGTTAACTACAACGAAGAAGCCAACGTAGATGACGGGAGCTGTTTCTATGGCTACACGCTTTCAGAGTGTGACTATGGTAGTTCTTTCCTCGCCGTACCTGATGGTGCTGCAACCCTGAGCTTAGGCGATGATGCTGTTTCCGCAGCAGTAGGTCTGGGCTTTGACTTCTTATACTTCGGTTCTACTTTCTCCAATGTATACGTTACTTCCAATGGTGTAATGAGCTTTGATTTCACCACCGATAACGGATGTTGCACAGGAGATGTGTTACCTGCAACTGCATATGCTAACAGTATTCACTTCCACCAGGAAGACTTAGACCCTAACGGCGGTTTGGCGGGAACTATCTCTTACTGGACAGAAGGCGATCCGGGTGCACAGGTATTTGTACTGGACTTCACAGATGTTCCTCATTTTCCGGATGCAACCGGACCACTGGTAAGTGTACAGGTACAACTGCATGAAGCTACAGGCGACATCAAAATTGTCACTACTGAGTTCAACCAGGATGCTTCCACTGCCACCACACTGGGTATTAGTACTACTTCTTACGGTGGAGTTGCTTACTGGCCGGAAGGACATAATTCAGCAGAATATCCAAGTGAGTTTGAAACTTGTTACCTGTTCTCTCCCAACGAACCAGGCGCTGTATGTGCGGCTCCGGGCGAAATAACCGTTAGTGATTTAACACCTACAAGTGCTACTTTATCCTGGGATGCAGTAGAGGGAGCCAGCCAGTACATATTGGCTATGCGCAATAACACCACCGGTGTGCGCAATACCCGTCAGTTTAACGTAACCAGCTTTACTTTCGATAACCTGGTACCGGGTAACTCCTACACCTTCAGAGTGAAGTCTGTTTGTTTCCCTGATGGAACATCCAGCCCTTCTCCTGCAGTTGACTTTACCACGCCATTGCGCGAAGGTTTGACCAGCCAGGGTGTAAAAGTGTATCCTAACCCTTCCAATGGATTGTTCCGCGTACAGCTGAACGGTGCCGGTTATGGTGATGTTTGGGTAAGCGTATTCAACTCTCTCGGTCAGTTGGTGTACAACCAGAATTTTGTAACCGACGAAGTCATTTCTGTTAAGGAAGTGGATCTCAGCAATATGGCCGCAGGTACTTATACCCTGCGCCTGATGAGCGATTCCGGCACAGTGATGGAGCAGATTGTTATAGAATAAACATTGATTATTCAATAGTTACAGGCGACTCTCAAAAAGAGTCGCCTTTTTTTTGTCATGGATTTGTAATTGCGGAATCCTTTGTGTAAAATTACCTTCATTAACAGAACCGTTTATTAACCAAAATGTACAAAAACATAAAAAAAACGTTACTTAATTTAGGCAGTGCCTTTGCCATAATCTCCATGTTGGGTATGGGTGCTGTTAACGCACAAACCTATACGGTGGGTGCAGACAATGGCAGCAATGGCACAACTGGGTCTCCTTGTCCCATGCAGGATTATTACAAGCAGAGCAAGGCACAGTACCTCTTTCTTGCTTCAGAACTTGCAGGAGCCGGAATGAGTGCCGGTGATATTACAGCTATTGCATGGACTGTTACTGCACCGTATGTGGTTACAGATCCAGATGGAGGTATCATAGAGAACTACACTATTAAAATGGATTCTACCGGTACATCCAGCTTAAGCACTACACTGTGGGAATCGGGTGCTACTGTTGTATGGGGACCTGCCAACTACCTGCCTTCAGCTCCTGCCACTGTTTCAGATCCGGATGTAGTGAATACATTTACGCTGGATGTTCCCTTTGCCTGGGATGGCGTTTCCAACATCTTCATCGAAGTGTGCGGAGGTGTAAGTACCGGTGAGTGGGATGAGAACGTTCAGGTTATTTACTCTACAGGTTTAGCATTCAACGCTAACCGTACTTATCGTTCCGATACCTACTCAGCTATAGCTGGTGCTATTTGCGATTACACAGGAACTCTTAACACCGTTCCGGCCACATCACGTCCTCAGACCATCTTCACAGCAGCAGCTTCTGAAGATTGCGCTGGAACTCCAGACGCGGGAATGGCTATGTCTACCGCTGCCAGCGTTTGTGTAGGGGAGTCTTTTTCTGTGTCTGTAGAACCTGTATTTGGCGGTGGTATCAGCTACCAGTGGCAAAGTTCTGCTGATGGTGTTACCTACAGCGATATCGATGGTGCTACTGCTGCTTCTTATGCAGTTGCAAGTCAGAGTGAAGCTACTTACTACCAGTGTGTGGTAAGCTGTGCTTTTGGCGACAGCGATGCTTCTACTGCCGTATTTGTTGATCAGAATGCACCAACTGGATGCTATTGCGAGCCTGATTTTACATTTATAGTTTCTGGAGACTATATCAATAATTACTCCATCGGCGATATTTCCAACCTGGGTTCCGGTGAAGATGCAGACAACTATGCAGACTATACTGAAATCTACAGCACCGATTTGGTAAGAGGTGGTATCTACACTGTAACAACTGATGTAGGACCTACTTGGGATGAGGCTGTGAAAACTTATATCGATTTCAACCAGGATGGCTTCTTCGATGAAAGTGAAGCAGTAGGTTGCCGTTTGGTTGATGCAGGAACAGGTGGGGTTACCTTCTTGGCCAGTATTCCTGCAGATGCTCCCTTGGGAACCACAAGGCTGCGTGCAATTGCTGAATGGAATGGACCATGTGATGGTATTACCGCCTGTATGGTAACCTCATTTGGAGAGGCTGAAGACTACACCGTGAATATTGTAGATGGCGATGTTTGTCCTACTGTAACGGGTCTGTCTGTTGATGTTACCTCTTCTACCTCTGCTACAATCAGCTGGGATGCAGCTGCCGGTGCTGAAGAATACAACGTGAACATTGCTAACCTGTCTACACTGGCAAAAGTTGTCCGTGTTACTACATCTACCAGCATGAGCACAACAGCGCTGACACCCGGTACTTCTTATCAGGTGAAAGTGAGAACCAATTGCGGTGCAATGGTGTCTTCTTCTAGCGCAGCTGTGAGCTTCTCAGCAGTGGTTCGTATGGGTATGAACAACGAATCTGTTATCATTTACCCTAACCCTTCTGACGGACAATTCCGTATCCAGTTGAATGGTTATGAAAGCGCCAACATGCAGGTGATTATCACCAATAGCATTGGCCAAATCGTTTACTCAGAAATGATGAATGTAAATGATGCGGTGTTTGTTAATGAAGTTAACTTAAGTGACCTTCCTGCCGGCTCTTACGCTGTAAGACTGGTGAATGAAGGAAACAGCATAGTGGAAAACATTATTATCAAGTAATCTTTATCCACTCCAAGTAATTGGAAAAGGGGTCTGAAATTTCAGACCCCTTTTTTTGTTTTGATAATAATGTGAAGTAGCTTTAAAGTTCATTAAAACCTTAAACATGAACCTTAATACTAAAAATGGCTGGGGCCGTATGACGGCTTTTCTTACAGCGATGTTGCTAAGCAGTGCAACATTATTCGGACAATACTGCATACCCGTTTATACAACAGGTACTTCATTCGGCGATCAGATTGAGGGGGTTGAACTGGAAGATATTTCCAACACCGAAAGTGGTGGAGAAATTTCGGGCACCGGGTATTCTGATTATACCGATTTATCAACTGAGTTGACCAATGGAGTAACTTACACAATGACCGTAACGAATGCCTCTCCTTACTCTATTACTATTACTTCATGGATTGATTACAATCAAAACGAAGTTTTTGAAACAGATGAAGTATTGGGCAATTTATCTCTTGCGTCTGCAGCCAGCGGCAACATAGAATTTACTGTTCCCATTACTGCACTCGGTGGTGATACCAGATTGCGTGTGAGAGGTATATATCCTTCAGGGCTTGCGACACCTTTGGACCCTTGTAGTTCCGCAACATATGGTGAAACGGAAGATTACACAGTTGTACTTACCGGTGGTCTTGAAAATAATATTGCGGTTACCGGTATATCTTCTCCGGTTTCAGGTGCCGATATTGGTTTTGAAGATGTAACTGTTTCTCTGTGGAATACAGGAACAGCTGACGCATCCGGCTTCACTGTCAATTACAATGTAGATGGTGGTCTGGTAACAGGTGAATTTTATCCCGGAACACTCCTGGCTGGCGAAACAGCTGACTTCACATTTGCAGAAGGCTGGACTTTTTCTGACTATGGTTGTTTTGATGTTCAGGCCTGGGTTGAATGGGATTCAGATGAATTTGAGGGGGATAATACCTTCAATAAAACCGTATGTAATCTCGGCCCTGTTACAGGCACAGGTGCATGGTATATCAATTCGAATATACCTTTTGGTGAACCATGGGGTTCCCCTTCCAACATAGATGCCATGAATTCGGTATTTGGTGTGGATGGATGGACAGCAGGTAAATTTGAAGAGGTTGATCCGGGTATCGTTTTCAGCTCTGAAAATTGTTTTGTATTCCTCGAAGGCTCTGATTCCCATGCCAACGAATTGGAGGCATTCCTTACCGACAATATTGGCACCATCGAAAGCTGGGTAGCCGCAGGTGGACACCTGTTGTTAAACGCAGCACCTAACGAAGGCGATGGTATGAGCTTTGGTTTTGACGGTACGAACTTGGTGTACTCTTACTTTACCAACAACGCCGAAGCTGCTGATCCGGGACACCCCATTTTTGCAGGTCCGTTCACTCCGGTTGGAACCAACTGGACCGGTGGATCTTTCGGCCATGCCCGTGTTACAGGTACAGGTCTTACTAACCTTATCTGGGATGAGTTCGCTACTTCCAATATCGTATTGGCAGAAAAAAGCTTTGGTGACGGTATTGCCATCTTCGGTGGTATGACAACCAATAACTTCCATTCACCATTAACAGAAGCAGCTAACCTGCGCGCCAATATCATTGCCTATCTGGCATGTACCGCAGTAGAAGTATGTTCCGCTCCTGATGATGTTACCCTGGATGTGCTCACTGCAACTTCTGCAACACTTTCCTGGAGTCCTGTAGAAGGAGCAGACCAGTATGTGTTGGCTATTCGCAATAACACAACAGGTGTCAGAGCTACCCGCCAGCTGAATGTAACCAGCTACACTTTTGGGTCTCTTACTCCCGGACATAGCTATACCTTCCGCGTGAAATCAGTATGCTTTGAAACACTCGGCGATATTTCTGCACCATCAACTGCTGTAGACTTTACTACTCCTTTGAGATTGGGAATGTCTGATGCCGGAATGAGCGTGTATCCTAACCCTTCTAGCGGAACCTTCAGGGTACAACTGAACGGCTATACCAATGCTGATGTGCAATTACAGATTGTTAATACATTAGGACAAATTGTATATGCTAACACCATCAGTGTGATGGAAGATATCACTGTAGAGGAGATTTCTCTTGATCTGCAACCAGGTACTTACCTCGTGCAGTTAATCAACGGAGATGAAATAACTGTTAACCCCATTATTGTAGAATAAGGGTAATGGCAGAAAAGAAAAGCCCCCGGATAACCGGGGGCTTTTTTTATGGTATGTTAAGGTATTTATGGGTTTGCAGCGATACTTCCCAGGAGGGATGTTGCCTTACAAAATCAACAATCAATGGCATCATTACCTCCGACCGACTCCATTCGGGCTGCAGGAATAACCTGCAGTGCTTCGGTACATCCGGAACGAATTGCAGCGCCCATTCAAAATCATGCTTATTATAAATCACCACCTTGAGTTCATTCGCTACGGAAAGCACTTCCGGTAAGGGTGCTTTGAATTTTTTTGGGGAGCAGCAAATCCAATCCCAGCTGCCTGTGAGAGGATAGGCTCCGGAAGTTTCCAGGTGTGCGGCATATCCGTTTTTCTGGAGTGTCTGCGTGAGCTCCGAAACATCATACATCAATGGCTCACCACCGGTAATAACCACCAGTTGGGCCGGAATATCGCCCATGCGCTCCATAATAGTAGCAACTGAAACAGAAGGGTGTTTATCAGCATCCCAGCTCTCCTTCACGTCGCACCAAACGCAACCTACATCACATCCGCCCAGCCGAATAAAGTAGGCCGGCTTACCACTGTGCGCACCTTCCCCCTGAATGGTGTAGAACTGCTCCATTACCGGCAGGAGAGAAGAAGACATATTGATTATTTCAATTTATTTTTCGCCGCTTGAAGGGTGTTAATCAGGAGGCTAGTTACCGTCATGACACCAACGCCTCCCGGTACAGGCGTAATAGCGCTGCACAGTGGAGCTACATTATCGTAGTCGACATCGCCCTGGATGACATAGCCTTTTTCATTATCAGCGTCTACTCTGGTAATGCCTACATCAATTACTACGGCACCGCGTTTGACCATGTCCGCTTTAATGAAGTGAGGTCGACCCACCGCTGCTACAATGATATCTGCTTCTCTGCAAAATGCGCTGATATTGTCCGTACGACTATGACATAAGGTGACCGTACAATTACCCGGTTCCGCATTGCGGGACAACAAGATACTGATGGGTGTGCCAACAATATTGCTTCTGCCTACTACCACGCAATGCTTGCCACTTGTTGCAATACCATAGCGTTCCAGCATGGTCATGATACCCATTGGGGTGGCGGAAACAAAAGCAGGTAAACCCAGTTGAATCCTGCCCGCGTTTTCAGGGTGAAAGCCATCCACATCTTTGGCAGGGTCAATTGCCAGCGTGACTTTTAATTCATCTATATGTTTAGGGAGCGGCAATTGAACGATGAAACCGTCTATGTCAGCATCGTTGTTCAATTCATGAATAGTATTCAGCAAAGCCGCTTCGGTTGTATCAGAAGGGAAGCGCAATAAAGTGGAGCGCATGCCTGTTTGTTCGCAGCCTTTTACCTTGCTCTTCACGTAGGTTTGGCTGGCGCCGTCATCACCCACCAGAATGGCAGCCAGATGCGGTTGTTTGCCTCCGGCAGCTATGAAGGCGGCTACATCCTGAGCCAACTCTTCTCTGATCTGTGCAGAAAGTGCCTTGCCATCGAGAATAAGCGGTTGTTCGTGCATGGTATTGGAGTTAGTCTTCATTGAGTTTTAATACAGCCATAAATGCAGTTTGCGGAACCTCTACGTTTCCGATTTGCCGCATTTTCTTCTTCCCTTTCTTTTGCTTTTCCAAGAGTTTGCGTTTCCTGGAGATATCACCACCGTAGCATTTTGCAGTAACATCCTTTCGCATGGCACTGATGGTTTCACGTGCTATAATCTTAGCTCCAATGGCAGCCTGTATGGCAATCATGAATTGCTGACGAGGCAGTAATTCTTTGAGTTTTCTGCAAAGCTTGCTTCCTAAATCATAAGCCTTGCTGCGGTGAATAAGTGCTGAAAAGGCATCTACGTTTTCACCATTCAGCTTTACATCCATCCTCACCAAATCACTGGGGCGGAAATCCACAATCTCATAATCGAAAGAGGCATATCCTCTGGATACAGACTTCAATTTATCGTAGAAATCAAACACGATCTCTGCCAGTGGCATTTCAAAAACCATTTCCACCCGGGTAGTAGTAAGGTATACCTGGTTCTTCAGGGTACCTCGTTTTTCCATACAGAGTTTCATGATAACACCGATATAGTCCGGCTTGGTGATAATCTGCGAACGGATATACGGTTCCTCCACCCGGTCTATGTAAGAAGGGTCGGGAAGGTCGGAGGGGTTGTGCACCACGATTGTTTTACCACTGGTGGTATAGCAGTTATACGAAACGTTGGGGACCGTGATAATGACCGATTGATCGAACTCCCTTTCCAGTCGCTCCTGTACAATTTCCAGATGCAAAAGCCCGAGAAATCCACACCGAAATCCAAAGCCCAGTGCTATGGAGCTTTCAGGTTCGAACACTAATGAGGCATCATTGAGCTGTAGCTTTTCCAGACTTTCTCTCAAGTCTTCATAATCGTCATTGTCAATAGGGTATATGCCTGCAAAGACCATCGGTTTGACATCCTGAAAGCCTTTGACAAAAACATTTTCGTTGCCGGCATGGGTAATGGTATCACCCACTTTTATCTCTTTGGCCTGCTTTATGCCTGTGATAATATAGCCCACGTCGCCGGCCCGCATTTCTTCTTTAGGCTCGTAGGTCATGCGCAGAATACCTACTTCATCTGCCACGTATTGTTTCTTGGTATGCACAAACCGAACCTTGTCGCCTTTCTTAAGGGTACCGTTATAGATTCTGAAATAGGCTACCACCCCTCTGTAGGAGTTGAATACGGAGTCAAAAATAAGTGCCTGAAGGGGGGCGTCCGCATCTCCGCTGGGGGCAGGTATTCTATCGACAATAGCCTGTAATATAGTGTCAACGCCAATACCTGTTTTACCGCTGGCTTTAATGATTTCTTCGCGCTTGCATCCCAGCAGGTCTACAATCTGGTCTTTTGTCTCTTCAATCATGGCGCCATCCATATCCACCTTGTTCACAATCGGAATGATCTCGAGATCGTTTTCTATAGCAAGATACAGGTTGGAAATAGTCTGGGCCTGAATACCCTGGGTGCAATCTACCAGCAGCAAGGCGCCTTCACAAGATGCGATAGACCTTGAAACTTCGTATGAAAAGTCTACGTGGCCGGGGGTATCAATCAGATTGAATACATAATCCTTGCCTCCCGAAACATAATTCATCTGGATGGCATGGCTCTTAATGGTAATACCTCTTTCCCTTTCAATATCCATGTCGTCCAGCACCTGGTCCTGTTGTTCCCGTTCCCCGATGGAGTGGGTAGTTTCGAGCAGTCTGTCTGCCAGGGTGCTTTTCCCATGATCAATATGGGCGATAATGCAGAAATTACGGATGTGTTGCATATGGATGATTCTTCCCGAAGGCTTGCAAAAATACGCAAACGGCGGTTGGCGTTGAAATTATTTCAAAGTGTCTGCTACTACCATGTTGGTATCTTTATGATAGCTTGTGTTAACTTTGCAGAGAATCTGATTCAATTACTGAAAACAACACAACATGAAACATAATACACCAACAGCTTCCATCCCGGTAAGGTTTTTAGCTTTTGTTATAGACTTTCTGTTGATGGGAACACTGATAGTTGCCTTCCTGTTTATTTCCATGGGAAAATCATCTCCCTCACTGAGTTCTTCAGGCGACGATAAACCGCCTACCCTGATGGATAAATACCAGTTCTTCGCTTATTTCGAACCGATAGCGCTGGATCCCCACCGGGATATCTATATCAGAAGGTTTTCGAAAAACTTCCCTGTGCAGGGGGCAATCGGATTTTTAGTAATTCCCTGGCTGTGGTTTGCGTTGATGGAATCTGTTGCCGGCGGTTCTCCCGGCAAGCTGGCAACCGGTATCAGGGTTCGCAGAAAAGACTATGGTAAGGCCGGACTGGGTGTGACCACGGTGCGTTTTTTTGCCAAGATATTGTCGACGCTCATCTTTTTCTTAGGATATATTATCGCCTTCTTTGACCGAAAGCGACAGTCCTTACACGATAAGATTGCCAATACATTGGTGGTTAAAAAGTAAGGGCAATTACCTTTTAGAAAGTTTTTTGTACCAATCCCGAAGCAGGCTTTGGCTTTGCACTGCTGTATTGCTGCTGTCGCTGTTGTGCTTCTGTTGGAATGTCGCTAAAGCGGCTTCCAGATTGCCTTCGGCCTGAATCGATTCCCAGAAAACGGGAAACTGCGCTTCTATCTGCTCCAGGTGGATGGTCATCTTTTGGGGTTTGTTGCTGAGAAAGCTTGTAATATTCGCATTCACTGTGTCTACATAATCCCGACAAATTGCAAGTCGGTCTTGTGGCATTAGCTCTTCCAGCCGCTGAAAAAGCATTGTTTCCGCATAGGCTTTGATGATGCTGAAATTGTTATTCCATCTTTTGTTGAAACTATGGGCCACGGCATTGGCGTCGCGCTGCAGGTGGACATAAAATGCATTAGTTCCGTATTTCTTGTCCAAAGCTCCTGCAAACCAGATTAGCCTGTTGTCGATTTCGATATGTTGCAAGGGATATGCTACACGTTCCTCGCCTAAAAGTTTTATCCTTGACTCATGTGCACTGGTATAGTTGGTGATAGCTTCGCAAGCTTTGGCAAAGGTCATAGAGCCGGACCTTCCAGTACATAAAACAAAAACATTCATTGAATTATTTACCATTTAAATCGGATCTGCAACCTAAGCTCAGATCTTGTGTTTCCGGTTATCTGTTCATTTCCTGTTCCAATTTCATCCCTGTCGGTATAACGTGTTTGAACGACTTTTACCCAGGTATCCATCCATCGGGTAGGGGAGTATTGCAAAAGTAAGTAATATCGTTGACCGGTTCCACTGAGGTTGGCAATGCTGTAGGCGTATAATAAATCACTTTCGTACGTATATATTCTTGTGTCATAGGAATCTGTATTGAATATCGTGTACCTTGTGGCGATAGACCAGGGTTTTTCCCAGGGTTTGTAGGTGATATCCTGGTACAATAGATAACCATTTTCAAGTTGGGGCATACCTTCATCAAAACGGCTGTATTCAACCCTGTTGCGAAGCGTAATTTCTCTGGTTACCTTGTAGCTTAAGTTCCACCGAATACGGGTGCGTGCTTCCTGCACTATAATATCATGTGGTATTTCTCCCTGCAGGGTTGCATTGGCATTTTGGTCGCTTATCTCATGGCGGACACGGAAATAGGTTTCAAAGTTGCGGTTGGGTTTGTACGTAATGGTACCCAGGTAATCTACTCCATATGAAGGTGCATCAGCATTGAATTCCAGCCACGGACTTTTATAGACATCTATATAGCCGTTTATTTTCCAGGCTTTCACCGGGGTCACCTCTATACCGGCATACCACCCACTTTCATTTCGGGGCAAAGTATTTTCTGAAAATGTTTCACTAAAAAGGGTCTGAAAACCGGGGTCAAAATAGCGTTGTACAATAGCGAGATCAATTTTTCTATCGATGGGAATAATCAAGCCGTTTAAGGTGCCTGCCTTGCCGTTGTCACTCATGGCTGTTTCGCCGTACAACAAAGCATTCTTATAGAAGTAGGTATAGGAAAAACTTCCATTGATGAGGCGATTGCCTGTGAAATCGTACAGCTCGTAGGGTGATAGATCTTCATTCAGATCAGCACCAATCTGGTAGGCGACACCTGAAAGGGCGAGACTTAAACTTTTACTGTTGTAAGCTAATTGTCCTCCTGTAGTTATGAAGCTTACTGCATCTTTATCGGTCAACTCGCTTTGGGTCCTGTGCAGGCCTGATTGCTGCAGCGAGCTGATTTCCAGCACCACATCGCCTGCAACCGGATCATCGATGCCCAGGGAGTCGCCAACACCCGTCAAGGTAATATTACCATCTACGCGGTTATAGCTTCCGAAAAGTGTCAGTTCGAAATTACCACTGCCAAGCACAGCTCCCGCTCCTCTGAAGAACCTGTTTTCATTCACAGAGCTGTAGGGTGACAAGCTATTACCCGTTCGCTTCACATTGATGGGGTATATGCTTTTACCCAATCCGAATCCACTCCAAAGAATCAGTCCCTGTCCAAACCTCACTTCATAATCACCCAAAGCGATGGCACGAAGCCAACCGTCACTTCTTTTAAAATAATGCGCACTCCAGTAGTCGAAGCCAGTTGGTTGCGTCTCGCCGCCAAAGGGTTCGCCCGGGTCTTTCTCAGCGGTGAATCCATAGCTGAGTTCATTTTTGAACGTATAGCGAAAACGTGTATACCAACGCTGGTTGTTTCCCAGGTAGGGATTGGTGAGCGTAGGATCATTGATTTGATAACCGCGCTGTTGTTCCAGTACCTGTGTGGAACGCATAAATAGTGTATACCTGCCGGTCGTGTGTTGGGTAAGTAAATTGGCTCCCAGCGAGCCAGCATCCTGCTTGGTAGTGATAAATGGCTGCAATCTGCGTATGTCATTCAGCGAATAACTTCCCAGTGTTTGCAGTTCATAAATTTCCACGAGATTTCCGGTTAATTCCCGATGTCGGATGAGTTCCCGAATTTGTACCTCAGAAAAAAGACCACTGGATCTCAGCACTTCATAGCTGGTATGATTGAGGTCCAGGGGTTCCTCAATAAATAGCTCCCATTGCTCCAGGAAGGTGTCGAAACCAAAATCTCCATCCTCCTGATCTTCCACCAGGATTTCAATTAAATCTGTTGCATCATTGGGTTCGTTCACAGGAGGGGTCTGGCTCATTACCTTCTGTGAGATGCCTACCAGCAGGAGCAAACAGAGGTACCTGTTCATTGAAAAGTATAATTGATGCCAAGAGAAGGGGAAATACCCAGTTGTTGATGAAACTGAGCTGCCAGATCAATATGAAGCGCTTTCAGGCGGACGCCGGCTCCAAAGGTAAACATGGAAGGCATACTCATGTAGCCGCCTCTGAGTACCAGCTCCTCTACCAAAGGCACCTCGATTCCCATCTTTAAATTCAGCTCGTTGTCGAGCGACTGCTCTGCTTCTGCCAGCAATAGCATCCCTTCGGAAGGTTCGTAAGCTGCACCGATGGCGAATAATGTCGGAAGCCTTTCTTCAGCAAAGCCTTCGCCTGCGCTGGCTCTTACCGGGTTGAATACCCTTGCAGCCGTCGTGAGTCCGTCGATGGGCTCGAATTGCAGTCCGGCATCGAAAGTAAATGCATTTCCGGTACCTATTTCATTGACACGTGTCTGGCAATAATCGATTTGCACACCTATCTGAACCTGTTCGCCCAGCCGGCGGCCGTAGGCCAGTCCCAGTTTTGCCTGGTTAAATGTGGCATCGCCCAAATACTGCAGTGAAGTACCAAATGTTCCCGAGTTGGTGGGAATTGCGGCGGCCAACCAGGTATTGGTGAGATCTGAAAACCCGTAAAAACTCATGGATGATACACCTATACTAGCTGCCTCGAGGCCAGCCATGCCGGCGGGGTTGTTTCCGGCGCTGAAAGCATCTGATAGGGTTAAACTTGCATTTCCCAGTCCCTGAGAGCGACTCCCTGCGGTATTGGAACCTACCTGGCTATAAACGCCAATTGCGGAAAACAAGCTTAACAACAACAGTGCTGGTTTCAAACTATGGATTTGTGGCTAAAGATAAGAGGACCTTTTAATCTGCACTAAATGATTTGTGCTAAAACTTTGTGAAATAATCTGCCTTCAAATTCCTACTTTTGCCCCTCGAAAATCCCAAAATAAAAGACAATGGACGTTCAATCGATTTTAATCGTAGTACCGCTGCTGGGTCTGGTGGCCCTGTTGTTCACCTATATTCGCTCCAGGTGGGTATCAGCTCAGGAAGTAGGCGGTGAAAAGATGGCGCTGATTGCCAAAAATATCAGTGAAGGCGCAATGGCGTTTTTGAAGGCAGAGTATAAGGTACTTGCCATTTTTGTTGTATTGGTAGCCATTTTATTGGGCTTTGCCGGTGCCAATGAAGCAAATTCATCTCCTTTAGTAGGTGTTTCCTTCATTGTAGGGGCTTTTTGCTCTGCACTTGCGGGTTACATTGGTATGCGCGTTGCCACTAAGGCGAATGTTCGTACCACCAATGCGGCGCGTACCAGCCTGGGTAAAGCACTCGAAGTAGCCTTCACCGGTGGCTCTGTTATGGGGCTCGGAGTTGTGGGACTGGGTGTATTAGGACTGGGCGGTCTCTTGCTGATTTATGGAAATCTGCTGGGAATGGAAACGGTTGCAGATGTTAATCTGGTCATTACAATTATAACAGGCTTCTCTTTTGGAGCATCTTCCATCGCTTTATTTGCTCGGGTTGGTGGTGGTATTTACACCAAAGCTGCAGACGTAGGAGCTGACCTTGTAGGCAAGGTAGAGGCTGGTATTCCTGAAGATCACCCTTTGAACCCTGCTACCATTGCCGATAACGTTGGAGATAATGTGGGTGATGTGGCCGGTATGGGTGCCGATTTATTTGAATCTTATGTGGGATCTATCATCGGTACCATGGTTCTCGGTGCAGCGCTTTTAGGCGGTGCAACTATTGCAGGAGAAGCGTGGTCGGATAATTTCAATGGTCTTTCCGGAGTATTATTACCCCTGGTGCTGGCGGCTACAGGTATTCTTACCTCTATCATGGGTACCTTTTTCGTTCGTGTTAAAGAAGGTGGTAACCCGCAGAAAGCGCTGAACGCAGGTGAATTGATTTCCTCCCTGGTAATGCTCATCGCTACCTGGTTCCTGGTAAAATGGATGTTACCTGCTGAATGGACTTTCGATGGTACTACATTTAGCAGTTCCGGAGTCTTCCTTGCAGTAATCATGGGACTTTTTGCCGGTCTGGGAATTGGCTATATCACTGAGTTCTATACAGGAACAGGCACTCGTCCTGTTAAAAATATTGCCAGCCAGTCATTGACAGGTTCTGCAACGAATATTATTGCCGGTCTGGGTGTTGGAATGCAATCTACCGCTATTCCCATTTTGATTCTTTCAGTGGCCATTATCGGTGCCTTCCATTTCGCAGGCTTGTATGGTATTGCCATTGCTGCGGTTGGTATGTTATCCAATACCGGTATTCAGCTGGCAGTAGATGCCTACGGTCCGATATCTGATAACGCCGGTGGTATTGCTGAGATGGCGGAATTACCTAAAGAAGTTCGGAAACGTACAGATAAACTCGATGCGGTCGGTAACACCACTGCAGCGATTGGAAAAGGTTTCGCTATCGGTTCTGCTGCTTTGACTGCACTGGCGTTGTTCGCAGCATTCATGCAGACTGCCGGAATTTCAACGATTGATATTTCCAAGCCATTGATTATGGCAGGATTACTCATTGGTGGTATGCTGCCATTCCTTTTTTCTTCCATGGCGATGGGCGCAGTAGGGCGTGCGGCTATGGATATGATTCAGGAGGTACGCAGGCAGTTCAGAGATATTCCTGAATTGACTAAAGCACTCCAGGTAATGCGTAACAACGAGGGAAAAGAAATGGCCGACTGGTCATCTGATGACCGGGCTACATTTGAGGCTGCTAACGGTAAGGCTGAATATGGCAAATGTGTTGCTATCTCCACCAAAGCGTCTATCAGAGAGATGGTCCTTCCTGGTCTGGTAGCAGTGGTTTCACCTGTATTGGTGGGCTTCCTGGGCGGCGCCGAGATGTTGGGTGGATTGCTGGCCGGTGTCACCGTGTGTGGTGTGCTGATGGCTATATTCCAGTCTAATGCCGGTGGCGCATGGGATAACGCCAAAAAAATGTTTGAAGAAGGTGTAGAAATCGACGGTAAAATGTACTACAAAGGCTCTGAACCCCACAAAGCAGCGGTTGTAGGAGATACTGTGGGTGATCCGTTCAAAGATACTTCCGGTCCTTCATTGAACATTTTGATCAAATTAATGTCTGTTGTATCATTGGTGATTGCATCTATGTTATAAGCTGCAGCCCCATTATCCTAATAAGGCATCCCTAACCAGGATGCCTTTTTTTATGGCATCACCAGACTCAATAACTTGGGTATGTATTTGGGGCTTATTCTCCATGATACACTCCTGTCTGGATGGTAGGATACTCCTTAAAATCAGGTAGGGCAATTGCTAAAAAACCAGTATTCCTGGCACCGTGGAGAAGGTTTGCCAATAGAAGAAGGGAAATGCAGGTGGTATATGTCTCGATGGCTTTAATAGAAGGCATCGGCGCTACTGCAGGAGGCTACAACATCTGCTTTTGAGTTGCCTTTCTTTCTTCCTATATCTGTAACCATGATGGGCTTCGTAGATTCTCTCGGTGTTACGGAAGGCTAAATCCCGGGATCTCAGCTTGGCATTCAATTAGACTATTCCTTAAATAAAAACCGGCTCATTCCAAATGGTACTGGACTTTTCATAGCTTGATGTGCAGGAACAGCGACATCATCTGCAAGCATTCAATCATTTACAGGATGCAGTCGGTACTCTATTAGTGGGTAATCAGGTGGCTAGTAGGAGGTGCAAGCGCTAGATGTATAGGCATAAAAAAAAGCCCGACAGTAATACTGTCGGGCCTCATAATAGAATGGTTAAACTTATTTAACGATAGTGATCTGGCGTACTGCCACACCTTTGTCGCTGTTCAATTTAACGATATAGTTACCTTCAGCAAGGTTGCTTACATCTACAGTAGCTGATGTACCGTTGAGGTAAACAGGAGCCATAGCAACTTCACCCAACAGGTTGAAGAATTCAACGCTGATGTTGTCGAAGCTAGTGCTGTTCAATGTAATGTTGATTACATTGCTTGCAGGAGTTGGGAAGATGTTAAGAGCAGCATCAAGAACTGCATCTTCGATTGCACCACCAATGTTGGTTACGTTCACATCTTTACAAGTTTCATCGCTGCTGGTAGCGTTAGAAGCAGTCAAACATACACTGTAAGTGCCATTGGCAGTATAAGTATATGTTGGGTTTTCCAACGGGCTGGTTCCTGAACCATCACCAAAGTCCCATGCATAAGTAGTAGCATTGGAAGAGGTGTTGCTAAAGCTTACTAAACCTGCTGTTCCCACAGAGAAGGTAAAGTTAGCGACAGCTGCAGGTTCTCCACCGAAGTCTGCGTCTGTAAAGGTGATACCTTTAACATAGTAGAATTGAGGAGGAGACAGGTCATCAGCACCAGGAAGTGCAAATACGATAGGCAGTTCATACTCACCGGCACCGTTATCCATAGAAACAGGAGCCATTGTAGCATAGAATGCAGAGTATTCGAAATCTGTACCAGCTGTAATGTTTACAGGGTTGGTATACTCACCTGAAGCTACATCATAACCACGCACATATAAGTCAGGTGCAGAGTGGTCAGTGAAGATAGTAGAGTCAGAGAAAGTCCAGCTGAAGAATACTTTTTGTCCATCAGGAGTACTGCTGATCTGCATGCGGTAAGGAATATCTACTGCACCGAATACACCTACAGGCAGGAGGCTGAAGCCAAATGCATCAGCAGTCCAGTCAGTTCCATCAGAAACCTGGAAGTGCATAAATACAGTGTAGTCAGCATAAATGAAATACAATGAATCCAGATAGTTGCTGGAGAATTTGCTGTAAGCTTCAGCGAAGATGTGGAGTGTTCCGTCACCGTCAACTGTTGCATCCAATGCTGCAAAGTAAGGAATAGGATCACCTGAACCAGCGTCAGCAAAAGCAATGTTTTCCTGAATAGCAGTCAATGAAGACCAGTCGAAACCAGGAAGGTATGCCCAAGTGGCACCACCATCAGTGGTTTTCAGGATAGCAGGTGCGATAGTTTTAACAGGATCAGTTTCCAAAGCACCTGTCCAGAATGCATATCCGATATCACCGGAAGGATCGAAATTCACTTGCCAGTCACCACCTGAACCGGTAGTGCCGTCAGTAAGTGCTGCGAAATCAGGAGTAACTGTAGTTACAGTTTGGTCAAAGGAGTTGGTACCCGCGTTGAAAACGAACTCACTTACTTCAAGATTTACGAAATCGAGGTCCGCTTTAGCATCCCACATGTTACCGTTACCAGACTGTGTGATAGCATAAGGGAAGTAATCGTTCCAAAGACCGTCAGTAGAGTAGTACTCTTCACTTACGTTGGATCCGTCGAACTTAGCAGAAAGACGGTGGGTAGCACCCCAGGAACCTGTAGCAACAGCTAATGAAGGACCGTGTGCCAGGTAATAAGCGTTGGCAGGGTCTGTGTTGCCGGCAGGGTTGTAGATAGCACCACTTGGGTAACGGTTACCGGTAATGTCCGCAGCACCACCACCATTGAAGGTAGGAGTTAACGCTACGTTGGTTGACCATGTAGCACCACCATCGGTAGATACATCGAAGGATAATCCACCAGAACCACCGGGAGTACCGCTGTTGTGTCTGTGTACGAAGGCAACACTGTTGATATCAGGACTGTATGACACCTGGTTTTGACCATCCAACAGAACGGTGTAGATGTTATAAGCAGTTCCGATAGGAATAAATTCTACCGCTCCACGACCTGAACGAGCTTCTAAAGCAGAAGGCGCCAGGTTGGCTGGGTGGTACTTGAAAAAGGCAGGCTGTTCCAAATCCACGATTGTACGGGCAGTTGGAAGCACTTCTTTTGCCTGAGTGCTGAGTGTAGGAGCCTGGCCGAATGCCGTAGCTGCAACACCAACACTTAAGATACATGTAAGCAATCTTCTCATAATTAATGTTTTAGTTTTTGTTAAACTGTTATAACGTAAAGGTAGTAAATCTTAAAAAATTATAATGCAGTGAAAAGGTTTTTTATCAACCAAAAACAAAAAAAACCGGGCGATTTACCCGGTTTTTCAAAAAGTTAACAGTTGAACTAGCGTATAATGCTAAACTGACGGCTTACACTGCCAGCTTCTCCAGTCAGTCTGAGGAGATATTGTCCTGCAGGAAGACTATTAACGTCCAGGCTCATGGCGGTGCCATTCAGCATGATCGGCTCAATGACAGCTTCACCTAGTAAATTATGGACGGAAACACTCATGTTGCCAAAAGAGTTATTGTCCAATGTTACTTGCAATACACTGTTGGCCGGTGTTGGGAAAATGTTCAACGCGGCAGACAGTTGTGCATTTTCAATAGCACCACCTACGTTGGTTACGTTGACATCTTTACAGTTTTCATCACTACTGGTTGCATTGGAGGCTGTCAGACATACGTTGTAGAGACCATTGGCGGTGTACGTGTAAGTAGGATTTTCCAGCGGGCTGATGCCGGATCCGTCACCAAAATCCCAGGAATAACTGGTGGCGTTGGAGGATGTGTTGCTAAAGCTAACCAATCCGCCAGTACCCACGGAAAATGTAAAGTTCGCAACTGCAGCAGGTTCTGCACCAAAGTCGGCATCTGTGAAGGTGACGCCTTTTACATAATAGAATTGTGGTGGCGACAAATCATCAGGACCGGGAACTGCGAATACGATAGGCAGCTCATATTCTCCGGCATCGTTATCCATGGCATACGGTGCCATGGTTGCATAATACATGGAGTATTCAAAGTCAGTGCCTGCTGACACATTCACTTCGTTGGTGTATTCACCGGAAGCAATATCATAACCAATCACATATAAGTCAGGTGCAGAGTGGTCAGAGAAGATTGTAGAATCCGACGCTGTGCGAGAGAAGAATACTTTTTCTCCATCTGGCGTTACACTGGCCTGCATACGGAAAGGAATTCCCACAGTACCAATGGTTGCACTTGGTAGTTGACTGAATCCAATCAGTTCGGCTGTCCAGTCGGTACCATCTGTTGTAGTCAGGTGCATGAAGGTGGTAAGACCTGTCCAGATAAAGAAGAGAGAATCAGGTGTGGTGTTAGTAGTAGACCTTCCCAGACACTCTGCGAAGAGATGTAAGGTTCCGTCTGCATCGACCACCGCATCGTGGCTGGTGAAATACGGTATGATCTCTCCATCCCAGGTTGGAATGGTCCAATCCTGAAAGGTTGTCAGTGTACCAAAGTCAAAGTCGGGAAGAATGCTCCATGTCGCCCCGCCATCTGTTGTCTTGTACAGGTAAGGCTTTGGTACCAGTGGTGAAGCACCGTCTGCACCGGCTAAGAAAGTGATATATCCGGTGGTTCCTGTTGGATCGAATTCCACGCTCCAACCTTGCCCGGCCATGTTTTCCACAACGCCATCTGCATTCACATATTCATAGAAATCAGGAGTGAGGTCAGTGGTGGCATAGTCGAATGTCATGGTACCTGCATTGTAGGTAATTTCATTGACATAGAAGTTTTCGTACGAAATAAATTCCTGCGTAGGATCACCTGTATTGTTGTAGGTGGTAGATAGTGACCACATGCTACCGGACTCATAGGAGTTAATGCTGTAAGGATGGAAGTCATAAGGTGCTCCGGGAGTCTGGTAGTACACCTCATCCACATTAGAGCCATCCAGATTTGCTGAAACGCGGAATGTATATCCCCAGGAAGCGGCACCTGAAAGTGGGTCAAGAGCGGGTCCATTTCCAACAATAAAAGCAGCAGAAGGATCTGTGTTGCCTGCCGGATTGTAAATGGCTGCACTCGGATATCGGTTACCTGTAACTGCTGAAGTTCCCGCATTGTATTCGGGAGTTAAAATGTAATTAGTGTTCCAGGTAGCACCACCATCGGTAGAAACATCGAAAGATAATCCACCAGAACCACCTGTAGTCCCATTGTTCTGGCGGTGGATAAATGAAACGCTATTAATGTCTGGATGATAGGAAACCTGGTTTTGTCCATCCAGCAAAATGGTATACAGATTATAGGCGGTACCAATAGGAATGAATTCAACAGCTCCTCTACCGGATCTTGTTTCCCATGCACTGGCCGGTAGGTTGGCACTGTTGTATTTATAGAATGCCGGCATTTCAAGATCGATAACTTCCTGGTTGGGCTTTGGTGCTGGTGCTTGCGCATTCCCTGTCACCGGTGCCTGTGCAAACCCCATTGCCACAGTGCTGAAAGCAATGATAGTTGTAAATAATTTTTTCATTGAGATGGTATTTATTTGTTCGCTAATGATTCAAATATAATCAAGGATAGGCATAGTTAATGCCTTGTTCAAAGTAATTGACAAAAATCTGAAGCAAAAAAAAAGGAGTCGGTGAGACTCCTTGATGAAGATTATTAATGTGCATCTCCCACCTGGGAGAATGCAGCAGCATGACATCCTTAGTTGCTGGGGCTGTCCGGTGTTGTTGCCTTAGGAGCAGCTTTCTTAGCAGCAGCCTTCTTAGGAGCAGCTTTCTTAGCGGCAGCTTTTTTAGGAGCAGCTTTCTTAGCAGCAGCTTTTTTAGGAGCAGCTTTCTTAGCAGCAGCCTTCTTAGGAGCGGCTTTCTTAGCGGCAGCTTTTTTAGGAGCAGCTTTCTTAGCAGCAGCCTTCTTAGGAGCGGCTTTCT